>Ga0081538_10000227_pt1 | contig 63237 bp, 59 predicted proteins | sample TabmetS5T2R1_FD_71022 | JGI IMG/M metagenome (GOLD analysis project Ga0081538, IMG submission 71022) | Tabebuia heterophylla rhizosphere microbial communities from the University of Puerto Rico - S5T2R1 | ecosystem: Host-associated > Plants > Roots > Rhizosphere ...
AGGGTCGGAGTCCCCCGAGCCCTGGAGGCGCGGGGAGCCGATCCCGAGCTCGCTCGGCGCGCCGAGCGAGGCGACCACCGCAGCCGCCGCGACCGCGACGTTTGCGGCAAGCAGCCCCCAGGGACGCTTCAGCGCCAGGTCAGCCAGCGCGCCCAGCATCCGCGCAACATAACCCGGCGCTGGCGGCGCGGCTGCACAAACCGCCTGCTCTCGGGCGACAACCTGCGTACCCGGACCGTGCGATCCCTACGCTTCCCTCAGATCTTGGAACTGCACATGCCGCTTTGGCCACCTGAAGGTGGCTCACCGGAATAGATATGCCCCTCAGTGCCGACCAGAGGGCGACGCTCCAGCTGCTGCTCGAGCGTGGCCAGAGCTACGCCGACCTCGCGTCGATGCTGGGCATCGACGAGGGGGAGGTCCGCGCTCGTGCGCGTTCGGCCCTGCGCGAGCTCGCGGGCGGCGATCCCGATCGCAACGTCGGGCTGACTGACTACCTGCTGGGCCAAGCCGACCCGATCGGTCGCGCCGATGCCGTGCGCCACCTGCGCGACGATCCCGCGGATCGACAGCTCGCCGCTGACCTGATCGCCGAGCTGCGTGCGGTGGCGCCGAACGCCGAGTTGCCCCGCGTTCCCGGCGAAGCGCGCCCGGGCCGTTTCTCGCGCCGGGCCGCCGCGCCGGAGGAGGCTCCGGCGACTGGCCCCGGAAGGCTCGGCTCGCTCACCTCGAGCCAGTCCCGCCTGTTGATCGGCATGGGCTCAGCGGCGGTGATCCTGATCGCCGTCGTGCTCGCGGTCACGGGAGCGTTCGGGGGCGATGACGGTGACGAGGACGGCGGCACCCCGACCACGACCACGACGGCGGACAACACGGGGGCGGGCGGGGAAGAGCTCACCCGTGTGGAGCTGACCGCCTCGGGCGGGGGCAACGCCTCCGGGGAGGCGATCTTCGGCCTCGCGACCAACGACCAGCCCTACGTGGATGTGAGCATCAGCGGGCTCGATCCGGCGCCCAACGGGCAGACATACGTGATCTGGTTGCTGCTCGACCGGGACCAGGGCTATCCGCTGGCTCCGATCGAGGTCTCAGAGAACGGCAGCTTCCAGGATCGCTTTGCGATTCAGACTGCCGTTCTGAGCCTGGTTGCGCGGGTGCGCACGGTCGACGTGTCGTTGGCGCCCGACCAGCAGCTCGCCGAGCTGATCAGCGAGGCCCAGCAGCGCGTGCAGCGACCTAACGCCCAAGTCGCCGACCTGATCCTCAACAAGCCTGGACGGACCGTGCTCAGCGGCGACATCCCACTGGCCGAGGGCGGTCAGGGAGGCGGCGGCAACCAGGGCTAGGGCAGCAGCTTCCCCGGGTTCATGATCCCGGCCGGATCGAGCCTGGCTTTCAGAGCGCGCAGGCCCTCGAGCCCGAGCTCGCCAACCTCAGCGCCCATGTACGGAGCGTGGTCGCGGCCGACAGCGTGGTGGTGGGTGATCGTGCCGCCGGTCGCAACGATCGCCTCGCAGGCGGCCGCCTTGGCCTCGCGCCACTGCTCGAACTCGGCCCCCGGGCGGCGGCGCGCGGCGAACGTGAAGTACAGCGAGGCGCCGTCGCGGTAGGCGTGGGACAGATGGCAGAAGACGATCGGCGGCGTCCCGCCCGCGCGCAGGGCGCCGTCGAGTGCCCCTCCGACTGCCGCGTAGAGCTCCCCGAGCCGAGACCACTCATGGGCGGTCTCGAGGGTCTCGATCAGGTAGCCGTGATCGAGCAGCTCGTCGCGCAGATACGGGCCGTCGAACCTCCCCCGCTCCCACGCGCGTCCCGGCGAGCCGCCGAGTGACACCGCGCCGCCGGATCGCAGCAGCCGCGTGGAAACGGAGCGGCGCCGATCCACTGATTCGCGGTCGCCCTCCCAGCCGCAGATCACCAGGCAGCCGTCGGTGCGCCCACGCAGGCCGAGATAGGCGTTCAGCAGCGTCCGCCTCGCTCCCGAGGTGCCGGCGAGAGCGAGCGAGACGCGCGTCTCCGTCTCGTCGGAGAGCCGGGTGACGTCGGCGAGCGCGTCGGCCTGCGCCAGCTCGCGCACGAGCTCACAGCCGGATTCGAAGTCAGCGGCGACCCAGGCCTCGTACTGCCGAGATTCCGGCGCCGGTCGCGCCCGGACCGTGACCTCCGTGATCACGCCGAGCGTTCCCTCCGAGCCGACGATCAGCTCCCGCAGCGCCGGGCCGGCGGCGGTGTGGGGCGTCTCGAGCGTGCGTAGCTCTCCCGACGGGGTGATCATCGAGACCGATGTCACCAGCTCGTCGAAACGCCCGTAGCCGGCCGAAGCCTGTCCCGCCGAGCGCGTCGCGGCAAATCCGCCGACGGTCGCGTACTCAAACGACTGCGGGAAGTGGCCGATTGTCAAGCCGTGTGCACGCACCGCGTCCTCCGCCTCGGGGCCGCGCAGTCCCGGTCCGAGGTTCGCGGTCAGCGAGCGACGGTCGACCTCGACGCTGCGCAAGCGGCGGAGGTCGAGCGAGATCACGCGATCGTGCGGGCCGCCGAACGGCTCGACTCCGCCGACAACGCTCGTGCCGCCCCCGAACGGCACAACGGCGATCCCCTCGCGCCCACAGACCTCGAGCACGGCCGCGACCTGCTCGGGGCTGCCGGGGAAGACGATGGCGTCGGGCGCGCGCTCCAGGCGGCCGGCGCGCAGCCGGATCAGATCCGGATAGCTCTTGCCCGCCGCCCTGCGCACGCGATGCTCGTGAGCGGTGAGCACGCTGGCACGGTTGACGGCGTTGCTCAACGCGTCCGGCAGCGGTTGCGGCTCCGGCAGGGCGACGTCTGCAAGCTCAACCCGCGCCGCGGGCTGTGCCTCCCCCAGCTCGTCGCGAAGCATCGCCAGGGCCTCGTCGGAGAGCGCGATCCGCTTGTCGGGATCGCCCCACCCCCACCACTTGCCGGGGGCGGCGCCGTAGCTGCCGGCCGTCTCGTTCATCCCCCCTCCCCCACCAGCGCGAGCTCGACTCCGCTGAGCGCCTCGTCGAGACGCCGGCGTGCGGCACCACGCAGCATCACCGACCCCAGCCGCGAGAGCCCGCGCAGCGACTCGTCGCTGGTGAGCGTAATCCGTGTCGAGTCGCCCTCGGCGCCGAGCCGGATCTCCAGCGCCGAGGACCGCAGCACGCGCTCGAACGGCGTACCGGCGATCTCCTGTTGCCAGGCGTAGCGCTCGCCCGCCACGGCGTGGGTACAGCGGTAGTCGGCTCGCACGCCGGTGCCGCGCTCGGTTCCGAGAACCGCCGTCCAGCGCGCCCGCTCCGGCTCCGGGAAGTGCACGTCCTCAACCCGCACGGTGCGTGGCCACCACCGCGGCAGGCTGTGCGGGTCGGCAACGAGCTCCCACACCCTCTGTGGGTCTGCCGCGATCAGGCGCGAGCGCGTGACCTTCGGCATCCAAGAAACCGCCGGCACATGCTCGTTTCGCCGCTAAAGCGGCTCACATCACACCCGTCAGTCGGCGGCCGACTTGAACCGACGCAGGTCGCGCACGAGCATCAGGTGCTTGAGGTGTCCGCAGACCGCGGCAAGGCTCTCGAGATTCTCGATCGCCTCCTTGCGCCGAGCCTGGCTTCGCGACCTCAGCGCCGGGCCCACCAGCTGCTCGAGCAGCGCCGCCTCGCGGTCGGCCGACGTGCGAAACACCCGCAGGTTGCGTCCCGCGACGCCGAAGCGCGATAGCTCAGCGGCAGCCCGCACGATCTCCAAATCGGTCTCGTCGAAGGCCGGCCGGCCGTCGTGCTGGTTGGGCTGAACGATCCCGTACTCCTGAAGCTCACGCAGGAACGACTCCTGCACGCCGGCCTGATCGAGCACCTCCTCGAGGCTGAGCATCGTGACGGGTGCGTCAACCGAGGCGGCACGCCGCTTCGTGCCCTCCTCACTGGGCCGGCGGCCGGTGAAGTCACCGGTCGCGAGCTCCTGCCGGATCACCCTCAGCGGCAGGAACTCGTCGCGCTGCATGCGCAGGATCGCGCGCAGCCGGTCGACGTCGGCCTGGCTGTAGAGGCGATAGCCGCCCTGTGTGCGCCGCGGCGAGAGCAGCTTTTGGTCCTCCAGGTAGCGGATCTTCGAGATCGAGATGTCGTCGAATTCCTGGCTGAGGATCTTCGCCACCGCGCCGATGGTCAGCGCCTTGCGCGGACGCGAAGCCGATGCCTCCGCGCGCCCCGCGCGGCCCTCCGATCCAGTCCCCGGACCCGATAGGTCCTTCCCCGTAGCCACGGCCATCAGGTTGCCTCCAGGTAACTGAGCTTGTACTTGCCGATCTGGATCTCGTCGCCGTCGGCCAGCTTGTGCGACTCAATCCGACGGCGATTGACGTAGGTGCCGTTCAGCGAGCCGAGATCATCGATGTAGTAGCCGCCCTCGCGCCGCACGAGCAAGGCGTGGTTGCGCGAGACCGTGACGTCGTCGAGGAACACCGATGCATCGGGCGTGCGGCCGATGCTCATCCGCTCCTCGGTGACCGTGAAGCTCTCACCGGCGCGCCCGCCGCCAGAGCGGATCACGAGCGCGGCTCCCGCCTTGTCGACCTCTTCGTCGATGTCGATCGGCTGGTACTCGCCGGTCTCATCGACCTTGTAGGTCATCGTCGTCGGCTCGTCGGCCCCCTCCGGACGCCCGAGGAACGCTCCGCACTTCTGGCAGTAGTTGGCGCCCTCCGGGTTGACGAACCCGCACTCCGGGCAGTGAACGGCCATCGCTACCCCTCGTCCTCGGACGGCGACGGCACCTTCCCCAGCAGGATGTCGGTGAGCTGTTGAACGTCCGCCCCCGTGATCGCAGCGTCCCCCGCCTCACGCTTCGCCCGCAGCCTGTTGACGAGCTCGGCGCGAAGGATGTCGATCTTGCCGTGCATCAGGCGGCGGCGGTACGAGATCTCCCGCTCCTCCTCGGTGAGGGTGGTGATCAGGTCCTTCAGCTCCTCGTCGCTCATGGAGCCGATGTCCGGGAAGGTCTCGTCGATCCCGCTCATTGGCGGCGATCATACCGCGGCCCATTTGCCAACTTCAAGTAGAGGTTGAAGGTTGCAACAACTCCCGCGACTTCGTCCCTAGCCCCGACCAAGTCCTGCGCGTACGTATACCCAGGTGGCGCCCACCGAGATGGCGACGCCGAGCACGAACAGCGCGTCGATCGCCCAGGAGGAGAGCATCAGGCTCAGGCCGATGCTGCCGAAGACGGCGAACACCCCGATGCGCCCGATCCAGTTGACCTCGATGTCGATGCCCCGGCGCAGCGCGAGCTGGGCGAGGACCAGGGTCACGACCTCTCGCACCGCAAGCACGGCGAGCGCCCACCGCGGCAGCAGCTCGAAGTGCCAGCACACCGCCACGCCCGCCAGCACGGCGGCGCGGTCGACGATCGGATCCAGCAACGCGCCCATCCGCGAGTACTGGCCGGTCGCGCGGGCGAGAAAGCCGTCGAGGTAGTCGCCAGTCGTGATCGCCACGTAGACCAGCGTCGCCGGCGCGTAGCGGCCGTCGTCGGACTCCCAGGCGAGATAGAGAAAGACGGGGATCCCGGCTAGGCGTAGGTAGCCGACGAGGTTGGGGATCGTCAGCGGGTGCAGCGGCGCGCCGCGCCGAGTCGCTCTCGGCAGCGGCCCCGAGCGGTCGATCCCGAAGAGCCGCCGCCTACTCGAGCCCACCGGCGATCTCCGCCACCCGGCGGGCCACCTCGTCGACGGGGAGCCGATGCTCGGCGCCCGACCGCCGCTCCTGCGCTTCGACCTCGCCCTCGGCGAGGGCACGCTTGCCGACCACGACGCGCAGCGGGCAGCCGAGCAGCTCCGCGTCGGTGAGCTTCTCGCCGGGGCCGGCCTCACGGTCGTCGAACAGCACCTCCACCCCGGCGTCGATCAGCTCCGAGTAGATCCGCTCGGCCGTGGTGACCGTCTCCTCGCCGGCCCTCCCGAGGCTGACGAGCTCTACCGCCCAGGGCGCGATCGAGCGCGGCCAGACGATGCCCTTGGCGTCGGCACCCTGCTCGATGGCGGCGGCCACGGTCCGCGCCGGACCGATCCCGTAACTGCCCATCACGATCGGCCGCTCGGCCCCGCTCTCGTCGAGGTACGTGGCGCCGAGCGGCTCCGAGTATCTGATTCCCAGCTTGAAGATCTGCCCGACCTCGATCGCCGGCTCGATCTCGATCGGATGGCCGCCCGGCGCGAGGTCGCCGGCTTCGACTGAGCGAATGTCGAGTTCCTCGAAGGCGAAGTCCCGGCCCGGGCTGACACCGATCAGATGCGTGTCGGCCCTGTTGGCCCCGGCGAAGAACCCTTCGCCCTGAATCGCCGCGTCCTTGATCACGGGTACGGACGCGCCCACGGGGCCGATGAATCCGGGCGGCCCGAGCTCAGCCTCGATCTCCTCGGTGTGTGCCGGCCGGGCCGGCGCTCCCATCGCGTTGGCGAGCTTGATCTCGTTCAGCCGATGGTCGCCGCGCACGAGCGCCAGGACCATGCCGCGGCCCTCCACCACCATCGGCATCGCCTTGAGTGCGGCCCCGCGCGCCACGCCCAGTGCCTCGGCGACTTCCTCGACCGTGGTCAAGCCCGGCGTGGGCACCTCGCGCGGCTCGTCCAGGGCCGGAGGCAACTCCACCGGCTGCGGGTCGGCAGTCGCAACCTCGACGTTTGCGGCGTACCCGGGTGCCAGAGCCACCTCGTTCTCCCCCGCTTCGCAGGGCGCCAGGTATTCGTGGGCGCCGGAGCCGCCCATCATCCCCACGTCGGCCTCCACCCTGTACCAGCGCAGGCCGCAGCGGTCGAAGATGCGGTCATAGGCCTCGATGTGGAGCTGGTAGCTGCGGTCCAGCCCCTCCTCGTCACGGTCGAGGCTGTAGGAGTCCTTCATCGTGAACTCGCGCGTGCGCAGCACCCCGGCACGCGGGCGCGGCTCGTCGCGCCCCTTCGTCTGCACGTGGTAGAGGATCTGGGGAAGCTCGCGGTAGGACCGCAGCTCGCGCGCGGCGTGGAAGGTGACGTTCTCCTCGTGGGTCATCGCCAGCAACAGGTCCGCGTCGCGACGATCCTTGAGCTTGAACAGCTCGTCGATGTCGTAGCGGCCGGTCTTGCGCCACAGCTCCGCGGGCTGGAGCACCGGCATCAGCATCTCCTGGCCGCCAATCGCATCGATCTCCTCGCGCACGATCGCCTCGACCTTCTTCACGGCGCGATAGCCGGCGGGAAGCCAGGTGAATAAGCCGGAGCCGACCCGCCGCACCAAACCAGCGCGAATCATCAGCCGATGAGAGAGCGATTCGGCGTCGGCCGGGTCCTCGCGCAGAGTGGGTAGGAAGTAGCTCGACAGGCGCGTCACGGTGCGCGAGCCTACTTATCGAGGGGGCTTTCGGGCCTGCCCGCGCCCTACCATCGCGGCGTCACATGAAGCTGATGATCCAGATCCCGTGCCTGAACGAGGAGGCGACGCTCCCGCGCGTTCTCGAGCAGCTGCCGCGCGACGTCGAGGGGTTCGACTCGGTCGAGTGGCTGGTGATCGACGACGGCTCGACCGACGCCACAGTGGACGCTGCGCGGGAGGGCGGCGTCGACCACATCGTCCGGCTGACCAACAACAAGGGCTTGGCGGCGGCCTTTCAGGCGGGAGTGGACGCCGGTCTGAAGCTGGGCGCGGACGTGATCGTCAACACCGACGCTGACGACCAGTATCCGGCCGGGGACATCCCCAAGCTGGTGGCGCCGATCCTCGCCGGGCGCGCAGACATGGTGGTCGGAGCCCGGGAAGTGCAGCGCATAGAGCACTTCTCGCCAACCAAGAAGCTGCTGCAGCGGCTCGGAAGCTGGGTCGTCAGGCTGGCCTCCGGAACCGACGTGCCCGACACGACTTCCGGCTTTCGGGCCTACAACCGGGAGGCGGCGCTGCAGCTGCTGGTCGTCTCCAACTTCACCTACACGCTCGAGAGCCTGATCCAGGCGGGCAAGATGCTCGTCGCTGTCGAGCACGTCCCGATCGCCACGAATCCGCAGCTGCGAGAGTCGCGCCTGTTCGACTCCACGGGCTCGTACGTGCGCCGGAACGCGCTCGCCATCTTCCGCGCGTACGTGTTGTACGAGCCGCTGCGCGTGTTCACGATCGCGGCCTGCGTCTTCGCGGTCGGGGCGCTGGCGGCGTGGTCGCCGTTCGTGATCGATTTCCTGGTCAACGGAGACTCGACCGGACACGTGCAGTCGCTCATCCTCGGCGCGGTGCTGGCGGTGATCGCGGTGCAGATGTTCGGCCTCGGGATCATCGGCGACGCACTGGCCGGCCAGCGGGTGATCGCGCAGCGAACCTACGAGAAGGTCCGGCGGCTCGAGCTCGCTGCCGGAGTCGAGCCCTCGCATCTCGAGTCCGACGACGCCCCGAGCCGGCCCGCGCGCGTGGAGACCGTTTCGCTGCGATGACCGCAGGCGGCAACGTTTACGACAAGTACGCCAGCCGGAACCCGATCGAGCGCCGCCTCGTCGACGGCTTCCTCGAGCAGGTGGGCGAGCTCGCTGACCGCAGCAACGCGACCGAGGCGCACGAGGTCGGGTGCGGAGAGGGCGAGATCTCGACGCTCCTGGCGCGACGCGGGCTGCGAGTGCGCGGCTCGGACGTCTCGGCCGAGGTGATCGAAGAGGCCCGCCGGCGCTCGCAGGCGGCGGGCGTGACCGTGCACTACCGGGCGGCGGCGATCTCCGACCTGCGAGCCGACCATGACGCCGCCGAGCTGATCGTCTGCTGTGAGGTGCTGGAGCATCTCGACGACCCCGATGCCGGCCTCGAGACGCTGGCCGGGCTCGCACGGCCATGGCTGCTTGTCAGCGTGCCCCGGGAGCCGATCTGGCGGGCGCTGAACCTCGCGCGAGGCAAGTACGTGCGCGACCTGGGCAACACCCCGGGCCACCTGGGGCACTGGTCGCGCCGGGGATTCATCGCGCTGTTGCGCAGCCGCGTCGACGTCGTCGACGTGCGCAGCCCGTTGCCCTGGACGATGGCGCTGTGCCGCGCCAACGGCCGATGAGCCGCCTGCGCCGAATTGTGGCCTGGGCTCGGGGCAGACCCGGTGTCCTCGCGATCGTCGCGCTCGGGATCGCCTGGGGCACGACGATGCACTCGATGGGGTGGGCGCAGCTCGCCCACTTCGCCGAGGTGAGGGCGCTCGCCGACGGCGAGAAGACCGTCGACCGCTGGCACTGGGAGACCGGTGACGTCGCGTGGACCGACGGCCACTACTACTCCGTGAAGTCGCCCGGAACCGCGGCGTTGTCGGTGCCGCTCTATCTGGCGATCGACTCGTGGGGGCGCGGCGCGGCGAGCGCCGCGGCCGAGAACGCGCGGCAGGCGCACCACCCGCGGTGGACTCCGAACGAGCAGTTCCCGTGGAGCCAGTACGGCTACAGCGAGGAGCGCGCGCAGCGAGTGGAATCGCGGATCGAAGCCAACGCTCCGGTCGTGTGGGGCCTGACCTTGCTGGCGGCCGTGCTCCCCTCGGTGCTGCTGCTGCTGATGGTCCGTTCGGTCTCAGAGCGCTTCGAGCCCGGCTACGGCACCGCGGCCGCGATCACGCTCGGCCTCGGGACGATCCTGATGGTCTTCGCAGCGGAGTTCTTCTCGCACGCCGTCTCGGCCACCCTCGCGTTCGCCGCCTTCGCCGTGCTGATGCGAGAACGGGCCGGGCCGCCGCGACTGCCGCTGGTCGCAGGCGCCGGGCTGCTGGCGGGTTTGGCGATCACGTTCGAGTACCAAGTGGGGTTGGTAGGGGTCGTGCTCTGCGTCTACGCGGCCTGGCGAAGCTCACCCGCGAAGCGGGTGCTCGCCTACGCCGCGGGCGGACTCGCCGGCGCGCTCCCGGTGCTCGCGTACAACTGGTGGACCCTCGGCTCGCCGCTTCAGTTCGCCTACGGCGACGCGGTGGCGCGAATCGGCACCTCGGGCCACGAAGAGGTCGGCCTCAACGACGACGGGTTCTTCGGGATCACGTTTCCGCGACCCGACGCAGCGGTGGATCTTCTGATCGGCGGCCGGGGACTGCTGGTCCTGACCCCGGTGCTCGCGTTCGCGGCGATCGGCGTGGTGCTGATGCACCGCCGCGGCCATCGGGCCGAGGCGCTGACGATCGGGGGCGTCGCGCTCGCGTACTTCCTCTACGACTCGGCCTACTGGCAGCCGTACGGCGGCGGGACTCCGGGGCCGCGGTTTCTGATCCCGATGCTCCCGTTTCTGGCTCTCGGCCTCGCGTTCGCGTATCGACGGCTGCCGGCGACCACTCTCGCGCTGGCGATCCCCTCCGCACTGTGCATGCTCGCCGCCAGTCTGACCTACCCGCTGATTGGCGAACAGGGATCCGGGCTCTGGGTGGACTGGCTCGCGGACAGTCGGCTCGAGCACACTCTGGCCACAGTCTTCGGCGTGCACGCCAACTGGCTTGCGGCCACGCTGCCCCTCCTGTTCGTGGCTGGCGCTGTCGCGCTCGCCGTGGCGGCGACGCCCCGAACGGTCGTGGTCGAGCGCGATCTGACGCTGGCCGCGGGGGCGCTAGCTGCCTGGGTGGTCGTCGGGATCCTGGGCCCGAGCGTCAGCGCCGACCCGACGCCGACGCTCGACGACCCGTCCGCCCTGTGGCTGTTCGGCGGCGGCGCGGCCGCATCGGCCGTGGTGCTGGCGCTGCTTCGACGCCGAGCGCGGCGCGAGCCGGCCGAACCGACCGCCGTTCGCGGCCGGTTCGCGTTCGGCGATCAGAGCTCGTAGACGATCACGTTGCCGACGCGGCGGCGTTCGACGTCGAGGCCGCCCAGCGGGCGATCCGGCGCCGACTCTTGGGGCGTGCCTCCTATCCGGTCCACGTGAAGCACGACGGTCGCCACGCCCAGCCCGCGCAGGCGCGCGACCGTGGCCGGGCTCGGAAACTTGGCCATCTCGGCGATCAGCTCCTCGGTGAACTCGGGCTGTGTGCTGGAGCGACCGTTGACTAGATCGCGAAGGCCGTCGGTCGACCACAACAGGTAGCGGCGGTTGTCTTCGGCGAGCGCGGCCGGCAGATGAAGCTGCGGCGCCGGGATGGTCGAGAACTCCACCGGCGCGGCCGGCACTTCCGGCTGCGCCTGGGCGTCCGTCGGATCGAACGGCAACCCCCGACCCTCGACCGCGATCACCGCCGCGAGCAGCAGCGCCGACCCGCCGGCGACCGCGCCGCCCCAGCGCCGGCGCATGCCGGCCCCCAGCCGTTCCGTTCCCGCGGCCGCGAGCAGCGCCAGCGCGAGCGACGAGAAGGTCACGAGACGGCCGGGCGTCCGTAGCCCCTCCCAGCCGGGAAACGCCTCATAGAGGACCCGATACGGCCACAACAGCCCGCCCTCCTCCCTGAAGCCAAGCGCCAGAATCGAGAAGACGCTGGCAGCCGCAACCAACCCCCATCGCAGTCCCGGTGACCATGCCCTCCACCCCATTCCGGCCACGGCGAGCGCCAAGACGGCCAGGCCGGGAAACAGGGTCTTCTCGGGCACGTTGCTGAGCTCGTCGCGGAGACCCTCGGTCGCCTCGCCCCAGACCAGGTTCTCCTCCGGGGCGACCAGGAACTCGTATGCGGGCCCCGAGTAGGCGGCGACCGTCGCCGGCGAGCGCGTGGCGCTCGGGTGTTCGTCGGCAACACGCTGGTACGGGAGACTGATCACTCCGGCCACCACTACGAAGATCGCCGCGCCAGCGGCGGTCGCCGCCAGCAGCCGACGATCCAAGGCTGGTCGCCCTCTGCGCCACCACACGATCGCGGCCACGAGCGTCAACGCCGCCAAGAGGTAAGCGAGCGGCAGGCCCAGGGTGAAGCCGAGCGAGAGCTGCCAGGTCGCCACCAGCCAGCCGGCGATGATCCAAGGGGGTTGCTTGAGCCGAAAACCGCGCACTCCCGCCGCCAGCGCCAGCGGGATGCCGCCGCTTGAGATGACGTGCATGTGCCCGTCCTGCTCGAGCCGGAACGGGGCGAACGCGAAGGCGGCGCCGGCCACCGCGGCGCCGCCGGGCCCGATGCCCAGCTCGCGCGCCAGGAGGTAGGCGCCGGCGAACGCAAGCGCGTAGGCGAACAGGAATAGGAGGTCGTAGCGCGTCACCGCCGCCTCCGGCCCTGAGCCGATCAGCCCGGCGGGCGCGTAGCCGATCAGCGCATCCGAGAAGGCGAGCGTGTCGTCGAGTGGCCAGAACTGGTTCGATTGAAAGAACTCAAGCGGCTGGTCGGCGAGCGCATGACCTCCCCACGCGACCTGCCACGACTGCGGCAGCGGGTCGCCGAGGTCCTTCGGGATCGTCTCCCCGAGGTGGAGCACGAGCGGCCAGTGCATGACGACCGCCACCAGGCAGGCGCCGGCGGCGAGCAGCGCGAGCTCCCGCCCCGTTACCCCGCGTCGGGTGTTCAGGTGAGCGGCTTTAGCCGCGAAAAGAGCATGTGTCGTTCGGTGCTTTCCTGCGCCCAAAGCCCGGGGATCCTCGCAGCGGGCGAGGTCGGAGGTCGGCGCGCTGCTTAGGGTCCTACGCCCTGGTGAAGCGGCGGCCCGCCGTGGGCGACGCCTCTTCAGTCAATGCCGGCCGCGTGCTCCGCTTCGCGTCCGCAGCGGCCGGGCCCTCGCCACTTCGAACAGGCTTCAAGAAGGGTTCGGCGGTGACGTCCCTACCTTCGGCCTCGGCGGCTTCTCGCTCCATCTGGGCGATGCGCTCGGGCGTCAGCTCGTCTGCGTTCTCGTCCTCGATCTGGCGCAACCACTCCTCGCCCTCGGCGGCCTTTGCCGCGTCGACGTCAACGGCCCCGCGATCGAGCGACTTGTCAATCTCGGCGAACAGCGCGTCTACCAGCTGGGCCTGAGGCACCTTGCGCAGGGCCTTGCCCCCGGAGAAGATCAGGCCCTCGTCCTTGGCGCCAGTGATCCCGAAGTCCGCGTGGGATGCCTCGCCGATCCCGTTGACGGCGCAGCCGAGCACGGCCACCTCGATCGGCTCCTCGTAGGCCTCCAGGCGCCGCTCGATCTCGGCGACGACCGTGTCCATGTCGAACTGCAGCCGTCCGCACGTGGGACACGCGATCAGCACCGGGCCGCGCTGGCGCAGGTGAAGGGCCTTGAGGATCTCCCAAGCGACCTTGACTTCCTCCTCGGCGTGGAAGGTCGACAGCGAGATCCGGATGGTGTCCCCCACCCCGTCGGCCAACAGGGTGCCGAGGCCGACCGCCGACTTCAGGGAGCCCGACCACTTCGTGCCCGCCTCGGTGATCCCGAGGTGCAGCGGGTAAGGAATTCGCTCGGAGAGCAGGCGGTTGGCCGCGATCGTGTTGGGGACGTTGGTCGACTTGATCGAGACCTTGAAGTTCTCGAAGTCCAGCGACTCCATGAGCTCCACGAACTCGACGGCGGCCTGGACCAACGCCTCCACGGGGTTCGAGCGCTCGAGTTCGTGCAGGTGCTTGGGCAGCGAGCCGGAGTTCACGCCGATGCGCATCGGCACGCCTACGGTCGCCGCCCGCGCGGCGACCTCGGCCACCTTCTCGCGGCCGCCGATGTTGCCCGGATTGAGCCGGATGCAGTGAGCACCCGCATCGATCGACTTCAGCGCCAGGGTGTGATTGAAGTGGATATCGGCGATCACCGGGATTGGCGAGCGCTTCACGATTTCGCGGAGCGCTTCGACGTCCTTGTCGCGGGGGACTGCGACGCGGACCAGGTCGGCACCCGCCTCGGCGACCTTGTGGATCTGCTCCATCGTCGCCTCGAGGTTCGCGGTCTCCGTCTTGGTCATCGTCTGCACGGCAACGGGCGCGCCGCCACCGATTGGCACGTCCCCAACGAAGATCTGGCGCTTGGAAGCCATTTCCGACCCCCAAGGCTAGCGGCCGTCAGGAGGCGTACAGCGCCTCGATCTCGTCCGCGTACTTCTCGACGATCGGCTTGCGCTTGAGCTTCATCGTCGGGGTCAGCTCATCGCCTCCAGGCGCCCAGTCGGTGGGAAGCAGCTTGAACTTCTTGATCTGCTCGATGCGCGAGAGCTTTGAGTTGGCCTCGTCGACGCCCTCCTGCACCGCGGCCACGACCTGCTCGTTCCCGGCGAGGTCTGCCAGCGTGTCGGCCTCGACACCCTGCTGCTTCGCCCATCCGGGCGCGTAGTCCGGATCGAGCGTGATCAGGGCGACGTTGTAGGGACGGCGGTCGCCAATTGCGATTGCCTGCCCGATCACCGGGCTCGCGGACTTCAGCTTGGCTTCGATGTTCGCGGGCGACATGTTCTTGCCCGCAGCGTTGATGATCAGCTCCTTCTTGCGATCGACGATCTTCAGGTAGCCGTCGGTGTCGAGCTCCCCGATGTCGCCGCTGTGGAGCCAGCCCTCCTCGTCGATCGCTTCCGCGGTCTTGTCGGGCATGTTGCGGTAGCCCGGCATCACCGAGTCGCCCTTGATGAGCACCTCACCGTCGTCGGCGAGCTTGATTTCGACCCCCGGCACGGGAGGTCCCACCGTGCCGAGCTTCACGCGCTCGGGCGGGTTGCAGGTTGCGACACCGCAGGTCTCCGACATCCCCCATAGCTCGCCGATCTCGATGCCAATCGCGTGGAAGAACTCGAGCACCTCGAGGGGGGTCGGTGCCGCGCCCACGTGCACGCCGTTGATCTCGTCGAGACCGAGGCCGGCGCGAAGCTTCGAGAACAGCTGCTCGTCGGCCTGCGCCACCGCAGCGGCGAGCTCCGAGGGAACTTCCTCCCCGGCCTGCTCCAGCCGGATCTTCTGAAGGGCCGCCTCGAGCCCCTTCTCCGCGCCGTGGCGCTGCTCGTCGGGCATGCCGGCCACGCTCGCCTCCAGCCCGGCCTTGAGCTTCTCCCAGATCCGCGGCACGGCAAAGAACCAGGTGGGTTTGACCTGCGGCAGGAACTCGACCACCTTGCGCGGATCGGGGCAGACGGTCACCGACAGCCCCCGAATCACGGGCAGGTAGTAGTTGGCTCCGCGCTCGGCGATATGGGCGGCCGGCAGCCAGGAGATCACCTTGCCGCCCCGTTCCGGGATCTCGATGATCCGCTCGACGCCGCCGACGAGGCCCATCAGGTTGCGGTTGGTGAGCTGAACCCCCTTGGGAGGTCCGGTCGTCCCGGACGTGTAGATCAGCGTCAGCAGGTCGTCGGGGCCGACCCGGTCGTTGGCCTCCGACGGGTCGAAGTCGGGGTCCATCGCCTCGAGGTCGTCAAACGTGTGATCGCCGCCCTCGCCGTCGATCACGACGACGTGCTCGAGGTGGGGCAGGTCGGCGCGCGCCTCGTTGAACTGCTCTCCGAACGCGGCCTCGACCACTGCGATTCTGGCGCCTGCGTCGCCGACGACGTACGCGATCTGCTCGGGCGAGGAGGTCTGGTAGATCGAGAACGGGACGCCGCCAAGCGCGACAGCGGCGAGATCGGTGGGGATGAACTCCCAGCGGTTGTTGAGCATGAGGGCGACCGTGTCGCCCTTGCCCAGGCCGAGCTTCGCCAGCCCGCCCGCGAGTCGGCAGGCAAGCGAGCGGACCTCGTTCCACGAGAGCTCGCGGTCGCGCGCCTCGTCGCGAATAGCCAGGTCGTCGCCCAGCCTGTCAACGCTCATCTCGAACGCCTTGAACAGGTTGTCGGCGACGAGCGCCGGCATCGGCCCACCGCTCGCGTAGCGCTCGGCGGTCTTGACCTCCATCCCGCGGCGAAGCCTATCTCACGTCGAATCCGTCGCCCGTCAGTCGCCCGATGTCGTTGGAGAGCCCGATCACGAACAGCAGCAGCACGAGTGCGAAGCCGACGACGCTGGCGCGCTCCATGACGCTGAATTCCACGGGCTTCCCCCGCACCTTCTCGACCACGCTCCAGAAGATGTGCCCGCCGTCCAGCGGCAGGAACGGGAAGAGGTTGATCACCGCCAGCGAGAGGCTGATGACTGCGATCAGCGTCAGCGCCTGGCGCGAGTCGAACTCGATCGCCTGCCGCGTCACCTCATAGCCGCCCACGACGCCCGAAATCTCCTCGCGTTGCTCGGGGTCGAAGATGCGCGTGATCACGCTCACCGTCTGGGTCGTGACCTCCCACATGAAGTCCGCCGAGATCCGCGCCGCCTCCGCTGGCCCCGGGTCGACGGCACGAGTGTCGTAGGAGAACCCGAGGCGCATCCGCCCGACCTCCGAGTCGTAAACGGGACGGATGGTCAGCGTCAGCGGCTCCCCTTCGCGGATCACCCTCACCTGGGCGGGCGTCGTAGCCTGGCAGCCGTCCGTCGGCTCGTCGCCGGCGCATTCGTGCTTGGCCAGCTGGCTGGCAACTGTCTGCTGGTCGCCGCGCACGCCGTCGACCGCGACCACCTCGTCGCCCGGCTGCAACTGGCCGGCGGCCGGAGCCCCGGACTCGATCTCGCCCACCTGGCTGGTCGGCTCCTCGACGCCGAAGGCGAGGAAGAAGAGGATCAGGAAGGCGATCAGGAAGTTCATCGCCGGTCCGGCGGCAATCACGACGATCCGTTTCCAGACCGGTTGGTGGTAGTAGGCGCGAGGAGCGACCTCCGGCTCGAGCTCCTCGTCGGGATTCATCCCGGTGATCTTCACGAAGCCGCCGAGCGGGATCGCGCCGATTCCGTACTCGGTCTCGCCGCGCTTGAGCCTGGCAATCGCTGGCGGGAAGAAGAGGTAGAAGCGCTCCACGCGCATCCCCACCGCCTTCGCGGCGGCGAAGTGGCCGAACTCGTGCAGGATGATGAGCGCCGCGAAGCCGGCGAACGCGAGCAACCAGCTCATCGCACCGTCGCGCCGATCAGCTCGCCCGCCACCTCGCGGGCTTGGCGGTCGGTCTCATACAGGTCGTCGAAGTGGGTCGGCACCTGGGCGGGCAGCGCGTCGAGCGAGCGACCGACGATGTCGGGGATCGCCGCGAACGGGATCTGCCCCGCCAGGAACGCCGCCACGGCGACCTCGTCGGCGGCATTGAGCACGGCAGGAGCCGTGCCCCCCGCCAGTCCCGCCTCCCGAGCGAGGCGCAGGCACGGAAAGGTCTCGGTGTCGGGCGCCTCGAACTTGAGCTCGCCGACGGAGGCGAGGTCGAGCGCGGGCACGGGCACGTCCTCGCGCTGGCCCCGGTGCAAGGCGTAGGAGATCGGCACTCGCATGTCCGGGTGCCCCACGTGCGCCAGCGAGGCGCCGTCGTTGAGGTTGACGAGCGCATGCACGATCGACTGGGGATGGACGACCACGTCGATGCGCTCGTATGGGACCCCGAAGAGGTGGTGTGCCTCGATCACCTCGAAGCCCTTGTTGATGAGAGTCGCCGAATCGATCGTGATCCTCCCCCCCATGTCCCAGGTCGGGTGGGCGAGGGCCTCCTCCGGGGTCACGCCCTCCAGGTCGGTGCGGCCTCTGAACGGGCCGCCGGAGGCAGTGAGGACGAGGCGGTCGACCGTCCCGGGCGGAGTTGTCCCGAGCAGCTGCTGCAGCGCGGAGTGCTCGGAGTCAACCGGGAGGATCCGCGCCCCGCTCGCCTCGGCGAGGGCAGTGACGAGGTCTCCTCCCACGACCAGGCTCTCCTTGTTGGCCAGCGCGACGTCGATGCCCTCCGACAGGGCGACGATCGTCGGCCCGAGGCCGGCGGTGCCCACGATCGCGTTCAGGACGAGATCCGGCTCAGACGCCGTGATCAGCTCCCGCACGCCCGCCTCGCCGCTCAGCACCCTGGCACCGTCGAGCCTGGCGGCGGCGCTCTCGGCGGCGTCCGGATCGAAGAGCGCCAGCGACTCGGCGCCGGTCTCGCGCGCCTGAGAGACCAGCTGTTCCCAGTCGCGGGCGGCGGCCAGGCCCGCGACCCCGAGCGCGTCGGAGCGCGCGATCACGTCGAGCGCCTGGGTGCCGATCGACCCGGTCGAGCCGAGGATCAGTACTCGGGTGGCCACGTCGGTATTCGGGTGAGCGCCTTTAGGCGCGGAAGCAGCATGTGTCGGTGGTCGAGTGTAGGGAGGCACCGACTCCGCCTATGCTCGCCGGGTGGCCGCTTCAAAGAAACGGCATACGAAGGCCCCGGCGGTGCCCATCGGCGCCCACATCGCAGGCAGCAAGCCCCTGGAGACGGCCAAGGAGCTGGAGGCAGACTGCGTGCAGATCTTCCTCTCAAGCCCGCAGTCGTGGAAGAAACCGCCGAAGCGCCGCGACGCCGAGGAATTGCGGGCGAGCAAGGTGGGCATCTACGTCCACGCGCCCTACCTGATCAACGTCTGCTCGCCCCGGAACAACATCCGCTACGGCTCACGCAAGATCCTCCAGCAGACCTGCGACGCCGCGGCCGAGATCGGCGCCGAGGCCGTCATCGTCCACCCGGGGCATGCCGAGGACGGCATCGCCGAGGGCGTCGGGCGCTGGCCGCGGACGCTGGAGATGCTGAAGTCGGACGTCCCGGTGTTGCTCGAGAACACGGCAGGCGGCGACCACGCGGTTGCCCGGCGCTTCGACGCGCTGGCGTTGCTGTGGGAGGCGGTCTCCGCGTACGACGGCCCGATCCCGCTGGGCTTCTGCTTCGACACCTGCCACGCCCACGCGGCAGGCGAGGAGCTTTCCGACGCCGTCGAGCGCGCGATGGCGATCACAGGGCGGCTCGACCTCCTGCACGCCAACGACTCGCGAGACCCTCCGGGCACCGGCGCCGACCGCCATCAGACGCTCGGCAAGGGCAAGATGGACGTCGAGGCTCTGCGCGGGATGATCCGCAGCGCGGTGAAGCTCGCGAAGGCGCCGGTGATTGTGGAGACCCCGCGCACGACGGAGCTCCTGCGCGCCGACATGGACTTCGTGCGCGCGGCGATCTCGGGCTGAGCGCTCAGAGTTTCCCGTCACACGTGCGCTGGGTCCTGGCCGAAAACAGGCTGGGCAAACTGGGCGCCCCAAAGCTCACCCGGATGAGATGCACCGCCCACGCTCGTGTGGTTTGGGTCGCTATTCGACGCAACCACACGCGCACGGCGCGCCCGATGACGCGAGTGAGGTTTGGGACCCCCTAGCCAGACCCAGCTTCGTTGCGAACGCACCCAGCCGCGCGAACCTCGCGAAGGCGCCGGTGAACGAAACGAGCGTGGAGGGAACGCGTCCCTCCACGCTCGCCGTGCGCCTTCTCGGCCCTGCTGAACTCAGGCTGTCGGCGAGACGGCGGTCCGCCTGCGGACGGTGACCAGTGCGACCCCACCGAGCGTGATGAGAGCCATCGTGACTCCAGCTCCGAGGGCAGCGTCGCCCCAGTCGAACGAGTCGACGCTCGAAGGCGAGCCTGAGACCAACGTCGGCTCGCTAGCGGGAGCCCCGCTGATCGCGTTGAGCGACGCATAACCGGGGCTCTGATCCACGGCGCCCGTCGGCGAACTGCCGCCGTCGGGCTCCGCTGTCGCCGGGCTGTTCAGCGAGGCGTTCAGCGATGTGTGGTCCGGAGCGACGAGCCCCGCATTGCGCGCGATGTTGTCGTCCGCGGCGCCGCGCCCCGAGTTCGCAGCCTCACCGTAGAAGGCGCTTGCGTTGGCTGGAACCGCCAAGGCGCAGACGCCAACGACGAGGGCGAGCAGACGGGCCTTCGGACGTTGAGTGGTGAATGTGTTCATACGGTCCTCCTCTGAGCGGTGGACGATCTGACGCGGCGATGGTCCGCGAGCCGCCTAACCGGCCCGTTACAGGCGGCTAACAGCTGATAACAGGGATCAATTGCAGGCTCTTTGAGGTTTTGAGAGCCGGTGGTAGGCTCGCTCGCCAGAGACGCGGTGATCGATTTCCGCATCCTCGGGCCACTCGAGGTCGTCACAAACGGGCAACCGCTCGCACTTGGGGGAAACAAACAGCGAGCGGTTCTCGCTGTGCTGCTCCTGCACGCAAACGAGGCGGTCTCGGTGGATCGCCTGATCGACGCCCTGTGGGGTGACCGCGCCCCCGCGGGCGCGGTGCAGAGCGTCCGAGTCCACATCTCGCGCCTTCGCAAGGCGTTGAACGGCGGAAGCGGCTCCGGAAACGACGGGTCGGTGCTCGTGACGACTTCCGGCGGCTACGAGCTCAAGGTCGATGACGATTCGCTTGACCTAGCGCGGTTCGAGCGGCTCTACGCACAGGGCCAGCGCGCTCTTCACAACGATCCTCACCACGCGTCCGAGCTCTTGTCCGAGGCGCTCGCGCTCTGGCGAGGGCCGGCGCTCGCGGACCTTGCCTTCGAGCCGTTCGCGCAGGCGGAGGCTGAGCGCCTAGACGAGTTGCGTGTCGCCGCGCTCGAGGACCGACTCGAGGCAGAGCTTGAGCTCGGGCGTCACGCGGCTGTGGCTGCCGAGATCGAGCTGTTGATCACCGAAAACCCACTCCGCGAGCGCCTGCGACGCCTGCAGATGCTCGCCCTGTATCGCTGCGGTCGGCAGGCGGAGGCCCTTGAGGCCTATCGGAGGGCACGCCAGACGCTGGTCGAGGACATCGGCGTCGAGCCTGGTCCCGAGCTGCGCAAGCTCCACGACGCAATCCTGCGTCAGGATGCGGCCCTCGACGTACTGCCTACCCCCACGACCACGCTTAGGGCCGAGCCGCGGGAGGCCGCAGAGCCGCCGCGGACGGCGAGAGACGCCCCGCGGCGGGTTCCGGCGTTGGCCGTCGTCGCCGGGGTCGCCCTGGCGGCCGTCCTGGTTGCAGTCGGTCTCCTTGGCGGAGACGACGAGGCCGGCGCCGCGATCGCAGAGAACTCGGTCGGCCTGATCGATCCTTCGAGCGGCGACGTCCGATCGCAGATCGCCCTCGACGGCGGGCCCGGCCCATCGGCCGCAGACGGCGACTCCGTTTGGGTCGCCAACACTCTCGACGACACCGTGTCTCGAGTCGACGCTGAGTCGGGGCAGGTTGCGACCATCGACATCGGTGGCGACCCCGCCGGGGTCGCCACCGGCGCGGGCTTTACCTGGGTCGCCGACGCCACCGAGGGCACGGTCGAGCAGATCGACCCCGAGGCGAACACCGTCGTCGGGTCGCTCAAGGTCGGCAATGGCCCGGGCGGTGTCGCGGTCGCATTCGATGCGGTGTGGGTGGCGACCGCGGTCGATGGCGCGGTCGTCCGAGTCGACCTCGAGAGCGGCGAGGTGACCGACCGGATCCCTGTGGGCTCGAGGCCGACCGCGATCGCCGCCGGCGCCGGATCGCTCTGGGTGACCGACGAGGCGGCCGGGACCGTCATCCGCGTCCAGCCCGGGACCGGGAGGGTGTCGGAGGCCATCGCGGTCGGCAACGGGCCCGACAGCGTCGCCTTCGGTGAGGGCGCGGTGTGGGTGGCCAACCGCATCGACGGCACCGTTTCCCGGATCGATCCCGCAACCGACTCGGTGACCAGCACAGTCGAGGTCGGGGCGGAGCCGTCCGCACTCGCCGTCGACGACCAGGGAGTCTGGGTGGCCAGCTCCGGCGACGGCACGCTGTCGCGGCTCGATCCCGATACCGGGGAGGCCGAGGAACTGATCGAGGTCGGCGGCAGCCCGAGCGGCGTGGCCGTCACGCACGGGGCCGTATGGACGTCGGTCCTGGCCTCGCGCGAGAGCCATCGCGGCGGGACGCTCCGGCTCAGCTGGGAGCCACACGAGTTCCAGTGCCGCCGGTGTGTGGACCCAATCGACTACGACAACACCCAGAGCTGGGAGCTCGCATCGTTGGCCTACGACGGCCTGGTCACGTACCGACGCGTGGGAGGAGCGGCGGCGAGCACGTTGGTGGGCAACCTCGCCACCGATGTTCCAGAGCCCAGCGCGGACGGAAAGACGTATGTCTTCGAGCTGCGCTCCGGCATCCAGTTCTCGAACGGCGAACCCGTCCGGCCCGAGGACTTTCGCAGCTCGATCGAGCGACTGCTCCGGGTCAACGGAGGCGGCTCGTTTGCGAGTTACTTCGAAGGCATCGTCGGCGGCCGGGAGTGCGTCGCGGAACCGCAGAGTTGCGACCTGTCTGAGGGCATCGAGACCGACGCCGAGGACGGAACGATCACCGTTCACCTGACCGCGCCCGACCCCGACTTCCTACACAAGCTCACGCTTCCACTCGCGAGCGTCCTGCCCCAAGACGCGCCCCTGCGCTTGGCGCGGCGTCCGATCGCCGGCACCGGGCCCTACCGGATCGTGGACTACGACGCCGAGCGAGGCGGCCACCTGGTTCGGAACCCAGAGTTCGAGGTCTGGTCACAGGACGCCAGACCAGACGGCTTCCCCGACGAGATCACGATCGAGATCTCGGACGATCCCGAGGCGCAGGTCGCAGCGGTCGAGCGTGGCGAAGCCGACTACGTGACCGTGTCCGGCCCGTTCGGGGGACCTCTGTCACCAGCCGACGTGAACGAGCTCGCAGTTCGCCAAGCGGACAAGCTGCATTCTGCGCCCCTGCCGGAGACCGACTATCTCTTTCTGAACTCGAACCTGCCGCCGTTCGACGACGCCCGTGTGCGGCGGGCGCTCAACTTCGCCGTCGATCGCGGGGCGGTCGTGGAACAGGCCGGCGGAAACTTGCTCGCCCAGCCCACCTGTCAGGCCATCCCGCCCGGCTTCCCCGGCTACCGCGCTTACTGCCCGTACACGCTCAACCCGAACCCGGCGGGGAGCTGGGTCGCTCCGGACATAGCGGCGGCCGAGCGCCTTGTGAGGGAGTCCGGCACGCGAGGTGCACGCATTGAGATCTGGACCTTTCCGGAGCGAAAACCGATCGTGCGTTACTTCGTCTCGCTCCTGCGCCAGCTCGGCTATCGAAGTTCGATGCGCGTACTGCCCGTCGGTCGCTACTACTCGACCCTCTACGAGGAGAATGCCCAGGTTCAGGCCGGCTACAACGGCTGGTACGCGGACTATCTCGCGCCTGCCAACTTCGCAGATCTCTACAAGTGCTCGGACGCAGACAATTTCTCGCAGTTCTGCGACCGGGGGATCGATGGGCAGCTGGATCGAGCGCTCGCCGTGCAGCGATCGGACCCGGCGGCGTCAATCGCGCTGTGGCAAGACGTCGACCGCGCGATCACCGACGCGGCCGCCTCCGTCGAGCTGCTGAATCGCAAGTCGGCGGTGCTTGTGTCGGGGCGAGTGGAGAACGTGCAGCAGCACCCCCTCTACGGCGTGCTCGAGGATCAGCTCTGGGTCAAGTAGCGCCGCGGCCGCTCAGTACACGAACGCCACGGAGAGGTAGTAGCCCGCGACGACGGTGAACAGGACCGCGTCGACTCGGTCAAGCAGGCCCCCGTGTGGGCCGAACACGTTGCCGGAGTCCTTTACGCCCAGGTCGCGCTTCAGCAGTGACTCGAACAGGTCGCCTACGGGCGCCAGCGCGGCGACGCACATGCCCATCAGCAGCGCGTCGAGGCCGGGCAGCCAGTCCTGATAGAGGCCGGCGAACCAGAAGCCCATCGTCCCGCCGACGAAGCCAAAGGCGAGGCCCTCGAGCGTCTTGTTCGGAGACAGCGCCGGGGCAAGTGGATGGCGGCCGAACAGGCGCCCGCCGCCGTACGCGGCTGTGTCGGCGACGAACGTCGCCACCAGCACGTCGACGAGCAGCGCCCCGCCGTGGTCGGGCAGCTCGCGCAGCAGCACGGCGTGGGCGAACGGGATCCCGATCCAGACGACGCCGAAGACTGTCACCGCCATCGACGACAGCACCCCGTGCCGCTGCCGCCGCAGGGCCGACGCCGCGAACATCAGGGGAAACGCGCACATCGCGGCGAGGACGATCTGAAACTGGTCGCCGTAGTAGGCCGCGATGACCATCGCCGCCGAGATCACGAGCCCGACCGGGGCGATCGGCCGCCAGTCGCGCGTCATGCGAAACAGCTCGGCCAGAGCGATCCACGCGAAGGCGATCATCGCCACGGCGAAGAGCAGACCTCCGACGACGATGATCGTGATCGCCACCGCGATCCACGGCAACGCCCACGCCACCCGGGCGAGCGTCTCCGAGCGCCGGCCGCCGGGGCGAGGAGGGCGGCGCGGACCGCGCGGCGGGCGCGGGGTGCGTCGGCGCGGCGGCGGCCTCGAGCCCGGCGTCCGCGGGCCGGCCTCGATGTCGAACAGCCCGGAGTCCTCCACTAGCGGCCCCCGAACCGGCGCCGACGGCGCGCGAACTCGTCGAGCGCGGCCTCGAACGCCTCGCGGTCAAAGTCGGGCCACAACTCGTCGCGGAACACGATCTCCGAGTACGCGCACTGCCACAGGAGGAAGTTCGAGATCCGCTGCTCGCCGCTGGTTCTGATCAGAAGGTCGGGATCGTGCATCTCGGGCGCATAGAGGGCGCGCCTGAACTCCTCCTCCGTGCCCTCGTCAAAGCTTCGCGCTGCGTCAACGATCTCCGCCCGGCCGCCGTAGTTGAAGGCGACGAAGAGCGTGATCCGCTCGTTCGCGCCTGTCACCTGCTCGGCCCAGTCCATGCGCTCTATCAGCTCGCGATCGAGGCCATCGCGACGGCCGACGAACCGCATCCGCACGCCTTCTGAGTCGAGCTCGGGCGTCTCGCGCTCGATCCGCTCGGCGAACATCGCCATCAACCCCTCGACCTCGTCCCGCGGTCGCTGCCAGTTCTCGGTGGAGAACGAAAACACGGTCAGCTCGGCGATCCCGAGCTCGGCAGCGTCTCGGAGCCGAGCCTTGACCGTGTCGGCGCCGGCGCGATGGCCCTCGATCGTCGGCAACCCCCGCTGCTCCGCCCAGCGCCCGTTGCCGTCGGTGATGATGGCCACGTAGCGCGGCCCGGTGCTGCTCACACCTCCAGGATCTCTTCCTCTTTGGCCTTCAGCATCGAGTCGATCTTCTGCGTCGCCTCGTCGGTGAGGCGCTGAAGCTCGCCCTCGGCCCGATGCTCGTCGTCCGCGCTCGCCTCGCCCTCCTTCTTGAGGTCGCGAAGGTCGTGCATCACGTCACGCCGGATGTTGCGAACTGCGACCTTGCCGTCCTCGGCGACCCCGTGCACTACCTTGACGAGCTCGCGCCGGCGCTCCTCGTTCAACTCGGGAATCTGGAGCCGGATCACGTTGCCGTCGTTGCTGGGCGTGAGGCCTAGATCGGATTCCATGATCGCCTTCTCGATCGCGCCGATCGAGTTCTTGTCGAAGGGCGTCAGAGTGAGCAGGCGTGCGTCCGTCGCCGCGATCTGCGTCAGCTGCTTCAGTGGCGTCTCGGCGCCGTAGTAGTCGACCTCGACGCGGTCGAGCAGGTGCGGCGAGGCGCGGCCCGTGCGCACCGTGGCGAGCTCTCCCCGGCAGGATTCCACGGACTTGCCCATCCGCTCCTCCGCGTCATCCAAGAGCTCGTCGATGAATTCGCTCATGGGCTTCCTGCACCCTCTGACGAGACGAGCGTCCCGACTCGCTCGCCGCTGACGATCCTATCTATGTTGCGTTCGTCCGCCATGTTGAAAACGTAGATCGGCAAGCCGTTGTCCATGCACAGCGAGAGCGCCGTCGAGTCCATCACCCGCAGCCCGCGGTTGATCGCCTCCCGGTGGGTGATCTCTGCCAGGAAGTTCGCGTCCGGGACCTTCGACGGGTCCGCGTCGTAGACACCCTCCACCCCGTGCTTGGCCATCAGGATCCCCTCCGCGTGGATCTCCAGCGCTCGCAGCGCTGCCGCCGTGTCGGTGGTGAAGAACGGATTGCCGGTGCCGGCGGCGAAGATCACGACCCGGCCCTTCTCCAGGTGACGGATCGCCCGCCGCCGGATGTACGGCTCGGCAACCTCCGTGACCTCCAGCGCGGAGAGCACGCGAGTGTGCGCCCCCAGCTTCTCGAGCGCGTCCTGGAGCGTGAGGGCGTTCAGCACCGTCGCGAGCATGCCCATGTAGTCGGCGGTGGCGCGATCCATCCCCTCGGCGGCGCCCGCGAGCCCGCGGTAGATGTTGCCCGCGCCCACGACGACCGCCACCTCCACCCCCTTCTGGGTCACACCGTGGATCTCGCGGCTGATCCGTTGGACCTGCCCCGGATCGGTCCCGTACTCCAGCGAGCCCATCAGGGCCTCGCCAGAGATCTTCAGGAGGATTCGCTTGAAGACGGGCTCCGCCATCGGCGGCGAAACCCTACCGCCCTACTCTTCTCCGACCACAAAGCGGGCGAAACGGGCAACCCGGACGTTCTCCCCGGTCTTGGCCGAGAACTCAGCCCGCAGCTCCTCGATCGCCTTGCCCTCGTAGCGGTCCGACCGCACGTGCTCCTGCTCGAGCAGGGCGACTTCCTGCGCCCATTTCTTCAGCTGGCCGTCGACGATCTTCGAGATCACGTCGTCGGGCTTGCCCTCCTCGCGCGCCTTGGCCTCGAACACCTTGCGCTCCGCCTCGCGGATCTCCTCCGGGATCTCCTCGGCGGAGACATACAGCGGCGGCGACGGCGAGCCGGCGATGTGGATCGCGACCTCGAGCGCGAACTCCTGAAAGTCCTCGGTGCGGGCGACGAAGTCGGTTTCGCACTGGATCTCGACGAGGACACCGATCTTGCGAGTGGCGTGGATATATGAGGTGACGATCCCCTCCGCGGTGGCGCGTCCCGAGCGCTTCGCCGCGGAGGCCTGACCCTTGATGCGAAGGACCTCGACCGCCTTCTCGACATCGCCGCCGGCCTCCTCGAGCGCCGCCTTGGCGTCCATCATCGCCGCGCCCGTGCGGTCGCGGAGCGCCTTGACTTCCTGCGCAGAGACTGCCATCAGGAGCCATCCTGCCGAGCGGTGGGAGCGGCCGTCTCGGACTGCGCGCCCTGCCCACCCCCACCGGCCTCGGCAGCCTGCGCCGCGGCGGCCTCCTCGGCCTCGCGACGCGCCTGCTGTTCGGCCTCGCGACGCTGGCGCTCGGCCTCCTCGCGCTGGCGGCGTTCCTCTTCCTCGGCCCGGCGCTTGGCCTCAGCCTCGCGATAGGCGCCCGCGGACTCCGCAGCCGCCTCGCCGATCGTGCGGACGACGAGCTCGCAGGACCGAATCGAGTCGTCGTTGCCGGGGACGGGGAAGTCGACCGGGGTGGGATCGACGTTCGTGTCCACCAGCCCGATGATCGGGATGCGAAGGCGCTCCGCCTCGCGGACGCCGATCTCCTCGGTCTTCAAGTCGATGATCACGGCGGCCTGGGGCAGACGCTTCATGTCGCGGACGCCCCCGAGGTTGTACTCGAGCTTTAAGAGCTCGGCCTCCATCGACATCCGCTCCTTGGTCGGCAGCAGGTCGAGCTGGCCGTCGCGCTTGAGCGCCGTGAGCTCGTGCAGGCGGTCGATCCGCTTGGAGATCGTGTGGTAGTTGGTCAGCAGCCCGCCGAGCCATCGCTGGTTTACGTAGGGCATGTCGCAGCGATCTGCCCACTCCTTGACCGCGTCGCTCGCCTGCTTCTTGGTGCCGACGAACAGGATCGTCCCGCCCTTGCCGGCCACGTCCGCGGCGAAACGGCGCGCTTCGGCGAGCAGGTGCTCGGTCTGCAGCAGGTCGATGATGTGAATCCCGTCGCGCTCACCGTGGATATAGCGGCGCATGCTGGGATTCCAGCGGCGCGTCTGGTGGCCGAAATGAAGGCCGGCCTCCAGCAGCTCCTTGACTCCGGGCTCGGACATCGATGCTCCCTTGTTTTCGTTTGCGCCCCGGTGCCGGTGCGGGGACCCGGCATCTGAGTGCGCCGGGCAGGGCCCCGTCCGTTACGCCGGGGGTCGGTTACCGGTCAGCGCGTGATTGTAGAGATCGCGGGCTCCCCTACCCGGCCCTTGCGCGTTCCAGGGCGTTGGCCAGGTCCGGCGGGAGCTCCGATTTGAACTCGAGCGCGTTCCCCGTGAACGGATGCTCGAAACCGAGCCGCGCGCTGTGCAGGAACTGACGCTGGAGCCCGTGCCGGCCAGCATGCCCGTAACGCGGGTCGCCCGCCACGGGATGGCCGATCGCCGCGAAGTGGGCACGGATCTGATGGGTGCGCCCGGTCTCCAGCCGCGCCTCCACCAGCGAGTCTTCGGGCAGCAGCTCGATCACCTCGAAGTGGGTGCGCGCAGCGCGCGCGCCTCGGCCCCGCACGGCTCGGCGCTCCGGAGCGCGGTAGTCGCGCCCCAGCGGCGCGTCGATGGTCCCCGAACGCGACCGGAGGCGGCCCTCGACCAGCGCCTGATAGGCGCGGCTCACGTCACGTGCCTTGATCATCGCCGCCAAGCGCCGGTGCGCCTCGTCCCCTCGGGCGATGATCATCAGCCCGGACGTGTCGCGATCGAGCCGGTGGACGATGCCCGGCCGGACCGGATCCTCTCCCCCGCCCAGCAAGGGACCTAGTTCGTCGACGAGCGTGGGTCCCGAAACCCCCGGGCCCGAGTGCACGACCAGGCCGGCGGGCTTGTCGATCACGGCCAGCCGCTCGTCCCGATGCACGACCCGCAGGTCGGCCACGGTGCTCAGCCCTGGCGGCGAGACAAGCTCACGCCTCGCTCGCCTGCGCGCGCTCGTGCTCGAACGCGATCCAGATCAGCACGATGACGCCGGCTGTGATCGCGACATCGGCGAGGTTGAAGGCTGGCCACAGCGGCGGGTCGATGAAGTCAGTCACGCCGTCCTCGGTCACGCGGTCGATCAGGTTCCCGAGGGCCCCTCCCACCAGGAGCCCCACGGCGATCCAGACGCCGCCGCGCGCCGGCGCCAACACGAACCAGGCGACGACCAGCGCGAGCGCGACGAGCGTGATCACCAGGACCAGCGCCCCGCCGTCACCCAGGAAGCCGAAGGCAATCCCCTCGTTCTTGACGTTGACGAGGTCGAACCCGAGCACGAGGCTCTCGTGCTCGCCGCGCTCGACCGCGCCCTCGACCAACGCCTTGGACGCCTGGTCGACTGCGACCACGCCGACGATCAGGGCCAGGGCGCGCACCAAGTCGCGGCGCATGGTCACCCGCGAATCGCGCCTACGACCACCGCCTGGACGATGAGCAACAGGATGATCGCGAGGATCGGACTGATGTCCAGCGCGAACCCGCGGCCGCCGAGCGGCGGCAGCAGGCGCCGGAACAGGTTCAGGTACGGGTCCGTGGTCTCCTCCACGAATCGGACGGCGCCGCGCAGGTAGGGGTTGTAGGGCATCCGCGGGATCCAGGAGAGCAGCACGCGGATGAAGATCAGCACCAGATAGACGAGGAAGAGCGCCTCGACGTAATCGGCGATGTCCTCGCGACCGATCGCGACGGGAATCATCGAAACCGCTCCAGCGAGGCGCGCACGGCGTCGCCGAGCGCCTCGGACAGGCCGCCACGCTCCAGAGCCTCGAGACCGGCCTCGGTCGCGCCGCCGGGTGGCGCCACTGCCGCGCGAATCGCCTGGGGCTCGCGCACCTCCAGCAATTGCGCGGTGCCGCCAAGCGTGCCTACCACCAGCTCCGACGCAAGGTCAGGGTCGAGGCCCTCCTCGACGCCCGCATCGGTCAGCGCCTCAGCGACGAGCGCCAGGTATGCGGGCGAGCAGGACATCACGGCCATCGCCGCATCGATGAGGCGCTCCTCCACGATGACGAGTTTCCCGAGGCGGGCCAGGAGCTCGACGAGGCGAGCCTTGAGCTCGGCTGACATCTGGTCCGGTGCCACCAAGCACAGCACACCGCGGCGGACCTCCACCGGTTGGTTGGGCATCACGCGCGCGATGGGGACATCCGGAATCGCCTGCTTCAAGCGCGCCACCGGCGTCGCGGCCATCACTGAGAGAACTGCAGCCGGCTTGGGATCGAGCTCCTTCGCGACGTCGTCGAGCGCGGCGGGCTTGACGGCCAGCACGACCAAGTCGCAGTCGGTCGCGAGCTCGCCCAGGCTGTCGCGTGTCTCGCCGCCGACCGCGTCCGCCAGGGATTCCGCTCGCTCGCGGTCGAGGTCGCAGAAGAGCATCGCGTCGGGGCCGCCTTCGCCAGCGGCCCAGCCGCGCGCCATCGCCCCGGCCATGTTGCCCGCGCCTGCGAAGCCCACTTTCACGCGGCCAAGGGTATGTGGCCTGGGCTAGCGACGAAGTGGCGGGAGATACGGAGGTGCCTGCCGAGTCCGGTAACAGGCCCACGCCCGGCGGCGGCGGAGTTTGTTGGGGCGGTGCCGAACGGCGCCGCCAGAAGCATGTGCCGTTGGTTGGGTTAAGCGGAGCAGCCGCCGGCTAGCTTTGGTTGAAGAAGCCCTTCTCGACCAGGCGAGCCTTCTCCTCGGCCGAGACCTCGACGTTGCGCGGCGTGAGCAGGAAGGTCTTGTCGGCGACCTTCTGCATCCCGCCGTCGAGCGCGTATGTGAGGCCCGATGCGAAGTCGATCAGCCGCTTGGCAAGCTCGCCCTCGGTGGTCTGGAGGTTGAGGATCACAGGCACGCCCTGCTTGAAGCGGTCGGCAACCTCCTGGGCGTTGTTGAAGCTGGTGGGCGTGACAAGGTGCACGCGCACGTCCGCCCCGCCGTTGCCGACTGGCCGCAGCACGCCGCCCCGCGATCGGGCCGGCTCGTCGTCGGCGAAGATGTCGTCGATCTCGTCCCGCGAGCGCCGACGCTCGGAGATCCGGCTCACCGACGCGCTCCGCGGCGCGGACGACTCGTAGACGTCGCCGTGCGTAACCGTGTCCGGCTCGTAGACGTCGGGCTCGTGGTAACCCGGGTCCTCGGCGAGGCCGAAGTACACGAGAGCGCGATGCCATGTGTCGCGAAGTGCCATACCGATGCGGTTTTCGCTTCCCCCCGGTGTTCTCCTTTACGGATTATGACGCCTGAAGTGCCCCCACGATTCACCGGTAGAGCACGGTTCCAAGGCGCACGATCGTCGCCCCCTCCTCGACGGCGACCGCCCAATCCTGGCTCGTGCCCATCGACAGGCGCTCCAGGCCGTGCTGTGCAGCCAGCTCGCGAAGCTGGGCGAAGTAAGGCCGCGAGGCCTCGGGATCGGCGGCTTCCGGCGGCATCGTCATCAGTCCGGCCACCCGCACCGGACAGCGCGCCAGGAAGTCACCGAGCTCAGCCGGATTGACGCCCCCCTTGCTCTCCTCTTCGGCGAGGCTGACCTCGACTAGCACCTCTGTGTTCGCGCCCGCGTGGCGCTCGAGCTGGGCCAGGGCGGAGTCGCTTGCCACCGAGTGGATCAGCCGCACCAGCGGGAGGATGCCCTTGACCTTGCGGCTCTGGAGGTTGCCGATGAAGTCCCAGGTGAAGCGATCGCCCCAGCGCTCGCGCTTTGCCTCGAGGTCCTGGAGCCGGTTCTCGCCAACGAGCTCGAGCCCGGCGTCCGCGAGCGCACCCATCTCGTCGAGCGGGACGTACTTGGTGGCCGCGAGAACCTCGACGTCGGGACCCGCCTTGGCCCGGACCCGCTCTAGGTTGCGCCGGATGACGTCCGGATCGAGGTCCCGAAGCGGCTCAACCATCGCCGTTGCGCCAGACCAGGCCCGCCTGGCGACCGGTTAGGCCGTCGTCGCGGCGGTGCGAGAAGAACAGCTCGGCCTCGCAGCTGGTGCACAGCTCCGCCGCCTCCACGTCTATCACGCCAGCCCGATCGAGCAGTCGGCGCGTGACCTCGACCAAGTCCAGCATGCGGCCGTCGGCGATCCCGTCGTCCAGGTACGAGAACCGGGCGAGCACTTCGTCGCCGACCTCGAAGCAACAGCGCCCGATTCCCGGACCGATCGCCGCAGCCGTCGCCTCGACCGCGCGGGCGCCGCGCTCGACTATGCCACCGGCCAGCCCCCGCCAGCCGCAGTGCAACATCGCCACGCCGCCCGGGCCCGCGACCGCCACCGGCAGGCAGTCGGCGACGAAGACCAGCGGCACGAGTCCCGCAGCACCGGTGGCCTGACCGTCGACCTCGGCCGGCTCGGTGCTTCCCGGCTCGGCGAACCCGTTGGGATCGGGAGGCGCATCGCGCGCCTGGATCTCGACGCCGTGCACCTGGCGACCGATGAGGAATCGGTCGGGTTCGAGACCGAGCGCCGCCGCCGTGCGGTGCCGGTTCTCGCGCACCGCCGCGGGATCGTCTCCAGTCAGCAGCCCCAGGTTGAGGCTTTCGAACGGGTCGGCGCTGACGCCCCCGAGGCGGGTGGTGAACGCCGCTCGGGCCCCGGGAAGCTCCGCCTCGAGCCAGCGCACCCTGTCTGAGTCGCGCCACCGCACCCGAGAAAGGCTAGGGGCACGGGTTGCGCGCAGCCGTCAACGCGAGCTCGAGCTCGGCCTCGCGCCCGGAGACTTCGCCGTCGAGCTTCGCACGCAGCGCAGCGGCCAGCCCGCGGCCAATACCGGGTCCCTCGGGAACGCCTCGTGCGAGCAGGTCCTCGCCTGAGATCTCCAGCTCGACGTGTCGCCACGAGCTCACGTAATCGTCGAGCCAGCGCGCGCTCATCGCCCGGGCCAGGACGAGCTCCACGTCGCCGCGGCCGGAGGCGAGCTCAACAGCTTCCGATGGACGAGCCGGGTCGGCATCGACGAGCTCACGCGCGGCCTCGCGCAGGTCGCGGCGCCGACCGAGGGGCCCGGGGCCATGGCCGGTGGCGGCCGCGTAGACGACCAGGCTCCGCGCGGCAACCGAGCGCCACGGATCGACCGCGAGCAACAGGATGATCTCCGCGATCAGGTCGCCCGCACCGGCATCGAGCGCGATCAACCCCCACTCGTCGAGCAGCTCGAAGCCGCGCCGGGCCGACGGCTCGGCGGCCAGCCGCAAGAGCTCCGCCTCGATCCGGTCCTCCGACACCGTCTGAAGGTCGCTGGCCCGCAGCAGCTCCTCGGTGTGTGGCTCGAGCTCGAAGCCGAGGCGCGCGGCGTAGCGCGCGGCGCGGAGGGCGCGGGTCGGATCGTCCACGAACGACCCGTTGTGGAGCACGCGCAGGAGCCCGGACCGCAAATCGTCGAATCCGTGGTGCGGATCGATCAGCTCGGCCTGGGCATGCAGCGGAACGGCCATCGCGTTGACGGTGAAGTCGCGGCGGGCGAGGTCGTCGGCGAGGCTCGCGGGCTCGACGTCCGGCAACGCGCCCGGGCTCGGATACATCTCCCTTCGGGCCCTGGCGACGTCCACCCGCACGCCGTCGATCGCGGCGGTCGCGGTGCCGAAGCGGTCGTGCAAGCGCGTCGGCCCCTCCAGCCGGTCCGCGAGCACGAGCGGATCGCCCTCCACCGCCACGTCCAGGTCCGCGCGGTCGGCGCCCAGCAGCACGTCGCGCACGCCGCCGCCGACCAGGTACGCGTCCACGCCCGCCGCGGCGACTGCGTCGCGCAGCGCCGGCACTCCCGGAAGGGCTGCGACGCGTTCCGGCAGGAGCCCGGGGTCGATCGGCGCGGTTTCAGGCGTCATATCCAGGGCCGCGGGGGCCTTCCCTACCATGACGGGCCGCACGGATGGCCCGCCTCCTCAACATCTGGCGCTCCTGGAGCGTGCGCAGACGCCTGATCACGGTCGGGGTCGCGGCTCTGGCCGTGGCCGGCGCCGGCGTTGCCGCCTACGAGATCCTCAAGCGCCCTGGCGATATCTCCAATCCCGACGCGACCTTCGTCGAGACGCCAGAGAAGAAGAACGTCGTCAAGACCGTCGACTGGCCCGTCTACGGCTACGACGAAGAGCGGACGCGCTATCTGCCCAGCAAGGACGTGAAGCCGCCGTTCGGCGACTCGGAGTGGAGCTTCGTCGCCGGCAAGCTGCTCGAGTTCTCGCCTGTCGTGGCCAAGGGCACGCTGTACCTCATCGACAAGGACGGCGTGGTGATCGCGCTCGACGCCGATCGAGGCAAGGTGAAGTGGAAGCGCGACATGGGAGCGCTCAACGCTTCCTCGCCGGCGTATGCCGACGGCACGATCTACGGCGTCACCCTCGATCCAGGCCAGGCGTTCGCGCTGCGGGCGCGCGATGGCAAGGTGCTCTGGCGCCACCCGCTTTCCGGGCGAAGCGAAACCTCCCCGGTGATCCACAACGATCGGGTGATCGTCGGCAGCGAGTCCGGCGACATCTTTGCGCTGGACACCAAGAACGGCTCCGTGCGCTGGCAGGTCTCGACCGGCGGCGCGGTCAAGGGCGGAGCCGCGCTGCACAAGGGAACGCTCTACGTCGGCAACTACGCCGGCGAGCTGTACGCCATCGACGCCAGCAATGGCCAAGTGAAGTGGCAGAACGGCACTCAGGGCGGCAGCTTCGGCGTCACCGGCCGGATCTACTCGACGCCGGCGGTCGCGTTCGGGCGCGTCTACGTCGGCAGCATCGACAGCCGCGTCTACAGCTTCGAGGCCGACAGCGGCGAGCTCGCCTGGAGCCAGTCGACCGGCGACTGGGTCTATCCGGCGCCGGCCGTGGCCGACACGCCGAGGTCGCAGCCCACCGTCTACATCGGGTCCAAGGACAAGCACCTCTACGCGCTGAATGCAGAGGACGGAAGCATTCGCTGGGAGCAGGACCTCGGCGCGATCATCCTCGGCGCCGCCAGCGTGATCGGCGAGACCGTCTACGTGGCGGGGATCGGGCCGAACGTCGGGAGCTTCGGCTTCAACGTCAAGGACGGCGACAAGGTCTTCGAGCACGACCTCGGCGAGTACAACCCCGTGATCTCAGACGGCAACCGCCTTTACCTCACGGGTACCTCTGGGATCCGCGCGTTCGAGCACCAGTCGCGCAAGGAGCGGCGCGAGGCGCGCAAGCGCAACGAGCAGAAGAAGAACCAGAAGGAGAAAAAGCAGGGCAAGTAGGGCGGCCCTACCGCGACTGGCGCCTTAGTTCCGGATAGCGGAACCAACGCGCCAACGACCGCCGGCGCTAGGCCCGGACCGGGATCCCGGCCTCCCTCATTGCCTCTTTCGCTTCGTGCACACTGAACTTCCCGTAGTGGAAGAGCGACGCCACGAGCACCGCGTCCGCCCCACCCTCCGTGACCGCCTCGGTCAGATGCCGTAGCTCGCCGGCGCCGCCCGATGCGATCACGGGCACCGAGACCGCGTCCGCGACCGCACGCGTGAGGTCGACGTCGTAGCCGCTCTGAGTGCCGTCGCGGTCCATGCTCGTCAGCAGCACCTCACCCGCCCCGCGCTCGGTCGCCTCGCGCGCCCACTCAACCGCCTGACGGCCTTCCACCTTGGTGCGCCCGCCGTCGACGTAGACGTCCCAACCGTCGTCCGCGCGCTGTGCGTCAATGGCGATCACGACGCATTGAGAGCCGAAGACCTCGGCCAGCTCACCGATCAGGTCGGGCCGCGCGAGCGCGGGCGAGTTCACCGATACCTTGTCGGCGCCTGCGTCGAGCACGGCCTGCGCGTCGGCGGCCGACCGGATGCCACCGCCGATCACAAACGGGATGAAGACGTTGTCGGCCGTCCGGCGCGCGAGCTCGACGATCGTCTCGCGCTTCTCGTGCGACGCGGTGATGTCGAGGAACACCAGCTCGTCGGCGCCCTCCGCGTCGTAGCGCTCGGCCAGCTCAACAGGATCGCCCGCGTCGCGGAGCCCGACGAAGTTGGTGCCCTTGACGACGCGCCCCCGGTCGACGTCCAGGCATGGGATGACCCGCTTGAGCGCCATCTCACCTGGGGCGCTTGCGCAGGCCCGCCAGCCGCCCAGCGGCCGCCCGGCCGAACGCGCCGGGCTCAAGCTTGCGCACCAGCCGCAGCAGCTCCTCGCGCTCGTTGGCCGACAGGTTCGTGCGCGGCCTTCCCTTGGATTCCTTGACGAGGCGCGCCAGCCGCGCGCGCTCGTCGGGCGCGAGCAGGGCCAGATGGCGCCTGATCAGCAGCGCCACCTGGGCGATCGCGAGCACCCGCAGCCAAAACATTCAACAACTCACGTCACATGCTTCTTTCGGGGCATGAATGTCCCACACTGAACATCGAGGCTAGCGCCCTTCCAGCGCCGTCTGGGCGTCTGCGACCGTGAAACGCCCTTCGTACAGCGCCCTTCCCACCACCACACCTTCGAGCGCCGGCAAGCGCAGCCCCACCAGCCGCCGCAGGTGGTCGAGCTCGCCGACGCCGCCGGAGTAGAGGAGCTTGGCCTTCGCCGCCTCCGCGGCTTCTGCGACCGGCTGAAGCGCCTCGATGGAGGGGCCGGACAGCGTCCCGTCGACCTCCACCGGCGTGTACAGGAACCGGTCCACGCCCCGGGCGGCGAGCTCGGCCACGAGCTCGGCGGGTCCGACCTCGGTCTCGCGCACCCACCCCTCCACCGCCACCCTTCCCGCTCGGGCGTCTACAGACGCGACGAGCGCTCCCGGCCGCTCGGCCGCCACGGCCTCGATCAGGGCCGGGTCGGCGATCGCCGCCGTGCCAACCACCGCCCGCGTGGCTCCGGCGTCAAGGGCCGCGCCGATCGCCTCCGCCGTACGCAGCCCGCCGCCGAACTGGACCGGCACGTCTGTGATCTCGCAGATCCGGGCGAGGTGACCCAGGTTCGCCGGAGCGCCATCGCGCGCGCCGTCGAGGTCAACCACGTGCAGCGCCTCGGCCCCGCCGTCTACCCAGCGGCGCGCAGCCTCGACCGGATCGTCGTCGAAGGGGGTCTCGCGGCTGTAGTCGCCCTGGATCAGGCGCACGGCCCGCCCGTCCCGGATGTCGATCGCCGGGTAGAGCAGCAAGCGCTCAGGTGGCCGCCGCAGCGGTGGCGCAAACCGCGGCGAAGTTCGCGTAGAGCCGGAGCCCGGCCGAGCTCGACTTCTCCGGGTGGCACTGAAACCCCCAGATGCGCTCGCGGCCGACCGCGCACACAAACCGCTCCCCGTGAACGGCCGTGCCAAGGACATCGGACTCGTCGACGCCGACGGGCGCGAAGCCGTGCACGAAGTAGAAGGGGGTGCAATCGTCGATGCCGTCGGCGAGCTCGGACGACCGCTCCCAGCGCACGGGCTCCCACCCGATGTGCGGGAGCTTGAGGCCGGGCGCTTCGAGCTCGCGAACCTCGCCTGCGAAGACGCCGAGGCCATCGGCCCCGCCCTGCTCGGTGGAGCACTCGAACAGCAGCTGCATGCCGAGGCAGACGCCGAGAATGGGCGTCCCGGCCCCAAGGCGCTCGTCGATCAGTGCGTCGAAGCCGAGCTCGCGCACCAGCGCCATCGCCGCGGGGAACGCCCCGACTCCCGGCAGCACGATCCCGTCCGCGCGCCGAGCCCGTTCCGCATCGGCGGTGATCTCGGCCTCTGCGCCCACGCGCTCGAGCGCTTGCTCGACCGACCGCAGGTTCCCCATCCCGTAGTTGAGAATCGCGACGCTCGTCATCTGAGGGTTCCCTTGGTGGAAGGCACGCCGGTCTCCTCGGGATCGATCGCAACGGCGTCGCGCAGGGCGCGGGCGAAGGACTTGAAGCAGGCCTCGACGAGATGGTGGGCGTTCGAGCCGTAGGGCGCGGCCACGTGAACGGTCAGCTTGGCGTTGGACGAGACGGCGCGAAAGAACTCCTCGGCGAGCTCGGCCTCGAACCCGGCGATCGAGACGGGCGGCAGCTCGGCGTCGAACAGGCACAGCGGCCTGCCGGAGACGTCGATCGCACAGGTTCCGAGCGATTCGTCCATCGGCACGATGGCCGATCCGTAGCGACGAATGCCGCTGCGATCGCCCAGCGCTTCGTCCAGCGCCAGCCCGAGGGCGATTCCCACGTCCTCGACCGTGTGGTGTGCACCGGTCTCGAGGTCGCCGGTGGCCTCCACGCGCAGCCCAAGGCGCCCGTGGCCCCCGAGGAGGTCGAGCATGTGGTCGAAAAAGCCAACGCCCGTGCTCACGGTGACCTCGCCACCGTCCAGGTCGACCGAGACCGAGACGTGCGTCTCGCCGGTGCGGCGCTTGATCTCTGCGGATCGACTCATAGAAACACCTGCAAATCGAGGGCTTTCAGGATACGGCTAGCCATTCGCGCGGGCCTCCGCCGACTCGCCGTGCACTGGAAGTCCCTCCGCCCTCGCAAGCGCGGCGACCTGAGGGGCGAGGCCCCGCGCCGCTGCGGCGGGGACCGAGACTATGGACGTCCGGCGCATGAACGCCCCCGGACCGAGCGGCCCGCCGAAGCGCGCCGCGCCGCCGGTCGGCAGCACGTGGTTGGAACCCGCCGCGTAGTCGCCGAAGGCGGTCGCGCCCCCTGAGCTCACGAACACCGCGCCGGCAACCCGCGCGCGAGCCGTCGTCGTGTCGGCGCCCTCGAAGGCGAGCTCGACGTGCTCAGGGGCGATCGCGTCAGCGACCGCGAGCGCGGCTTCCAGGCCCGTGGTTTCCACCAACGCGAGCGGTGCGGCCGCGACGCTCGGGCGCTCGGTCACGAGCTCGCCCACCAGCTCCTCGATCCGGTCCAGCAACGCGCCGTCCGGTGAGACGACGGCGAGCAGGCTGTCGTCGCCGTGCTCGCCCTGAGCGCAGAGGTCCAGCGCCACCCAGTCGGGGTTGGCACTCCCGTCGGCCACCACGACCAGCTCACTGGGCCCGGCGATGCCATCGATCCCCACGCGGCCGGAGACCTGGCGCTTTGCCTCGGTGACGTAGCGGTTGCCCGGTCCCGCCACGACGTCGACCGCGGCGATGCTCTCGGTGCCGAACGCGAGCGCCGCGACGGCCTGGGCGCCGCCGATGGCATAGACCTCGTCGACTCCCGCGATTGCGCAGGCGGCGAGCACGGCAGCGTTCGGCCTGCCGCCGGCCCTCGGCGGGCTCGCGACCGCGATACGCCCGACCCCGGCGACGCGCGCAGGGACGCAGCACATCAGCGCCGACGACGGGTACGCGGCGCGCCCGCCGGGCACGTAAATGCCGGCCGCCGCAACCGGCTCGCCGCGCACCTCGACCGTCTGCCCCTCGGGCAGCTCGGACACCGCGCCGCGCGCAAGGATCTCGAGCTCTGCCCGGGCGACGGACTCGACGTTCCTCGCGGCGACGCGCATCGCCTCGCGCACCTCGGGCTCCAGCAGGCCCGGCGCCGCCTGGACGGCTTCCGGGTCGACCCGAAGGCGCTCCGGGACGTCCTCGCCGAAGCGGTCGGCGAGCTCTCGCAACGCAGCGTCGCCGCTCTCGCGCACCTGCGCCAGGATCGGCTCGACCTCGGCCGCGACGCTGTCGGCTGCGGGGACGAGGGCGCGAACGCGCTGCGCGGCATTGGCTCCGTCGGCCGTAATCCGTTCGACGCGGATCATCGCGTCGCCTCCCGCAGCCGCTCGACCAGCGAATCGACCTCGGCCGCCCGCAACTTGTGCACCACGCGGTTCGCGACCAGCCGCGCGGTGCACCGGGCGATCTCTTCGCGGACCTCGAGGTCGTTGTCAGACAACGTGCGGCCGGTCGCAACGAGGTCGACGATCCCATCCGCCAGCCCAGCAGCCGGCGCCAGCTCGACCGAGCCCTTGACCTCGATCACCTCGGCCTGGCGGCCCGTGTCCTCGAAGTAGCGCTCGGCGACGCGCGGGTACTTGGTGGCGATCCGCATCGCGCCGAGACGCCGCTCGGATTCGCCGAGGCGCTCGTCGCCGACGCGTCCGGCCAGGACCATCCTGCAGGCGCCGTAGCCGAGGTCGAGCAACTCGTAGACGACTCGGTCGCGCTGTTCCATCAGCACGTCCTTGCCCGTGACGCCGAGATCGGCGGCGCCGGCTTCCACGTACGTGGGGACGTCGGAAGGCCGCATCGTCACCAGCACGAGCTCCCCGAGGTCGAACATGAGCGCGCGGGACTCGGCGCGCACCCTCGCGGTGTCGAAGCCGATCCGGTCGAGAGCGTCGAGCGTGCCCTCGAACAGCGCACCGCCCGGAACGGCCAGGCGTAGCGGGCCCTCGCCGATCGCACGCGTCGGTCCCGCGACGCCCGCGCTCCTCATGGGCGCGTCTCCCTTGCCAGGCGCTCCTCCTCGGCCTGAGCGATGTGGACGCGCTCGAGGTGAAGGGCAAAGCCAGCGGCCGGCAGCGGCCGGCCGAACCGGCGCATGAGCTGGTCATAGCGCCCGCCCCCGCCGAGCACGTGGCCGAGAGCCGGGTCGTAGACCTCGAGGATCGCCCCCGTGTAGTAGCCGAGGTCCCGCAGCAGTCCCAGGTCGAGCCTGACGCGGCCGGCGGCACCGCGCGCGACCACTGCCTCGTACGTGGCGGCCAGGCGCGCGATGGCACGGTCGACAGCCTGCCCCCCGAGCTGGCGCGCGCGCTCCAGCACCTCCGGGCCGCCACGCAGCTCGGGCAGTCGCAGCAGCGTCTGTTCATCGGAGTCGGCGAGCCCGAGCTCGGACACCTCGAGCTCGAGACCGACGAGGTCGTGGGCTGCGAGGCGGTCGAGAATCGCCTGGCGGCGCTCCTCGGCGACGCCGAGCTCTGAGAGCAGCTGCCGATAGAGATCGGCGTCCCCCAGGCCGATCACCGCCCGCGTCAGCCCGGCCGCATCGAGCGCGGCGCCGAGCACCTCGACCACTTCCACCGTGCCCTCGGGAGCCGGCGCGCCGACGAGCTCGACCCCCGCCTGCATGAACTCGCGCATCTGCCCGCGCTGGGGCCGGATCGCCCGGTAGGCGTTGCCGACGTAGCAGAAGCGAAACGGCGGTTCCGTCGCCGCGAAACGGCCCGCCACCAGGCGCGCGATCGGGATCGTCATGTCGGGGCGCATCGCGAGCAGCTCCCCGCGCTCGTCGAAGAAGCGATACGCGGCGGGCGCTCCGCGCACGTCGCCGCGCGCGAGCACGTCGTGGTACTCGATCGTCGGCGTTGCGACCTCGCCGTAACCGGCGGCCTCGAAGGCTTCGATGAGCGCGGCGCGCAGGCGGCGCAACTCGCGCATCTCGTCCGGAAGGATGTCTCTGGTTCCCGGCGGGATCGGATGGGTCATCGGCTCCCCCTTCGCCCGGGGCGCGGGCGTACCTGCGTTGCCTCAGGCAGGGACTCGCTCCGCCGCGACCCGTTCGATGTTGGCCCCCAAGTAGCGGAGCCTGTCGTCGATGCGCTCGTAGCCGCGGTCGATCTGGAGCACGTTGCCGATCTCCGAGTGGCCCTCCGCGCACAGTGCCGCGATGAGCATCGCCATTCCCGCCCGGATGTCCGGGCTCTCGAGCCGCTCGCCGTGAAGACGGCTCGGACCGCTGACGATCGCCCTGTGGGGATCGCACAGCGTGATCCGAGCGCCCATCGCAACCAGCTTGTCGACGAAGAACAGCCGGTTCTCGAACATCTTCTCGAAGATCAGGATCGTGCCCCGGGCTTGGGTCGCCAGCGCAAGCGCGATCGAGGTCAGGTCGGCCGGGAACGCTGGCCACGGGCCGTCGTCGATCTTCGGGATCGCGTCGCCCATGTCGTCGCGGATCTCCAGCGCCTGCTCGGGCGGCACCAACACGTCGTTGCCCTCGATCATCGACTGCAGGCCGAGGCGGCGGAACTGACGCCTGATCGTGACGAGGTCCTCCGGCTGGGCGTCGCGTACGCGCAGCTCGCCCTTGGTCGCTGCCGCCAGCGCCATGAAGCTCGCGACCTCGATGTGATCGGGGCAGATCGCGTGCTCGGCACCGGCGAGGCGATCGCGGCCGTGCACGGTCATCACGTTCGAGCCGATGCCGTCGATCTGCGCCCCCATCTTCACCAGCAGACGGGCGAGATCCTGGACGTGCGGCTCGCAGGCGGCGTTGGAGATCGTCGTCGGCCCAGGGGTCAGGGCCGCGGCCATCAACGCGTTCTCGGTAGCCATCACCGACGGCTCGTCCATGAAGATCGCACAGGGCTTGAGCGCGCCGTCGGGGGCAGAGATCTCCACGCCGCGCCGGCCCTCAACGCGAGCGCCCATGTCGATGAACGCGTCCAAGTGCGGGTCGAGGCGCCGACGACCGATGAAGTCGCCGCCCGGCGGAGGCATCCGGGCCTCGCCGAAGCGTGCGAGCAGTGGCCCGGCGAGCAGGAACGAGGCGCGGATTCGGGCGGAGAGCTCCTCGTCGGGGGACGTCTCGGAGACGCCGTCGGCCTGGAGGCGAAGGCGGCTGGGCTCGCTCCAGTCGGCCTTCACGCCCAGACGCTCGAGCACCGCGACTTGGGTCTCTGTATCGCGGATGCGAGGCACGTTGGAGAGCACGAGCTCCTCGTCGGTGAGCAGGCTCGCTGCAAGGATCGGCAAGGCGGCGTTCTTGTTGCCGGCCGCGGTGATCTCACCGGAAAGCGGGACACCGCCCTGGATGACGAACTTCTCCATGGAATTTCCTTGCGCGCGCGCGTGTTACTTCGGGGCGAAGGCCCCACGTCCAATACACAACTAACGGCACCAGCTGCTTCGGGGCTAAGGCCCCTCACCTAATTCCTGGCTAGGGTAGACGACCGCCTATGGACCAGCCGACGCGTGATCAGGCGTGGGACCTCGTGTGCGAATGGGTGTCCTCGGACTCGCTGCGCAAGCACCTGCTGGGAGTGGAGGCCGCGATGCGCGCCTACGCGCGCGAGTACGGCGAGGACGAGGAGCTGTGGGCCATCACGGGCCTGGTCCACGATCTCGACTACGAGCGCTACCCGGACCTCGAGACTGGCCACCCCCGCTACGCGCTGAAAGAGCTGGAGGAGCGGGGCTACCCGCGGGAGGTCATCGACGCCGTGGCCGGCCACGCCGAGTTCATGGGTGTGCCTCGCGAGACGCGGATGGCGAAGACCCTCTATGCAGTCGACGAGCTGTCGGGGTTCATCGCCGCGTGCGCGCTGGTGCGCCCCGCCCGGATCGAGGGCATGAAGCCGAAGTCGGTCAAGAAGAAGCTCAAGCAGCCCTCGTTTGCCGCTGGCGTCAATCGCGACGAAGTCCAGCGGGGTGCCGATGAGCTCGGCGTCGACTTCGACGAGCACGTCGCGTTCGTGATCGGCGCAATGACCGAGCGCGCCGATGAGCTCGGGCTTGCCGGGAGTGGAGACTCGCCGGACGCCTCGTGAAGGGGCGCTGGAAGGTCCTCATCGGCCTGGTCGCCGCGCTCGCGGTGCTGCTCGCGATCAACACGATCGTCGTCAACGGCCAGACCAAGGACGCGGAGATCACCGCCGAAGGAGGACAGATCCTCCAGTTGCCCGGCGGGGATGTGCAGGTTCTCGAGGAAGGACCAACCGCGGTCGACCCGCGCCAGGCCGGCCTGTCGGTCGTGCTGGTGCACTGCTACGGCTGCTCGCTTCACTGGTGGGATCGAATGGCGCCGATCCTGGCCGAGCGCCATCGCGTGATCCGGCTCGATCTGCTTGGGCACGGTGGGTCCGAGAAGCCCAAGAGTGGCTACCGGATCGACCAGCAGGCGGCGCTGGTGGCCGCGGCGCTGGGTCAGCGCGACGTGCAGGGCGCGGTCGTCGTCGGACATTCGATGGGCTTCAGCGTCGCGGTCGCGCTCGCCGCGCGGGCGAGCCAGCTCGTCGACCGACTGGTGAACATCGACGAGGGGCCGAACCAGGACGTCTGCGAGCTGCCCTTCCTCGCCAAGCTCGCCTACGCGCCGGTGATCGGAGAGGCGGCGTGGCGCATCTCACCGGACTTCGCGGTCGAGAACGGATACTCCGACGCCTTCGCACCGGACTACGACATCTCGTCGGGATTTGAGAACCCCGACCAGGTGATCGACGACTACAACGCGATGACGTTCACGGCGTTCAAGGACGCGCGCGAGGCCAACGACGACTTCCAGGACGAGCTCCCGCTCGACGACCGCCTGCGCCAGATCCCGGTGCCACTGCTATCGGTCTTCGGCTCTGAGGATCAGATCTGCGACCCCGAGGAGTCGCAGGCCGCCTACGAGGCGGTGCCGGGCGCTCGGACCGCCACCGTCGAGGACGCGGGTCACTCACCAAACGTCGAACAGCCCGAGGAGACGGCGGCGCTGATCGAGGACTTCGCGGCCGAGGCCGAGGCGTCCACGGGACCTCGGCGTAACAGGGGCAGATAGGGGGAACCGCAGACGCGCGCTACCACGCCAGGCGGCGAAAAGCGAGGCTGACTAGAACGCCGGGAGACCGACGAAGCGAGCGTTACTTGCGACATACGTCAGCGAGGCGGCCGACCGAGGACAACGTCCGCGACGCTTTGCAGCCGCCTATTGCCACCGCCCTCCAGCCTTCGCCCACTCCGCCAGATGCTCGACCGAACAGAAGTCGTCGGCCACGCGATGCTCGCCGCGGTGGCGCACGAGCAGCACGTGCACGTCGCCGAGCTCACGATCGCAGTGGGAACAGCGAAGCGGCCCGGAGTCGATGTCGGGCGGCTCGGCCACCTCCCCCGCCTCCCAACGGGCGCCGCGGATCACCCACGGCACGACGTGCTCGAGCCGGCAGAAGACGGCGCGACGGTCGCCCGCGGGCTCGTAGGCGCGAAAGCCGTCGTCGGCTTCGACCGCAGTCCCGCACCAGCTACACCGCTCCGCGTTCATCTCCTCCTTGGATCGCCAATGGTGGATGGAATAGCCTCGCGCCGATGGCGGCGATCAGGATAATCGCGCTGGAGGGGGACCAGACGGGGCAGGAGCTACTGGAGCAGTCGCTGCGAGTGCTGGATGCCGAACTGCTCGACCTCGAACTGGAGATCGATCGCTTCGACCTTTCGCTCGAGAACCGGCGGGCGACCAACAACCGGGTCTGCGAGGAGGCGGCGGAGGCGATTCGCGCCTGCGGCCTCGGGCTGAAGGCCGCGACGATCACACCGGAGGGCGCCGGCGACGTCGGCAGTCCCAACCGAATCATCCGCGAGGCCATCGACGGCAAGGTGATCGTGCGCACGGGCCGGCGGATCCCGGGAGTGACGCCCGTGGCTGGCGTGCATCACCCGATCTCGGTCTGCCGCATGGCGGTCGGCGACGCCTACGGCGCCAAGCAATGGCGCGAGGAGGTGGATGGCGACGAGGCCGCCTACCGCACCGACGCGATCAGGCGCTCCGTGTGCCGCGCCGTCGCCGAGTACGCCTTCCGCGAGGCCGAGCGAATCGGCGGACGCGTTTACGGCGGGCCGAAGTGGACTGTGAGCCCGGTGTACGAAGGGATGCTCAAGGAGGAAATCGACGGGGCGGCCGAGCGCCACCCCGAGGTCGACTACGAGCCCGTCCTCATCGACGCAACGCTGGCGGGGCTGGTGAGCGGCGCGGCCGTGGAGCCACTCGTAATCCCGTGTCTGAATCGCGACGGCGACCTGCTCTCGGATTTGGTGCTGCCGCTGTTCGGCTCGATCGCGGGCGCGGAGTCGGTGCTGCTGGGACTCGATGACGACGACCGCACCACGGTCTGCATGGCGGAGGCACCGCACGGCACGGCGCCGGCACTCGAGGGCAAGGACATCGCCAACCCGATGGGCATGATCCTGGCCGCGGCCGCAGTTCTTCACTACGCCGGCGACGTGCTGGCGAGCGCCGACGAGGTGGGCGAAGGGGCGGATCGCCGCGCCGAGACCGCCTCGCGAGCGGTCTACGAGGCGGTGATGGAGACGGTGGCCGTTGGCATCCGCACCCCCGATCTCGGCGGCAGCTCCGGCACGACGGAGTTCACCGACGCGGTCATCTCTCGGGTGCGAACCAAGCTCGAAGCCTGGGCGACCCTCGGCACGGGCGGGTGATTCCTGTGAGCCGCTTTAGCGGCGAAAGCAGCCTGTGCCATTAGTGGTCTCGCTCCGGGCGAGGTTTCTCGCCCCCGTCATGAGGGCATAAGATCGCACCGGGTATGGAAGCTGGAACGCTGACGGCGGGCGAGGCGCCCACTCTCGCCGAAAGGATTCGCGAGGAGGCAGGCCGGCATCCGGCACGCACCGCACTCGCGGTGCTGGCCTTGATCGTGCTGGTGATGATCGCCAGCAAGGGCCTGCACGACGTTGCCCAGCGCGGCCTCAACGGCCTCTCCCTCGGTGCGATCTACGCCCTCGGTGCAGTGGGCCTCACGCTTGTGTACGGGATCCTGAAGCTGGTCAACTTCGCCCACGGCGATTTTCTGACCTTCGGCGCCTACATGGCGTACCTGGTGAACGTGACTTGGGGCCTGCCGCTGGTCGTCGCGGTTTTCTGGGCGATGGTGACGACCGCCGTCCTGGGGATCTTCCTGGAGAAGGTGATGTGGGGACCGATGCGGGCCAAGGGCGCCGGGATGCTGCAGTTGCTGCTGATGGCGATCGGGCTGGCGCTCGTGATCCGCTACGTGATCCAGTTCATCTGGAGCACCGAGCTGAGGCAGCTCGACGTCAACCGCACTGACACGGTGGAGTTCCTCGGCCTGACCATCGGGCGCACAAACCTGATCGTGATCATCGTCGGCTTCGTGGTCCTGATCGGCACAGGCATGATGCTGCGCTACACGCTGCTCGGTAAGCGAATGCGGGCGCTCTCCGACAACCTTGATCTCGCCGAGACGTCCGGCATCGACACCTCGCGAGTCATAGTCTGGACCTGGGTGTTCGCGGCGGGGTTCGCCGGCTTGGCTGGAGTGCTCGCCGGTGCGATCACGCAGGTGCAGCCCGAGCTTGGCTTCGAGCTCCTACTGCCGATCTTCGCTGCAGTCGTCATGGGCGGGATCGGCAACGCCTACGGAGCGCTCGCGGGCGGGATCGTGCTGGGGCTGGTGATCGAATGGTCGACGCTGTTCATCGACGCGCGTTGGAAGACGGCGATCGGCTTCGTCGTCCTGATCCTGGTCCTGATCGTGCGCCCGCAGGGGATCTTCGGGAAGGCGAAAGCGGTCTAGGGGATGCTCGAGCTGCTGACAAGCCCAACCGTCGCGGTCACCTTCGAGTCGTTCACCGACATCGACTTCTGGACGGGCGTCGGGATCCTCGCTGGCGTGTACACGATCTTCGCCCTCGGCCTGCAGCTCAATGTCGGCTTCACCGGGATCCAGAACTTTGGCCAGGCAGCGTTCATGGCGATCGGCGCGTACGCGATGGCGATCCTGGTCGTCGACCACGGACTGTCGTTCTGGCTCTCGCTGCCGATCGCGGTCCTGATCACGATCGCCTTCGGCCTCATCGTGGGCCTGCCGTCCCTGCGCCTGAGGGCCGACTACTTCGCGATTGCCACGATCGCGGCGGCGGAGGCGGTGCGGCTGTTCGCGCTCAACGCCCGCGAGCTGACGGGCGGAGCGCAGGGGACGTTCGGGTTCGGCGACGACTGGGACTCGGTCTCAGAGACCATCGAGGGCTGGATCCAGGACATCGGCTGGACCGACGTACCGACGCTGTTCCCGCTCTTCCTCGTCACCTGGGCGATCGCGCTGCTGCTGATGCTCGCCCTGAGTCGCGTTCAGGAGACTCCGTGGGGGCGGGTGCTGCGGGCAATCCGCGAGGACGAAGACGCAGCCCGTGCTCTTGGCAAGAACGTCTTCTCCTACAAGCTCCAGTCGCTGGCAATCGCCGCGACCCTGGGTGCGATCGCGGGTTTCCTCTACGCCCTCAACCTGAGGTTCGTCGTGCCCGACGAGTTCCTGCCGATCGTGACCTTCATCGGCTACGCGGTGCTCGTCTTAGGCGGACTCGCGACCTACTGGGGCGTCGCCGTGGGGTCGATCATCCTCTTTACGCTGTTGGAGGGGCTGCGCTTCCTCGACCTTCCGCTCTCCGAGACGCGCATCTCGGCGCTTCGGTTCATCATCGTCGGACTGGTCCTGATCCTGCTGATGGCGTTCAGACCGCAGGGGATGTTCGGAAAGCGCGAGGAGATGGTGCTCGGTGACTGAGGATGCCAGCATTCGTCCGCCGGCCACGCGGGCGTCTACGAACGGATCCATCTTCCGTGCGGACGGGGTCGTCAAGCGCTTCGGCGGCATCCGCGCGGTCGACGGGGCCGCGATGCAGGTGCGCGAGGGCTCGATAACGGCGCTCATCGGCCCCAACGGCGCTGGCAAGACGACGTTCTTCAACGTCATCACGGGCTTCTATCGGCCCGACGGCGGCTCGGCCACCTTCGGCGGCGATCAGGTGCTCGGCGAACCGCCGTACGCGATCGCCCGCCGCGGGATGGTGCGGACGTTCCAGATCACGAAGGCTCTGGCGGCGATGCCCGTGATCGACAACATGATGCTCGGCGCTCCCGACCAGCCCGGCGAGCGGCTGGCGAACGTGCTCTTGCGGCCCGGCTCGTGGCGACAGCGCGAGCAAGAGGTTCGTGAGCAGGCCATGCAGCTGCTGGACGTCTTCAACCTCACTCGCCTGGCGGACGACTACGCGGGAACACTCTCGGGCGGCCAGCGCAAGCTCCTCGAGCTGGCGCGGGCGCTGATGGCCCGGCCCCGCTTCCTGCTGCTCGACGAGCCCATGGCCGGAATCAACCCCACACTCGGACGCCGGCTGCTGGAGCACATGGAGCGGCTACGCAGCACGGAAGGGGTCACCTTCTTGTTCATCGAGCACGACATGGAGGTCGTGATGAATCACTCTGACCGCGTAATCGTGATGGCCGAGGGGCGAGTGATCGCCGACGGCGAGCCGCACGAGGTGCGCCAGGACCAGGCGGTGATCGACGCCTACCTCGGCGGATCCACGGGGACGAACGGCGCGGGGAGCCCCAGCCTTCCGCCGCCCGAGGAGGCCCGATGATCGGCGGCGACGGATCGAGCGACAACACGCTGCTGGCGATCGAGGATCTGGTCGCCGGATACGTGCCGGAGGTCGACATCCTCAACGGGGTCTCGGTTCGAGTTGCCGAGGGCGAGATCGTCACCATCGTCGGACCCAACGGGGCCGGCAAGTCGACGCTGATCAAGGCTGTGTTCGGGCTGCTTCACCCACGGTCCGGCCAGATCCGGTTTCAGGACAAGGAGATATCCGGACTGAGGCCGCACGAGTGCACGCAGCTGGGGCTGAGCTACGTGCCCCAGCTCGACAACGTCTTTCCCACGCTGACCGTCGAGGAGAACCTCGAGATGGGATCGCTCGATCGCTCGACCACCCAGGCCCAGATGGAGCGCATTTACGAGCTCTTCCCGCGCCTAGGCGAACGCCGAACCCAGGCCGCGGGCACGATGAGCGGTGGCGAGCGGCAGATGGTTGCCATGGGCCGCGCGCTGATGCCCGATCCGCAGGTGCTGTTGCTCGACGAGCCGTCGGCGGGCCTGGCGCCCGCGTTTGTGGACGCGATCTTCGAAAAGGTCGAAGACATCAACCGTCACGGGGTCACACTCGTGATGGTGGAGCAGAACGCGCGCCGCGCTCTGGCGATGTCCAACCGCGGCTACGTGCTCGATCTCGGGCAGGACCGCTTCGAAGGGCCCGGCAACGAGCTGCTGAACGACCCCAAGGTCGCCGAGCTGTACCTGGGCGGAACCGCGCGCATCGATCGTGCCGAGACCGCTCCACAAACTGAAGCGGCCGGGGACTGAGCCCCGGCCGCCTCTGCCGCGTGCGGCGCCGTCGCGCCGCTGACGGGTATATCGCTACTCGGGCTGCTGCACCTCGATCTCATCCGTGGGCTCAGGGACTCCGTCCGTGAACTCATAGATGTCATAGACGCCGGCGGTCGCATCGCCGTTCTCGTCCATGTCGATCGGGCCAGAGGCGCCCTGGTAGTCGATGTCGTCGCCGTTCTGCAGCGCCTCGATCGCCTCGGGGAGCTGCTCGAACGTGTACGCGTCACCAGGTGGCGCGCTGATGTCGACGACGTGCTCGGCCATATCGGCGCCCTCCGTCGACCCCGCGGCAACGGCCGCCAGGTAACAGAGCATCACGGCGTCGAAGTTCTGGGCGTCGAACGTCTGTCGCTCGACATCCGCAGGCTCCGCCTCCGCGAAGAGCGCGTCGAATGCCTCCTCCGAGGGATCGCCGTCCGGCACACCGGGGGCGGTCCCGCGCAGGCCGTTCACGGCATCTGCGCCGGCGCTCTCGGCCAGGTCGCCCGAGATCAATCCGTCGGTGACGAACGTCGTCTTCGGATCGAAGCCCGCGCGCACCAGCGCCGGGCCGACCTTGTTGTACGTCTCCGGGAAGTCGACGATCACCAGACCGTCGGGATTCCCGCTGACGAGTTGCTCGGCTTCGGTGTCGTAGTTCGGCAGCTTGACGTCGTAGACGACCTCTTCGCCGATCTGTCCGCCGGCCGCCTCCCAGGCAGCACTGAACGTGTCGGCGAGACCGGTGCCGTACGCGTCGTTGCGTGCGCCAACATTGACCGTCGCTCCCTCAGCCTGGCCGAGAGCCTTCTCGACGAGGAACTCGGACAGCGTCGGGCCCTGGAACGAGTCGGGCGGCGACGTTCGGCTGACGAGCCCGTCGTCCTCCAGCCCAGTGATCTCGTCACTGGTGGACGCCGGTGAAATCAGCACCACCTGCTCGGGGATCGCTACGGACTCGGCTGTCGGAATCGTGTCGGCCGAGGCCCACGCTCCCGTGATACAGCTTGCGCCGTCGGACTCGACCATCTTCCTGGCCGCCTGCACGGCGCATGTCTGATCGGCGCCTCCGCAGTTGTCCTCGTGCACAAGCGTGACGGTGTGGTCGACACCCGCCTCGCTAATCGCGTCCTGGATCACTTGGTCGGCTACGTCGGCCGCCTTCTCACCGGGCGGTCCGAAGTCCGCGAGGTCTCCACTCAGCGGCACCGAATCGCCAATCGTCAGCTCAAGTGAAGTCTCACCCCCGCCGTCATCGTCGTCATCGTCGCCGCAGGCGGCGATGACGAAAGCCAGACCGACTACCGCTAGCGCGAGAGCGATCAGCTTCAGATTCATCAACCCTCCTCCTCTCTCATTTGCAGGGCATCGTGCCCTCAAGTCGGCATATCTATCACGTCGCTCGGCTTGGCGCAGGCGTCCTCGCCTCCACGACACGGCGCCATTCGGCGATTCGCCCATCCTCGATCACGAAGGCCGTCATCGCGGTCTGCCCGGTGCCGTCTCCACAGGTTCCGGACCCGGGGCGTTCCTTCAGCACGAAGGTGGCGATCGTGAACTCTCCGGCGCGCTCAGCGCGCACGAGCTCGGCACCGCATGGAAGCGAGGCGTTGAACAGGCGGGCATCGTCGAAATCGGAGATCTGAAGCGGCGGCCCGGCGTTCTGGGCGATGCTCGGGATCGCGAACAGGCGGGCTGCAGCGTCAGGGTCGCCGGCGGCGAGCGTCCGGGCCCATTCGTCGATCACCGCCACGTCGGCTTCGTCGGCGTCGCCTTCGATCTCGATCGACGGAGACTCGTCAGGTGCAGCGGAAACGGTCACCTCGCCGTCGGTGCCGCAGGAGGCGAGGGCCAGTGCCAGGACGAGAGCGGTTGATGGAACGAGGGCACGTAGGAGGACAGCCGGTCGGCGTTCAGGTAAGGCCGCGACAAGTCGGCGCACAGGCCAAGGATGGCGACTTATTGGCCGTGTGCACCCATGAGTCGCCAGGAGGTCTGAGGTCGACATCAGCGATGAGATCGCGACTCGGCTTCGCCACCCCTACTTGACACGTTGTTCGCGATGTACGAACATATGTTCGATGATCGCCTGTGCCCTCATCCCCCGCCTCTCGCTTCAGGCGGCCCTGGGCGAGCGACGGCGTGAGCTGATCGGTAGGGCGATCGCGCTGGCGCCGGAACCCGGCGGGCCGCAGGTGATCGGCGAGGCGTCGGGGGCGGCGGAGGCATTTGGCATCAGGGCGGGGATGCGGTTGGGTGAGGCGCTCGCTCGCTGCCCCGCGCTGGTGCTGCTGGCGCCCGAGCCCGCGCGGGCGGATGCGATCTGGGAGGGCTCGCTGCGACGCTTGGAGGGGATCGGCGCGGCAGTCGAGCCGGGATGGCCTGGCGCGGCATTCTTCGCCGTCGAGTCGCTGCGTGGGCTCTATGGCCCGCCGGTGGCGGTGCTGTCGCGAGCTCGCAGGACGCTGGGACCGCCGGCGCGGCTGGGCGCAGGACCCAGTCGCTTGGTGGCTTACGCCGCCGCCACGCGCTCGCGCCCTCGCCGCCCCCCGCCGATCGTGACCGGCGATGTCGCCGCCCGTCTCCTGGCCCGGTTGCCGGTCAGCACCCTGCGCGAGTTCCTCCCGGAGGAGGTGATCGGCATCGACGTCCTGGAGCGACTCGGCGTGCGCACGCTTGGCGACCTGGCTTCGTTGCCCGCGACGGCGGTTGCCGACCGCTTCGGCGAGCAGGGTCTTCGGGCGCTGCGGATGGCGCGTGGAGTCTCCGAGCCGCTGCGTCCGCGCCGGCCGCCACAGGAGCTTGTCGAGAGAATCGAGTTGCCGGAAGCCGCCTCGGGGGCTCAGCTCGATCGCGCGATCGAGCTGCTGATCGAGCGGTTGCTCGCGAATTCAGCCCGGCAGGACCGCAGCGTGCGCAGGCTGCGACTCGAGGCACGGCTTGCTGCCGGCGGCAGCTGGCGAGTGGAGGTGACGATGCGCAGCGCCAGCGCCGATCCCGAGCGGCTGCGATTGGCGCTTGCCCCCAAGCTCGAGCGCCTGCCTGGGCCGGCGTCGGAACTGGGATTGCGCTCTCTGGAGCTGGGACCTCGCGCGCACGACCAGCCGGCACTCGAGCGATCGCCGGCTCAACAACGCCGTAGCAGGCTCGGCGAGGCGGTTCGCCAGGCGCGGACGGCTGCCGGGCGGGATGCGGTGATGCGGGTGATCGAGGTCGATCCCGACTCGCGAGTGCCCGAGCGCCGCGCGATGCTGACACCGTTTCCTGAGCCGGCAGAGCAGCCATGACGGGCGTCTACTGGCCACGGCCGGTGGACGTGGACGCCGGATCCGACGGTGTCCCCAGGGCTGTGGGTGCGGTTGCGGTCGATGCGGTGCGCGAGGAGTGGCTGGTCGAGGATCTGTGGTGGACGCCCAAGCCGCTCAGCCGCCGCTACTTCGAGCTCGTGCTGGCGGACGGCCGCGACCTGGTCGTCTTTCGCGAGCCCGATGAGGACGGTCGCTGGTTCGAGCAGAGGGCATGAAACCACTGCCCGTCGCTTCCTCCGCTCCGCGTCCGTCGCGACGGGGTTCGCGGCAACCCCAATACGTGGAGCTGCACGCGCACTCCTCCTACTCCTTCCTCGACGGCACATCGCTGCCGGAGGAGCTGGCGATCGCCGCGACCGAGCACGGCTACGAGGCCATGGCGCTCACCGATCACGACGGCGTCTGGGGCGCGATGGAGTTCGCGCAGGCATGCGAACCGCTGGGCGTGCGCCCGATCACAGGGGCCGAGCTGACTGTGACCGACAGCGTCCGCGGGCGAGACGCCAGCGGTTTCCACCTGACCCTGCTGGTCGAAGATGCGAGCGGTTGGCGAAACCTCTGCCGCCTGCTCACCCTGGCGCATACCGACACGCGGCCGAAGCCGGGTCGGGAGCCACTCCCCCCCTCCCTGCCGCTGGAAACGCTCGAGGCACATGCCGACGGCCTGATCTGTCTCTCCGGCTGCGCCCGCGATGGCGCGCTCGCAGGCGTCTTTGAGCGAGCCGCGGGCGTTCCCTCCCCCGCCGATGCACGGGGCGCGCGGCGGCTTGGCACAAGGCTGCTGGGTGCTTTCGGGCCAGAACGCTTCCGCGTCGAGCTTCAGCGACCGTTCTGGCGGCGGGATCGGGGGCGCAATCGGTGGCTGGCGGCGCTTGCCTCCGACCTCGGCGTGCCGTGCGTGGCGACGGGGAATGTTCACGCTCACGACCGGTCGCGTGCGGCGCTCCAAGACGTCCTTGTCGCGGTGCGGTTGCGCGCGACCCTGGAGGAGACGGAGCCGCGGCGCCGAGGGAATGCGAGCAGCGTGCTGGCTTCGCCGGGCGAGATGTCGCTGCGCTTCGCCGACCACCCAGAGGCGGTGGTCGAGACGCTTCGCCTCGCCGAGCGGCTCGAGTTCGACCTCACTCGCGATCTCGGCTATCGCTATCCGGGCGCCGAGGACGAAGAGGCCGATCGCACACTCGCCGAGATCTGCCGGGCGCGGCTCGAGCATCGCTATGCGGGCACGCCGCAGCGCGATGAGGCGGGGCGGCGCCTTGAGGAAGAGTTGCGGGTGATCCGGTCGCTCGGGCTCTCCGGGTTCTTCCTCCTGCACTTCGACCTGCTCGAATTGGCGAGCGAGGTGGCGGCGGAGGTGCGCGGGCCAGACACGGCGCGATCGCTGCTTCCGCCAGGCCGGGGGCGCGGGTCAAGCGTGAGCTCGGTCGTCTGCTACCTGACGGGGCTTTCGCACGTGGATCCGGTGCGGGCGGGATTGTTCCTCGGTCGCTTCCTCAACGACGAGATCTCTGAGATGCCCGACATCGATCTGGATTTTCCGCGCGATGTTCGCGAGAAGCTGATTCCGCGCGTGCACGAGCGCTACGGGTCGGATCGGGCGGCGCTGGTGGCGGCGTTTCCGACCTATCGCTCGCGCGGGGCGGTGCGTGATTTCGGCAAGGCGCTGGGGCTGCCGGCGGGTGAGATCGAGCGGGTTGCCGGGATGGTTGACATGTACGGGCGGCCCGACGAGGTGGAGGGAGAAATCGCCGAGGCGATCGGGGTCGGACGCGCGCGGTCGGAGCGGTGGCAGGCGCTCGCTCGGCTGGCGCGGGAGGCGTGGGGGTTGCCGCGCCACGTCTCACAGCATCCGGGCGGGATGGTGCTTTCCACCAAGCCGCTGATCGACGTCTGTCCCGTGCAGCCGGCGGCGATGGAGGGGCGCCAGCTGGTGCAGTGGGACAAGGATTCATGCTCGGATGCAGGCTTTTTGAAGATCGACCTGCTGGGATTGGGGATGCTGTCGGCGGTTGAGCGCAGCGTTGAGGAGATCGCTCGCGCTCGCGGCGAGCGGGTGGATCTCTCGCGGGTTCCGCTCGACGATGCGGATGTTTGGGAGGGGATTCGCGCGGCGGAGACCACGGGGACGTTTCAGATCGAAAGCAGGGCGCAAATGCAGATGCTGCCCCGCAGCCGGCCGGAGTGCCTCGACGACCTGATCGTGCAGGTGGCCTTGGTGCGACCGGGGCCGATTCAGGGTGGAGCGGTGCACCCGTATCTGGAGCGAAAGCGGCTGCTGCGGGAGGACCCGGCGTATGAGGTGCCTTACGAGCACCCCTGCCTGGTGCCGATTCTCGAGGACACGCTGGGGGCGATCGTCTTCCAGGATCAGGTGATTCAAGTGGCGATGGCGCTGGCGGGCTTCTCCGCCGGTGAGGCGGAGGGGTTGCGGCGGGCGATGAGCCGCAAGCGATCGGAGGCGGCGCTACGCGCGTATCGCGAGCGCTTCATCGCCGGTGCGGTGGAGAACGGGACGGTGCGCGCGGTTGCCGAGCGCGTCTACGAGCAGGTCGAAGGGTTCTCGGGCTTCGGGTTTCCGAAGTCGCACGCCGCTGCCTTCGCCCTGCTCGGCTACCAGTCGATGTGGCTGCGAGTTCACTACGGCGCAGAGTTCCTGTGCTCGCTGCTCAACGAGCAGCCGATGGGCTTCTATCCGCCTGACTCGCTCGTGCACGAGGCGCAGCGGCGCGGGATCGAGGTGCTGGGGGCCGACGTCAATTGCAGCGGCGTCGAGTGCTCGGTGGAGTGGGTCGGCGGCTCATTGGCGGTGCGAATCGGGCTGGGATACGTCAAGGGAGTCGCGGAGGAGGAAGCCAAGGCGCTCGTCGCCGAGCGTGAGCGCAGGGGCGAATACGCGGATCTGGCCGAGCTCGCATCGCGATCGGGAATGGGTCGGGACGGGCTCGAGCGACTCGCCTGGGCGGGGGCTTGCCGGCCCCTCGGGGTTGCAGCTGGCACCACACTTGACGCCCGGCGGCGCGACGACCTCTGGCGTCTCGGTGTTGCACGAGGCGCCGAGCGCACGCGCGGCCGAGCACACGCGCAGCTGGCACTGCCGCTCCCCCTCTCCCCCGCTCCGGAATTACGGCCGCTTGATTCGTGGGAGCGGATCGTCGCCGACTACGCGTCGACTGGGGTCACGCTCGGCGAGCACCCGATGCAGCTGTTGCGCGGGGAGCTCGCCGACGAAGTGGCGACGAGTGAAGACCTGCAGCGCGCGCCGCACGGCAGCGAGGTGACGGTGGCCGGGCTGGTGGTGGCCCGCCAGCGCCCAGCCACGGCGCGAGGAGTGGTGTTCATGCTGTTCGAGGACGAGTTCGGCGTTGTCAATTTGATCGTGCCGCCGCCGGTCTATGAGCGCTGCCGCATGGCGGTGCGCACGGCGGCGCTGGCGCTGGCGCGCGGTCGCCTGGAGCGCCGCGAGGGCGTCACCAACGTGGTGGCCGACTCGGTGGAGCGGCTGCAGGCGCCGGGCGCGCGGCTGGCGGAGGTGCGTCATATCGAGCCGCCAGCCGAGCGCGAGACCGGTCGCGACGGTGCGGAGGAAGTTGCGGCGGTGGCTCCGCGAGCCCACAGCTTCGGCCGTCGCGGCTAGTCCCCCAAGCTCTGCCGCACGCGGTTGATCGGTGAGACTTAGCGGAGTGCCGACCACGCGCTACACCAGGAGCGGCGACTACAACATCGCCTACCAGGTCGTCGGCAACGGGGACCTGGATCTTCTCTACATCCCAGGCTACGTCTCGAATGTGGAGCTTGCCTGGGAGGAACCCCTGCTGGCTCGGTTCTTCGAGCGCCTCGCGTCCTTCTCGCGGCTGATCCTGTTCGACAAGCGGGGTACCGGACTGTCCGACCGGGTGCCCAACGACGAGCTGCCGACGCTCGAGGAACGCATGCAGGACGTCGTGGCGGTCCTCGACGCCGCTGGGTCAAACCGCGCCGCCGTGGTCGGGCACTCCGAGGGCGGGAACCTGGCCGTGCTGTATGCCGCCACACATCCCGAGCGGACGATTGCGCTGGTCACGCTCGGGATCTTCGCCTCGCGCGTGAAGACCGACAGCTATCCGTGGGCCCCGACGCCGGAGGAGCGCGAGCAGTACATCGCTGCGGTCGAGGAGAACTGGGGAAGCGATGCGGATGCCGAACGCTTGGCGCCGAGTGCGGCGCGTGACGACGCATTCGCGGCACGTCTGGCGACTTACTTCCGCCGCAGCGCCAGTCCCGGGGCTGCGGCCGCGCTCCTTCGGATGAACTCGCAGATCGACATCCGCAACATTCTCGAGACCGTTCGTGTGCCCACGCTTGTGATTCATCACACTGGCGACCGTGACGCCCACGTCGACGAGGGCCGCTGGATCGCGGATCAGATTCCGGAGGCGCGGTTTGTGGAGCTTCCGGGCGCAGATCATCTCCCTTGGGTCGGGGATCAGGATCGCTTGCTCGATGAGGTAGAGGAGTTCCTGACCGGCCAACGCCCGGCCCCCAGGACGGATCGCGTGCTCGCTTCCGTGCTCGTGACCGACATCGTGGCGTCGACCGAGCGCGCTGTTGCCCTCGGCGATCGTAAGTGGAGGGACCTGCTCCAGCGGCATCGCGCCGTAGTCCGGCGGCAGCTCGACCGCTTCGAGGGTCGTGAGATCGACACTGCAGGCGACGGGTTCCTGGTCACGTTCGATGGACCTGGCCGAGCGATTCGCGCTGCTGCCGCGATCATCGAGACAGCGCGGCCGCTCGAAATCGACCTCCGCTGCGGCGTGCACACCGGTGAGTGCGAGCTGATGGACGGTGGCATTGGCGGTGTCGCGGTGCATATCGCCGCGCGCGTCGCCGGTCTCGCCGGGCCACGCGAGATCCTTGTGACGAGGACGGTCACCGACCTTGTGGCCGGCTCGGGGATCTCGTTTGCGAGCCGCGGGGAGCACGCTCTCAAGGGCATTCCCGGCCCCCAAGCGCTGTTTGAGGTCGAGTCCGTTTGACACCTTAAGGCACGTCCTGCAAGATCCCTTGCAGAACGTATGTTCCGTCCGGGAGCGTTCCTAGTCTCGCCCGCGATGGTCAACGGACGCACAAGCTTCGCCCAGCGAGTCCTCGGCGCTGTCGACCTCGCGATCGACTTCGCCACCCTGGGCGAGTACGGCCTGGAGCCACTTCCCGCGGATGGACCTGCGTGCGAGCGAACCGGCGACGCCGGTTGGGAGGCGCTCGCCTGGTCCGCCGCTGGAAGCGGCCGGCCGTCGCGGCGGGGCCGCTGTGATGAGCGGCCGGCTCGCGCCAATCGCGTTCGCCTGCGGGACCTCGTCTGACCGGAGCGGCCGAGCGGACTTGCCGGCGCCGGAAAGGCGAGGTCGACAGCGCAGGACCGACAACAGCCAAATAGGCAGAACAGAACCCCAGGCAGAGAAGAGCCGCCCCAACGGGCGGCTCCTTCTTGATCAGGCCGGCGGGATGTTCTGGTTAAGGCGCAAGAAGTTGTGCGGGTCGTACTTGCGCTTCAGCACCTTCAGGCGGTCGTACTTCGCCGCCCCGTAGGCCTCGCGAACCCGATCCTCCCCCTCCTCCATGAGGAAGTTGACGTAGACGTCCTGGTGGTGCGGCTGCAACGCGCTCCACAGCCCGCGTGCCCACTCCCGCTCTTGGTCGAATCCATCTCCGGTCGTGGTTATTCCGATCACGTTCACGATGTGACCGGAGTTCCGCGCGGCGATCGGTGTTTCGTCCTCGCCGACTCGAGCCACCGCCCCGCCGAGATGGAAGATCGAGAACACGGTCACGGGCGACGCGATCCCGAGCGCGTGGTCGACGAGCACGTCGATCACCTCGTCGGTCAGCGACGCGAGATTGCAGGAGCGGATGTAGTACCACCAGCCATGCGGGAAGCTCGGATCGAGGATCGCCTGGTGCTTCGTGAAGGGCATCGGCGCGCAGCCATCGAGCAGCGGAGACCCGAAGTCCCGCAGCGGCTTCAAGACTCTCTCGCCCTCCTCGACTGGGCCGGCGAAGCAGCTACCCACGATCACGACGTGCCTGCCGTGGAGCTCCTCGGGAATTGTCGGTAGGGGCAGGACCCGACGATGGGTGACGATCGTCGTGAGCTCGTCCGGCGCCCCCTGGATCCATTCGCGGTAGAAGCGGAGAACTTCAGGAGAGTCCTCGACCGCCCACATGATCGGCCCGGCGAGCACACGTGGGCCGACCGGGTTCAGCCGGAATTCGAACTCGGTGACGATCCCGAAGTTCCCACCCCCGCCGCGCAGACCCCAGAACAGGTCTGCGTTCTCATCCTCGCTTGCCCTGACGAGTTCGCCGTCGACGGTCACCATGTCCACGCTCAGGAGCTGATCGACGGTGAGGCCGTACTTGCGCTCCAGCCAGCCCACCCCGCCGCCGAGCGTGAGGCCGGCGAGTCCCGTGTGAGTCACGATCCCGGCGGGGACGGCAAGCCCGAAGGCCTGGGTCTCGCGGTCCAGCTCGCCCAGGAGCACGCCGGCCTGCGCTCTCGCCGTCCGCGCCTCGGGGTCCACGCGGATCCCCTTCATCCGCCCGACGTCGATCACCATTCCGCCATCGCACACGCATAGGCCGGGATAGCTGTGGCGCCCGCTTCGCACCGCTACGAGCTGCTCGGTCTCCCGCGCGAATCGCACGGCGTCGATCACGTCCGCGACGCCGGCGCACTGCGCGATCAGGTCAGGGCGGCGGTCGATCGACCCGTTCCAGATCGCGCGGCCTTCTTCGTACGCGGGATCGGACGGGTGGATGACCTCGCCCGCGAACGCCGCTTCCAGCTCTCCGAGTGCGGCGGGATCGAGTTGTTCTCGAGTGGCGAGAGACTCCATTGCCCCTCCGAGCGATCCTAAGCGCGGGATGGGTGCCCGGTCAAGCAAGGAGAGCCGCCCCGAAGGGCGGCTCCGTTGAAGGAAATCGGCGGCGACCTACTCTCCCAGGCGCTTGCGCACCAAGTACCATCGGCGCTGAGGGGCTTAACTGCTCTGTTCGGAATGGGAAGAGGTGTTTCCCCCTCGCCATAGCCACCGAAATCGGCGAGACCGCACCGCGTGCGCGCGCGGCCCCGACGGGGCTTGAAAACTGCACCTCCAGGACAAAAAGGTAAACGTCAAGACCTCGACGCATTAGTACCGGTCTGCTGAGCGCGTCGCCGCGCTTGCACAGCCGGCCTATCAACCTGGTGGTCTACCAGGCGTCTTACTCCCTCAAGGGGATGGGAGAGCTCATCTCGAGGTCGGCTTCCCGCTTAGATGCTTTCAGCGGTTATCCGATCCGCACGTAGCTAGCCTGCAATGCCCTTGGCAGGACAACAGATACACCAGAGGTGCGTTCATCCCGGTCCTCTCGTACTAAGGATGACTCCTCTCAACTCTCCAACGCCCATGGCAGATAGGGACCGAACTGTCTCACGACGTTCTGAACCCAGCTCGCGTGCCGCTTTAATGGGCGAACAGCCCAACCCTTGGGACGTACTCCCGCCCCAGGATGCGACGAGCCGACATCGAGGTGCCAAACCGGGTCGTCGATGTGGACTCTTGGACCCGATAAGCCTGTTATCCCCGGAGTACCTTTTATCCGTTGAACGACGGCACTTCCACTTGCAACCGCCGGGTCACTAAGCCCAACTTTCGTTCCTGCTCGACCCGTCGGTCTCGCAGTCAAGCTCCCTTGTTGCCTTTACACTCTGCGCACGATTTCCAACCGTGCTGAGGGAACCTTTGGGCGCCTCCGTTACTCTTTAGGAGGCGACCGCCCCAGTCAAACTGCCCGCCTGACACTGTCCCCATGCCGGGTCACGGCGATGGGTTAGAAGCCCAGAACACCAAGGGTGGTATCTCACGGGTGGCTCCCCAGCAGCCGAAGCCGCTGGTTCACAGCCTCCCACCTATCCTGAGCGAGATATCCCAGACTCCAATATCAAGTTGCAGTAAAGGTTCACGGGGTCTTTCCGTCTTGCCACGGGTACTCGGCATCTTCACCGAGACTTTAATTTCACCGAGCCCCTCGTTGAGACAGCGTCCAAGTCGTTGCGCCATTCGTGCAGGTCGGAACTTCACGTTCGTCCCCTGTTTCCAGAGGCGCAGACTATCCCTTCACCTCATCAGGGCCCGTAGGCGATGCTGTGGCGATCCCTTGTCCAGATCGCCATCGCCGTAGGCTCCATTTCGCGATGAGGGCCGGCGTGTTGCCCGCGGCACACCTGCGCCGCGAGCCTCTCCTTTCGGATCAGTCGTTACGGGGTCACTAGGACTTCCCTCGGGATTACCGTTCGCCGCACGTCGCGACGGGCAGGCTTCCCCGATATGAGCCGGTCTCGCTGGCCACCCTTGCGAGTAGCCGGGGCAAGTTGCACTTACCCGACAAGGAATTTCGCTAGAGCCTTACTCAGCTGTCACGTCTCTGTGACGTTCTGAGCGGATGGATGTCCTTGCAGCATTGCCATCCCTGCATGTCGCCATGCAGACGGGACCATCTCTTCACCCTGCGAGCAGGGTGTCCGGCGTATGGCCTCTGAGGATTCTGATCAGATCCTGTCTCGACTTGCGGTGATTCGTCGTTTCTGCGATCTCTGCGATCTCGATCAGTCCCGGCACCGTAAGGTGCCGCCCTGTCGAGCAGATCTCGACGCAGCGCGCGAAGCCTTCGAAGTCGTTCCGCTTAGACGTACGAAGCGGGTGCGCCCGAAAGAACGGGATCACGACCTCGAGGAGCTCGTCGCGCGCTCCAACGATGAATCGATGCAGGTGCTCCTTGTGGTTGTCGTGCCGTCTGTTGATAGACACGGCACCGACGCCGAAGAAGTCCCTCAACTCGTGGAGACAGCGAACGCTGCGCGCTCCCTGGACCACCACGAAGCTGTGGGTCACCTGGTAGCCGGTCGCGTAGCCACGTCTCCCAGCCCGATCGGGCTGCTTGACGAAGCCGATGGAGAAGCAACCTTCTCCATCCACGAAACCGACTACCCAGCCGATTCTGATCAGCCTTTCCTGCTGGTCTTCCGCACCGACCGGCTTGTCACTGTCCATGCCACTCCTCAGGCTAGGACGAGTACCGGACGGATACTCGGGTTTTCCAGCATATAGCCGGATGCTCACTGCGACATTACTGTCACAGAGGGCAACGAATGTGTGTCACCTTAGGACCGTTATAGTTACGGCCGCCGTTTACCGGGGCTTAGCTTCGGTGCTTTGCGGCCGAAGCCGCTAACACCTCCGCGTAACCTTCCGGCACCGGGCAGGCGTCAGCCCCTATACATCGTCTTTCGACTTAGCAGAGGCCTGTGTTTTTGGTAAACAGTCGCTTGGACCTATTCACTGCGGCCCCCTCAGGCTCCCTCCGTACGGAGTTCACCCTACCGGGGCGTCCCTTCTCCCGAAGTTACGGGACGATTTTGCCGAGTTCCTTAACGAGGGTTAGCTCGCTCACCTTAGTGTTCTCCACTTGTCGACCTGTGTTGGTTCTCGGTACGGGCACGAGTGACCTGCCTAGAGGTTTTTCTCGGAGGCATGGGTGCAGGGACTGGCCGGCGGTCAAGCCAGCTGGCATCGCACCTCGCGTCATAACGCCGCGGCGGATTTACCAACCGCGACTGGCTACGTGCTTGCCCCAGGACGACCATCGCCTGGGTTCCCTTGCCCTTCCTCGTCACCCCATCGGTCATAGCGGTCACGACGTGGTACGGGAATATCAACCCGTTGGCCATCGGCTACGCCTTTCGGCCTCGCCTTAGGTCCCGACTAACCCTGAGCAGACGAACTTTACTCAGGAAACCTTGGACAATCGGTGGAGGGGATTCTCACCCCTCTCTCGTTACTCATGCCGGCATTCTCACTTCCGGCTCCTCCACGGCGGCTTTCGCCCCCGCTTCACAGGCACCGGAACGCTCTCCTACCGCGCTTGCGCGCTCACAGCTTCGGAGGGTGGCTTGAGCCCCGTTGAATTCTCCGCGCCCGAACACTTGACCAGTGAGCTGTTACGCACTCTTTCAAGGAATGGCTGCTTCTAAGCCAACCTCTTGGTTGTCTCGGCACTCGGACATCGTTCTCCACTTAGCCACCACTTAGGGTCCTTAGCTGGTGATCTGGGTTGTTCCCCTCTCGCGTACGAAGTTTATCCCCCGCACACTGACTCCCGGGTTTAACGTAACGGTCTTCGGAGTTTGCCTGAAGTCGGTAACCTGGTAGGGCCCCTAGTCCAAGCAGTAGCTCTACGGCCGTAACGCATATAGCCCGAGGCTATACCTAAATATATTTCGGAGAGAACCAGATATCTCCTGGCTTGATTAGCCTTTCACTCCGATCCACAGGTCATCCGCCCAGTTTTCAACCTAGGTCGGTTCGGCCCTCCACGAGGTCTTACCCCCGCTTCAGCCTGCCCATGGATAGCTCGCCAGGTTTCGGGTCTACCGTCCGTGACTGAATCGCCCTATTCAGACTCGCTTTCGCTACGGCTCCGCTCATCGCTTAACCTAGCCACAGACGAGTAACTCGCCGGCCCGTTATGCAAAAAGTACGCCGTCACGCCGAAGCGCTCCGACCACTTGTAGGCACGCGGTTTCAGGTACTATTTCACTCCCCTTCAGGGGTGCTTTTCACCTTTCCCTCACGGTACTAGTTCACTATCGGTCACCAGGGAGTACTTAGCCTTGGAGGGTGGTCCCCCCAGATTCAGACCGCGTTTCAC
>Ga0081538_10000228_pt1 | contig 63185 bp, 62 predicted proteins | sample TabmetS5T2R1_FD_71022 | JGI IMG/M metagenome (GOLD analysis project Ga0081538, IMG submission 71022) | Tabebuia heterophylla rhizosphere microbial communities from the University of Puerto Rico - S5T2R1 | ecosystem: Host-associated > Plants > Roots > Rhizosphere ...
GCGTGTGCTCTTCCGATCTAGGATCTGGCCCTCCTCGTCCTGGAGCACCGCGGACATCGCCCCGTGGAGGACGCCTCGCGCGCCGATCGTGAGCGGCGCCGAGTGGCGGCTCGTCCCGAGCCCCTCCCCGGCGGCCTCGACGCCGACGAGCTCGACGCCCGGGTCGTCCACGAAGGGGACGAACGTGCCGATCGCGTTCGAGCCGCCGCCCACGCAGGCGATCACCCTGTCGGGCAGCCGGCCGGTCCTCTCCCGCAGCTCCGCCCGAGCCTCGTCGCCGATCCTCCGCTGCAGGTCGCGGACGAGCGCCGGATAGGGCGCGGGGCCGACCGCCGACCCGATCACGTAGTGGGTGGTCCGCACGTTCGTCACCCAGTCGCGGATCGCCGCCGACACCGCCTCCTTCAGCGTGCGCGCCCCCACCTCCACGCCCACCACCTCGGCGCCAAGGAGCCGCATCCGCTCGACGTTCGGCCGCTGGCGACGCATGTCCTCCGTGCCCATGTAGACGACGCACTCGAGACCCAGGAGGGCCGCGGCCGTGGCCGCAGCCACCCCGTGCTGCCCGGCGCCCGTCTCGGCGATCACCCGCGGCTTCTCCATCCGCCGGGCCAGGAGCGTCTGGCCGAGCGCGTTGTTGATCTTGTGCGAGCCGGTGTGGGTCAGGTCCTCGCGCTTGAGCCACACCTCGCCGCCGGTCAGCTCCGACAGCCGGCGGGCGTGGTACAGCGGCGTCGGGCGACCCACGTAGGTCTTGAGCAGGCCGGACAGCTCGTCCTCGAACTCGGGATCCGATCGGGCCTGGGCCCATTCGCGCTCGAGCTCGTCCAGGGCGGGGATCAGCGTCTCGGGCACGTAGCGACCCCCGTAGGGGCCGAAGCGCCGCTCGAGCGGCGGGGCGCTCACGCGGCCACTCGATCCGCCGCCTCGACCGCCCGGAAGAACGCCTTGACCTTCGCCGGATCCTTGCGGCCGGGCGCCGCCTCGGTACCGCTCGCGCTGTCGACGGCGAAGGGCCCGGCCGCAGCGACCGCCTCGCCGACGTTGTCGGGGGTGAGCCCGCCCGAGAGCACCACCGGCGGCTCGCCCGGGTGCAGCCGCACGAGCTCCCAGTTGAAGGTCTCGCCGGTGCCGCCCGGGGTGCGCGGCGAGTACGCGTCGAGCAGGTGGAAGTCGGTGTGGAAGCGGCGCAGGTCGTGGACGTGGGCGGCGTCCTTCACGCGCGCCGCCTTCATCACCTTGCAGCCGGTGCGACGCGCGGCCTCGCGGCAGTAGGCGGGGCCCTCGTCGCCGTGGAGCTGGAGCAGCGTCAGGCCGCAGCGATCCGCCGTCGCGGCCACCTCGTCGAGCGTCGCGTTGACGAACACGCCCGCGAGGTTGAGACGGCGGTGCAGCTCGCCGCCGATCCGCTCGGCGTCCTCGATCGAGCACGCCCGGGCGCTCTGCGGCCAGAAGACCATTCCGATCGCCCAGGCGCCGAGGTCCGCGGCCAGGTGGGCGTCGGAGGGGCGGGTGATGCCGCAGATCTTCACGCGCGTCATGACCGCCTATGGTCGCAGCCCGGCGCCGCCGCGTCCGTGGCGGCGGCGCCGGGTCTGCCGGGGAGGGGAGGGTTTAAGGGAGCGGGAAGAGGCCGCCGCCGTCGTCCTCGGGCGACTGGGGCTCGGAGCTTCCGGCGCCGACCTGGTCCGGTCGCTCGCCGAGCTCGACCTGCGCCGTCTCGAGATCGCCGCCGCGGTAGTACTCGACCTCGACGGTGTCGCCCGGCTTGTTGTCCTCGATCGCCGCAGCCACGTCGTCGGCGCCGTCGACGTCCTCGCCGTCGACCTTGACGATCAGGTCGCCGCCGGCCGCGACCGCGCTGCCCGCGCCGCCAGTCGCGCCGCGCAGGCCCGCGTCGTCGGCGGGGCCGTCCTCCACGGCGTCCTGGACGAGCGCGCCGTGGTCAACCGGCAGGTCGAGCCGGCGCGCGACCTCCTCGTCGACGTCCGCCATAGTCACGCCGAGGTAGGCCCGCTCGATGTCTCCGCCCGTCCGCAGCTCGGGCAGGAGCGACTTGGCGGTGTTGATCGGCACCGCGAACCCGATGCCGACCGACCCCTGGCTCGTGCCGCCGGTGGCGATCTGAGAGTTGATCCCGATCACGCGGCCGTCGGCGTCGAGCAGCGGGCCGCCGGAGTTGCCGGGGTTGATAGGCGCGTCCGTCTGGATGACGTCGCCTATCTGGAACCCGTTCGGCGCGGTGATCTCGCGCTGGAGCGCCGAGACGATCCCGGTCGTCACCGTGCGCTGGAAGCCGAAGGGGTTGCCGATCGCAACGACGGGATCGCCCACCGCGACCTTCGAGGAGTCACCGAGCGGCATCGGCGTGAGGTCGTCCACGTCGTCCGGGTCGATCTTCAGCACCGCGAGGTCGGTCGACTCGTCGACGCCCTTCACCTCGGCGTCCACGGGGTCGCCCTCCTCGCTGAAGCTCACCGTCACGTTCTCCGCGTCCGAGACCACGTGGGCGTTCGTGAGGATCGTCCCCTCCCTGTCCACCACGAACCCGGAGCCGGTGGCCGTGCCCTCGTTCGGCGTGCCGAAGATCGACTGGCCCTCGCTCACCCCATCGGCCTCCACGAACGCCACGCCGCGGCCCTCCCGCTTGTAGATGTCGCGGACGCTCCGGCTGTCGCCGTCGCCGGACGCCGTCTGGGTGACCGGCGCCTCGCGGACGACCGTGGTGTCGTCACCCGTGTCGATGACGTCCGTCGAGATCAGGATCGCGCCGAGGACGAGTACGACCAGGCCGCCGAGCAGGCCGGAGATGATGTTCGAGGTCGGGGTGTGCATGCCCCGGTTTGTAGAGCGGCAACCTTAGAGGCGGATAAAGCCGGCACGACCGCCGCCCGCCCTCACCCCGTAACCCGCAAACAGCCCGGCCCGCCCCGCCGTCCGCCGGCCGAGCGCCGGCCGCTGCCTACACCGGCCGCGGACCCCCCGGCGGGATCGCCAGCAGCCCCAGCAGCCGGCCGCGGAGGCCGCCGCCCGCCGTCAGCTCCCGGCGCACCGCGCGGCGCTCGTGCGGGCCGGGCGCGGCCGGCGCCTTCGGGTCGTAGCGGAAGGCGCGCAGGCCGCCGGCGTACGCGGCCGACGCCGGCCGCGCCGCACGACCGAGCCGGCGCTCGAGCCCGAGCAGCGTGGTGGCGGCCGGCACCTCCCAGCCGAGGCGGACGAGCGCCCGCCGCAGCTCACCGAGCTGGGCCTCGGCCAGCTCGCTCGCGGTGAGCCCGCGGAGCCTCCGGACCCGCAGCGTGAAGACGAGGGCGGCCGCCCCGGCCAGCGCGAGCACGAACGCCACGAGCGCCGGCACGACCCAACCGGTGCCGCCGTCGCCACCGAGGCCGCCGGGCCCGCCCCCGGCTCGCTCCGACAGCGCCGATGAGCTGCCCGCCTGCTGCCGGATCTCCCCGGCGTCGGCGCGCGCCGCGCTTGTCGCGGCCAGGCCGCTCGACTGGGAGTCCGCGGGGGCGATCGTGGGCGTGGGATCGAACGGCACCCACCCGATCCCCGCGAAGTACACCTCGACCCAGGAGTGGGCGTCGAGGTCGCGCACGCGGTACTCGCCGGTGTCACGGTTGTATGAGCCGGGCGAGAACCCCGCGACCACCCGGGCGGGGATGCCGACCATCCGGAGCATCAGCGCCATCGCGCCGGAGAACTGTTGGCAGTACCCCGCCCGCTCGCTGAAGAGGAAGTCCTCGAGCGGGACGTCGGCGCTCGGGACGCGTTCGCTGTAGACGTAGTTCTGCTGGAGGTGGTTCTCGACGGCCTTCACGGCGTCGTAGCCGTTCGGCTCGTCGTCGGTCAGGCGATGCGCCAGGGCGTACGTGTCCGCGTAGGCCGACCGGCGCAGCAGCTCGTCGGCCCGCCGACCGTCGCTGTCGGGCGGATCCCCGCGCAGCCCGGGGAGGATGATCGTGCCCCCCTCGGAGGAGCGGCCGGCGTCACCCAGCCGATCCTGGCCGTCGATCGCGCTGGCGCCGGGCGGCGGCAGCTCGATCACCGCGTAACGCCGGTGACGCGACGGGTAGCCGGGCTCCGCCCTGCGCATCTGCGCCCGGGTCGGATCGGGCGCGTACGTGCGGACGGTGTAGCTGTCGCCCTTCTCGAGCGCGTCGCCGTACAGCACGCCGCTGCCGTCCGAGAACAGGTTGGCCTGCACGCCCTCCACCTCGAACGCGTTGCCGGCGGTCACTACGAGGTTGCTCGCGAGCGACCGCACCGTGACGCGGATCTCGGCCTCCCAGTTCCGGTTCCACTCGAAGTTGTCCCATCCGGGTCCGCCCCGACGAAGCGTTTGGTCGGGGATGTCGGCATAGACGGAGCCGCGTCTCATGAAGTCCGTCGCCACCCACCGAAAGCCGTCGAAGCCGTCGAGCACCTGCGTCTTCCAGTAGTGCGGGCGATCGGACCTGACGTTCAGTAGCGTCGTACCCTCGCGCGGCCAGTCGAGCGGGCCGTACTGGTGCGCCCAGTCGAAGGTGATCGCCTTGCCGCCGCCGAACCAGTTCCACGCGCGGTAGTCCCACCACGGTCGCTCGCCGTTCAGGGCCGCCGCTGGCGGCATCGAGAGGATGCCCACCCCGGCGACCACCGCCGCCGCCAGCGCCACCTCGCGCCGCGGCATCCGCGGCAGCCACAGCCAGGCCGCCACCAGCAGGAGCAGCCCGAGGCCGCGGAGTAGCGGCCGCCCCGGGTCGTGCTCGGTGACCGCGGTGCCGTACAGCACGAGCAGGACGACGAGGCCCGCGAACCGAAGCACCGGCCGCGCGCTCCGCGCGGGCCAGAACGTGACCGTCGCCGCGACGGCGACCAGCAGCGGCGCACCGAGCAGGATCACGAGCCGGATCCACTCGTCGGGCCCCGAGTACGGCCACTCGACGCTCTCCACGCCGGCGAGGCCGCGGTCCAGGCCGTCGAACAGCTCGCTCCAGCCGCCCGGGGCCAGCAGCCGGGCAGGCAGGCCGGCGGCCATCAGGCCGAGAGCGAGCGTGGCAACCGCCACGAGCGCGGCCAAGGCGTGCACGGCGGGGCGCGGCAGCCGGGCCAAGTCGAGCAGGCCGAGGAGGGCGGCGCCGCCCACCGCGACGAGGACGACGAGCAGGGTCCGTCCGCCGGGGGCGTCGTTGACCAGGTTCGTCCAGTGCGCCGCCCCGAACGCCGCGAGCGCGCCGAACGTGGCGAGCCGGAGCGGGAGCTGCTCCCACTCGGTGCGCTCCACCCGCTCGGCCGCCGGGACCGATCCCGGTCCCGCCGGCGCCGGCGCGGGACGAGCGAACAGGCCGCTCACGCCGCGACTCCCCTACGGGTGCGCTCGAGCAGCCACCCGGTGCAGCCCGCGACCTCGAAGGCGGGACGCCCCCGCGGCGGCGGCGCCGGCGTGATGATGTAGCGCGCTCCGGCGGGAAGACGCTCGAGCGCCCGCGGCGCGGTCCGGAGGTCGGCGGCCGTCACCCACAGAACGGCCCCCGCGCGCGGGCCGAGCGCCGCCGCGGCGGGTGGCCCGCCGGCCTCGACGACCGCCAGGCGCATGTGGATCGCGGCCCACGCTCCCATGTCGTGCCCGATCTCGATGGGGCGCCGCTCACCCGGGAGCAGCACCGCACAGCCGCCGTGGCGCGCCAGCCAGACGCACAGCGACGCCGCCGCGCGCACCGCCTTGTCGAGGGCCTCCTCGCTGGCCGGCGCCGAGGCGTCGAGCACGATCAGGGGCGCCGAATCGAGCTCCGCGACGAGCCGCCGCTCGAGCATCTCGCTCCGGCGGGCGACCGACGGCCAGTGGATGCGCGAGGCGGGCGAGCCGTCCCGATACGGGCGGAGCCCATCGATCTCGAGCTCGGCCGTCGAGGCGTCGAGGCGCCTCCCCGACAGGCCGGGCTCGGCTCCGCGGCCGCCGCGGTCGCCGGCGCCCGCCCCGCTGCCGCCGGGTGCCGTGACCTGCTCGACCCGCGGTAGGACGACCACCTCCTCGCCGCCCCCGCCGGTCAGCTCGCGCTCGTACAGGCGCAGGGGGTCCCGGATCGCCAGGCGGCAGGGGGCGAGGAGCCGCCGCCCGCGCCGGACGAAGCGAACATTGATCCGCAGCCGTCGCGACCAGCGGCCGGCGATCGGCACCGGCCGGCCGAGCAGCGGCTCGACCAGCTCGCCGCCGGGCGGCGGGAGGAGGCCGGCGTCCATCTCGACGCGGAGCGGGTAGGGATCGTCTTCCACCACCGTATGGGGGCCCGCCCGGCGCACGATCCGCGCGCCGCGTGCCGCGAGCGCGACCCACGCGACGGACGCGACGGCAAGGACCACCAGCCCGACGCCGGGCACGTACAGGGAGGCCGAATCGAACGTCGCGGCCGCAAGGCACAGCGCCCCTCCGAGCAGCGCCGTGACTATCGGCCGGAACATCGCGGGCCGCTCAGAGCGCCGGCACCCGCTCCAGCGCGTCGCGCACCACGGCATCCCGCTCGTCGCCGCCCGACCCGGGCGCCAGGAGCAGCCGGTGGGTCAGCACGGTGCCGGCCAGCTGCTGCACGTCGTCGGGGAGCGCGTGGTCGCGCCCATCGAGGGCTGCCAGGGCCTTCGCGGCCCGGAAGAGCATCAGGCCGGCCCGGGGGCTGGCGCCGAGCTCGACGCGGGGGTCCGCGCGCGTCGCGTCGAGGATCGCGACGATATAGCGCCGCAACGGCTCGCTGCCGTGAACCGCCCCCGCGGCGGCCTGCGCGGCGAGCACCTCGGACACGTCGGTCACCGGCTCGAGGTCGAGGACCCGGTCGCGCTCGGCGTGGTCCAGCAGCATGTCGCTCTCCTGGTCCGCCGACGGATAGCCGAGCGAGACCCGAACCATGAAGCGGTCGAGCTGGGCCTCGGGCAGCGGGTAGGTGCCCTCGTACTCGATCGGGTTCTGGGTCGCGAGGACGAGGAACGGCCGGGCCAGCTGGTGGGTGTGCTTGTCGACCGTCACGTGCAGCTCCTGCATGCACTCGAGCAGGCCGGATTGGGTCTTCGGCGAGGCGCGGTTCACCTCGTCGACCAGCACGACGTTCGCGAAGACCGGACCGGGCCGGAACTCGAACCGGTTCTCGCGCTGGTTGTAGACGTTCGTCCCCACGACGTCTGCCGGCAGGAGGTCCGCCGTGCACTGCACGCGCGCGTACTCGGCGTCGATGGACCGGGCGAGGGCGCGGGCGAGCGCCGTCTTGCCGACGCCGGGGTAGTCCTCGATCAGCACGTGGCCCTCGGCAAGCAGCGCCACGAGCAGATCGCGCAGAACGTGATCGGGCGCCTTCACCGCCTGAGCGATGTTGTCGCGCAGGCGACCGCAGACCTCGGCGACCTGCGCCGGGTCGAGCTCAGGGGCCGTCGCCATAGCGCTCCATGGTAGGGATACGGTGCAGCCGCCCTCTCACTTCCGGAGTCACGCCTGCGTGGGCTCCTCCGAGCGGGTGAGCTCCCGGACGGCGGCCTCCGTGTCCGGCGCCCGCATGAGCGTCTCGCCGATCAGCACGGCGTCCACGCCCACCTGCTCGAGCTCCTCGATCTCCCAGCGCTCGTGGATTCCGGACTCGGAGACCACGACCTTCCCGGTGGGGACGTCGGCGATCAGGTCGAACGTCCGCTGGATGTCGACGCTGAAGTCCTCCAGATCGCGGTTGTTGATCCCTATCACGTCGCAGTCGATCGCGAGCGCCCGCTCCAGCTCCTCCTCGTCGTGGATCTCGACGATCGCGTCGAGGTCCAGGTCCTGGGCCAGGCCGTACAGCGACCCGAGCTGCTCGTCGTCGAGCGATCCAACCACGAGCAGCACGGCGTCCGCGCCCGCCGCCTTCGACTCGTAGAGCTGATACGTGTCGATCGTGAAGTCCTTGCGGAGGATGGGCAGCCACGTCGCGGCCCGGGCCTCGTGAAGGTCCGCGAGCGAGCCGCCGAAGTGGGCCTCCTCGGTGAGGATCGAGGTCGCCGCGGCGCCGCCGCGCTCGAACGCGCGCACCACGTCGGCGCAGCTCGTCTCCTCGCGAATCGGGCCGGCCGACGGCGAGCGGCGCTTGTGCTCGGCGATCAGGGAGGTGCCGGGCCGGGAGAGGGCCTCGGCGAACGGGCGGCCCTCCCGTCGAACGTCTATCTCCCGCTCGAGCTCGGCCAGGGGCCGCTCGCGCATCCGGCGCGCGAGCGCGTTGCGGGTGGCGTCGACGAGCTCGTCCAGGCGTGGGCTCACCGGTCGCCACCGCCCGAGCGGCCGGCGGCGCCCGTCCGCTCGAGCCAGCGCTCGAGCACAGTCCGCGCGGCGCCCGAGTCGATCGACTCCTCCGCCCGCCGGGCGCCCTCCGCGAGCGAGTCGGCGCGGCCGGACACGTAGATCGCGGCGGCCCCGTTCAGGACCGCAAGCGAGCGCTCGGCGCCCGGCTCCCCGTCGAGCACGCGCCGCACCACCGCGGCGTTCTCCGTCGGCGTCCCCGCCCCGACGGCGGCCTCCGGAACGGGCTCGAGACCTGCCTCCGGCGGCGTGACTTCATAGGTCGCGAGGCGGCCGTCCCTCAGCTCAACCACTCGCGTCGCCCCCGAGGGGGAGAACTCGTCGAGGCCATCCGCGCTCGACACTACCAGGGCCCTGTCCGTCCCGAGCGCGCCCAGCGCGGCGCCCATCAGCTCGAGCTTTTGCGGGTCCGAGACACCGATCACCTGGTGGCGCGCGCCGGCCGGATTCGTGAGCGGGCCGAGGAAGTTGAAGATCGTGCGGACGCCTAGCTCCTTGCGGACGGGGACGACGTGGCGCATGGCCCGGTGGTGCAGCGGCGCGAACATGAAGCCGAAGCCGACCGTCTCCACGCAGTCCGCGATCTCCTCGGGCTCGAGGTCGATCCTCCCCCCGAGCGCCTCGAGCACGTCGGCCGAGCCGCACTGGCTCGTGGCCGAGCGATTGCCGTGCTTCGCGACCCGGCAGCCCGCGCCGGCGGCGACGAGGGCGGCCGTGGTCGACACGTTGAACGTGGGGCGGCCCCCGCCCGTACCCGCGGTGTCGACGAGGTTCTCGCCGGCATCCACCGGGACCGCCAGGTCTCGCATGGTGCGGGCCAGGCCGGCGACCTCCTGAACGGTCTCGCCCTTGGCGCGCAGGGCGATCAGGAACGCCGCCGACTGGGCCTCCGAGGCGTTTCCCTCCATCACCTCGCCGAGCACCCGGGCGGCCTCGTCCGAGCTCAGGTCCTCGCCGTTCGCGAGCCGTTCGATGGCGTCTGTCAGGACTGGATTCGGCACCGGCTCAGCCAGCGTCGAGGAAGTTGCCGAGGAGGCGCTTGCCGTTCGGCGTGAGCACCGACTCGGGGTGGAACTGCACGCCCTCGACCGGACGCTCCCGGTGGCGCAGGCCCATGATCACGTCGCCCGAGCGCGCCGAGGGGGCGAGCACCGGCGGCAGCTCCGGATCCACGACCAACGAGTGGTAGCGGCCGGCGGTCAGGGGCGACTCGAGCCCGGCGAAGATCGTCTTGCCGTCGTGCTCCACCTGCGCCGTCTTGCCGTGCACGGGCCGGCCGCGCACGACCCGCCCGCCGTAGGCGGCGGCGAGCGCCTGGTGTCCGAGGCAGACCCCGAGGACCGGCACGCCGGCCTCGCCGTAGCGGCGGATCGCCTCGACGGACAGGCCGGCCTCGGCCGGAGTGCATGGGCCCGGCGAGACGATCACGCGCTCAGGCCGCCGTTCGAGCAGCTCCGGCACGTCGTTCCGGACGACGTCGACGTCGGCGCCCAGCTCGCCCAGGTACTGGACGAGGTTGTAGGTGAAGGAGTCGTAGTTGTCGACGACGAGCACGGAGGTCACGCCCAGTCTCCCTGCGCGCAGGCCAGTCGCATCGCCTCGAACACGGCGTTTGCCTTGGCCTCGGTCTCGCGCACCTCGTAGTCCGGATCGGAGTCCGCGACGATGCCCCCGCCGGCCTGCACGTAGACGGTGCCGTCCTTCACGAGCGCGGAGCGGATGTAGATGCAGGTGTCGAGATCGCCCGTGTACGAGAGGTAGCCCACGGCCCCGCCGTACGCGGCGCGCTTGACGGGCTCGAGCTCGTCGATGATCTGCATCGCCCGGACCTTCGGCGCGCCCGACAGCGTGCCGGCGGGCAGCGCCGCACGAAGCGCGTCCATCGGACCGATCCCGTCGCGGAGCGTCCCCGACACGGCCGAGACGATGTGCATCACATGCGAGTAGGTCTCGATCGCCATGAGCTCGTCCACGGACACCGTGCCGTACTCGCACACCCGGCCCAGGTCGTTGCGGCCGAGGTCGACGAGCATCACGTGCTCGGCTCGCTCCTTCTCGTCCGCCAGCAGGTCACGGGCGCGCTCCAGGTCCGCCTCGGTGGAGCCGGCTCGGGGGCGCGTGCCCGCGATCGGGCGCAGCTCGACCCGCCGCCCGGATGCCTTCACGAGCGACTCCGGCGAGGCGCCGGCGATCTCGAAGTCCTCGAAGTCGAGGAAGTACATGTACGGGCTCGGGTTGACGGCGCGGAGGCCGCGGTAGATCGAGAACGCGTCCACCGGCGAGTTCGCGGTCCAGCGCTGGGACGGGACCACCTGGTAGACGTCGCCCGCCCGGATGTACTCCTTGGCCCGCTCGACCGCCGCGGCATAGCCGCCGGCGCCCATGTTCGAGAAGAAGCGGGGCGGCTCCCGCCGGCCGCCCTCCGCGCGCGGGACCGGCGCGCGCAGCCGCTCGCGCACCGAGGCGATCGCGGCGACGGCCTCCTCGTACGAGCGCTCGACGTCGCCCTCGGCGAGCACGTTGGCTAGCACCGTGACCTCGTGGCGCAGGTGGTCGAAGGCGAGCAGCAGGTCGGTGACCATGAGCGCGAGGTCGGGCACCCGCGTGTCGTCGGCGTTCGGCTCGCCGACCGTGGGCTCGGCGGTCCGCACGAGGTCGTATCCGAACAGCCCCACCGCGCCGCCGGCGAACGGCGGCAGCCCGGCGAGCGGGGCGATGCGGTAGCGGTCGAGCTCCTCTGCCACGAGAGCGTACGGGTCGGGGTGCTCGTCGCGGCGAAGCCTGATCACCTTCCGCGGCTTGAAGCCGAGGAACGACCAGCGCCCCACGCGCTGGCCCTGCTCCGCCGACTCGAGCAGGAAGGAGGGCCCGCCGCCGCGCAGCTTGAGATAGGCGGAGACGGGCGTCTCGCAATCGGCGATGAAGGTGTGACGGAGCGGCACGAGGGTGTGCTCGCGCGCCAGCTCGCGCACCTCGTCGAGGTTCGGGCTGAGCTCGAGCTTCGCGACCTCGTCAGCGACCACCATGGAGACGAGCGATTCTAGGGTGGGGCTCAGCGACGGCGGTCGTTCAGCTCCGCGAACGCGTCCGCGAACCCGAGCCCGCGCGAGGCCAGCAGCACGGCCAGGTGGTAGAGGAGGTCCGCCGCCTCGGCCGCAAGCCTCTCGTCCGACTCTTCGCCTCCCGCGCGGGCCACCTCGTCGGCCTCCTCGCGGACCTTGTCGGCGATCAGCGCCGGGTCGGCCAGCAGCCTCGCGGTGTAGCTGCCCTCGGGACGCTCCGCCCGGCGCTCGGCGATGGTGCGCTCGAGCACGGCCAGCGCCTCGCCGGGCACCGGCGGCTCGAGCTCGCCGTTGTGGAAGCACGTCCGCTCGCCCGTGTGGCAGGCCGGGCCGGCCGGCTCGACGAGCGCCAGAAGCGCGTCGCCGTCGCAGTCCCAGCGCAGCTCCCTGACCCGCTGCACGTTGCCCGAGGTCTCCCCCTTGTGCCAGAGCTCGCCGCGCGAGCGGCTCCAGAACCAGGTCTCGCCGCTGGCCAGCGTTCGCTCGAGCGCGTCGCAATTCATGTACGCGAGCGTGAGGACCTCGCCGGTGCCGGCGTCCTGCACCACGCAGGGCACGAGCCCCTTGTCGTCGAAGCGGATGGCGTCCACGCCGTCCGATTCTGTCAGGAGCGCCTCCTGCTCCCGGTGCGCGCCTCGAACGACAGCTTGAGGAACTCGTACACCGACCCGACGGCGTCGAACCCGAGCCGCTCGTAGAGGCGTTGCGGCCAGTCCGCGGCGTCGGTCAGCAGGAAGATCGGGTCGCGGCCCTCGGCCGCCGCGGCGTCCGCCGCGGCGAGCACGGCGGCGCGCGCGTAGCCACGCCCGCGGCGCACCTCGACCGTGCCGACCTCGTCGATCTGGGCGAGGGCGCCGTCGGAGTACAGGCGGCAGGAGCAGCCGAGGTCCTCGGCCGGCGCCGCGAAGTCGCGGGCGGACACCACGTCGCCGTAGCGTTCGTCCATCGCCGCCAGCTGGTGGATCGCCTCGTCCTGCCAGCCGAACGGCTGCTCGCGGCGGAAGGCGGCCAGCATCGTGGCGCCGCGCTCGCGGCTCACCTCCGCGCCGAGGCCGGGCTCCGCCGGGCGGTCCGGGGGCCGGCGGCGGAGCATCACGAGCAGCCGCGTCGCGTTCCAGCCCCGCGCGGTCAGCGCGGGGGTGAGCCGCGCGCCGAGGTCGTCATGGTGCGTCACGAGCTTGCGGTGCCCGAATCCGGCCAGCAGCTCCTCGGCCTCCGCCTCGATGGCCGCCGGCACGGCCCCCGGGTCGTCGATGCGGATCGCGTTCAGCTGCCACACGAGCGGCAGGCTGGGAGTGATCATGGCGAGCCCGCTCGGGGTTGGCCACCGCTCGTCGCACACCTTCTCGTCCGTGTCGCGCAGGAACCGCCGAATGCGCTCGAGCGCGCCCACCGGCTACTGGATGCCGAGGCGGTCGAGCAGACCCTCGTCGCGGCGCCAACCCTTGCGCACGCGGACGTTCAGGTCCAGGTGCACCCGCCGTCCGGTGTCCCGCTCGATCTCCTTCCGCGCCGCGATCCCGACCGCTTTCACCATGCGCCCGCCGGCGCCCACGAGGATCCCCTTCTGCGATTCGGTCTCGACCCACACCCGGGCCCGCACGACGAGCAGGCCGTCATCGCGCTCCTCGAGCTCGTCGATCTCGACCTCCACGGCGTGAGGCACCTCCTCGCGCGTCCGACGCAGCACCTGCTCGCGGACGAGCTCGGCCAGCCGCACGCGCGCCGGGAGATCGCTCCTCTCGTCGGGCGGGTAGAGGAACGGCCCCTCGGGCAGGGTCTCGACCACGTGCTCGACGAGCTCGGGCACGCCGACGCCGGTGAGCGCGCTGATCGGGAAGATCTCCGCCTCGAGCCCGAGCTCCGCCGCCGCGGCCAGCGCGCCTAGGGTGCGCGGCGGATCCAGGCGGTCGACCTTGTTGACCGCGATCGTGGCGGGACGCCCCACGTTGCCGATGGCCCGGGCGATGAACCGGTCGCCGGGGCCGATGCGCTGCTCGCCGTTCAGCACGAGGAGCGCGCTGTCCGCCTCCGCGACGGCCCGCTCGACGCGCGCCTGCATGCGTTCCGTGAGGGCGTCCCGGGGGCGTTGCACGCCCGGCAGGTCGACCAGCACGAGCTGCCAGTCCGGGCCGGTGGCGATCCCGCGCACCTCGCGGCGGGTGGTTTGCGGCTTGTCGGAGACGATGGCCACCTTGCCGCCCACGATGCCGTTGACGAGGGTCGACTTGCCCGAGTTCGGCCGGCCGGCGAGCGCCACGAACCCGGACCGGGTCACAGCCGCTCCAGCACCCGCGCCTGCAGGGCGAGCATCTCGCCGCGGTCGGTCTCGTGGTCGAAGCCGCAGAGATGCAGCACGCCGTGCACGACCGCCTCCGCCAGGTCGGCCGTCTGGCTGCGGCAGATCACGACGTCGCCGAGCTCGCGCGGCCCCGCGGCCGGACCGGCCTCGTCGATCGGGAACGACAGCACGTCGGTCGGCTCGTCGAGCCCGCGGTGCTCGCGGTTCAGGCCCCGGATCTCCTCCTCGTCGACGAACGCCACCGCCAGGTGGGCCTCCTCGACGCCGGCCGCCTCGAGCGCGGCGCGCGCGGGGCGCTCGACTCCCTCCGCGGGAACGGGCAGAACCTCGATCTCGAGCACTCTGCGGCTAGCCCTGCTGCCGCCGCGCCTCCCGCAGCGCGGGCGCGCCCTTCTCCGCGTACTCGTTGTAGGCGGCCACGATCCGCTGCACGAGCTTGTGGCGCACGACGTCCTCGCCGCCGAAGCGGACGAACTCGATCCCCTCGACCTTCTTCAGGATCTCGCCGATCACGACCAGCCCGGAGGACTGGTCCCGCGGTAGGTCGATCTGGGTGATGTCGCCGGTCACGACCATCTTCGAGTTGAACCCGAGCCGGGTGAGGAACATCTTGATCTGCTCCGGGCTCGTGTTCTGCGCCTCGTCGAGGATGATGAATGAGTCGTTCAAAGTTCTCCCGCGCATGAATGCCAGCGGCGCCACCTCGATCACCCCGCGCTCCAGGTGCTGGTTCACCTTCTCCGGCTCGAGCATGTCGTAGAGCGCGTCGAAGAGCGGGCGCAGGTAGGGGTCGACCTTCGCCGCGATGTCGCCCGGCAGGAACCCCAGACGCTCCCCGGCCTCCACGGCCGGGCGCGTCAGCACGATCCGGCTGACCTCGCGCCGCGTCAGCGCGGCCACCGCCATCGCCACGGCCAGGAACGACTTGCCCGTGCCGGCCGGCCCGATGCCGACGGTGATCGTGGAGTTGCGGATGGCGTCCACGTAGCGCTTCTGGTTCACGGTCTTCGGCGCGACCTTGAGGCTGCGATGGCGCCAGACCACGTCCTCGAGGATGCGGCTCGGGCTCTCGTGGCGGTCGAGCGCGCCGGCGATCGCCTCGATCGTGCCGGGGGCGATCTCGTGGCCCTGACGGACCAGGTCGGTCAGCTCGCGGACCACCGTGCGCCCCATCGCCACGTCGTCGTCCGAGCCGTCGAGGGTCAGCACGTTGCCGCGCAGGAAAACCTCGCAGTCGAGGTGGTCCTCCAGCGTCCTCATGATCGCGTCGCCCGGACCGGCCAGGTCCGCGGCCATCTCGTTGGGAAGCTCGAGCTGCGTGCGCACTAGGGCGTGAGACGCTCCTTCACCGCGGCGCTCACCCGCTTTCCGTCGGCGCGGCCCCTGACCTTCGGCATGACGACACCCATGACCTTCCCCATCTCCCGGGGGCTGGAGGCGCCGGTCAGCGCGACGGCGTCGCCCACGATGGCCGCGAGCTCGTCGTCCGACAGCTGCTCGGGCAGATACGAGGCGATGATCTCCGCCTCGCGCTCCTCTCCTGCCGCGAGGTCCTCGCGACCACCGTCGCGGTAGGCCGCGGCGGCCTCGAGGCGCCGCTTGCGCTCGCGCTGGAGCACCTCCACGTCGTCGCCGCCGTTCTCCTTCGCCGCCTTCTGGAGCTCGTTCGCGATCAGGCGGAGCGCGTGGACACGCTCCCTCTCGCCGGCCTTGAGCGCTTGCCTGACGTCATCCTGAACCTGCTCGAGCACGGACACGCCTCAAGTCTAGATACCCGATCCGAGGGCTCCGGCGCCGCTACTCGGGCAGCATCGCCACCACGCGCGCCGGCGCCGCGCCCGCCCCGGCGATCCGCAGCGGGAAGCAGGCGACCTGGAACCCACTCGCCGGCAGCTCGGCCAGGTTGGCCAAGCGCTCGATCTGGCAGTAGTCGAGGTCGCACTGGTGCGCCGCCCAGAAGATCCCGGGCTCGTCGCGCTCTAGCGCCTCCTGGGCCTGGAGGTGCAGCGGGCCGTCCCAGCCCCAGGCGTCGATTCCCATCACCCGCACGCCGCGCTCGTACAGCCAGCGCGTCGCCTCCGCGGTCACCGCCGGGCCCAGCGCCACGTACGCGAGCTCCGCGAGGAAGGCGTCCCGGCCGGTCCGCACGAGCACGATGTCGCCCTCCGCCAGCTCGTGGCCGACGCGATCGAGCTCGGCCTCGACGTGCTCGACGTCGATCCGCTCCCCGTCGCCCCTCGCGGTCATGTCGAGGACCACGCCCGGCCCGAAGAACCAGTCGAGCGGCAGCTCGTCGATCGCCTGGGCCCGCTCGCCCCGGATGCGCGAGTTGTAGTGCCACGGGGCGTCGACGTGGGTCGAGTTGTGCGTCCCGAGGCGCGTGAACGTCTCGATCGCCCAGCCCTCGCCGTCGCGCAGCAGCCGCGAGGGCACTTTCAGAAGCGCCTCGATCTGGCGGGCGCCGGCGGCGTGGTCGACGAACTCGATGTCCGTGCGGAGCGGCTCGGGCATGTCGGCCGGGCTCTGGACGATCGGAGCGGAGAGGTCGACGAATCGCATGCGCGGGACGCTACCCCGCCTGGAGCAGCAGGGCGCTCCAGCCTTGCCGCCGCACGCGCCGCCGCTCCCGCAGCCCCGCGAACGCCGCCGCAACCTCGTCCGCCTCGGCCTCGAGCAGGCCCGACACGATGAGCGCGCCGGGCGGCTCGGTCAGCAGCTCCGCGACCCGGAGGAGCAGCGGGCGGGTGAGGTTCGCGGTTACCGTGGCGGCGGCGGGCGGCGGCCGCTCGCGAAGGTTCAGACGCTCCACCCGATCGAGCGCGAGCCCGTTGGCGGCGGCGTTCGCCCGCGTCGCCTCGACGGCGGCTCGCTCGCTGTCCACCGCGCTCACCGGCGCGAATCCGAGCTTGGCGGCGGCGATCGCCAGGACGCCCGAGCCGCAGCCGAGGTCGGCGAGCGAGCCCGCCGGCTCGAGCTCCAGGAGCAGCTCGAGGCTCAGCCGCGTGGTCGGGTGTGCGCCCGTGCCGAACGCACGGCCCGGGTCGATGACCAGGTCGATCGCGCCCGCGCGGGGGTCGGTCCAGGGCGGCCGGATCCACAGCCGCCCGCCCACGAGCACCGGCGAGTGAAAGCGCTTCCATCGCTCCGCCCAGTCCGGGGCCACGTGCTCGGTGCGCACGCGCACGCGAACCCCACCCACCTGGGCATCGCCCTCGTGCAGCTCCGGAAGCTCGCCCGGGGCGCCGTAGACGGCGTACTCGACGAAGTCGGCGCCGTCCACCTGCTCGACGCCGGCGGGCGCCATCTCGAGAAGGGCGGCGAGCACGCGCTCCGCCGCCGGGGCGGGCGCGCGGACGGCGAGCCTGATCAGCGGAAGGCCCGCTTCAGCTTGCCGACGATCGACTCGGCGGCCGGCTCGCGCAGGTTCTCGTCGCTCAGCGAGCCACGAAGCTCCTCCAGGAGCTCGCGCTGGCGGGCGCTCAGGTTCCGCGGGATCACGACGTTCAGCACCACGCGCTGATCTCCGCGCCGGCCGCGCCCGATCGTCGGCATGCCGCGTCCCCTCAGCGTGAACACGGTGCCCGGCTGGGTCCCGGGCGGGATCTCGATCTCCTCCTCCCCGTCGAGCGTCGGCACGGTGACGTGCGAGCCGAGCGCCGCCGCGGGCGCCGGTACGTCGACCACGGTCACGAGATCGCTGCCGTCGCGCAGGAAGCGGCCGTCCTCGGCCACCCGGACGAGCACGTACAGGTCGCCGGGCGGGCCGCCCAGCTCGCCGGCGTGACCGCGACCGGTGAGCCGGATCCGCTGCTCGTCGGCGATCCCCGCCGGGACGTCCACCTGAAGCGTCCGCCGTACCGCTCGCCGCCCGCGTCCGTCGCACTCCCGGCAGGGCTGCGTGGGAACGCGCCCGTCGCCGCCGCAGACGTCGCAGATCTGCTCCCGCACCAGCTGCCCGAACGCGGTGCGGCTGACCGCCCGGACGCGTCCGGCGCCGCCGCAGTTGCGGCACGTCTGCGCGGTGGTCCCAGGCTCCGAGCGGCTTCCGCCGCACCGCTCGCAGGTGTCGACCACGTCGTATGCCACCGCCACCGTCGTGCCGCGCGCCGCCTCGTCGAGCGAGACCTCGACCGAGAGCGCCACGTCGCCACCCTGGACGCGCCCGCCGCCGCGGCCGAACGACCCGCCGAACGGATCGCCGCCGAAGAAGGCGTCGAAGATGTCGGCGAACGAGCCGAAGCCGTGGGCGGCGGAGGCGAACCCGCGCGACTCGAGGCCCTCGAAACCGTAGCGGTCGTACGTCGCACGGCGCTCGGCGTCGGAGAGGATCTCGTAGGCCTCGGCGGCCTCCTTGAACTTCTCCTCCGCGCCCGGGTCCTGCCGGTTCACGTCGGGATGGAGCTCACGCGCGAGCGACCGGAAGGCTCGCTTGATCTGCCTCTCGTCGGCGGTGCGAGGGACGCCGAGCACCTCGTAGGGATCGCGCCTCACTCGTCGTACACCTCGGCCACGAAGCGCGACAGCTCGCGCGCCGCCTGGCGCACCGAGATGATCGCCTTCGGATAGTCCATTCTGAGCGGGCCGATCACGGAGACCGCCCCGAGGTTGCGCCGGGCCAGGCCGTAGTTCGCGGCCACGAGGCTTAGCGAGCGCAGCTCGGGCGTGGCGTTCTCCGCACCGATGCGCAGGTAGAGGCTCGGCTCGGCGAGCGACTGGCGGAGCACCCCGAGCAGCGCGCGGCGGTGCTCGAGGACCTCGAGCAACGCGCCGATCTGCGAGAGCTCGTCGGCGCGGTGCTCCGCGAGGAGGCGCGCGGCACCGTCCATGAAGAGGTTGCTATCGGCCGTCTGCTCGAGCTCCGTGAAGGCGGGCGCGAGCGTGGCGAGGAACGCCCGCTCGCGCTCCGAGAGGTCGGCGTCCTCCAGGCGCGCGCGCAGCATGCGCGAGCCCACGTCGAGCCCGCCGAGCGCCTCGTTCATGTAGCTGCCCGCCCAGTCGACGAGGCCCAGGTCGACCGGCTCGTCGTAGGAGGTGACCCGCTTCGTCACCCCGCCGGTCGACGTGATCACGACCACCATCGCCACCTGCGGCTGGAGCAGCAGCACCTCGACCCGCCGGATCGTGGCGGTCTCGATCGGCGGGGCCGTCACGAGCGCCAGCAGGTTGGTCACCTGCGAGAGCTGCTCCGTGGTGGCGCGCATCGCCTCGTCGACCTCGCGCCGCATCGTCGAGAGCTCGAGCGGCCGCCGCGGCACGGGGAGCTTGCCGTCGGCCAGGATCGCGTCGACGTAGATCCGGTATCCGCGGTCGGTCGGGACGCGGCCGGCGGAAGTATGGGGGTGCTCGAGCAGGCCCACCTCCTCGAGCCGGGCCAGCTCGCCGCGCACGGTCGACGGGCCCCAGGGCACGTCGGCCTGCTCGGCGATCCACTTCGAGCCGACCGGCTGGTCGCGCTCGACGTGAGCCTCGACCACCTTGCGCAGGATGAAGCTCTGGCGGCGCGTGATCTCCACGCCACTAAAGGTATCCGGCGCCTACCGAGTTTCCAGGGTCAGCTCGGCCTCGGCGTTGCGGATGATCCGCTTGCCGCCCTGCTCGGCCTCGGTGTCCACCACCACGCGCCCGTCGCGCTCCTCCCTGACCGCGCCGGTGACCGTTATCTCCTGCTCGGGAAGACCCATGCCGCGAAACTGCACGGCGAGCCGCCTCAGCGCCCGCGGGTCGCCGCCCGCGGCGTTCACGTTGGCCCGGGCGACCTGGGCCATCGTGTACAGGCCGTGCAGGATGTTCCCCGGCAGGCCGACCTGCTTGGCGAACTCGGGGTCGATGTGGATCGGGTTGAAGTCGCCCGATGCGCCCGCGTAGCGGTGCGGCAGATACTTGTCGGGCGTCACCTTGAGCTCGACCCTCACGAGGTCCCCCGGACGATGTTGGTCCAAGTGCCGCGGACGACCTCGCGGCCGTCCTGGTTACGCGACACGGACTCGAAGACGTAGAAGCCCATGCCGCCCCGCTCCGAGATGTCCTTCACGGAGGTCTCGGTGGTGATGGTGTCGCCCGCGCACACGACATCGCCCCATACGAACTCCTGCGAGCCGTGCACCATCATCGCGACGTTGATGCCGACCTCCGGGTCGAGGACGGCGGGCGCTACGGAGCCGGCGGAGTAGACGACCGCGAACATCGGCGGCGCCGGGACGTCGCGGAAACCGGCCTCTGTCGCCCGCTCGCGGTCGAAGTAGATCGGGTTGTCCTCGCCGACCGCCTGGGCGTACTCGCGGATCTTCTCCTTGCCCACCTCGTACTCGAAGGGCGGGTAGGTCTTCCCCTTGGCGTCGTCCCGGACCGGCACGGCGCGGCAGGTTATCTATGGAGGTGCTACGCGGCGTCCCGCAGCGCCTGCGCCTCGGCGAGCGTGGAGAGCTTCCGGAGCGCCGCCTCCTCGATCTGCCGGACCCGCTCGCGGGTGACGTTGAAGAGCTTGGCCACCTTGTCCACCGTCTGCGGCTCCTCGCCGCCGAGCCCGTAGCGGAGCGCCAGGATGCGCCGCTCGCGGTACGGCAGGTGCTCGAGCACGGCGTAGAGGCGCTCGTGCATGAGCGACTCCATCGCGGCGTCGAAGGGCGACTGGGTCGTCTCGTCCGGGATCAGATCGCCGAACTCGGCCGCGTCGGCGTCGGTGCCGACGGGCTTGTCGAGCGAGACGAGCGGCTGCGCCGCGCGCATGATCACGTCGGCCTCCTCGGGGTCCACGCCCGCCATCGCGGCGATCTCCTCGACCGTCGCGTCGCGGTCCCCGCCCGACTCGAGCTTGCGCTGGGCGCCGTCGAGCTTCTTCAGGACGTTGTCGATGTGGATCGGGATCCGGACCGTGCGCGCCTTGTCGGCGATGCCGCGGGAGATCGCCTGACGGATCCACCAGGTCGCGTAGGTCGAGAACTTGAAGCCCTTGCGGTAGTCGAACTTCTCGACCGCCCGGATCAGGCCGACCGTGCCCTCCTGGATCAGGTCGAGGAACGGGAGCCCCTGGTTCCGGTAGCGCTTCGCGATGGAGACGACGAGCCTCAGGTTGGCGCGGATCATGTGGTCCTTCGCGACCAGGTCGCCGCGCTCGATGCGCTTCGCCAGCTCGAGCTCCTCCGCGGCCGTCAGAAGCGGGGTCTCCGCGATCCCGTCAAGGAACTGCTGGAGCGAGTCTAGGGTCGGATCCGGGGCAGGCTGGGTCAACGTGTCGGTGCTCACGCCGCCAAGCTACGACCGCGATCTAAGCGCCCCCTAAAGAATCCCGCGAGGCTTCAGCGCTTTCCGTCGCCGGAGAGCTCGAGCACCGCGAGGAACGCCTCCTGGGGCACCTCGATCCGCCCCACCTGCTTCATCCGCTTCTTGCCCGCCTTCTGCTTCTCGAGCAGCTTCCGCTTCCGTGTCACGTCGCCGCCGTAGCACTTGGCGATCACGTCCTTGCGCATCGGCCGCACCGACTCGCGGGCGATGATCTTCGATCCGATCGCCGCCTGGATCGCCACCTCGAACTGCTGGCGCGGGATCTGCTTCTGCAGGCGCTCCGTCATGGCCCGCCCCGCCGGGTAGGCCTTGTCGCGGTGGACCACCATCGAGAGGGCGTCGACCTTGTCCCCCGCGAGCAGGATGTCGAGCTTGACGAGGTCGCCCTCCCGCAGGCCGAGGACCTCGTAGTCGAGCGACGCATACCCCTTGGTGCGCGACTTCAGCTGGTCGAAGAAGTCGAGCACGATCTCGGCGAGCGGCAGGTCGTAGCGCAGCTGCACCCGCTGCTGCGAGAGGAACGCCATGTCGACGTGCGTGCCACGGCGCTCCTGGCACAGCTCCATGACCGCCCCGACGTGGTCCCTCGGGCACAGGATCGTCGCGCGGATGTACGGCTCGCGGATGGAGGCGATCTCGGCGCGGTCCGGCATGTCGGCCGGCGAGTGGACCACGACCGTCGAGCCGTCGGTGAGCGTGACCTCGTACTCGACGTTCGGGGTCGTCGCGAGCAGCTCCAGGTCGTACTCGCGCTCGAGGCGCTCGCGGACGATGTCCATGTGGAGCAGGCCAAGGAAGCCGCACCGAAAGCCGAAACCGAGCGCCTGGCTCGTCTCGGGCTCCCAGCTCAGCGCAGCGTCATTCAGCGACAGCTTCTCGAGCGCGTCGCGCAGGTCCGTGAACTGGTCCGTGTCGACCGGGAACAGCCCGCAGAACACCATCGGCTTGATCTCGCGGTAGCCGGGGAGCGGCTCGGTGGCCGCGCCCGCCTTCGTGGTGAGGGTGTCCCCCACCCGCAGCTGCGAGACGTCCTTGATTCCCGTGATCACATACCCCACCTCGCCCGCGTGCAGCAGCTCCACCGGCGTCATGTCCGGGCCGAAGTAGCCGATGTCGTCGATGTCCGCCTCGGTGCCGGCCTGCATCGCGACGATCGCGTCGCGCTTGCGAAGGGCGCCGTCCACCACGCGGACGTACGCGACGACCCCGCGGTACGGGTCGAACTCGGAGTCGAATATCAGCGCGCGCGCCGGCGCGTCGGCGTCGCCCGCGGGCGGCGGGATGCGGTTGACAAGCGCCTCGAGCAGGTCTGTCACGCCGTCGCCCGTCTTCGCCGACAGGCGGATCACCTCGTCGGGATCCTCGCCGAGGAGCTCGCCGATCTCGCCGGCTACGCGCTCGGGCTCCGCGCCCGGCAGGTCGATCTTGTTCAGCCCCGGGATGAGCTCGAGCCCCGCGTCCACCGCGAGATACGTGTTCGCGACGGTCTGTGCCTCGACCCCCTGGGAGGCGTCCACGAGCAGGAGGGCGCCGTCGCAAGCCGCCAGCGAGCGCGACACCTCGTACGTGAAGTCCACGTGCCCGGGCGTGTCGATCAGGTGGAGGCGGTAGAGCTGCCCGTCGCGCGCGGTGTACTCGACGCGGACGGCCTGCGCCTTGATCGTGATGCCGCGCTCGCGCTCGAGGTCCATCGAGTCGAGCAGCTGAGGGCGGTGATCGCGCGGGTCGACGGCACCTGTGAGCTCCAGGATGCGGTCGGCCAGCGTGGACTTCCCGTGATCGATGTGGGCGATGATCGAGAAGTTGCGGATGTTGCGGGCGGGCGCACGCACGACCGTCTGAGTATGCCCATCGCGCCCCTGGATGCGGGGCTCTGCGCCCCTAGGGACGGCGCCGCGCGCGCAGGAGGTAGTCCACCTGCTCCTGCTTTCGCATGATCATGTGCTCGAGCCGGTGCTCCACGGCCTCCGAGGCGGCTTCGCGGCCCGTCGGCTCGATCGCCGCCTGGAGCGCCTCGAGGGTCTCGCCCTCGTCGTCGATCAGCTTGTCGATCGCGTCCGCGGGATTGGCGGTGAAGGAGACTTCGGCCACCTCCGTGGTGGGCGCACCACCGAGCGCGGTGATCTTCTCGACGAGGCGCGTGGCGTCCTCGAGCTCGAAGACGGCGTGCTCCTTCATCTTGTCGGCGTGCGCCTGGAACTCGAGCCCGATCACGCTTCCGGCGACGAGCGAGTACTGGAGCACCGAGCGGTGCTGAAGGCGCAGGGCATGGTTGAGGGCTTCGACCTGCCCCTCGACGTCCATCCTCTCCTCGGGTGACATGGAGAGCCCCTTACCCCTCGGCCGCCTCCCGACTAACGAGGAGCCGCCGGATCTGGTGGGCCTCGGGCACGCCGGCAACCCATACCGCGCCCACATAGGCGGCGGCGCCGGCGGACAGGCCGGTGAGCACCGACAGCGCCTGGGCGACGAATGATCGTCCGAGCAGCTCGTCGAGCCCGTACCAGGCGCCGTAGGCGACCGCGCCCGTGAGCGCCGCGGCCCCCACAATCCGGGCGGTGGCCGAGACCATCCGCCTCCCCTCCACGCCGCCGAGCGCCCCGCGCAGGATCCAGCCCTGAGCGACGCACATCACGACCGTGCCGGCGACCGTGCCGAGCACGATTCCGGCGATCTCGAACGGCCCGTAGAGGGCCGCGGCGAGCGCTGCGTTGACGACCAGGTTGAGGCCCGCCAGGGCGGTCGTGGCCCAGGGGCGCTGGATGCTGAAGAACGTACGGCTGAAGAGCAGGCTGACCCCCTGGAAGGGCAGCGATATCGACCACCAGAACATCGCCGTGGAGGTCAGGTCGGTGGCCTCGCTGCCGAACGCGCCGCGCTCGTACACGAGCCGGGTGACGGGCTCGGCGAGGACGGCCATCAGGACGGCGCTCGGGATCAGCAGCAGGAGGATCTGGCGTACGCCGGCGCCCATCGTGCGCCTCAGGTCGTCGCGGGCGCCGCGGGCGGCGAGGCGGGCGAGCGTCGGGAACAGGATCGTCGCGATCGCGATCGAGAACAGCCCCTGGGGCAGCTGATAGATCCGGAACGCCTTGTCGATCGCGGCCGGCGCCTCGTCGGACACGAGCGTGCCGAAGAGCGAGTTGATCAGGAGGCTCAGGTTGATCAGCCCCAGCGCGATCGTGACCGGGAGCATCAGCCTCAACACCCGCCGCACGCGCTCGTCGCGCCAGTCGAGCGTGAACGTGAAGCGCCCGCCGCGGCCGCGCAACCACGGCAGCGGCAGCGCGAACTGCACGATCGTGCCGGCGAGGATGCCGATCGCGTAGGCGTAGATCTCGTCGTCCTCCGGCAGCACCGGGACGAGCCCGACCAGGGCGGCGACGATCACGAGGTTCCACGCGACCGGCGCCAGCGCCGGCACGGCGAAGTGCTCGAAGGAGTTGAGCATCCCGACCACCAGTCCGGACAGGGCGAGCAGCACGACGATCGGGAACATCAGCCGAGCGAGGTTGACGGTGAGGTCCTTGAGCTGCGGGTTGTCGTCGAAGCCGGGCGCGAACACCGACATGAGCGGCTCGGCGAGCAGCACGAAGAGCGCCGTGAGCGCGCCCAGAATCAGGCAGATGAGGAAGAACAGGCTCGACGCGATTCGAAACGCCTCACGCCGGTCGCCCTTCTCCAGCAGCTCGGTGAAGACCGGGATGAACGCGCCCTGGAGCGCGGAGTCCGCGAAGAGCGCGCGCACCAGGTTGGGGACCTGGAAGGCGATGGTGAACGCGGACATCGCGCCGGTGACTCCGAAGTAGCTCGCCGCCACCACCTCGCGCACGAGCCCGAGCGCCCGCGAGAGGCCCGTCGCGAACGAGAAGAAGACCGTGTTGCGCGCCAGTCGGCGGGCGTGGCCGCGCGCCTCGCGGGCGTCGGTGGTCACCGGGCTCGCGCTACACTAGGCACTCGCCGCGGCGCTCCTAGGTCGCGGCGTCGGTGCGTTTATGGCGAACATCCCCTCACAAGAAAAGCGGATCCACCGGGCGGAGCGCGAGCGGCTCGAGAATCGCCGCCGCACCTCGCAGGTGAAGACCTGGTTCCGCCGGCTCGAGTCCGCCGTCGCCGACGGCGACCGCGGCCGCGCCGACGGCGAGTACCGGACGCTCATGTCCCGGATCGACAAGGCCGTGAAGACGGGCGCGCTCCACCGCAACAACGGAGCACGCAAGAAGTCCCGCGCGGCGCGGATCCGGTCGGGACCGTCGTAAGCCGGGGCGCGCGACGATCGACGGGCCGTCGCCGGCCCGCGCCCGCCCCGCGGCGACTACGGTCCAGGGATGGAGACGAGATTGCTGATCGAGGCGAGCACGTGGCCGGCGAGGGCCGCCGCTCCCCGTCGAGAACCTCGCGTTGAGATCGCCGCCGAGGGCGGGGCTTGGGCCGCGCCGGGTGCCGGTCGGGCGCGGTGCACAGAGTTCTGGGGGGCATAGGACCAAAAGTCTGGGCACCACCCCGTCATCAGTCGGATCACCCCCGCGCCGCTGATCATGCGCGGGCTGGCCGAGCAGGGTGGCGTACCCGAACGCCGGCCAGATCTGCACGTCGGCCGAGCGCGTCACGTCGCCGGGAGGTCTACGACGACTTCCTCGACGCGTTCGTCTTGCACGCCCGCGAGCTGCGTGTCCGGGGGCCCGCTCGATCCCGCCACCGACGCCGGTCCGCTCGTCTCGGCGAACCGGCGTTCGAGGGCCAAGACGCAGGTCGCCGTCGGCGGCGACCGGGCCGGCCATGATCGGGGCATGGCTTCGCCCCGGCCGTGGTCACCGGCGCTCCCGCCGAGACGGACCTCCTGCGCGCGGAGACGTTCTGTCCGGTCGCGCCGATCGTGCCGGTCGGCTCGCTCGACGAGGCGATCGAGCTGGCCAACGCAACGAGCGGGCGGGCGGCTCGCCGCGTCTGCTGCCTCGGCCCACGCCCCGGGCCGCCCTACGCCTCGGCCCACGGCCCGGGCCGCCCTGCGCGGTCAGCCCACCGCCCGCGCGAGGGCTAGCGAGAAGGCGGTGTCCTCGTCGAGCTGCACGTCGCCGCCGCCTCGCAGATCGACCTCCAGCTCGGCGAAGACGCCCAGGGCCCGTTCGAGCGCCGCCGCGTCGGCCTTCTTGGCGCGCGCGACGGTTCGCTTCGCGAGCCACGGGGGCGCCTTCAGCGCCTCCCTCACCTGCTGCTCGGGCATCCCGGCGTCGAGCATCAGGGCCGCCCGGTGCACCTCGCGCAGGCGGCGGACGAGCGGGAACAGGAGCCGCCCCGGCCGCTCGCCATGGGCCTCGAGCTCCTCGGCGAGCGCCAGCGTGTCGCGGAGGTCGCCCGCGACGACCGCGTCCGCGAGGTCGTACGCCTGCGGCGCGGCGTCTCCCGCCACGAACCGCTCGAGGTCGTCCTGCGTAACCGCCGCCGCGGGATGAACCGCCACGGCCAGCTTCTCGAGCTCGCGGCTGAGCCGCTGCTGGCTCGGGCCGACGAGCGCTACTAGCTCCTTCGCCACGTCGCTGCCCAGTCGTACCTCCAGCTCTGCCGCGCGCTCGACGCACCACTTCGGCAGCTCCCACGGCTTCGGGGCGGTGTATTCGCGCACCTCGCCGCCGGCGTCCGCGACGGCGCCCAACAGCTGCTTGGGCGCCTTTCCGCGAACGATCAGGACGAGCACGGTGTCGGGTGGCGGTGCGGCGAGGGCGGCCTCGAGCGGCCCCAGCGCGGCGGGCTTCCATGCCCCCGCGTCGTCCACCAGCAGGTACCGAACACCGGGGTCGAAGCTCAAGGCGGCGAGCGCCGCCGCCACCTCGGCGGGCTCGGAGGATCCCGCGTCGAACACCTCGAGCCCACCGGGCCCGCGCTCGTCCTCGGCGCGCCCGCGGACGCGAGCGCGCCATGCGTCGATCTTCGCGTCGTCGTCGCCGCAGACCAGATAGACGGGCTTGAGGTCGGGCACGGCCCGGAGTCTACGAGCGGGTCGGGTCCCATCGGCCCGGGGTGGCATCAGCTCATCGCTCCGTCGACACGCTCGCCTCGCCGTCCTCGACGCTTACCGTCACGGTGCCGTGACGATCCGTCCGGTACGTACGCACCCCGGCTCGGTCGAGTGCCGCGAGCGTCGAGCTCGTGGGATGCCCGTAGGTGTTTGGGCCGACCTCGATCGCGGCCACCTCCGGTCGAAGCCGCTCGAGCACCTGCGGCAGTCCGGGGTCTGCGCTTCCGTGGTGCGGCACCTTCATGGCGTCGACATCGGGGAGGTCGAGCGGAAGCAGCGCTTCGCTCTCGGCGTCGGCGGAGAGCAGCAGGTCGAGCTCGCCGGCGCTGACCACCGCTACGACTGCTCTCGGGTTCGGGTCCTCGGGGGGCGGGCCCGGCGGCCGCGGCGGCGGCGAGAGGATGGCGATCCTGATCGCCCCGGCCCGGAGCGTCATCGGCGCGACGGCGCTGACGCGCCGCACCCCGTGGCGGCGCGCCTCCGCCAGGACCGCTCGAAAGTCGGGGTCGCGGGAGCGGTCGCCGCCGTCGAGCAGCAGGTCCACCGGGAAGCGCGCCAGGACCTCGGCCAGCCCGCCGTGATGATCGCGCGAGGCGTGCGTGGCAACCACGACCGCCAGCCGGCGCACTCCCGCGCGCCGCAGGAGCCGCGTGGTGCCCGCCTCCGGTGGCCCGGCGTCGAACAGCACGGCCGAGCCAGCGGGATGCTGAATCAGGGTGGCGTCGCCCTGGCCGACGTCCAGGAAGCTGATCGTGAGCGTGCCCGGCGCCCGGGGTCCCGTGAGGAGCCCCGCCGCGACCAGCACGAGTGCGCACACGGCGACTACGGCGGCGGCGAGCCGCTGCGTCGCCGGCCGGTGACGCCATGCAGCGGCGAGCTCATCGGCCCGGGGCCCAAGGCGGCGCGCGGCGCGCGAAGCCGCCAGCGACGCCACCGCGAGGGCGACGTAGGCGCCGATCACGCCGGCCGGCGCCCGCAGCGGCAGCGCGATCTCGCCAGCGGGGACGTCCGCGAAACGCTCGGCGAGCCGCGCCAGGTAGCCCACCGGAACGGCGGTGAGCGGGCCGAGGACGCGGGCGGCCGCGTCGAGCGGCGGCACGACCGCGGCAACCTGTCCGAGCGCCGCCTTGACCATTCCGAGCCACATGGCCGGAGCCACGGCGGGGAGTGCGAGCAGGTTGGCGGGGAGCCCGGCCAGGGGCACGGTGCCGAAGTGATGCGCCAGCAACGGCGCCGTGGCGAGCGTCGCGGCCACGGTTATCGCCGCTCCCTCCGTCAGCCCGTGCACGAGGCGGGCCGCGAGCGACGCGTCCCCAGCGCCCGCGGCGGTCGCCAACGACGCCGGGCTCCGTCCGGCCGGACTCCCTGCGGCGGCGCCCGGGCCGGCTCCGGCGGCCGCGCGGCTCCCGCCCCCGTCCGGGCGCCCTCCGGCGGCGCCCCGGCTCGCTGCGGCGCCTGCCCGGACCGACCCGCGCAGCGCACCCGCAACCCGACTGAGGAAGCGCTGGAGAGGGCGACCCAGCGTCAGGATCCCCGCCACCGCTGCGAACGAGAGCTGCCAGCCCGGGTCGCCGGTGGCGCGCGGGTTGAGCACCAAGGTCACGGCAGCGGCGAGCAGCAACGCGTACCAGCGCGAGGCCGGGCGCGACAGCGTCATGGCCGCGATCCCCGCCGCGCCCATGACGCCCGCCCGCTGAAGCGAGGGTCCCGCTCCGGCGAGCGGCACATAGACGGCGATCAGGCAGAGCAGGGCGATTCCGCGGCCGCGTGGGCCGAGCCCGGCGACGGCGAGCAGCGGCAGCGCGAGCGCGGCGAGGAGCATGACGTTTTGACCGCTTACCGCCAGCAGGTGGGCCAGGCCGGATGCACGAAAGTCCTCCCGGACGCCCTCCGAGATCCGCTCGTCCTGACCGAGGACCATTCCTCGGACCAGGTCTGCCTCGTCCGGCGGCATCCCGGCGGTCACCGCCCGCTCGGCTCGAACCCGCATGCGGTCGAGAAGCCCGGACAGCCCCCCACGGCGCGCCCCGGTGGCGCGGGCCCGGTCGAGGAGCAGCTCGCCGGCGACTCCGCGGCGGCGGAGGTATGCCGCGAAATCGAAGGAGCCCCCGTCGCCGGGCGACGCGTGACGCGAACCGGCGCGGCCGACCCGGGTGCCGTCGCCCGCGCCGTCCTCGAGTGCGCGCAGCCGCCCGGACACGACCAGCTCCGCGCCGATGTCGGCGTGTCTCGGTAGCGGGGCCCACGGCGCCCCGCGGAGCAGCAGGCGCGCCCCGCCGAGGGTCCCGCCGGTCACGCGGGCCTCGGCCGTCGCGCCGAAGGCGGACGGCCGCGGCGGCGTGAGCAGCTCCGCCCTGACACGAACCCGACCGCCGTCCCGGACGCTCGTAGCCGGTGCGTCGATGGCGGCGAGGCGGGCCTCGCCCGCCGCGAGCCCGGCGAGCAGGAGCGCCGCCCCGAGCGCACCCAGCGCAGCCGATCGGAGAGCCGCGCCGGCCGCCGCGATGAGGGCCGCCGCCACCAGCGCGGGCGTAGCAGCGGCCGGCGCCAGGGCCAGGCCGGTCGCGAAGCACCCCGCCCCGATCTGCCAGGCGCGGCGGGCCGGAAGGTTGCCGAGTGGGAAGGGCGCGCCGGAGCGTGCCGCCGGGGGCCGCGGGTCCCCGGGCGCCGAGGCCCGCAGGTCCCCGGGTGCCGCGGGCCGCAGGTCCCCGGGTGCCGAGGGCCGCAGGTCCCCGGGTGCCGAGGGCCGCGGGTGCCCTGGCGCCGGCGGCTGCGGCGGACCCGCCGGCCCGCTCGGGCTCACGGCTGCAGCGCTTCCCGCAGCGATTCGAAGCGCTTCTCACCGATTCCCTCCACGTCGCGGAGCTCCCCCAGCGAGCGGAAGCCGCCGTGGGACTCGCGGTACTCGACGATTCGCTCCGCGAGCGTCGGACCGATGCCGTCGAGCTCCTCGAGCTGCTCGACCGTCGCGGTGGCTAGGCTCGGCTTGACCCCGGGTAGGGCCGCGCCCGCCGCGCCCGCCGATCCGGCGGTGCCTCCGCCCGGCGGTGCGACGCCCGGGCCCGGGACGACCACCTGCTGGCCATCCTGGACGCGGGCCGCCAGGTTCACGAGCGTGAGGTCGGCGTTCGACCGCGGGCCACCCGCTCGGGCGACCGCCGCGGCGACTCGCGAGCCGGCCCGCAGGCGGAACAGCCCCGGCCGGCGGACCGCGCCCGCGACATGGACGTAGACGTCCTCGGCGGCACCGCCCGGCGAGGGCCTCGCACCACTCACGCCGGCCGCGCGCCCGGTCGGCCCGTCGACGCGTACCGGGCTCGACGCCGCGCCGTCGTCCCCGCCCACGAGCCGGAGCACCGCGAGCGTCGCGAGCACCGCGGCGACCACCCACGCCACGACCGTTCCACGAGACCGCTCGGCCATGCGTGGACCGTACGAACGGCCACGTTACACGTGGGTTGCGTACGTAACGAAAGGGCTACGATCCGCGCGCGTGGAGCGGTTCTCGGCGATTCTCGGCGGCGACGACGGCGAGCATCCGACCGTGGAGGTGCCGTTCGACGTCAAGGAGCGATACGGCCGGGCCCGGGCGCCGGTGCGGGGAACGGTCGACGGCACGGAGTTCCGGACCACCGTGGCCGTATACGGCGGCCGCTACTACCTCGGCTTCGCCAAAGAGCTTCGGGAGCGGGCCGGCATCGAGATCGGAGACGAGGTCGAGATCACCGTGGATCTCGACCGCGAGCCGCGCACGGTCGAGGTCCCCGCGGCGCTCGCGGCGGCGCTCGAGCGCGACTCCAAAGCCAAGGCGAGCTTCGACGCGCTCTCGTTCACCCATCGCCGCGAGTACGCGAGCTGGATCGCCGAAGCCAAGCGTAAAGACACGCGCGAGCGGCGGGCTCGCAAGGCCGTGGGGATGCTGCGAGAGCGGCCACCTCACCCATAGCGGCGGCGAGCGGCCCCTACCGCACCGCGAAGCCCGAAAGGCCCTCCACCGGCTCCTCGCTCGTCTCGACCTCGACCACCTCCGCGCCGCGCGGGCCCCGCTCGCAGAAGGCCACCATCTCGGAGACCGCGGCCGGGTCGCCCTCGAAGACAGCCTCGACCGCGCCGTCCGGGCGGTTACGAACCCAGCCCGCGACGCCACGGCGGCCGGCCTCGCGGCGGGCCGAGTCGCGGAAGAAGACCCCCTGCACGTGCCCGTGGACGACGACCCGGCGCCGGACCGCGTCGCTCACGGCGCGCCCCCCGGCAGGGGCGCTCGCCGGGCCCGGCCACCCGGATGAAGCGGCCGCTGGCAGACTCCCGGGGCGGTCAGCCCGCCGGCGAGGAGAGGTGACAGGGACGATGGAAGTGACGCCACGCGCGGAACCCGCATGGGGAGTGGATTCGGAGTATGGACGCCTGCTCGACGTGCTGCTGTGTCCCCCGGACAACTTCCATTGGCTCCCGGCGAGCTCGATCGCGCGCGCCACCCTCGACAGCGGCCTCGTGTTCAGCCCGGAGGACGCCAGCTCGCAGCACGCCGAGATGGTGTCGATCTACGAGGCGGCCGGCGTCCGGGTGCACTTCCTCGCGCCCGACCCCGCTCTCCCCTACCAGGTCTTCGCCCGCGACTCGAGCATCAACGTCCCGGGCGGCCCGATCGTCACCCAGTGCGCCCAGTGGTGGCGGCGCGGCGAGTACGCCCCGGTGATCCGCTTCTACCAGGAGCGCGGCGTCGCGATCAAGGAGATGGTCACCGCCGGCTCGTTCGAGGGCGGCGACTTCATGATCGTGGAGCCCGGCGTCGCCGCCATCGGCACCGGCGAGGAGCGCACGCAGGAGAAGGCCGCGCGGCAGGTGGCCGGATGGCTCGAGGCCGAGGGCTGGGAGGTCCGGATCGAACGGATCCCCTCGCACTTCCTCCACATCGACGTCCTTGCCGCGATGCTCGGCGAGAAGCTCGCCGCCGTCTGCGTGGAGCAGGTCGGCACCGGCTTCCTGCGCTGGCTCGAGCAGAAGGACGTCGAGATCGTCCCGGTGACGCTGGAGGCGGCGCTCAGGCTCGGCGTCAACGGGGTCTGCCTCGGTGGCGACCGCATCCTGTCGAGCGCCGAGTCGAAGGACCTGAATGAGCGGCTCCGCGCGCTCGGCCTGACCGTCTACGACCCCGAGCTCTCCGCGTTCACGCTCGGTGGCGGCGGCGCCCACTGCCTGATGCAGGCGATCCGGCGCGAACGCGTGGCCTGATGGCGCTCGACGCCCGGCAGGTCATCGGGGACCTGCGGGAGCTCGACCGCCTCACCGGCGGCCCCGACGGCGCCCGCCGCCTGTGCTGGACCGCCGAGTGGGAGACCGCCCGCGCGTTTCTCCGCGACCGGCTCGGCGAGATCGACGGCGTGGCCGTCGAGCAGGACGAGGCCGGAAACCTCTGGGCCACGCTCTCGGGCGAGCTGGAAGGGACGGTTGCGGTCGGCTCCCACACGGACTCCGTCCCGAACGGCGGCTGGCTCGACGGGGCGCTCGGCGTGATGACCGCCCTCGGGGTGCTGCGGGCTGCGGAGTCCGAACGCGACCGCCACGCCGTGACGCTGGTCGACTTCGCCGACGAGGAGGGCGCCCGCTTCGGCCGCAGCCTATTCGGCAGCTCGGCGGCGGCTGGCACCCTCGATCCGCAAGCGATCGAAGGACTTCGGGACGCGGACGGCAGGCCCATCCGCGAAGCGCTCGGCGAGCACGGCGTGGACCTCGACAAGGCCGGTGCCGCCGCCGCACGCCTCGAACCGCTCGTCGCGTACCTCGAGCTGCACATCGAGCAGGGGCCCGTCCTCGAGAACGAGGGGGTCTCGGTCGCCGCGGTGAGCGGCACCTTCGGCCTCGAGCGTCACGCCTTCGTCTTCGAGGGACAGGGCTCTCACGCCGGGACCACTCCGATGGACATGCGCCGCGACGCCGGTCTCGCCGCGGCCCGCACGGCGCTCGCCGTTGAGCAAATCGCCCGCCGACACGACGGCGTCGGAACCTGCGGACGGGTCCGGCTCGAGCCCGGCATACCCACCGCGGTGCCCGGCCTGGCCGAGCTCCTCGTCGACCTCCGCCATGCCGAGGCCGAGCCCCTCGCGCGGATGCTCACCGAGGCGCGCGCGGCCGCGCGGGACGCGGCAGAGGAGCGCGGCTGCACCGTGAGCGACTCCGAGGTCTGGCGGATCGAGCCGATCGCCTTCGACGAGCGCCTCGTGGCGGCGGCGCTCGAGGCGGCCGGCACGGGGCGCGTCCTCGCGAGCGGCGCGCTCCACGACGCGGCCGAGATGGCCCGGCGGCTCCCCGCCGCGATGATGTTCACGCCCTCCACGCGGGGCATCAGCCACGCGAAGGAGGAGGACACGCCCGAGGAGGATCTCGAGCGCGCGATCGAGGCGTTCGGGCGCCTGGCGCTGCGGGTGATCTGGGGCGAGGTCCTGGGTTAGTTGCCTGCCGGGCGTACCGGCCGGGCGGGCTGCGAGGGGGCGGGCCGGAGCTAGGACTCGACGACCGCGCGGATCGTGCGCAGCTCGCGGTCGCTCGCGCCGCGGAGGCTGCCGCCGTGCTCGATCGCCCGGCGCACGTAGTCGAGCGTCTCCGCGGAGAGTCGCTCGCCCGGGAGGACGTTCGGGATTCCCGGCGGGTACGCGGCGAGGGACTCGGCGGCGATCCGTCCCACCGCGTCCGCCGCGGGGACGACCTCCTGCGGAGCGAGGAACGCCTCGCGCGGGGTCATCACGAGCTCCCCCCAGGGCGGAGGTGGCGCGAACGCCTCGCGGGCGCGGTCGCCCGGTTGCTCGAGGGAGGCGACCACCTCGCGCAGCGCCGCGACGAGACGCGCGCCGCTCGCCGCCGCGTCCTCGGCCATTCCGAACACGGCGACGATCACGTTCTCGCCCGCCAGCTCGAGGAAGAGGTCGTCACGTTCCCGCACGCGCCGGGCCAGTTCGTACCCGGTGGCGCCGGTGCCGCGCACGTCGATCACGACCCGCAGCGGGTCGTACGCATGCACGCCGGGCGCGCCGACCAGGCGCTCGTCCAGCACGTCCAGTCCGGGAACCGCCCGAACGGCGGCGCGGAGCTCGTCCAGCCCGGCCATCGTCCGCGTCAGGAGGTCCGCGCCGCGCGTCGCCGCCAGCCGCCGTGCCGCATCGAGCGAGCCGGACAAGAGGGAGCTTGGGCTCGTCGACTCGAGCAGCGTGACGCACCGGTCCACGACCTCCTCGTCGATCAGGTCGCCGTTCCCGAGGTGCACGATGGCGGACTGCGTGACGCTGCCGACGACCTTGTGCGTGCTCGAGACGACGAGGTCGGCGCCCAGCGAAAGCGCGGGTGCAGGGAGGTCGGGATGGAACGCGAAGTGGGCGCCCCAGGCTTCGTCAACCACCAGGGGAACCCCACGCGCGTGGGCCACCTCGGCCAGCCCCGCCACGTCGGCGACCGCACCGAAGTAGGTCGGCGAGACGATCGTGGCCCCCACGGCGCCGGGGGCTTTCGCGAGCGCGCGGTCGAGCGCCTCCGGGGAGATGCAGTGCGCGATCAGGAGCTCCGGGTCGAGCTCCGGCGCGACGAACGTCGGCCGCAGCCCCGAGACCACGAGCGCATCGATCGTGCTCGAGTGCGCGTTTCGCTGGACGACGAGCTCCTGGCCGGCGTGCGCGAGCGTCAGCAGCGCCACGTGATTCCCCTGGGAAGCGCCGTTCACGAGGAACCAGCTGCGCCGGGCGCCCCACGCCTCGGCTGCCATCAGCTGGGCCTGTTGGAACGGCGTCGGCTCGGGCCCCTGGTCGATCCCCGGGGTGAGGGCCGGGATGTCGAGGGCGAGCGCGGGCTCGCCGAGGGCGTCGATCAGGCCGGGATCGGCGGCCTCGCCGCCCTTGTGGCCCGGGACCTGCAGCCGCCCCGGCCGGCGCTCGGCGAAGTCGCGCAGGGCGTCGAGGTAGGGCGCCTCCGACTGGGGCGGCGTTGGACCTTCAAGGCGGCGGCGCCCGGTGGCGGGCTCGGAGACCGACATGCCGCGCGAGTCTAGGCGTCGAGGTGCACCGGCATGGACGAAAAAGAGACGCGGACTTGCGCTCGAGGTGCGCGTGCATCGGCCGGGGCCGACGCCTCGCGCGGCGAGCCTTACAACCTCCGGCTTCGCTCTTTGCGCTCCGTCCGCGTCTCGGCCGGGCAGTGAACCAGCGGCGTCTCGGACGGTCAAGGGTGGGAGCAAGGGACATGCCGCTCGTTGCGGAAAGTCGGGGTTAGGACGGCGCCCCGGCGAGCGCCGCGGCCGCGGCGGCGGGGGGCGACTCGGCGTGCTCCATCCCGCGGATCTCCCAGCTTCCGAGGCCCACCACCCGCTTGCCGGCCCGCAGCGCGAGGGCGATCTCCGACAGCGTGCCGTAGCCGCCGCCCACCGCGACGAGCGTGTCCGCCGTGCGCGCGACGAGTGCGTTGCGCCCCTCGCCGAGCCCGGTGGCGACGGCCACGTCGACGTATGGATTGGCCTGGGTGCGGTCGGCGCCGGGCAGGAGGCCCACGGTCGTGCCGCCGGCCTCCTTGGCCCCGCGGCAGGCCGCCTCCATGGCGCCACCCAGTCCGCCGCACACCACGACCGCCCCGTGCCGCGCGAGCTCGCGGCCCACCGACTCGGCAGCGGCCAGGACATCGGAACCGGCCTCGCCCGGCCCCACCACGGCGACGTACGGCGCGTCGGTCAGGGTCGCTCGGGCGGCGGCTCGGGCTTCGGGCCGGTGCCGGCGAGCGGCGAAGTCGGCTCCTCCGCCGCCGACCCTTCCCGGCGCCGCGACTCCACGGCCAGCGATATCTGCGTGTTGGCGAGGAGCGCCCCGGCCACCATCAGTCCGGCGCCGCCGAGCGCGAGCCAGATCCCGACGTCCTTGCCCCGGCCGGCGTCGCCCGCGACAGCCGGGGGATCGTTGAGGACCTGCGTCACGACCACCACGAGCGTGGTGACCGTGATGATCAACATGACGGCTGGGCTCACGTCCCGCCTGACCAGCTCGGACCCGGCCACGAGCGCGAAGATCATCGACAGCGCCAGGCTCAGTAGCACCAGGTCCAGGATCTCGAAGACCGTCCAGCCGGTCAGGCCGTCGTACCAGTGGAGGAACAGGCTCACGATCACGAGCAGCGCACCGACCGCCGCGATCAGCAAGCCGACGGGGATCTTGTGCCCGCTCGTCACCGGCGTCAGCGGGCCACGAAGTTGACGAGCTTGCCCGGCACGACAATCGCCTTGACGATCTCCCTGCCGTTCAGGCGCGCGGCAAGCCTCTCGGAGCCGCGGGCGAGCTCCTCGAGCTCCTCGGTCGAGGCGGTGGCGGGCGCCGGCACCCGGTCGATCAGCTTGCCGTTCAGCTGCACCACGAGCTGGATCTCGTCGCGGGCCAGGAGGGCCGGATCCGCCTCCGGCCACGGCTCCTCCCACACCCGCCGGCCGGTCATCAGCTCGTAGACCTCGGCCCCGAGGTGGGGGGCGAACGGGAAGATCAGCGACCCGGCCGTCGCGACCGCGAAGCGGACCTGTCCGGGCGGGCTCGAGTCCCGCCGCCGGTAGATCTCGTTCACGAGCTCCATCACCGCGGCGATCGCCGTGTTGAACGCGAAGCGGTCGCGCAGGTCGCGGGTGACCTTGTCGATCGCCCAGTGCGTCTTTCGCAGCAGCTCCGACGGGGTGCCGTCGAAGGTGTCGTCGGGCGAGGTCCGCTCCGCGGTCTCGGCCGCCACGGTCCATAGCCGCGACAGGAAGCGGTGCACGCCGCCCACGCCCTCGTCCTGCCAGTCGGCGTCGTCGGAGGGCGGCCCGATGAACAGGATGTAGCAGCGCAGCGTGTCCGCGCCGAAGCGCTCCACGTACTCGCGCGGGGAGACCGTGTTGCCGCGCGACTTGGACATCTTCGCCCCCTCGCGCGTGATCATCCCCTGGGTGAAGAGCCGGGCGAACGGCTCCTGCACGTCGAGCAGCTCCATGTCCGCCAGCGCCTTCACGAAGAAGCGGGCGTACATCAGATGCAGGATCGCGTGCTCGATCCCGCCGATGTACTGGTCGACCGGCATCCAGCGCCCGAGCACCTCGCGGTCCCACGGGGCGCGGTCGTTGTGCGGGTCGCAGTAGCGGAGGAAGTACCACGAGGAGTCGACGAACGTGTCCATCGTGTCGGTCTCGCGGCGGGCCTCGCCGCCGCAGCTCGGACAGGTCGTGCGCACCCAGTCCTCGGCCGCGGCCAGCGGCGAGCGGCCCTTCGGCGTGTAGTCGCGCACCTCGGGGAGCTCGACGGGCAGCTGGTCGTCGGGCACCGGCACCATCCCGCACCGTTCGCAGTAGACGATCGGGATCGGGCAGCCCCAGTAGCGCTGCCGAGAGAGCAGCCAGTCGCGGAGGCGGTAGTTGACGGCCGGCCTGCCGAGGCCGCGCTCCTCGAGCCAGGCGGTGATGGCCCGCTTCGCCTCGGGCGAGGACATGCCCGTGAACGGGCCCGAGTTGACGAGGCGCTCGTCCTCCGAGTGCCCCAGGAAGGCCTCACCGTCGGGGACGGGCTCCCCCTCGGCCGGCTCCACCACCTTCCGGATCTCGAGCCCGAACCGCTCCGCGAACTCGTAGTCGCGCTGGTCGTGCGCGGGCACCGCCATGATCGCGCCGGTGCCGTACTCCATCAGGACGTAGTCCGCGACGAACATCGGGATCTGCTCGCCGTTGACCGGGTTCGTCACCGTCCGGCCGAGCGGCACGCCCGTCTTCTCCTTGTGCTCGGCGCCGCGCTCCTCCACCGACTCGGCCAGCGCGCGGTTCACGTACTCGTGCACCTCGGGCGAGTCGTTCAGCCGGAAGACGTCCGGGTGCTCGGGCGCCATGACGAAGAAGGTGGCGCCGAAGAGCGTGTCGGGTCGGGTGGTGAACACCGGGTAATCGATTCCCAGCTCGTCGCAGCGGAAGATCGCCTCGGCGCCCTCGGAGCGGCCGATCCAGTTCTCCTGCATGGTCACGACGTGCGGGGGCCAGTCGATCGTGCGCATGGCCTCGAGGAGCCGGTCCGCGTACTCCGTGATGCGGAAGAACCACTGCTCGAGCTGCCGGACCTCGACCTCCCAGCCGCAGCGCTCGCAGCGACCGTCGATCACCTGCTCGTTGGCGAGCACCGTCTGGTCGTTCGGGCACCACTTGACGGCGGCCTCCTTGCGGTAGGCGAGGCCGCGCTCGTAGAGGCGCAGGAAGATCCACTGCGTCCAGCGGTAGTACTCGGGCTCGTGGGTGCCGAACTCCCGCGACCAGTCGATCGAGATCCCCCAGTCGCGAAACTCCCGGCGGAATTCGCGAATCGACGCCTCGGTCGACTCGCGCGGATGCTGCCCGGTCTTGATCGCGTGGTTCTCGGCGGGCAGGCCGAACGCGTCGTAGCCCATCGGGTGCAGCACCCGGTAACCGTTGCGGCGGCGGAAGTGAGCGACGGCGTCCCCCACCGAGTAGGTCTTCAGGTGCCCGATGTGGGGCTCGCCGGAGGGGTACGGGAGCATCTCGAGCACGTAGGCCTTCGGACGATCGCCGGGGTCGTCGTTCGAGACCTCCCAGGTGCGCTCGTCGGCCCAGACCTTCTGCCACCTGGGCTCGATCCGCTTCGGGTTGTAGCGCTCGGGCATCGCGGCCCAGGTTACTGGGGCGGGTTGCGCCCTCAGTCGGTGGCGAGCATCACGTCGGACGCCTTTATGACGGCCGTAACGTCGCTCCCCTCGGACAATCCGAGGTCGTCCACGGCCTCGACCGTGATCGACGCGACGAGGCGCTGGCCGGCCACGTCGACCGCGACGTTCGCGATCGCCTCCCCGCGGGTGATGCTCTGAACCGTCCCCCGGAGCTGGTTGCGGGCGCTGATCTTCACCGGTCCTCCTTTGTCTCTAGATGGTCACGAGCCGCGTGGCGGCGGCCTTCCAGGTGGCCGTCACCCGGGCCCCTGGGCGCAGGTCGAGCGCCTCGGCCGAGGCCCGCGTGATCTCCGCCGCCAGGGGCTGTGGGGCGGCCAGTCCGAGCCGTACCCGATTTCCCACGATCGTCACCGACATCACCTCGGCGCGCAGGCGATTCTGGGCCGATCCGTGGGGCGCCTCGTCCTCGGGCTCGATCGTGATCTCCCAGGGGTAGACGCTCACCGCCACGCGGCCCTCGCCGCGGTCTGTGCTCGCCACGGCGCCGCCCCCGTCGAGCTCGACGTGGGTCAGGCCGTTAGGGCCGCCGCGCGCATCGCCGGTCAGGACCACCCCTCCGGTGAAGTCGGCGACGAACGCCGACCGGGGGGCGGCGGCCAGCTCGGTCGGCGTGCCCTCCTGCATGACGCGGCCGGCGTCGATGACCCCCACCCGGTCGCCGAGCTGGGCGGCCTCCGCGAAGTCGTGGGTCACGAGCAGCGCGGGCGCCTCGACCCCGCGAAGGACGGCCTCGAGCTCACGCGCCGCCCCGGCGCGGGTGCGCGCGTCCAGGGCGGAGAGCGGCTCGTCGAGCAGCAGGACGTCCGGCCGGCGGGCCAGGACGCGCGCCACGGCTACGCGCTGGCGCTCGCCGCCCGAGAGAGTCCGCGGCCGGGCGTCGGCGAGCGGTCCCAGGCCGAAGCGCTCGAGCAGCTCCTGCGCGGACCGCCGCCGCTCCGACCTGCTCACCCCGCGCAGCGGGTACGCCACGTTCTGCAAGGCGGTCAGGTGCGGAAAGAGGGCGTACTCCTGGAAGACGTAACCGCAGCGCCGGCGCTCGGGGGGAACGTCGATCCCGGCCTCGGTGTCGAGCCAGGTCTCCTTCCCGCACTCGACCCGTCCCCGCTCGGGCCGGAGCAGCCCGGACGCCACGCGAAGCACGCTCGTCTTCCCCGCTCCGGAGGGACCCGCCAGCGCCAGGCACTCTCCGGCGCGCACCTCGAGCGACACGTCGAGCGCGAGTCCGCCAAGGTGCGTCCGCGCCTCAACTCGGAGCACCGCCGAGCGCCTCGCTTCCCTGGACGAGCTTCACCGACAGGAGGATCGCGGCCGACACCGCCACGAGCACGGCCGACAGGGCGAGCGCGGAGTCGAACTCGGTGGAGAAGCGGTCGTAGATGGCGAGCGGGACGGTCTGGGTTATGCCCTGAAACGAGCCGGCGAACATCAGCGTGGCCCCGAACTCGCCGAGGGCCCGACCCAGGGCGAGCGCGGCGCCCGCGGCGAGCCCCGGCATGGCGCTCGGGATCATCACGCGCAAGAACGAGCGCGCCTCTGAGGCGCCGAGCGTGCGGGAGGCGTCGAGCAGCGTCCGGTCCACGGAGGCGAACGCGGCCACCGCCTGGCGGACGTAGAAGGGCGAGGCCACGAAAGTGAGCGCCACGACCACGCCCGCCGTCGCGAGCGTCAGCTCGATCCCCGCCGCCTCGACCGCCCCGCCGAGGATCCCCGACGGGCCGACGGCGGCCAGGAGCGCGATCCCGGCCACGGCCGGCGGCAGGACCAGGGGCAGCTCGACGAGCGTGACGACCGCCGCCTTCCCGCGGAAGGAGCGGGTCGCCAGCAGGTACGCGGCCGGCGTGCCGACCACCAGGATGATCGCCATCGACGCCGCGGTCGTCCGCAGGCTGAGCCACAGGGCGTCGAGCGCGCCCTGCTCGCCGAGCGCGTCGAGCAGCTGCGCCGGGCTGCTGTCCACGAAGATCGCGACGATCGGCAGGGTGAGGAAGGTGAGCGCTGCGGCGAGGGCCAGGACGAGCACGGCGGGGAACCAGCCTGCGCGCCGGGCCGCGCGCCCGGACCGCACCTCCGCCGCGCCCTTCACCGGGGGGCAGGCCCGAAGCCCGCTTGCTCGAGTGCTTCGGCGCAGGGCCCGTCGACCAGCTGATCGACGAACGCGCGCGCCTCGTCGGGCCGCCCCGCCCCCTCGACGACCCCGGCGGCGTAGGTGACGGTCGGCCCCAACCCGGTCGGCAGTTCTATGGCCTCGAGCTCGCCGCGCGCGGCGTTCACATCGGTCACGTAGACGAAGCCGGCGTCGGCGGCGCCCTGCGTCAGCTTGCCGACGATGCCCTTCACGTCCGGCTCGTTCGATCGCACGCTGTCGAGGATGGCCTCCTCCTGCGCGTCGGGGAGCTTGGCGAGGGTCTCGCGCGTGTAGGTGCCGATCGGCACCTCCTCGGCGCCGATCGCGATCTTCACGCCGTCTCGCGTGAGGCCGGCGAGCGAGTCGATGCGCGAGTCCTTCGGGACGGCGAGCACCAGCTCGTTCGTGGCGAACTCGATGGGCTTCGACATGAGGCCCTCGTCGCTCAGCTCCCGCGGCAGGCTCGTGTTCGCGGCGGCGAAGACGTCCGGCGTCACCCCCTGGCGGATCTGGGCGGCCAGCTCGTCGGAGCCCGCGAACTGCAGGCGCACGGTGGCGTCGGCGAACTCCGGGGCGCAGGCCTCGAGGGCCTCGGTCATGGAGGACGCGGCGGAGACGACGAGCGTCGGATCGTGCCCGTCGCCGCCCGCCGTCGCTTCACCGCCCTCATCCCCGCAAGCCGCGATGGCCGCGGCCGCGGCCAGCACCGCGAGCGTCGGGAACCTCATCGCGCGCCGCGCTCGACCATCACGGACGTGGCCTTGACCGCCGCCGTTGCCGGCACGCCGGGGCCGAGGCCGAGCTCGTCGACCGCGTCGCGCGTCACGGCCGCGGTCACGAGATGCGGCCCCGCCTCGATCTCGACGAGGGCCATGACGCCGTCCATCTCGACCGAGCGGACCACCCCGGGAAAGCGGTTGCGGGCGGAGAGGCGGTCGCCGGCCTGGTGGCGCTGGGGACGGCGGGAGAGCCGCTCGACCTCGCGCCGCGGGACGCGGCGCCGGTTGGCGGGATCGCGTGTTGTGCGAAGCTTGCCGGCCCGCTCCCAACGACGCAGCGTGTCCGTGCTGACCCCGATTGCGCGGGCGGCGTCGCCTAGGAGAAGCCCCTCCGGTCGAGCCACGTGCACAAGCATTGCATAGGCATGCTGCGGACGCGGCTAGGGAGGGCAGGGGGCCTGCGAATATCGGTCGCCACTCGAGTGAGTACCACCGAGACAGCCGAGACCGGCCGGTTGGGGCGCCGCGTGAAGCTCGCCGAGCGGGTCAGCCCGCTCGAGCTCTTCTTCGATCTCGTCTTCGTATTCGCGCTGACACAGGTCACCGCGCTGATGGCCGACGAGCCCACCTGGGAGGGCGTCGGAAAGGGAATGCTGGTGCTGGCGGCGTTGTGGTGGGCCTGGGGCGCGTACGCCTGGCTCACGAACTACGTCGACACGGACCAGCCTCGCGAGCGCCTCCTGCTGTTCGCCTCCATGGCAGCGATGCTCGTGACGGCGCTGGCGGTACCGAACGCGTTCACGGACGACGGCGTGCTGTTCGGCTGCGCCTACGCGGTGGTGAGGTGGCTTCACATCTTCATCTTCGCCGAGGCGAACGAGGACATCGACACGGGACAGGCCATCTCGCGACTCAGCCGGACCGCGCTGCCCGGGCCGGCGCTTATCATCGTCGCCGGGTTCCTGGACGGCGCGGCCCAGGGCGCGCTCTGGATCGCGGCGCTCGCGATCGATATCGGCGGACCGTTCGTGTTCGGCGTCCGCGGCTTCCGCGTCTCGGCCGCCTACTTCGCGGAGCGCTTCGGGCTGATCGTGATCATCGCGCTCGGGGAGTCGATCGTGGCGGTCGGCGTAGGCGCCGAGGGCATCGAGCTGAGCGCTTCAGTGATCGCCGCAGCGGTCCTCGGAGTGGCCCTCGCCGCCGCGCAGTGGTGGGCGTACTTCGACGTCGTCGCAGTGCACGCCGAGCACCGGTTCACCGGCCTGAGCGGCCACGCGCTCATAGTCATGGCGCGCGATGCCTACAGCTACCTCCACCTCCCGATGATCGCGGGGATCATCCTGGTGGCGCTCGGAATCAAGAAGACGCTCGAGGCCGTGGACGACCCGCTGAAGACCGTGCCGGCCGCCGCGCTGCTCGGCGGCCTGGCGCTCTACTACGTGGCCGGGGTGGCCTTCCGCGTCCGCGTGACGGGGTCGTTCAACCTGCAGCGCGTGGCGGCGGCGGCGCTCTGTCTCGCGTTGATCCCGCTGGCGACGGAGGTGGACGCGCTGTTGGCCCTGGCGTTCGCGGTGGCGATCGCAGCGACCTTGATCGCGTACGAGGCGGTGCGCGGCGGAGAGGAGCCGGTCGCGGTCAGTGGGAGCGTGGGCGAAGAGACTGCGCGCGGGTAGCGGAGCGCGGTACGTGGCCGCCGACCGGTGGCGGTCAGCCTCTGTGGTGAGTTATCGGTGGACGCGGCTTTAGGGCCGTATGCCAGCCCGCTCGTCGCCATGATTTCCGTCCGGGGGCGATGCAAACATGTGTTCGTGTTCGACGAATCAGAAGGGGGCCATCGCGGAGCTCAAGATCGCGGCGGCGGCGACCGAAGTCGGCGTTCCGGTCCTTCGGCCGATGACCGACCACTGCCGCTTCGACCTCGCGTTCGAGATTAGCGACCGCATCCTCCGCGTGCAGTGCAAGTGGGGCTCTGTCGACCATCAGCGGGGGGTGATACGCGTCAACCTGCAGACGTTCTCGCTGACGTACGAAGGGCAACGCCGGAGGTCCTACGCCGAGAACGAGATCGACTTGCTCGCGATCTATTGCGGAGAAATCGACCGCTGCTACCTTCTGCCGAGCGCGTTGATCGCCGGGCGCCGCGCGATCCACCTGAGGCTTCGTCGAGCCCGCAACGGTCAGCGTGCCTGCCTCAATGATGCGGCAGAATATGAGTTTGCTGGGGCTATAGCTCAGCAGGGAGAGCGCCTGCGTGGCACGCAGGAGGTCGCCGGTTCGAGTCCGGCTAGCTCCACTCCCTCGTCGACTGACGTAGGCACCAACGACTTCCGCAAGCGCTTCGGCTACTACCTCGAACGCGCCGCCGCCGGTGACGAGATCTGCATCAGTCGTCACGGCCGGCCTTGTGCCCGGCTCGTACCGGCGCAGCCGAGCCTCGCCGCAGGTTGGATCGCGTAGGTTAGATCGGGTAGACACACACGGGGCGCGGCGCCACCGGGGCGACACGGCCATCGCGTGGGAGCACCCCGCGTACGCGTGGGATCCGGAGGCCGCCGCTGACCAGCCTGTGGCGCGGCGTTACGCTCAACTCATGCGGCGGCGATCGCAACCCGTCTGGTGAGGCTCGTTCGCCTGCACGGCCGCCTTTCCCTCGCCCTCCCCCTCGTCGCCGCCTCCCTACTCGCAGTCGCCTGCGGCGACGATGGCGATGGCGGCGGCGCCGACCGCCGCGTCGCCGGGCAGCCCGACCCCGATCATGCGGCGGAGGTGGCTCGCGATCCGTACGCCGTCACGTGCGGTGACCTCGCGCGGCAGACTTCGCATCCCGAGAGCGCCCGGCTCGTGATTCACGCCGAGTTCGCGCTCGCCCGCGACCCCGCCCTCCGCCGCGTCGTCGCGAGGGAGACCCTCAATCGGACCGGTCGGAGTGTCTACTTCGCGTTGACCGAGATCTGCAAGGGCCGGGACCCCTCGTTCAAGCCGGCCAAATTGGCCGTCGAGGCGGTTCGGGAGGGCAAGTACCTCGCGGCCCGGAACCGTCCCGGTTGAGCGCCGCGCGCCGGCGGTCAGCCCACCGACCGCGCCGGCGCTTCGCCCCAGAGCTGCTCCAGGCGGTAGTACTCGCGGGCCTCGGGAGTGAAGATGTGGACGACGCAGTCCCAGTAGTCGAGCAGGATCCAGCGTGCCTCGCGGCCGCCTTCCGTCCGCCGCGGCAGCAGGCGATCGTGCGCGTGCTTGAGCTCTTCGTAGATGGCGTCGTGGATCGCCTTCGTCTGGCGCTCGGTGTTGCCCGAGCAGATGACGAAGAAGTCGGTGTAGCTCACGATCCCGCGCAGGTCGATCACCCGGACGTCGAGCGCCTTCTTGTCGGCGGCGATGGCGGCGATGCGCTCGGCGAGGGCCACGGATTCGTCGGCGGTCACGCCGATGCCTTCTCCGCCGTGGCCTCGGCCTCGCTCGCGGCGTCCGCGGGCCCCGCGTACAGCCCGTTCGCGAGCACGTAGCTCGCCACGGTGTCCGGAACGAGGTATCGGATCGGCCGGCCCGACGCCACCCGATGGCGGATCGCGCTCGACGACACCTGGATCAGCGGCATGTCCAGGTACCGGACGCGCTCCGAGCCCTTGAGGCGCGCGATCTTGATGCCGATCGCGTTGCGGGTCCAGCTGACCCGCTCGACCACCGCGACGGTGGCCAGCGAGAGCACCTCCTCGGGCTCGTGCCAGGTCGCCAGCCCGGCCGCCTGGTCGCCGCCGAGGATCAGGAAGTGCTCGTCGTTCGGGGCGTTCCGGCGCATCTCGCGAAGCGTGTCCGAGGTGTAGGACGGACCTTCTCGGTCGAGCTCCATGCGCGAGGTCTCGAACCGGTCGTCGTCCGCGATCGCGAGCTCGACGAGCTCGAGCCGCGCCTCGGCTCCGGGGTCGTCCTCGATCTCGCGGTGCGGGGCGTGTCCGACGGGCACGAACACGACCTTGTCGAGCGCCAGCTGAAGCAGCGCCTCCTGCGCACACACCAGATGGCCGATGTGCGGCGGATTGAAAGCGCCGCCGAGGATGCCGACTCGCACCTAGTGCCGGACCTGCCCCGAGCCCTCGACGACGAACTTGTACGTGGTCAGCTCCCGCAGCCCGATCGGCCCGCGGGCGTGCAGCTTCTGCGTGGAGTTGCCGATCTCGGCGCCCATGCCGAAAACGGCGCCATCGGTGAAGCGCGTGGAGGCGTTGACGTACACGGCGGCGGCGTCGACGTCCGAGGTGTAAGCGCTCGCCGACTCCGTCGAGCGGGTGACGATCGCCTCGGAGTGGCCCGACCCGTAGCGGGTCACGTGCTCGATGGCCTCCTCCACCGAGTCCACCACCTTCACCGCCAGGATCAGCGCGTGGTACTCGGTCGCCCAGTCCTCCTCGGTTGCCTCGCCGAGCGAGTCGGCGAGCTCCCCGGCCAGCGATCGCGTGCGAGCGTCCACTCGCAAATCGACCCCCGACTCGCGCAGCTCGCGAAGCGCGCGCGGGAGGAACTCACCCGCGATGTCGGCGTGCACGAGCAGGGTCTCGGCCGCGTTGCATGTGGAGGGCCGCTGCACCTTGGCGTTGACCGCGATCCGCACCGCGTCGTCCAGCTCGGCCGACGAGTCGACGAACACGTGGGCGTTGCCGCCCGCCGCGTAGATCACGGGCACGGTCGCGTGCTCCTTCAGCGCCGCCTTCAGCCCCTCGCCGCCGCGCGGAATGACCAGATCCACGACGCCGTCCTGGGTCGCGATCTTCCGCAGCTCGTCCCGCTCCCCGCCGCTGACGATCGAGATCGCGCCGTCGGGCACGCCCGCCGAGCGCGCGGCGGCGGACACCACCTCTGCCAGCACCGCGTTCGAGTGAGCCGCCATCGAGGACCCGCGCAACACGATCGCGTTGCCCGACTTGAGGCATAGCGCGGAGCAGTCCACCGTCACGTTCGGCCGCGCCTCGTAGATCACCGCGACGACCCCCAGCGGGACCCTCACCCGCCGGACGTCGAGGCCGTTCTCGAGCCGGTGGCCGTCGATCGTCTCGCCCACCGGGTCGGGGAGCGCGGCGATCGCGCGGACGTCGGATGCGATCCCGGCGAGCCGGGTGTCCGTCAGCTCCAGGCGATCGAGTAGACCGGAGTCGAGCCCGGCCTCCTCGCCCGCCTCCATGTCGCGAGCGTTCGCCTCGAGAATCTCGTCGGAGCGCTCCTCCAGCGCCGCCGCGATCGCCTGCAGAGCGGCGTTCTTCGTGCCGGTGTCGAGCCGGGCGAGCTCGCGGGACGCCCGCTTCGCCTGGGCGCAGACGTCAGCGACCGATGGGGCGGTGGTGGCCATGGCGGCAAGGGTATCGCGCGCCGTGAGCCGCGGCCGCTCGGCGACGCCTCCGGTCACGACGCCGCGCGCCACGCTCCCGTGACGGCCCAGCGCCGCCCCGCAAAGCGCCACGCGAGTGTGGCGAGGCGCGCGGCGATCAGCGCCACGAGCCCCACCCAGACGCCCAGGATGCCCCAGTCGAGCGCCAGCGAGAGCAGCGCGATGGGCGCGAACACGAGCAGCGAGCAGCCGAGCATCGCCCACATCAGGAAGCGTGTGTCGCCGGCTCCGATCAGGATGCCGTCGAGCGCGAAGACCGCCCCGTTCGCGGGCTGCATCAACGCGAACAGCGGCCAGATCTCCCTCGCCCGGTCGATCACCGCCGGATCGCCGGTGAACGCCCGCGGCAGCACGTCGATCAGCGCGAGCAGGATCAGCGCGAAGAGAGCGCCCACGGCGACCGACCACCCGATCATCCGCCGCGCCGCGTCGTGCGCGCCGTCGGCGTCGCCGGCACCGAGGGCGCGACCGACGATGACCTGGCCCGCGATCGCGATCGCGTCGAGCACCAGGGCCAGGAACACGAAGAGCTGGAAGGCGATCTGGTGGGCGCCCAGCGAGTCGTCGCCGATGCGCGCCAGCACGGCGCTGGCCAGCAGGAACGACGCGTACAGCGCGGTCGTGCGCACGAAGATCTCGCCGCCGATCCGGGTGAGCGGCCGCATGCGCGCCAGCGAGGGCCGCCGGGAATCGGCCGGCGGCGCGAGCAGCGCGCGGACGAACGCCGCGCCCATGCCCGCCTGCGCCACGACCGTGGCCCAGGCCGACCCCGCGAGGCCCCACCCGAAGCCGTAGATGAACAGTACGTTCAGCGCCACGTTGGCGGCGTTCGCCACCACGACGATCACGAGTGGCGTACGAAGGTCCGATACCCCGCGCAGCCACCCCTGCCCGGCCAGGGCGATCAGCGCGCACGGCAGCCCGAGCGCGCCGATCCGCAGGTACATGACGGCCAGCTCCCCGGTGCGGCCCGCGCCGCCCATCAGCTCGACGAGCGGCGTGGCCAGACCGGCGAGTACCGCGGTCAGGCACAGGCCGATCGCCGCCGACAGCCAGAGCGCCTGCGCCGCGAGCCGTCCCGCCTCGACCTCCTCGCCCGCGCCGTGGAAGCGTGCCACCTGGGCGGTGGTGCCATAGGTGAGGAAGTTGAAGAGCGTGAACGCGCCGCTGAGCAGCGTGGCGGCGATGGCGAGCGCCGCGAGCTCCTCGGTACCGAGGTGCCCGACCATCGCCGTGTCGGCCAGCAGGTAGAGCGGCTCGGCGGCCAGCGCGCCGAGCGCCGGGATGGCCAGCCGGAAGATCTCGCGGTCGTGCGCGGAGCGGAGCCGCACCGCTCCGACTAAATCAGGCGCTCAGCGCCGAACCGAGCTCGGCAGGCAGCCCGGATGCACGAGCACGCCGGCGAGACGCATCCGCTCGTCGCCGAGCGGAGCTCCACACGCGGAGCAACTCGAGCCGGGGTCGGTGCGCTTCGCCAGCGACGAGGCCCGCATTCGCATGCCCACCTCGAGCCGGTGGACCTCTTCCCAAGAAAGGCGAGCGCTCAACGGCTCGCCGGTTCTTTCCCGCATTCCCGCTACCTCGTGGTTCCCAAGCCGAAGTCGCAGGCGTTTATACCCAATTGTTCAAGTGTCAATCCATGCCCAGACGGGGCCTGCGTCCCCATCTGAGGCACGCTATTCGAGCACGAAGTAGTCGCGGTGGACGGCTTCCTCCGTCGCGCGCGGCAGCACCTCGCGCACCGCGTCGGTCTTGAGCCCCTTGATCCGCCGAAGCTCCGCTGCGGAGTAGTTCACGATGCCCTTGCCCACCGAGCGGCCATCGCAGCGCACCTCCACGGCGTCGCCGGCCTCGAACTCGCCCTCGACGTCGACGACGCCGACCGGCAGCAGGCTCGTTCCGCGCTCCCGCAGCGCGCGCTCCGCCCCGTGGTCCACGACGAGGCGGCCGTGTGTCGGCTTGGCGTACTTGAGCCACAGCTTGAAGCTCGAGACCCGTCCGGCCTGGGGGTGGAAGCGGGTGCCGCCCGCCTCGCCGGCCAGCGCGCGGCGCACCGCCGCCCGCTCGACGCCGCTCGCGATCGTCACGGGGATGCCCGCGGCGGTGGCCATCTCGGCCGCCACGACCTTGGATCGCATGCCGCCCGAGCCGAGCGGCGAGCCCGAGAGCCCGATGTCGTACTGCTCGAGCTCGTCCAGCCGGCGGACGTCCGCGATCATCCGGGCAGCGGGATCGCGGCGCGGATCGGCGCTGTAGAGGCCGCCGGTGTCCGTGAGAAGGACCAGCCGGTCGGCGCCAATCAGGATCGCCACCTGGGCGGCGAGGAAGTCGTTGTCGCCGAAGGAGATCTCGTCGGTGGTAGTCGTGTCGTTTTCGTTGATCACCGGCACGACGCGCCAGCGAAGCAGGGTCTGGAGCGTGTGGCGCGCGTTCAGGTAGTGGGTCCGCGCCGAGATGTCGAAGAACGTGAGAAGGACCTGGGCGGACCGCAGCCCGCGTGCCTGGAGCAGCTCGTCGTAGGTGCGGTAGAGCTTCCCCTGGCCGACCGCCGAGGCCGCTTGCAGCTCCTCCATGGACCGCGGCCGCACCGGCAGGTCCATCTGGCGCATTCCGCGTGCGATCGCCCCGGATGTCACGACCACCACGTCATCGCCGGCGCGGCGCCGGGCGGCCACCTCGTCGCAGAGCCCCGCGAGGACCTCCGCACGAACCTCGCCGGCATCGTCCGCGACGATGCTCGAGCCGAGCTTCACCACCACCGTGGCCATCGCGTGGAAGGGTATGCCGGGCGGGCGCCTACCGTTCGCCGCCCGCGACCCTCCAGTCGCCGTCCTCCCTGGCGAGCCGGAAGCGCCTGATCTCGCGGCTGCCCTGGGTCGACAGCACCGCCGTAGCGCGGGCGCGGTCGCCGTCGACCTCGACCGCTCCGATCCGGACGAGGCGCAGGCGGACCCCGGCGACCGCTCGCAGCTGCCGCCTGCAGCCGCGCCGCGCCCGGTCGCCGCTCAACCCGGTGGATCGCTCCAGGTAGTCGCGCGTCACGAGGTCGCAGAACGCGTCGGCGTGGCGCCGATCCGTCGCTCGGACGAAGTCGCGCACGGCATTCTCACCCCCTCGCGGTCGTCGCCGCCGCAGGCGAGGAGCAGAAGGGTCGCCGCGACGGCCGCCGCGGGCGATCGACGGGACACGGGCCCGCTACCGGAACGGCGCGCCGGGGTCGAGCTCGAAGACGATCCCGCCGATCTCCACGTCGTCGCCCGGCTCGAACCCGGCCGACTCGAGCGCCTTGATCACGCCGAGCGCCCGGAGCCGCTCCTCCACGTAGCGGAGGGCCTCCTCGTTCTCCACGTCGTGGCGGGCGATCAGCCGCTCGATCCCCGGGCCGCGGACCCGGAACGCGCCCTTCCCGACCCTGTCCACCCGGAAGGCGTCGCCGGCGCCGGGGCGGTAGACGCGGTGGGTGGCCGGCGTCGCTCCGCGCGCGGGTGCCGCCTCCTCAGCCGGCACTCGCTCGAAGATCTCGTCGCGGAGGCGGTCGAGGCCCTGGCCGGTCGCCGCGGAGGTCGCGATCACCGGCGCGTCCAGCCGCTCCTCCCACTCCCGGACGTGCCGGTCCACCTCGGACGGCGGCAAGAGATCCGCCTTCGAGAGGCACAGAATCCGCGGCAGCTCGGCGAGGCCGTGGCCGTGCTCGCGGAGCTCGACCTCGACGGTCCCGTGGTTCGCCACCGGGTCGGACCCGTCGAGCGGGGCCATGTCGAGCACGTGGACGAGCAGCCGGCAGCGCTCGACGTGGGCCAGGAACTCGTGACCCAGCCCGGCCCCCGCGCTGGCCCCCTCGATCAGGCCCGGGATGTCGGCGAGCACGAGCTGGCGGTCATCGCGCTCGAGGGTCCCGAGCACCGGCTCGACGGTGGTGAACGGGTAGTCCGCCACCTTTGGGTGGGCCCGGGTGAGCCGCGCGAGCAGGGACGACTTGCCGGCGTTCGGCAGGCCAACGAGCCCGGCGTCGGCCAGCAGCTTCAGCCGAAGCTCGAGCCAGCGCTCCTCGCCCGGAATCCCGCGTTCGGCGAAGCGCGGCGCCTGGCGGGTAGCGGTGGCGAAGTGCCTGTTGCCGCGACCGCCGCTGCCTCCGCGGGCAACGACCGCCCGCTGGCCGCCGTGAAGGAGGTCCCAGCGGTCGCCGCGATGGTCGGCCTCGACCACGGTGCCCGGGGGCACGCGCACCTCTAGCGGCCCGGGGGTGGCGCCGTGCCTGTTCGAGCCCTGCCCGTGACCGCCGCGCTTCGCCTTGAGGTGCGCCCCGCGCCGGAAGGCCGAGAGGTCGCGCAGGGAGGGATCGCAGACGAGGACGACGTCGCCGCCGCGACCGCCGTCGCCGCCGTCCGGACCGCCCTTCGGCACGTGGGCCTCGCGGCGGAACGAGACCACTCCGTTGCCGCCGTCGCCGCCCTTCACGTATATGCGCGCCCGATCGTGGAACACGGCGTCCCCCCGCCGGCGACGGCGCGCCGGGCGGGTAGACCGGCTACTCCGCGGGCTCTACCGAGATGACCCGCCCGCGGCGACCCGACGAGAACTGCACCACCCCGGCGCGCGCGGCGAAGATCGTGTCGTCGCGGCCGATGCCGGCGCCCTCCCCGGGCTTGAAGCGGGTCCCACGCTGGCGGACGATGATCTCGCCGCCGTTCACGGCCTGGCCGGCGAACACCTTCACGCCCAGCCGCTTCGCGTTGGAGTCGCGGCCGTTGCGGCTCGAGCCGAGGCCCTTCTTATGAGCCATCCTCGTCCTCCTGCTTCTTCTTCGCTCCGCCGGACCGCCGGGCCTGGGCCCTGATCGAGTCGATCTCGATGCGGGTCAGGTCCGCGCGATGACCATAGCGACGCTTGTAGCCGCGCTTCGGCTTGAACTTCAGGCCGTGGATCTTCTTTCCCCGCTCGTGGCCCCGGACCGTCGCCCGGACCTTCACCTTGCCGAGCGCGGCGCCATCGAAGACCGCCCTGTCGCCGTCCGCGAACAGGAGCGGCTCGAGCTCGAGCTTGTCGCCCTCGCTCGCGGACAGGCGATCGACGACGATCGAGTCGCCCTCTTCGACGCGGTACTGCTTCCCGCCCACTCTGACGATCGCGTAGCTCATAGCTCTTCGAGAGAAAGGCGCCCGCCGTCCCGGCGCACGCCGGAGGCCAGTCTAGCGAGTGCCGTCTCCCTCGCCGGCCTTGACTGGCGAGCTAACACGATATATCGTTGACTGTCGTTAGAGCCCATTCGAAAAGGAGACGCAATATGTCCGATCTCGCCGCACGCTGGTTCGAGCGACCCTGGCACCTCTGGATGTCGCCGCCCCACCGCAGGCATCGCCACGGCGGGCACGGGCGCGGCTACGGCCACGGCTTCGACCCGCGCGCCTTCTGGCAGGGCCCGTGGCGCGGAATGGGCTTCGGCCCCGGCCGCCGCTCGCGCGCCAAGCGCGGCGACGTCCGCGCGGCCGCGCTCCTCCTGCTCGCCGAGGAGCCGCGCAACGGCTATCAGCTGATGGAGGAGATCGAGCGCCGAAGCGGCGGGGCGTGGCGCCCGAGCCCGGGCTCGGTCTATCCGGCCCTCGCTCAGCTCGAGGACGAGGGTCTCGTCCGCACCGAGGAGACGGCGGGACGCCGGGCGTACCGCCTCACCGCGGAGGGGGAGACGTACGTCGAGGAGCACCGCGACGCGCTCGGCAGCCCGTGGGACGAGGCCGGTGAGGGTGTGCCGGACGAGCTGGTGGACCTGCGCACGCTGATCGCCCATGTCGGGATGGCCACGCTGCAGGTGGGCCAGTCGGGCGACGAAAAGCAGATCGCGGAGGCGCGGAAGGTGCTGTCGGAGACGCGCAAGTCGCTCTACCGCATACTCGCCGACGAGGACTGAGCGAGCGGCTCGAACCGGCTTCGCTCGATGTGCCTCGCGACGCGCCGGCCGAGCTGCTTGCCGCGCTCGGTCGCGTAGCGGAAGTGGAAGCCGAGCCGCACGCGCGAGTCGGCGCACTCGTCGGCGGCCCCGCGAAAGCTTCCGAACGACCGCGTCGGCATCTCGGGCGGGGCGGTCGTGGTCGACATCGTGAACGGCGTCCGGCTGCCGAAGCTCTTCGCGAGGATCGCGAAGCCGCTGCCGCATCCCGCCGACTGAGCCGAGACGTAGTCAGGGAACGGCGGTGTGGTCCGGAGCGGATCCCAGCTCGAGTCACGGGCGGTGCGCGCGTTGCCGTCGGTGTGGGCGGCCCGGATCGCCGTGTACGGACGCCAGTGGTTGTACTCGAACTTCGAGTCCCAGACCGCGAGGTTCGAGTCGAACAGCCCGACGTTCAGCTGCGCGAACAGCCTGGCGGCCCGCCACGCGTCCGTCCGCGAGCGCGTCGCGAGCTCGCGTGCCAGCCGGTTCATCGAGCCCTCGGGGAACTCCATCCACCAGACCGCGTAGCCGGTCTGGTCGGCCGTACGGGTCTCGCTGTCGACCCGTCCGGTCTCCTTCACCTCGTTGAACGCGTTCGCGTACGCGCGGGTCGTCAGCGCCGGCGGCGGGGGCGGGCGGAACTGGCTCGCGGAGGCGAGCGCGAACGGCCGCGCGAACCGGAATCCGGGCTGAAGGACAAAGCCGTCGAACGGCGGCGTCGTCTGGTAGTCGCCCGGCTCACCGCCGAACGAGTAGCTCCCCTGGAAGTCGTAGCCGTCTCCGCGCCGTGCCGCCAGGATCGCGGCGGCCGAGCGCCGTCCCAGAGCGATCGCGGCGCGCCTGCTCGGACCGTCCGGCACCGCCGCGAGCTGCTCGGCGAGGAGCGCGTCGATGCTCGCGCGCTCGCGCGGGTACTCGGCGGCGAGCACGTCGCGCGCCGCCTGCGCGGCGGCCGCGATCGGGTGGGCCCGACCGTCGCGCCCGAGGTAGGCGAACTGCTCGAAGCGCGGGAGCACGGCGTTGAGCGCGTCGTGCTGGGCGATGTGCGCCATCGCGTGGGCCCGCGGGCCCTTGAAGGTCAGGAACTGGTCTTCCGCGAAGGCGATCTCGTAAGCCTTCCGGTTCCAGTCGACGACGACCGACGGTGGCGATTCCGCGTGAGCGACGCCGGCGACCGCCGTCATGACGCACACGGCGCCGGCAAGCGAGCGCCGGAGATTCATCTCCGAGCCACCACGAGCAGGTACTCGTACGGGTACTCGGCCGGGCCGCCGGGCCTCCCGCGGTTGGCGCGAGTGGCGTACCCGAGGAAGTCGCGGTCGAGCGCCGCTCGCCGCTCCGGACGGTCGACGAGGCTTGCATAGATCGCCACCACCGGTCCGAAGGTCCGCTTGAAGAGCTCGCAGTAGTGGCGCGGGCTGTCCGCCCGCTCGATGTACCTGCCCCGGATGAGCCGGAGCGACTCGACGCCGTCGCCGAGGAGATCCCGGACGTGCTCCTCGCTTCCCCACAGACCCGGCGTCGGTCCCGGCGGCCGGGACGGCCCGTAGGGCGCGAAGACCGCGAAGAAGTCGTCGATCTCGGGTGAGAAGTTGAGCATCCCGATCGTGCCGCCCGGCCGGCAGACGCGCATGAGCTCATCGGCCGCCGCCCGGTGGTCGGGGGCGAACATCGCCCCGAGGCAGGACGTGACCACGTCGAACGCCTCGTCGTCGAAGGGAAGCGCCTCTGCGTCAGCCTCGGCCCATTCGAGCTCGACCCCGTGCGCGCGGGCCTCGCTGCGGCCGGCGTCGAAGTTCTCGGGCGTCAGGTCCGAGGCGACGACGTCGGCCCCGGCCTCCGCGGCGCGGATCGCGACGTTCCCGGTGCCGGCCGCCACGTCGAGCAGCCGCTGACCCGGGGAAACGCCGCAGGCGTCGACCAGGATCGGCCCGAGATCCCAGACAGTCGCCTTCGCGAACGTGTGGTAGTCGCCGAGCGCCCAAGCCGCTCGCGCTCCGGCCTTGAACGGCTCCGATGTGATCCGCGACTCCATGCGACGACCGTAGGCGCCGGCCCGGGCGATCGCTTCGCCGGAAACAGCCATCCTGGGCCGGCGTTTGAGATAGCCAGACCTGGCTAGTCGAGGACCCCGGATCGCACCGCGTGAGCCGCCGCCGCCGTACGCGAGGGGAGGTCGAGCTTGCGCAGGATGTTCGTCACATGACGATGGACGGTGTGCTCGCTCACCACGAGCCGCTCGGCAATCTGCCTGTTCGTAAGCCCCTCGACGAGCAGTCTCAGGACCTCGCGCTCGCGCGGCGTGACGTCGCCGCGCTGGGTTCGGCGGTCGCCGGCGCACGCGTCGCGGATCCGGCGCGCCCGCGCCGCCGGCGCGGCCGCGCCCACCGCGAGCAACCCGTCGAGGGCCGTCCCCGCCTCGCGCGCGGCCACGTCCGCACGACCGAGCGCGAGCAGCGTCGTGGCGAGCTCGACCCTGGCCTCGGCTGCCTCGACCACGCCGCCGCTTCGCTCGAAGCCATCGATGGCGTCCTCGAGCAGTGGCCTAGCGTCCTCGTGATCCCCGTGAGCGGCCGCCAACATGGCCGCGGCGAGGTCGGCGCCCGCGCGCAGCGGCGCCGTGCCGACCTCCCGCCCGAGCTCGCGCAGCGCGGCGACCGCGGACTCCGCGTCCTCGAGCTCGCCGCGCACGGTGCGGACCCGAACGAGCAGCTCGAGCGCCGGGGCGCGGTCGAGCGCTCGATGGTCGGGCACCTGCCTCAGGTACCGCTCCGCGAGCTCGACGGCGCGACCCGTCTCGCCGAGGTCGAGCGCCAGGCGGGCGCGGCAGAGCTGCGCGGCGGACCGAGGCCCGGCTCGGTCGAGCAGCAGGGCGGCCTCCTCTCCCCGTCCTTGTCTTCGTCGGAGCTCGGCAAGCGCCACGAGCGGGCCGCCGACCCAGGCCGGCCGCGAGCTAAGGAAGTCCTCGACCGACGCCTCCAGGACCGCCTCGGCCTCGGCCCAGCGTCCACGCCAAAGGTGCACGGCGCCGTACTCGGCGCGACAGAAGGCAAGCATGTAGCGGCTTCCGAACCGCTCGGCGAACTCGGCGATCCGGTCACACCAACCGAAGGCGCGCTCGTAGTCGCGGACTGCGATGCAGGCGCTCACGAGGAAGCAGAACGCCCATGCGCCCGAGATCGGGATCGTGGCCTCACCCTCGAGGGCCGTCGCGGTCGCCTCGTCGAGGCACCGCATGCCCTCCCCGACCCGCGTGCACGATACGAGGGTTGCGCCTTCGAGGGCGAGGCCGAGCATCTCGAGGTCGGCCACGTCGAACCGCCGGCCGAGCGCTGCGGCCCGGCGCGCCAGCTCGGCGGCGGCCGCCGCGTCACCGCCGTGGAGCGAGAAGTAGCCCTCGAAGAACGCGAGCCAGCCGTGGTCGGGCCCGGCTTCGAGCGGATCGAGCAGGCGGCGCGCACGCCGCAGCCACCCGCCCGCCACCGCGGGGGCGCCGTGGAAGTCGAGCTGATCGCACGCCAGCCAGGTCGCCATCCGGGCGGCGGCAGCGGCGTCACCGGCTCGCCGGTAGAGGCGGTACGCATTCTTCCGGGCCTCGAAGACCGCGGGCTCGTCGTCGAGCCACCACGCGGCCCAGCTCAAGCCCTCATACGCCTCGGGCGTCTCTTGTGCCGCCAGCGCCTCCTCGAAGAGCGCTCGTGCGTCCTCCCAGCGTCCCTCCGCCAGCTCCGCCCGGCCCGCGTCGAGCACGCCGTCCGCCGGCCGATCCGATACCCGCGCCATCCGCCCATTGTTCCCCCAGCAGCCCGGCGGCCGCAACGCCCGCCGAGCGCGGGCAGGAGATCGCGCCGCGTTGTCGTAAGCGCTCCCTACCGTGGCCCGGGGCTCGATCACCGTCCACCGCCCGGTCCGGAGACGGGTTCATCGCGCTCCCCCGACCCGGGGGCGGGCGTGGCTCCGGCTGCTCGCCGTTACCGGCGCGGTCGTGGCGGTGGTCGGCGCCGTGGAGCTCCTTTCGGGCGCGGGCGGCAGCACGCCCGCGCCGGCCGGCGAGCTGCTGGGCCGGCTCATCGTGCCGCCGGAGGACCCCCCGAAACGTGCGGAGGAGAGAGGACCGGGCCCGATCAACCCGCGCTTTCAGGGGATCACGACCTTTCGCGGAAACCTGACCCGCTCCTACTACGGCGAGGGGCCGCTGCCCGAGCGGCCCCGGGTCCTGTGGCGTTATCCGGGGAGCGGCGGGATGTGTGCCCCGTCGACCGACGAGACCGGGACACACACCTGGTGCGGCGTCGGATGGACGGGCCAGCCGAACGTGATCCCCCGCGAGGACGGAGAGCTCGAGCTCCGCTTCGGCGCTTACGACACGAACTACCACTTCCTCGACGCCCGGACCGGCAGGCAGATGCGCCCGGACCTCGATACCGGCGACCTCGCCAAGGGCTCGGCCACCTCCGATCCGGACGGCTACCCGCTCTATTATGCGGGCTCGCGCGACAACGTCTTCCGCGTCGTCGCCCTGGACCGGCGCCGTCCGACCGTGCTGTGGTCGCTCGACGCCGACACGAGCGTTCCCTACACCGTCTGGAACAACGACTGGGACGGCGCGGCGCTCGTCGTCGGCGACTACCTGATCGAGGGCGGCGAGAACTCGTGGCTCTACGTGATCAAGCTGAACCGCGGGTGGAAGCCGAACGGCAAGGTGCGCGTCCGGCCGCGCGTGGTGCGAACGCTCCCGAGCTGGGACGAGCGGCTCGACCGCGACGCTCCGGGCCGGCACTACTCGATCGAGAGCTCGGTCGCCTTCCACGAGGGCGTCGTCTACTTCGCGAACTCCGCCGGTCTGGTCCAGGGCTGGGACATCTCCCGCGTGCTGCGCGGCGGCAAGCGCGCGAGGCGGGTGTTCCGCTTCTGGACGGGCGACGACACGGACGCCTCGGTCGTCGTCGACGACGAGGGCTTTCTCTACGTCGCGAGCGAGCTCGAGAACTTCGGCGCCCGCTCGATGCGCGTCGGCCAGCTGATGAAGCTGGACCCGCGCCGGCCGCGGCGGCCGCTCGTCTGGTCGGTCCCGATCCGGCAGACCGACGGCGCCAAGGGCGGCTCGTGGTCGACCCCGGCCATCGACCGCGGCACGGTCTACGTGGCGACGAACGCGGGCGGCGTCATGGGGGTGGACCGCCGGACCGGCCGGGTCCGCTGGCGGATCGACCTACCCGGCCCGACCTGGAGCTCGCCCGTCGTGGTCGACGAGGTGCTCCTCCAGGGCGACTGCGACGGGGTGCTCCACGCGTACGACGTCGGCGACGAGTCGCGGCGACCGCGCGAGCTGTGGACGGTCAAGCTGGAGGGCTGCATCGAGGCGACGCCGGCCGTGTGGAAGGGCCGGATCTTCCTGGGCACGCGCGGCGGCGCGATGTACGCGATCAGCGACCGGCGGCGGTGATCAGTCACGCGTTTGACGTTTCGTGCGATATACGCACGTAAGGTCAAACACGTGGCGCGGAGCCGCCCGATCCCGCCCTCGTAACCCGCAACACCCCGGCCAAGGCGCGGGCGAGGCCCGCGCCCTCAGGAAGCCGACGCCGCCCTCCGCCGTCCGCGCCCTCCGCGGCGCCCGCGCCGCCGTCGACGCCCGTTGCCGGACCGGCCGCCGGAATCCGACTCGGCCGACGGCGGCGGGTTCACCAGCGACGCCTGCGCCGCCGACCGCCCCACCTTCTCGATCCGCACGAGCGTCTTCTCGCCCACGAGCGGCGCGGCGCCGAACACGGAGACGATGTAGCCGTCTAGCTTGGCGACCGCGTCGTCCTCGTTGTACATGTGCGGCTCCTCGATCTCGACGAGCACCTCCTCCCCCTCGCGGAAGGGCAGCGCCCGCTCCTCGATCTCCTCGCGCGTCCCCTCGAGGACGACCTCGAAGTCGTCGATCGGCAGCGCCTCGGTGCCCTCGAAGTGGAAGTGGCGGCCGGTCTCCGCCTCGATCTCGGCGATCGTCCCCGGCGCGCCCTGGCTGCCCACGAGGATCGACGCCACCTTCGGGTGCACCCGGATGAGGAACGCCGGCGGCTTCGGCCGCTCGACGACGAGGTCGCGAAGCCAGCGGTCGACCTCGAGCGCCACGGTCTCCTCCGAGAGCACGACGCCCTCGCCCTCGCAGGTGGGGCACGGCTTCGTGAGGATCTCCCGCACGCCGTCGGTCACGTTCTGGCGGGTCATCTCGACCAGCCCGAGCGGCGAGATCTCGACGACGTACGTCTTGGTGCGGTCCTCGTCCAGCGACTTGCGGAGCGTCTTCAGCACAGTGTCGCGGTTGCGGGCCCGCGACATGTCGATGAAGTCGATGACGATGATGCCTCCGATGTCGCGCAGGCGCAGCTGACGCACTACCTCCTCGGCCGCCTCGAGGTTTGTCTTCGTGATCGTCTCCTCGAGCTTCGCCCCCTTGCCGCGGCCCGTGAAGGACCCGGAGTTGACGTCGATCACGGTCATCGCCTCGGCGTAGTCGATCATGAGGTAGCCGCCGCTCGGCAGGTCGACGCGACGCCTCAGGACCGACTGGATCGCCTCCTCGACGCCGTACCGTTCGAACAGCGGCTCGTCGCGGTCGTCGTAGAACTCGAGCCGCTCGAGCAGCTCGGGCGCCGTGCGGTTGAAGAACGACTCGAGTCGATGGTGCTGCTTCGGGTCGTCGACGATCGCCTTCTCGAACTCGCCCGAGAATATGTCGCGCGCGACGCGCACGGACAGGTCCGCCTCCTGGAAGACCATGGCGGGCGCCGGCGTCTCCTCCGCCCGCCGCTGGAGCACGTCGTGGAGCTTGTGCAGGTACTTGATCTCGCGCTCGAAGTCCTCGCGCGTCGCGCCCTGGGCCGCGGTACGCACGATGGCCCCGCCCTCGCCGAGGTCCGCCTTGCCGGCGGCTCGCCGCAGCCGGTCGCGCTCCTTGTCGTCCAGGCGGCGCGACACGCCCACGCCCTCGCCCTGCGGCACGTACACGAGGTAGCGCCCGGCGATCGAGAGCTGCATGGACAGACGCGGTCCCTTCGTCTTCAGCGGGTCCTTGACCGCCTGGACGAGGATCTCCTGGCCCGGCTTCAGCAGGTCGCCGATGCGCTTGCCGCGCTGACGGCCGGTGCGGCCGCGGCGCACGACCTCGATGCCGGGGAAGACTAGGTCGTCCGCGTGGAGGAAGCCGTTCTTGTCGAGGCCGATGTCCACGAACGCGGCCTCGAGGCCGGGCAGGACGTTGTCGACCTTGCCCTTGTAGATGTTTCCGACGATCGACCGTGAGCCGCGCCGCTCGATGTAGAGCTCCGCGACGCGCCAATCGTCCTGGTTCTTCTGGCCGCGCCCTCGCCTACTCCCGGAGGCGGTCCCCTCCGATTCGAGGATCGCGACACGCGTTTCGCCACGGTCCACCGTGACGAGCAGCTGCTTCTTCAAAGAAAAGTCCTCTCATGTCTGTCTAAGGCCCTTGGCGGCAGCCGTTTCGCGCGCCTGCGCGTGGATCGACTGCAATAGGCCGATGGCCATCAATGTCGTGAGCACCGACGACCCTCCATATGACACTAGTGGCAGGGGGATGCCGGTGATGGGCATGATCCCGATGGTCATGCCGACGTTGACGAAGACCTGGAACATCAGCATCGCGGTGATGCCGCCGGCGACGATCGCGCCGTAGAAGTTCTTGGACATCGTCAGGATCTTCAGCGCTCTCCAGATCAGGAGCGCGAACAGGGACAGCACGAGCGCGGCTCCCACGAACCCGAACTCCTCGCCCACGACGGAGAAGATGAAGTCCGTGTGGTGCTCGGGGAGGAAGTCGAGCCGCGTCTGCGTCGCCTCGTCGCCGCGGCCGGTCTTCCCGCCCGAGCCGAGTGCCGTCAGCGACTGGTTGATCTGGTAGCCCTCCTTGCGCGGGTCGTCCGTGGGGTTGAGGAAGGCCGTGAGCCGGTCCTTCTGGTACGGCTTTATCACCTCGACCCCCAGCGTGGGCGCGACGAGCAGCACGAGCGTCAGCGCGAGCGCACCGAGCCCGGCGAGGGCCGCGAAGTGGGTCCACTTCGTGCCCGCCACGAACAGCACGGCGAGGGCGATGGCCAGGTACACGAGCCCCGAGCCGAGGTCCGGCTGGGCGACCACGAGCATGGCCGGGACGACGGCGAGCAGCATGATCCGGCTCGTCGTCTCGGGCTCGTTCAGGCGGCGCACCCGCTCGATGACGAACCCCGCCAGCGCCACCGCGAGGAGGACCTTCCCCAGCTCGGAAGCCTGGAAGTTGAAGAACCCGAGCTCGATCGCTCGCCGCGAGCCCCGCGCGGACACTCCCATCGCGTAGACGAGGAGGATGCCCGCGATCATCAACCCGTACAGGCCGATCTTCCACTCCCGCAGGCGCGAGTAGTCGATACGCGAGAGCACGTACATGAGGACGAGCCCGACGCCCGCGTACGCGATCTGCCGGTACAGGTAGTAGTTCGGATCGCCCGCGATGTCGTCCACGGTCGCCTGGCGCACCACGTAGGCGCCCGCCGCCAGGAGCCCAACGGTCGCGAGTAGAAGCAGCGGGTCGAGCCGCAGCAAGCGCGGCGCGGTGTCGCGGAAGTCCGTGACGGGCTGCGAGGTGGCCATCAGTCGGACGACCCCCCGCCCTCGACGATCCGCCGCTCACCCACGTCGAACAGCTCGGCGAGTATCCGGCGCGCCATCGGCGCGGCGGTCTCGGCGCCGAAGCCGCCCGCCTCGTCCGTGACCGCGACCACGTACTTCGGATCGGGGTACGGGGCGAGCGCGACGTACCAGGACTGGTCCTCGCGTCCAAGCCCCTTCTCCGCCGTGCCGGTCTTGCCGGCGATGGGGATCGGGAAGCCGGCGAACACCTCGGTGGAGGTTCCGCCCGCGGCGCTCGCCGCCCCGTGGATGCCCTCCATGATCGCCAGGCGGAAGCTCGGATCGATCTTCAGCCGGCGGGCGGTCGGGGCCTCGAGCTGCTGCAGCGCGCGCCCCGCGCTGTCCTCGATCCGCATGCCGAGCCGCGGCCTCAGCACCCGACCGCCGTTCGCGATCGTCGCGTACGCCACCGCCATCTGCAGCGGGTTCGCCGCCAGGTCGCCCTGCCCGACGGACAGGTTCACGTTGTCGCCCACGGACCACGGTCGGTCCGTCAGCTTCTTCTTGAAGAGCTGGTTGCGCCAGCCCGGCGTCGGTATGTGCCCCGGCTCCTCGGCCGGCAGGTCCACGCCGGTGAGGCGTCCGATGCCGAGCCGACGGGCCCAGCGCTGGAGGGCCAGCTCGTCGCCCCGTCCGTCCATGTCGCGACCGAGCTGGTAGAAGAACACGTCGCTCGACACGGTCAGCGCCTGGCGCAGGGCCAGCGCGCCGTACGCGGCGCCGCCGGCGTTCTTGAACACGATGTCGCCGATCGTCAGCGACCCGCCGTCGAAGAGGACCGTGTCGGGGGTGATCAGTCCGCTCTCGAGGGCGGCGGTGGCGGTGATCAGCTTGAACGTCGATCCGGTCGGGTACCCGCCCTGGATCGCCCGGTTGAACAGCGGCTTGCCGTACGCCTCGGAGTTGAGCCGCTTGTAGTCGGACTCCCTGACCGCCTTGGCGAAGACGTTCGGGTCGAACGAGGGCTGCGAGCCGAGCGCGAGCACCTCGCCGTTTCGGACGTCCATGACCGCGAACGCCCCGGCACCCGTCCCCGACGCGAGCGCCTCCTGGCCGACCCGCTGCACGTCCATGTCCACCGATAGGCGCAGCTGGCGCCCCTGCTCGGGCGGGCGCGTCTGGAGCTCGCGGCTGAGATTGCCGAGCGCGTCGACCTGCACCCGGGTGGCGCCGTTCCTCCCGCGGAGGAAGCGGTCGTACTCGGCCTCGATCCCGGACTGACCGACCCGGTCGCCCATGTCGACGCCGCGGTAGCGCTCCGTGTCGAGCTGCTCGGCGGTGACCTCGCCGACCGTGCCGAAGAGGTGCGCCCCGACCTCGTGATGCGGATACTCACGGAGGAAGACGCGTTCGATCGTCACACCCGGGAACCGCTCCTGGCGCTCGAGCAGGTAGGCGAAGAGCGGCTCCGGCACGTCCGTCTTGACCGTCGCCGTGGCGAACGGCAGCGCCCGGAGCTGCTTCTCGACCCGCCGCTCGATCCGCCGCGGGCGCATCGCGAGCACCTTGCCGAGCCGCGCGTACACCTCGCGCCGCCCGGCCAGCCCCTCGGGGAGTGACGTGGGCGTGACCTTCACCGCATAGCCGACGCGGTTTCGCACCAGGACCCGGCCCTCGCGGTCGACGATCTCGCCGCGCGGCGCCTGCACCTTGATCTCGCGGACCCGATTGTCGTTCGCCTCGGCCAGGTACTTGTCGCCGGAGAGCA
>Ga0081538_10000229_pt1 | contig 63078 bp, 56 predicted proteins | sample TabmetS5T2R1_FD_71022 | JGI IMG/M metagenome (GOLD analysis project Ga0081538, IMG submission 71022) | Tabebuia heterophylla rhizosphere microbial communities from the University of Puerto Rico - S5T2R1 | ecosystem: Host-associated > Plants > Roots > Rhizosphere ...
CGCACCCGGCGGAGCCCGCCCCGACGATGACGTAGTCGTAGCCGGTTGCCATACGCCCAGACGAACCTATACGGGCAGGCGAGGACGCGCTACCTGAGTTAGGTGCACTTCTGCTCTCGCCTGGCTGCAGGAGTCTGGAGCGGGGCGGGCGCGCCTCTGCGTAGGACGAGGCACAGTAGCGCGAGCGACGGGACTCGAACCCGCGACCTCCGGCGTGACAGGCCGGCGTTCTGACCATCTGAACTACGCCCGCGTGGCGGGAACGAGGATAGCGCTGGTCGGCTCGGCCGGCGCGGTCGGCGGAGGGTTGGCCAGCGGCTCCGCCGGGCTAGCCGCGGCTTCGCCGCCGCTCGCGGATCTGCGTCGCCACGAGCCAGGCGAGGAAGGCCACGACGGGGAGGAAGTAGGCGATCGTCGTGAGCGTGTGGCCGGCGTGCGCGATCAGCACCATCGTCTGGATCTTCGCAGGCGGGCGCGGATTGGATGACCGCTAGTCGAGCAGGCGGTCGTCGCGGTGGCGGCCGAAGCGCTCCGCGTAGCGGCGGGCCACCTTCTCCATCGTCATCTCGGCGCGGTCGATCCCGAAGACGGTCCCGGGGAAGTCCATGCGGCGCTGGATCGGCCACAGCTCCTCGTGCGCCGCGGGCGGGAAGAGCTCCGCGGGGTCGCCCACCGCGATCCAGCCGATGGGCACCGTCAGGCCCTCGCCGAGCGCGCTGTTCACGTGCACGACCGCGCCTATGCGCACCTCGCAGCCCTTCGCGACGCGCGCCCCGGGGAAGACCGACACGCCCGTCGCCAGGAACACGTCGTCGTCGATCGACGCGCCGTTGACGTGTGCATGAGGGCCGACCAGTACATGGTCGCCCAGACGCACGGGGTGGCCCTCCCGACCCCGAACGACCGCGTTCTCCATGACGATGCAGCGCTCACCGACCTCGACCGGCCCGCCCTCGGCGGTGAGCACCGCGCCGAACAGAATCCGAGAGTCCGCGCCGACGGTCACGTCGCCGCAGACCACCGCCGTCGGCGCGACGTACGCGGACTCGGCGACGCGCGGCCGGCTGCCCTCGTGCTCGACGAGCAGCGCTCAGTCCTCGCAGAGGTCGGCCACCCGCGCCTGTCCCGCCCGCACGAGATCGAGCGGGTCGAGCAGGACGGCGTGCTCGTGATCGCCGCCGCCGCAGAGGATGCGGTCGTGGTCGAGTAGGCGCTCGTCCATCAGCTCGACCGCCTCGACCATGGGGGCGAACGGGGGCAGCGCGCCGACCTCGAAGTGACCGAAGTCGGAGGCCATCTCGGCCTCCGTCACGAACCGCAGGCCGTGCGTCGCACCGAGTACCTCGCGGACCTTGGCCATGTCGAGCCGGCACGACGCCGGGATGACCGCTAGCCGGTAGCCGCCGTCGTCCCGGAGCACCACCGTCTTGGCCACGTCGTCGGCCGGCATCCCCGCCGCACGCGCCTCCGCCGCGGCGGTCTCGGTGCGCTCGTGCTCGACGATCTCGAACGGCACACCCTGGCGCTCGAGGTAGCCGGTCACGGCTTGAAACCCCGTCTGAGCGGTCATTTCACCCTCCTCTCTCGCCTGGCGGCCATGCTACGCCTCCCGTGTGGCGGGTGCAGTAGCGTCCCGCTCGGTGCAGCTCGGCGGAACCACGGCCCTGCTCACGGGGGCCAGCGGCGGCATCGGCCGGGCCGTCGCGCGGGCGCTCCACGCTCGCGGGGCACGGGTCTTGCTGAGCGGGCGCCGCGCGGCCGTCCTCGACGAGCTCCGGGCCGAGCTCGGCGAGCGGGCCGAGGTGCTCCAGGCGGACCTCGCGGACACGGCGGACCTCACGGCCCTCGCGCGGGGCGCCGGCGCGGTGGACGTCCTCGTGGCGAACGCGGCGCTGCCCGCCAGCGGGTCGCTCGACGATTTCACGCCCGAGCAGATCGACCGCGCCCTCGACGTGAACCTGCGCGCGCCGATGCACCTCGCCCGGGCGCTCGTGCCGGGCATGGTCGAGCGCCGACGCGGCCACGTGGTGCTCGTCTCCTCGCTCGCGGGCAAGGCCGCGTCGGTCGGCTCGGCCGTGTACTCGGCCACCAAATTCGGCCTCCGCGGCTTCGGCGCCGGCCTGCGCGAGGACCTCCACGGGACCGGAGTGGGGGTGACCGTGGTCTTTCCGAGCTTCATCCGGGAGGCCGGTATGTACGCGGAGACCGAGGTCGACCTCCCTCCCTGGGTGGGCACCCGCACGCCGGAGGACGTCGCGCGTGGCGTCGTTCGGGGCATCGAGCAGGGCAAGGCCGAGGTCGACGTGGCGCCGCTCTCGCTGCGGCTCGGCGCGGTGGCCTCGGCGCTGGCGCCCGACACGGCCGCGCGGCTTCAGCGCCGGCTCGGCTCCGAGGCGATCGCGGCGGCGATCGCGCGGGCGCAGCGAGAAAAGCGCTAGGACCGGCGCAGAAGGCCGGCCTCGCGCGCCCACTCGACGGTTCGGCGTACCGTCTCGCGCGCGTCCGTGTAGCGGACGCCGAGCTCGCGCTCCGCGCGAGAGCCGTCGTAGCGGTGGCCGTGGATCAGCGTCCGGACCATCTCGCGGCAGACCGGCGGCCGCCGCCGGACGAGGCGAAACGCTCCCTCGACGACCGTCGCCGCTCCCCTCGCCAGCGCCCGCGGGACGAGTCGCGGCCGGCGTTCGACGCCCGCCACCTCGGCACCAAGCCGCAAGGCCTCGGCGATGGACAGGTTCACCCCGTTCAGGATGTAGCGCTCGCCCGCGACCCCGTGCTCCGCGGCGAGGAGGTGGCCCTCCGCGCAGTCGCGTATGTCCACGATGCACACGTTCGTATCGACGAAGACCTTGAGCCTGCCGTCCAGGAACGCGAGCAGGAGGCGCGCCGTCCCTCCCGCGCGGCCCGGCCCCTGAACCGACGACGGGTTGACGCACACGACCTCCACGCCCTCGGCGAGCGCCGCCTCCAGGACGGCCCGCTCGCCCTCCGTCTTCGAGCGCTCATAGTCGGAGAGGTACCAGCCGCGATGCGGCATGTCCTCACGGCCGAGGCTTCCGGGCGGCTCGCCGATGGTTGCCGCGGACGAGGTATGGACCACGCGCGCCACCCCCGCCCGCGCCGCCGCCCTCACCACGGCCGGCGGGCCCTCCACGTTCGCCCGCACCATCGGCGTGGGATCCTCCAGGCAGAGGGCGTTCACGCCGGCCACGTGGAAGACGGTCTCGCAGCCGTCCATTCCGCGGGCGAGCGCCTCGCCGTCGAGGAGGTCGCCGCGCACGACGCGCGCGCCGCGCCGCTCGAGCGCCGCCTCCGCGTCGTCGGAGCGGGCCAGCGCGATCACCTCGTCCCCGCGCTCGCGGAGCCGCTCGACGAGAGCGCGCCCGACCACGCCGCTCCCGCCCGTCACGAAGGCTCGGCTCACTGGCGCGACCGGAGCACCGGCCAGAACCGGACCAGGTAGTCCAGGCCCGACCAGGCGGTGACGAACGCGGCGAAGACCATCGCCCATTCGTCGAGGAACGCTCCGGCGATCACCACGTCGGGGCGCACGATCGCCAGGATGATCGCGCAGAACTGCACGGTCGCCTTCCACTTCCCGAGCAGCGAGGCCTCGAGGTGGCGACCCTCCGACGCGGCCGCCGCCCGCAGGCCGAGGAGCACGAGCTCGCGGCCGACGATCACCATCGCGAGCCAGGGCGACACCCGATCGACCGCCAGGAGCGCGACGAGCGCGCCCGATACGAGCAGCTTGTCGGCGGTCGTATCGAGGAACGCGCCGAGGCGCGAGGTGATCTTCCACCGCCGCGCGAGCCGGCCGTCGAGCCAGTCCGTCGCCGCGGCGACCGCGAACACGATCGCCGCGGCGGTGTCCTCGCCCCCGAGGACGAGCCCCATCACCACCGGCGTGAGGACGATGCGGATGCAGGTGCCGACCGCGAGAAGGCCGGTGCGACCCCCGGACGCTCGCCGTGCCCTCAGCACCCCGGCTCCCAGGGAGCGCACGACGCCTGTCGGGTCGTTCACAGGAGCGCCGCGGCCAGCCGCCGCGCCTCGTCGGCGTGCTCGGCCTCGAGGGCGCGCTCGGCGGCAGCCCGGGCGTCGGCAAGCCGGACGGAGCGAAGCGCGGCCTTCACCTCGGGCACGAGCGGCGGCGCCATGCTGAGCTCCCGAACGCCGAGCCCGGCGAGCAGCACCGCGGCCGGGGGATCGCCGGCGAGCTCACCGCAAACGCCGACCCAGCGGCCGTGCGCCTCCGCCCCGCGGACGGTCTCGCGCACGAGCCGAAGCACGGCCGGCTGCGGCCCCGCCAGGAGCTCCGCGACGCGTCCGTTGCCGCGCTCGGCGGCCATCGTGTACTGGGTGAGGTCGTTCGTGCCGATCGAGAAGAAGTCTACGTGCCGTCCGAGCCGCTCCGATAGGAGCGCCGCGGCCGGGACCTCGACCATGATGCCGGTCTCGACCGGCGCCTCGACGCCCGTCGTGGCGCGCGCCTCGCGCATGATGTCGAGCGCGGCCTCGAGCTCGGCGGCGGTCGCGACCATCGGGAACATCACCTTCACCGGGTGATCGGCAGCGACGCGTAGGATCGCCCGCAGCTGCGTGGCGAGGACGTCCGGCCGGTCCAGCGAAAGCCGGATCCCGCGGACGCCCAGGAACGGGTTGTCCTCCGCGTCCATGGGCAGCGCGGGCAGCGGCTTGTCCGCGCCGGCGTCGAGCGTGCGCACGATGAGCGGCCGCCCGTCGAGCGCGCCCGCTATGTCGGCGAGCCGCGCCGCCTGCTCCTCCTCGGACGGCAATGTCGGCTCGTCCAGGAACAGGAACTCCGTCCGCAGCAGGCCGACGCCTTCGGCGCCGAGCCGGACCGCGGCGGCGGCGTCGTCGGGCTCGTCGAGGTTCGCCACGACCTCGATCCGGGTGCCGTCGAGCGTGACCGCCGGTTCGAGCGCCCGCGCGCGGGCCGCGGCCAGGCGCTCCGCGGCCCGCTCGGCACGCTCCTCGGCCGACCGCACGAGGTCGTCGTCGGGAGCCACGTGGACCGATCCACCGTCGCCGTCGAGGAGCAGCGGCGTGGCCGCCGGCACTGCCAGAAGGGCCTCGCCGAGCGCGACGACGGCGGGGATCCCGAGCGCGCGGGCGAGTATGGCCGCGTGCGCCGTAGGGGTGCCGCGCGCGGTTGCGATCCCGCGTACGAGCCGCGGATCCAGGGCCGCCGCATCGGCCGGGGTGAGCTCACCGGCGACGACGATCGCCTCCCGCGAGGGACCGCCGTGGCCCCCGTCGCCGACGATCGCCACCACCACCCGGCGGCCCACGTCCTCCACGTCGGCCGCCCGCTCACGCAGCAGCGGCTCTTCCAGCCCGCGGTACGTTGCGGCGGCGCGCTCGGCCGCGTCGAACCAGGCGCGCTCCGCCGCCGTCCCGCCGTCGATCGCCTCGCGTGCCGGCCCGAGCAGCGCCTCGTCGTCCAGCAGGGCCAGGTGCGCCGAGAAGATCGCCGCCTCCGCCGCCGCCCCCCTCGCCACCAGGCGCTCGCGGTCGCCCTCGATCGCCTCGCGCGCCGCGGCGCGGGCCCGCTCCAGGCGCTCGACCTCGGCATCCCGGCCCTCGCTGTCCCGCTCCGGCGGGGCCTCCGCCGGCCCGCCGAGGTGATGGGCCGGCGCCACGGCGACCCCCGCGGAGGCGGCGATGCCGGACAGCACCGTGCCGGCGGAGGGAGGCGTCGCGGGGGCGGCCGACCGCCCCGGGGGCGGCGGGGTGACCCGCGCCGCGGGCGCGGCGCCCGACGCCACGCCCTCGCCGAAGCCCGCGGCGGCCAGCTCCTCGAGCGCGGCCACGGCCTCGCGCGCCTGAGGCCCGGATGCGCTCACGATGAGCTCGTCCCCGAGCCGCGCCCCCAGCGTCATCAGGCCGGTCAGGCTGCGGGCGGCGACCTGCCGGCCGCCGTCCGCCTTCGCGAGCCGCAGGTCGGCGTCGTAGCGGGAGGCGAGCTCGACCACGAGCGCCGCCGGGCGGGCGTGCAGCCCGATCTCGTTCACGACCGGGATCCGTGCCTCGACGTCGGCGGTCGCGGGCGGCCCGCCGTCCCCGTCCCCGGCCGGCTCTTCCGCGCCGAGCTGCGACGCCTTCATCGCCAGCGCGCCGCGCGCCTCGGCGGCCACCTCCTCGAGCGACGCGCCGCCGCGGGCGACGGCGGCCGCCGCCACGGCACCCTCGACGAGCGGCGCCTCGCTCAGCAGCACCCGGTCGCCCCCGTCGAGCAGCTCGGTGGCCATCTCGGCGCTCATCAGGGCGCTGCCGAGATCCATCAGCACGAGCACGCCGTCGTCCGACATCACCCGCTCGATCGCGGACTGGACGCGCGCGGCATCCGTGCCCACCGACCCGTCGTCGAGGCCGCCGGCGGCCTCGATCCGGACGTCCTCGCCGCCCATCTCGCGGGCGAGCTCGACCACGCCGGTCGCGAGCTCGTGGCTGTGCGAGACGATGACGAGCCCGACCACGGGCTAGAGACCGTAAGCGCGGTGGAGCAGCTCGATCGGATGGGCGGACGGCAGGCGCGTGGCGTGCTCGATCTGCCAGCGGCACGTCTCGCTGTCGCACGCAACGAGCCCGGCTCGCGAATCGCGTATCTGCCGGAAGAGGTCGGCGCCCACGGCCATCGCGATCTCGTACTTATCGCGCTTGAGCCCGTAGGTCCCGGCGATCCCGCAGCAGCGGGCGTCGAGCTCCTGCACCTCGAGCCCGGGCACGAGGGCGAGGAGGTCGAGGGCCGGCTTGCCGATCCAGTGCCCCTGCTGCTGGCAGGGGGCGTGGTAGGCGACCGTCTCCTCGACCGGCCGCATCTCGGTCTTCAGCTCACCGCGATCGTGCAGCTCGAGGAGCAGCTCGCAGACGTCGTAGGTGCGCTCGCTGACGAGCTTCAGGTCGGGGTCGTCGGCGAGCCCGAGTATCTCCCGCGCCTCGCGCTTCAGCATCAGCGTGCAGCTGGTCGCGTTCCCGACGATCAGCGCGCCGTCGCGGGCGCGGGGGGCCAGCGCCCGGGCCAGCCGGAGCACATACTTGCGGGCGTCGTCGAAGAGCCCGTTCGACTGCAGCGGGAGCCCGCAGCAGCCCTGCTTCGGGATCTCCACCTGGAAGCCGTTGTGCTCCAGCACCGCCACTGTCTTCTCGCCGATGTCGGGCTCGTAGTACTCGGTGCCGCAGCCGTGGAAGTAGACGACCCTCCGGACGCGTGGCGGGCTCTGGTGCCGCCGGGCCCAGGAGCGGAACGTTCGGCCGGCGAGCTTCGGGACCGGCGCGTGGCGGTGCACGCCGATCGCCCGCTCGATGCCCGCCCGGAGCGGCCGCGAGCGCAGTGACGCGTTCGCGAGCCGGGCCACCGGCGTGCCCAGGCGCCCGAGGACCGTGGGCCGGGCGATGAGCCGGTCGCGCAGCGGCACGCCGCGCTGCTGCTTCACCTTATGGCGGGCCAGGGCGTTGATCTCGGCGATCTTCACCCCCTGCGGGCACACCTGCGTGCAGATCCCGCAGCCCGAGCAGTAGTCCACCGACCACTCCACGGCCGGCTCGTCGTCGACCCGGTAGCGCTCGGCCTGAGGGCCCACGTACTTCGGCCCGGGAAAGAGCGGCGTGACGTTCGACACCGGGCAGGCGGTCTCGCAGATGGTGCACTTGACGCAGTGGTCGAGCGACCCGCGGAGCAGCTCGTGCAGCACCTCGGTCATGCCGCCGCCGCGAGCCCCTCCTCGGCCCGCACGAGCTCGGCCGCCCGGTGGCCGCTGGCCAGCGAGATGCCCTCGCCCGAGCCCTCGCGCCACGGCTCGGCGCCGGGCAGGGCGGCGCCCGCCACGAGCACGTTCTCGAGCCCCTCCGCCCGCTGCGCGGAGTCGACGGCGATACCGGCGCGGGCCAACGGCTGGTCGCCGAAGTAGTCGGGGCCGAAGCGCGGCTCGCCGGCGCCGGGCACGCCCCGCACCGGCAGCCCGAGAACCCGCTCGCGCACCACCCAATCGGAGCCGAGCGTCAGCGCGCCGGAGGCGAACCCGCCGGTCGCGAGCACGACCCAGCGCGCCCCGTAGGTCGTGGCGCGTCCGGCGGTGTGGGCGCGGAGCGCGGTAACCCGGTCGCCGTCGCGATCGGCGCCCACCACCTCGGCGCCCATCACGATACGGCCGCCGGCGGCCCGGACGGCGGCGCGCAGCGCATCGAACACCCGGATGCCCGGAACGGACGGTGGGAGCGTCGGGATCTCGAAGACCCGCCGCCCGAGCCGGCTCTCGAGCTCGGACCACGCCGCGTGGGGGTCGCGTACGCCCAGCACCGCCGGGAGCGCCACCCGCTCCCCCTCGCGGAGGTGAGAAGCCAGCCGGTCGGCGAACGCGCGCCGGACGGCGGGATCCTCGAACCGGCGGGCGATCGCGAGGGCGTTCTCGTCCGGGCGATCCGCGTCGAGCGGCACCTCCACCGCGCGCGCCTCGACGCCCGACCGGGCGATGTTCGCGGCGCACAGCGAGGCGTGGAACTCGCGCAGCGGCCGGAGCCCGACGGCGCAGACGGGTTCCGCCGCCCGGAGGTCCCCGGCGGCCATCGTCTCCGGCACGAGCGCCGAGGGGCGCGCCGCCCCGACGGCCGTCGGAAGCAGCTGGTTGCGGTCGAGGTTCCCCACGTAGCGGTAACCGGGCTGCGGCCCCCGCTCGACGCGCTCGGCGAACCAGCCGAGAGCGGCGCCGATGGCGTCGACGCCGACTAGCGCGTACGGATGATCGGGCCGGGCGGCGACGAGCTCGGGAAGCGCCTCCGCGGGGGACTCGACCCGCTCGGGGTCGTAGCCGAGGACGTCGACCGTGCCGGCCGCGAGGTGCGTCGAGCCGACTCCCTTTGCGAGCACGCAGACCTTCGCCCCGCCCTCGGCGAGCCGGGCGGCGGCGGTCAGACCCGCCACCCCGGCTCCCACGACGACGGCGTCGTAGTGGAGCGTCGGCCTCATGTGCGCAGATGCCCCACGTCGAGCACGCCCTGGAAGATCCAGTCGTCGAGGCGAGCCTGCCGCAGCTGATCGCCGTAGAGGATCGGCCAGACCCCCTTCCAGCGCTCCTGGAGGAAACCCAGCAGGGCGTCGTTCGCCCGTTCGACGCTCATCCCGTCGAGCCCGTGCATGATGCCCGTCGCCCGGTACATGCAGAAGCCCCCCTGGCACGGGCCCATGCCGAGCCGCAGCACGCGCCGGAAGTCGCCGAGGTCGTCGGTGCCGCGCCGCCGTAGCGCCTCCTCGAGCTTGCGGCGGGTGATGAGCTCGCACTCGCAGATCAGCTGGTCGTCGGTCAGCTGCGACTCGCGGCGGGCGAGCCGCTCGCCGATTACGTAGTGCTCGCCGTCCTCCGAGCCGGGGAGGCGCTCCGTGGCCGTCGTGCAGGGTCGCTCCTCGCCGAGCTGGCGGCACACGGCGTCGACGGTCTCCTCGGCCATCAGCCGGAATGTCGTGAGCTTGCCGCCCGTGATCGTCACGAAGCCGCCCACGCCGTCGCGCTCGGTGTGATCGAGGAGCGTGTGCGCGCGGGTGACGTCGCGGGTATCCGCCACGTCGTCCTTCGTGTCCTGGAAGAGCGGCCGGACGCCCGTCCACACCCGTAGCGCCCGCGCCTCGCGGAAGCCCGGGACGAGCTTCTCGCCGTCCTCCAGCATGGCGTCGACCTCTTCCTGCCTGACGGTGTGGTCGTCGGGGTCGTCAGTGTGCACGTCGGTCGTCCCCATGACGCTGACCGTGCGGATCGGGACGAGGATGTCGCCGTCAGTCGGCATCTGGCAGCGGTTCACCACCGTGTTCACCAAGCGGTGGTTCATCGCGATCATGATCCCCCGGCCGGGGAGGACCCGGACCCCCTCGATCCCGGCGAGGTCGGCGATCCTGCCGGCCCACGCGCCGGTCGCGTTCACGGTCACGCGCGCCTCGACGTCGAGCTCCTCGCCGGTGCGCGTGTCCCGAAGCCGGGCCCCCTCGACCCGATCCCCGGTGCGGCGGATCGCGACCGCGGCGTGGTAGGGGAGGATCCGCGCGCCGCCCCGCTCGTGCGCGCCCCGGGCCAGGGCCCACACGGTCTTCCAGGCGTCGATGCTGGCGTCGGGCACGTGGAAGGCGCGCGAGATGCCGGGATGGAGGCGGGGCTCCTCGCGCAGCACCTCGGCCGGATCGATCTCCTCGCAGTCCACGTCCGTGGCGCGGCAGCCCTCCGCGAAGCGATCGGCGTAGTCGCGGTCGTCCGACGGCGTCGTGACGAACAGACCGCCCGTATCCTCGATGCAGTCGGAGGCGACCTCCCGCAGGATGCGGTTCTCGGCGATGCACTCCTCCGCCGCCTTGGGGTCCTTGACGACGTAGCGGCCGCCGGAGTGGAGCAGGCCGTGGAAGCGGCCGCTGGTCCCCTCGCACAGGTCGAGCCGGTCGGCGAGGACCACGTGGAAGCCGCGCAGGGCGGCGTCCCAGGCCACCCCGGCGCCCGTGGCGCCGCCACCGATCACGAGGACGTCGGTGGAGAGCCCGGCCATGGTCCTCAGCCTACTGGCGCGCCGGGCCGGGCGGCGGGCGCCGCCCGGCCCGTCCTCGCCCTCACCCCAGCCAGTCGAAGGTGCGCTCGACGGCCTTTTTCCAGTAGCGGTAGGCCTCGTCGCGGGCGGCCTCGTCCATCTGCGGCTCCCAGCGCTTGTCCTCGACCCAGTTCTCGCGGAGGTCCTCGACCTCGGCCCAGAATCCGGTCGCCAGCCCCGCCGCGTAGGCGGCGCCGAGCGAGGTCGTCTCGGCGACCTTGGGACGGATCACCGGCACGCCGAGGATGTCGGCCTGGAACTGCATGAGCGTCTCGTTCACGACCATGCCGCCGTCGACCTTCAGCGACTCGAGCTCGACGCCCGAGTCGGCGTTCATCGCGTCCGCCACCTCACGGCTCTGGAAAGCGGTGGACTCGAGCGCGGCCCGGGCGATGTGCCCGTTGTTGACGAAGCGGGTGAGGCCGGCGACCACGCCGCGGGCGTTGGCCTTCCAGTACGGCGCGAACAGCCCCGAGAACGCCGGCACGATGTAGGTGCCGCCGTTGTCCTCGACCGTCTTGGCCAGATCCTCCACCTCGCTCGAGGAGCGGATCATCTTGAGGTTGTCGCGCAGCCACTGCACGAGTGCGCCCGTGATCGCGATCGAGCCCTCGAGGCAGTACACGGCGGGGTCATCGCCGATCTTGTAGCCGACCGTCGTGATCAGCCCGTTCTCCGACTGAACGGCCTCGTTCCCGGTGTTGAGCAGGAGGAAGTTGCCCGTTCCGTAGGTGTTCTTGGCCTCGCCGACCGAGAAGCAGGTCTGGCCGAAGGTGGCGGCCTGCTGGTCGCCGAGGTCGCCCGCCACCTGCACGCCGGCGAAGGCGCCGGCCCTGACCTCACCGTACTCGCCGCTCGACGGCCGGATCTCGGGAAGCATCCCCCGCGGCACGCCGATCGTGTCGAGCAGCTCGTCGTCCCAGTCGAGCGTCTCGAGGTTCATCAGCATCGTCCGGCTGGCGTTGCTCGGGTCGGTGACGTGCAGGCCGCCGTCCGTCCCGCCGGTCAGGTTCCAGATGCACCAGGTGTCGGTGTTGCCGAAGATCAGGTCGCCGGCCTCGGCCCGTTCCCTAGCTCCGTCCACGTTCTCGAGGATCCAGCGGATCTTCGGCCCCGAGAAGTAGGTGGCGATCGGGAGGCCGTTCTTAAGACGGAAGCGATCCTGGCCACCGTCCTGCGACAGCTCCTCGCAGATCTTGTCGGTGCGCGTGTCCTGCCAGACGATCGCGTTATAGACCGGCTCGCCCGTGTTCCGGTCCCAGACCACCGTGGTCTCGCGCTGGTTGGTCACGCCCAACGCGGCGATGTCGTCGGCGTTGCCGCCGACCTTTTCGAGCGCGGCGTCCATCACCTGTCGCGAGCGCTGCCAGATCTCGTTGGGATCGTGCTCGACCCAGCCGGCCTTCGGGTAGATCTGCTCGTGCTCGAGCTGCTCGACCGCGGCCACCTGGCCGCCGTGGTCGAAGATCATGCAGCGCGAGCTGGTAGTTCCCTGATCAAGCGCTGCGGCGTACTCCGCCATCGCTTCTCCTTTCAGCCCCCAAGCGCCTCGGCGGCGCTTCTGTACAGGTAGTAGGTGGAGGTGGCGCCGGGGTCCTGGTGGTCCTTGCTGCGCTCACCCAGGTAGCTGGCCCGGCCCTTGCGCGCGACCATCGGCGTGGTCGCCTGCATGCCGCGCTCCGCGGCCTCGACGGCGTCGCGGAGCGCGGCATCCAGGTCGGGCGCCCGCTCCATCGCCTCTACGGCCGGGATCAGCACATCGACCATCGTCTTGTCGCCCGGCTCCGCCTTCCCCCGCGTCTGAACGCCCTGAAGGCCCTTCTTCCAGGCCTCCACGTAGCCGGCCAGGTCCACCTCATCCCGGCCGCCGAGCGCGCCGCCCATCTGCAGGAACAGCGTCCCGTAGAGCGGGCCGGCGGCCCCGCCGACGCTGGATACCAGGGCCATCGCGACGGTCTTCAGCACGGCCCCCGCGTCGCCCTGGTCGGCGGAGTCGAGGCGCTCGAGCGCCTTGCGCATGCCCCGGTCCATATTGGTCCCGTGGTCGCCGTCGCCGATGGCCGTGTCGAGGCGCACGAGCTCCCCGCGGTGCTCCTCCATCTCTCCGGCGAAACGACGCATCCAGTCGAGCACCGTGTCCCGCGTGACCGGCACTAAACGCCCCAGCGCAGGCCCGGCGTGTCCACGGGGGCGTCCCAGTAGCGGACCATCTCGTCGTCGAGCTTCAGCAGGGTGATCGAGCAGCCCTGCATCTCGAGCGACGTGATGTAGTTGCCGATCAGGTTCCGCTCGATCTGGATGTCGCGGTCGCCCAGCAATCTCGCCACCTCGGCGTACACCACGTACAGCTCGATCAGCGGCGTGCCGCCCATCCCGTTGACGAACGCGAGGACGCGGTCGCCGGACGAGAACGGGAGGTCCTCGACGATCGGGTTCACTAGCCGCTCGGCGACCTCCGCCGCGGTCCGGGTCTCCTCGCGGAAGCGCCCCGGCTCGCCGTGGATGCCGATCCCGATCTCGATCTCGTTCTCGCCCAGCTCGAAGCTCGGCTCGCCGGAGCCCGGCGTGATGCACGGGGTCAGGGCCATGCCCATCGACCGACCGTTCGTGTTCACTCGCCCGCCGAGCTCCGCCACGTCGGCGAGCGGGCGACGGTCCTCGGCCGCGCCGCCGCATATCTTTTCGAGCAGCACGGTCACTCCGACGCCCCGGCGCCCGGCCGTATACAGCGAGTCCTCCACCGCGACGTCGTCGTTCGTCAGGACCGACTCGACCTCGATGCCCTCGCCCTTGCCGAGCTCCGCCGCCATGTCGAAGTTCATGACGTCGCCGGTGTAGTTCTTCACGATGTGAAGCACCCCGGCGCCGCCATCGACCGCGTTGGTCGCATCCGCCATCTGGTCCGGAGTCGGCGAGGTGAACACTTCGCCGGGACAGGCCGCGTCGAGCATGCCGGGCCCGACGAAGCCGCCGTGCATGGGCTCGTGGCCCGAGCCGCCGCCCGAGACGAGGCCGACCTTGCCCTGGACGGGCGCGTCGGCGCGGACCACGAACGCCGGGTCGTAGCTGACGCGCATGCGATCGCCGTGCGCGGCCTCCATCCCCCGGAGCGCGTCCTGGACGACCGCGTCGGGGGCGTTGATGAGCTTCTTCATTGTTGCCTCCGGACTACGCGGGCCACCACCAGTCGTACGCCAGCGCGCCGAGCGCGCCGCCGATCAGGGGGCCGATGACCGGGATCCACGCGTACGACCAGTCGGACGTCCCCTTGCCGGGGATAGGCATGATCGCGTGGATGATCCGCGGGCCCAAGTCGCGGGCGGGGTTGATCGCGTATCCCGTGGGACCGCCAAGCGACAATCCGATTCCCGCCACCAGTAGGCCGATCAGCAGCGGCGTCAGGCCGACCTCGCCGGGGGCGGCGTTGTCAACGATCGCGAAGACGCCGAACACCAGCGCGAAGGTGCCGATGACCTCGGTGACGATGTTCCAGCCGTAGTCGCGGATCGCCGGACCGGTGGAGAACACCGACAACTTCAGTCCCGGGTCCTCGGTGTCGCCGAAATGTCTGTAGTAGGCGAGGAACACGAGCGTTGCGCCCGCGAATGCGCCCAAGAACTGCCCGATCAGGTACTCGGGAACGTCGCCTCCATCAATTGTGCCTTCGATCCAGAAGCCGAGCGTGACGGCCGGGTTGATGTGGGCGCCGGTGAACTGGCCCACCGCGTAGACGGCGACCGCAACCGCCAAGCCCCATCCGAGCGCGATGACGATCCAGTCGGAGTTTTGCGCCTTCGACCGGTTGAGCAACACGGCCGCCACCACCCCGTCGCCGAACAAGATCAGGAGCGCGGTCCCGATCGTCTCACCGCCGATGATGCTCAAGAGCTCCTCCCCTCGTTGAGTGTCAGGCCGGCGCGACACTAACCGAGTGCGTTTGACAATGTCAAACGTGGTTCACAAAGATGTAGACGACTCGCACGGGGCGAGGCGATCATGCCCGGACACATTCAGTCGATCGAGCGCGCGGCGGCAATCCTTCGCCTGCTCTCCGGCCGCACGAGGCGGCTCGGTGTCGCGGAGCTCGCGGGCGAGCTCGACCTCCCGAAGGGCACGGTGCACGGCCTGCTGCGCACGCTGCAGCGCGTCGGATACGTCGAGCAGGACGCCGAGTCCGGCAAGTACCAGCTTGGCGCCGCCCTGCTGCACATGGGCTCCACCTACCTCGACGGCAACGAGCTGCGGACCCGGGCGCTCAACTGGTCGGACGCACTCGCCGCCCGTAGCGGGGAGAGCGTGCGCATCGGGACGCTCCACGAGAACCAGGTGCTCGTCGTGCACCACGTGTTCCGGCCCGACGACAGCCACCAGGCGCTCGAGGTCGGGGCGCTGCTGCCCGTCCACGCGACGGCGCTCGGGAAGGCGTTGCTCGCCTACCACGAGTACCTCTCCGCGGAGCTCACCCGGGGTGGCCTGCGGGCCTTCACCGGGTCGACCATCACGGACCTCTACCGGCTGCGGCGGGAGCTTCGCGACGTCCGCGAGCGGGGCTTCGCCGTCGACTTCGAGGAGCTCGTCGACGGGATGGCCTCGGTCGCATCGCCGGTCGACGATCGCCGCGGGCTCACGGTCGGGGCGATAGGGATCTCCGGCGCAGTGGAGCGGTTGTGCGAGGATGGCGGTCCACGCGAAGAGCTCGTCTCGTATGTGCGCGAGGCGGCCCGTGCCGTGTCGCGTGAGCTCGGCGCCATTCCTTGGTAGGAACCCGCCCTCGACAAATGAGCCAGGAGTACGTCGCCGCGATCGATCAGGGAACCGCATCGTCGCGGTGCCTCGTGTTCGACCCGCAAGCGCGCATCGTCTCCGTAGCCCAGAAGGAGCACCGCCACCACTTTCCGCGGCCCGGATGGGTCGAGCACGACCCCGAGGAGATCTGGCACAACGTGCTGACGGTCGTCGACGAGGCGCTCGAGAAGGCGCAGCTCACCGTCGACGATCTCGTCGGCCTCGGCATCGCGAACCAGCGCGAGACCACCGTCGTCTGGAACCGCGACACGGGCGAGCCAGTGCACAACGCCATCACCTGGCAGGACACGCGGACCGACCACCTCTGCCGCGAGCTCGCGGGGGGCGTCGGCCAGCACCGCTTCCGCGACCGCTGTGGCCTGCCGCTCGCGACCTACTTCTCGGCGCCGAAGATCCGCTGGCTGCTCGACCGCATTCCGGGGCTCGAGGAGCGCGCGGAGGCGCGCCAGGTGCTGTTCGGGACGATGGACAGCTGGCTCATCTGGAAGCTGACCGGCCGGCACGTGACCGACATGACGAACGCGAGCCGCACGATGCTCATGAGCCTCGACAGCACCGATTGGGATGACGAGCTGCTCGATGCCTTCGGGGTGCCGCGGGCCATGCTGCCGAAGATCTCCCCCTCCTCCCAGATCTACGGCGAAGCCGGGAGCGCCCTGGGAGGGCTCCCGATCGCCTCCGCCCTCGGCGACCAGCACGCCGCCCTGGTCGGGCAGACGTGCTTCGCTCCGGGGGACGCCAAGTGCACGTATGGCACGGGCAGCTTCCTCGTCCTCAACACGGGCGAGCACCTGGTGCGCTCGGCGAACGGCCTCCTCACGACGATGGGCTACAAGCTCGGCGCCGAGCCGCCCACCTATGCGCTCGAGGGGTCGATGGCCGTCACCGGGGCGCTCGTCCAGTGGTTCCGCGACAATCTCCAGCTGATCGGGAGCGCCCCGGAGATCGAGACGCTCGCCGGCACGGTCGAGGACAACGGCGGCTGCTACTTCGTCCCAGCGTTCTCAGGGCTCTTCGCCCCCCACTGGCGCAGCGACGCCCGCGGCGTCATCGCCGGGCTCACCGGCTACATCAAGAAGGGCCACCTGGCCCGCGCGGTCCTCGAGGCGACCGCCTGGCAGACGCGCGAGGTCGTCGAGTCGATGAACACCGACTACGGCGTCGAGCTCACCTCGCTGCGGGTGGACGGCGGGATGACCGCCAACAACCTTCTCATGCAGTTCCTGGCCGACGTGCTGGACGTGCCGGTGGTGCGGCCGATCGTGGCCGAGACGGTGTCGCTCGGCGCGGCCTACGCGGCGGGGCTGGCCGTCGGCTTCTGGGCCGACGTCGACAGCCTACGGGCGAACTGGCACGCTGCGGCCGAGTGGCGACCCGGCATGGACGCCGCTGCCCGGGAGCGCGGCTACCGCAAGTGGCGCAAGGCGGTGGAGCGGACGAAGGACTGGCTCGACGACGACGACGCCTGAGCGAGTTACCGCACCGGCTCGCCGGCCCGGACGGTCCGCCGCCGCCGGAACCTTCCCGTGCGGTCGCCGTCCTCGTGGTCGAAGAAGCGCTGCACGCGCTCGATCACCTGGCCGGCGTCGTCCAGCTCCGTGATCGGCTCGCCGAACGCGACCTGCACGCGGTGCCGCTTCGACACCACCTTGCCGCGCAGCCGCTTCGGCCAGAGGCGACCCGGCGGCATCACGGCGCGGGTTCCCGTCACCCGGATCGGCACGACGGGAAGCTTGTGCCGGTTCGCGAGCACCGCCGCCCCGCGCCGCACCCGGCCCGTTCCGCCGGTGCGCCGCGTGCCCTCGGGATATACCAGCAGGTTCCAGCCCTCGTCGAGCAGGCGGTCGAGGTGGCCCGCGGCCTGCTTTCCGAGGCCCCCGCCCTTCCGCTCGATCGGCACGGTGTTGAAGAAGAGCGACACGGCTGCGGCGACGAGCTTGCTGCGGTAGAAGTAGTCCGCCGCCGCGGCCACCGCGGTGCGTTTGCGGAGCCGGCGCGGCAGCGCGGCGAGGATCACGGGCGTGTCGATGTGGCTCGTGTGGTTGGCGACCAGGACCACCGGGCCCTTGACTCGCGCCAGTCTGTTGCGCCCGGTCGCCCGCCGGCGCGTGTACAGGTTCATGATGGGCCGCAGGACGAAGCGCAGCACGCCCGCCCGCACCACGCCGGCGATCCACGAGCGCGCCCATGGAATGTCCAGCTGCGGAGCGGCCTTTCGAAGCTCGCGCCCGCGCCTTACTACGCGGTGCCCGAGCGAGCGCTTACGGTGAAACGGCACCACCTCGGGCGGTGATACCCCCTCATGTGAAGAGCGTTACATGGCGCGTTACCATCGGAGGCATGGCACACGAGCCAACCGAACATCCGGACGACGCACACGACCGACCCGACTTCGCGGAGGGCGAGGACAGCCCCGTAAGGACCCCCGAGGACGAGCGCGTCGGGCGCTTCAGCGAAGGCGAGGAGCAGCTGCCCGAGGCGGACCCCGAGAAGCGACACGAGGGGCGCTTCAGCGAGGGCGAGGAGCAGCTACCGGAGTCCGACCCGGAGAAGCACGTCGAGGGTAGCTTCGCGGACGTCGAGGAGGAGGACTAGGGCCCGCTACATAACGGGCCGCTGGGCCGACAGGTCCGGCTCCAGCTTGTCCTGCTCGAGGTCGAGCGCGACCCGGACGATGCGTGCCTGCTCGCGCTTGTGGGCCGCGGCGTAGCCCTCGCCGGGCGCCGCGCGCAGCTGCCGCCCGACGTAGTCGTAGGACAGGTGCTCGGGGAGGATCTGCGCCATCCGCCGGCGCATGAACGCGCGCGCTCCCATGTTCCGCGGCTCCTCCTGCACCCACACGACGCGCTCGAGGTTCGGATAGCTGTCCATCAGCTCGGCGAGCTCCGTCTCCGGGAACGGGTAGAGGAGCTCGACGCGCGCCACCGCGATGTGCCGGGTGTTCTCGCGCTCCTCGTGCCCGACGATGTCGTAGTAGACCTTGCCCGAGCAGAGGACCAGCTTCGTCACGGCCTCGCGGTCGCCGTCGGCGAAGCGGGGATCGTCGATCACCCGCTCGAACGACCCCTCGGCCAGCTCCGCGAGGGTCGAGGTCGCCGCCGGTAGGCGGAGCAGGCTCTTGGGCGTCATCAGCACGAGCGGGCGCGGCTTCGAGACGAGCGCCTGGCGGCGCAGGAGGTGGAAGTACTGCGCCGGCGTCGTGCAGTTGGCCACGCGCATGTTGCCCTCGGCGGACGCCTGCAGGAAGCGCTCGAGGCGGGCGCTCGAGTGCTCCGGGCCGGACCCCTCGTAGCCGTGCGGCAGGAGCAGGGTGAGCCGCGACGTCTGGCCCCACTTGGCGAGGCCGGACGCCATGAACTGGTCCACGATCACCTGCGCGGAGTTGACGAAGTCGCCGAACTGCGCCTCCCACAGGACGAGCGCGTCGGGCGCCTGCACGGAGTAGCCGTACTCGAACCCGAGACAGGCCTGCTCCGACAGCGGGCTGTTGTACAGCTCGAACGGCGCAACCGCGTCGCGGAGGCTCTGCAGCGGGCACCACTCCTCGCCGGTGATCGCGTCGCGGAGCACGGCGTGGCGCTGGCTGAACGTGCCCCGCGCGGTGTCCTGGCCGGTCAGGCGCACCGGCACGCCGAGCGCGAGCAGCGAGGCGAACGCGAGCGCCTCGGCATGGGCCCAATCGATCGCCCCGTCCGGTTCCTCGAAGGCGGCCCGGCGCCGGTCCAGGAACGGCTTCAGCTTGCGGTGGACGTTGAAGTCCTCGGGCGTGCGGAGCAGCTGCGCGCCCAGGGAGCGGAGCGTCTCCTCCGCGACGGTGGTCCGGGGCTCGCGGCTCATCGTGCGGTCGAGCTCGTGCTCGCCGGTCTCGGGCGGCGCTCCGATCGCCCGCTTCAGCTCCGCGTGGGCCTCGGCCACCCGCTCGTACGCGTCCGTGGCCATTCGCTTCGCGTCCTCGGCGCTCACCACGTCCTCGGCCTGGAGCTCCTCCGCGTACAGCTTGCGGACCGGCGGGTGCTTCTTGATCCGCTCGTACACGACCGGCTGCGTGTAGGCGGGCTCGTCCGTCTCGTTGTGGCCGAAGCGGCGGTAGCCGATCAGGTCGATCAGGGCGTCGCGGCGGAACGTCTCGCGGAACGCGTGCGCGAGGCGGACCGCGGCGATGCAGGCCTCCACGTCGTCGGCGTTCACGTGGATGATCGGGATGTCGAACCCCTTCGCGAGGTCGGACGCGTAGCGGGTCGAGCGGCCCTCGTCGGGGTCGGTCGTGAAGCCGAGCTGGTTGTTCGCGATCACGTGCAGCGTGCCGCCCGTCGTGTAGCCCTCGAGCGCCTGCAGGTTCAGCGTCTCCGAGACGATCCCCTGACCGGGGAAGGCCGCGTCGCCGTGGATCAGCACCGGCACGACGGCCGTCGGGTCGTGCGCCAGCTCGCGCGCCTTGCGGCTCGTCTGGTCGGCCCGCGCGCGGCCCTCGATGACCGGGTTGACGTACTCGAGGTGGCTCGGGTTCGGCGACAGCGTGACGGTCACGCTCCGCCCGGAGCTCGTCGCGTAGGTGCCGGACGCGCCGTAGTGGTACTTCACGTCCCCGGTCCCGCCCTCCGGGGCGGCCGTGTCGACCGCGAGCGTCCCCTCGCCCTCGAACTCCGCGAGGATCGTCTCGTACGGCCGGCCCACGGTGTGCGCCAGCACGTTGAGGCGTCCGCGGTGGGCCATGCCGAAGACCACCTCCCGGGCCCCGGCCCCGGCCGCCAGCTCGATCGTCTCGTCCAGCATCGGGACGAGCGCGTCGAGGCCCTCGATCGAGAACTGCTTCTTGCCGAGGAAGGCCTTGTGCAGGTAGTTCTCGAGCGCCTCCACCTCGGAGAGTCGCCGCAGCAGGTTGCGCTTCTCCTCGCGCTCGAGCGGCTGGCGGTACGCGCCCGCCTCGATCGCCTGCCGGAGCCACACGCGCTGCTCGTGCTCCGAGATGTGCTCGATCTCGTAGGCGATCGTGCCCGTATAGGTCTCGCGCAGGTGGGGGAGGGCGGCCGCGAAGGTGTCGCCGGGGACGGCCACGCGCAAGACCGACGCCGGTATCCGGGCCATGAGCTCGGGGGTGAGGTTGACCGTGGCCGGGTCGAGCGCGGGGTCGCCGACCGGCGGCGAGCCGAGCGGGTCGAGGCGGGCCGCGAGATGGCCGTGCATCCGGTTCGCCTTCACGATCGACGTGGCCGCCTGCACCGCCTGGAGCAGCGCGGCGTCGGCGACCGCCGGCGCCGCCGGCTTGGCGGCGGCCGGCACCGGCTCCGCGGAAGTGACCGCCGCCTCGCCGTCGCCGCCCTCCACACGGCCGGGCAGGTCGAGTGCCTCGAATATCCCCTCGTAGAACCCGTCGGCGCCGCTCAGCAGCTCCTCGATGCGGCGCAGGAAGGCGCCCGACTCGGCCCCCTGTATGACCCGGTGGTCGTAGGTGCTCGTCATCGTCATGACCTTCTCCACGCCGAGCTCCTCGCGACGCTCGGGCGGCAACCCCGCCAGGCCCGGCGGGTAGCCGATCGCCCCGGTTGCGACGATCGTGCCCTGGCCCGGCATCAGCCGCGGCACGGAGGCGACCGTGCCCAGCCCGCCCGGGTTCGTGAGCGTGATGTTCGCGCCCCTGTAGGCGTCGGCGGGGAGGGTGTTGTCGCGGGCGCCGGAGACGAGCTCGTCGTAGCGGGCGGCGAAGTCGGCGAAGCCCGTCTCGCTCGCGTCGGCCAGCACGGGCACGACGAGCGACCGGGTGCCGTCCTTTCGCTCCACGTCCACGGCGAGCCCCAGGCTCACCGTGGCGGGCACCACTCGCTGGGGCTTGCCGCCGTCCTCGGCGTACGCGTGGCCCATGACCGGCATCTCTCGCGCCGCCTGCACGATCGCCCACGCGATCAGGTGGGTGAAGGACAGCCGCTTGCCGGACGACTTGAGCTCCCGGCGGCGGGCGTCGAGCACTCCCACCGGCAGCGTGCGGAAGCTCGTGGCGGTGGGAATCTCGCGGCTCTCGTTCATGAACCTGACGAGCGTCGCGGCGGGGCCGCGGATCGGCCGCGTCTCCGCGCCCGCCGGTGCGCCGCCCGGCTCCTCCGGGGCGCCGCCGGGCTCGATCGCGGCGAGCACGTCCTCCTTCGTCACCCGACCGCGCGGTCCGGTGCCCCGCACCGCGCCGAGATCGAGCCCGTGCGCGTTCGCGATGCGCACGGCCACCGGGGTCGCCCCCGCGCCGTTCCCGGCGACCGAGGGCGCGGCCGGCGTGGGCTCCTCGACCGGCTCGGCCGGGGGCTGCTCGGGTCCGGCCGGGGCGCCGGCGCCCGCCGCGATGCGGCAGAGGACGGCGCCCACCTCGATCGTCTCGTCGGCCTCGACGAGGATTTCCGCGATCGTGCCCGCCACCGGCGCCGGTACCTCCGCGTCGACCTTGTCGGTCGAGACCTCCACGAGCACGTCGTCGACGGCGACCGTATCGCCGGGCCCCACCCGCCACTCGAGCACGGTGCCCTCGGCGACCGAGTCGCCCATCTCGGGCAAGGTGACGTCGACCGTCTCGGCCGGTGCCTCGGTCTCGGCGCGTGTGGGCTCGGCGCCGTCGCCTCCGGCCGGCTCGGCCCCGTCGCCGCCGGCCTCGATCTCCCCTAGAACGGCCCCGACCGGGACGACCTTGTCGGGCTCCGCCAGGATCTTCGTGAGCGTGCCCGCCGCCGGCGCCGGCACCGCGGCGTCGACCTTGTCGGTGGAGACCTCGACGAGCGGTTCCTCCGCCTCGACGCGATCCCCGACCTGCTTGAGCCACTCGAGGATGGTCCCCTCGGTGACCGACTCGCCCATCTGGGGCATCGTGATCTGCACGGTCGTGGCCGGCGTTGCCATCCCGAGCGTCAACTGTAGCCCGCCGCGGGGTCAGGCCGCTCGCGGGCCGGCCGGCCCTCCCCAACTACGCGCGCCAGTAGCTCCCCGCGAAGAGCACGAGCACCGGGATGATCTCCAGCCGGCCGAGGTACATCTCGGCCGTCAGGACCAGCTTCGAGAAATCGCTGAACGGGTCGAAGGAGCCCATCGGACCGGCGAAGCCGAGGCCCGGCCCGGCGCCTCCCAGCAGGCTCGTCGAGTCGGCCAGCGACTGAAAGGCGCTGAGGTGGACGTCTTGCAGGGAGGAGTCGATGAGGATCGCGACGGCTCCGGCCACGCAGACCCCGACGTAGAGAAAGAGGAAGACGATGATCGCCCGAAGCGTCCGCTCGTCGAGGACGGCGCGGCTCACCCGCAGCGGCGCTACCAGCTCGGGGTGCACGGTTTGGCGGACCTCGCGGCCCAGCATCTTGGCGATCGCGATGTGCCGCACCAGCTTGATCGAGCCGCTCGTGGAGCCGGCGGAGGCGCTGACCATCACCGCCCCGAAGAGCACGAGCGAGGTCAGTGGCGTCCATTCGTTGAAATCGCTGCTGGCGAAGCCGGTGGTGGTCATCATCGACACGGTGTTGAAGACGGCGTGACGCACGGCCTGCCCGCCGCTCAACACGTCCGCGCTCCACAGCTCGACCAGGACGATCAGCGAGGCGACCGTCAGGAGGACGAGATATACGCGGAACTCCTCGTCGCGCCCCAGGGCCCCGAGCCGGCGGCGCACGATGCCGGCGAAGAGCAGCGCGAAGTTCGTGCCCGCCACGATCATGAAGACGACGACCGCCCACTGTGTCGGCGGCGCGAACGCCTCGAACGAGCGCGCCTCGGTCGAGAACCCGGCGGTCGCGATCGTCGCGAACGCGTGCGCCACGGCGTTGTACAAGGTCATCCGCTCGTCGAGACCCGTCCATCCGAGCACGGACAGAACGACGATGAGGAGCGCGGTGATGGCGATGTAGAGCGCGACGAAGCGCCTGGCGGTCTCGCGGATCGTCGCCTCGAGTCCCAGCTCCGGGCCCGGCGCCTCGGTCCGGAAGAGGGCCTGGCGGCCGGCCACGTTCAGGCGGGGGAGCACCGCCAGGAACAGGACGATGATCCCGAGGCCTCCAAGCCACGCCGTGAACTGACGCCACATCGCCATCGATCGGGAGAGGCCCTCGATATCCGTCAGCACGCTCGCCCCGGTGGTGGAGAACCCGGACATCGACTCAAAGAAGGCATCGACCGGGTTGGACAGCTGCGGCTCGGACAGCAGATAGGGCAGCGCGCCGAAGGCCGCGATGAGGAGCCAGATCAGCGCGACCACCAGGTAGCCCTCGCGCGCGCCGACCCGCTCCTTGCCAGACGTCATGCGTTCGAGCCCGGCGCCGAAGGCCCAGGTGATCAAACCGGAGGTGACGAACGGCCACACCGGCTCGCCGTAGCCGAGCGCCAGCGCCGTCGGTAGGAGAAAAGCCAGCCCGAGCGGCTTGACCAGCGAGCCGATCAGGTTCAGCGCGCCGACGACGTCGACGCCGAGGGCGCCCGGGGGCGCCGGACGGTGTGCGGTGGCGGCCGGCACCCCACCATCATCGCTGCCGTCAAAGCTCTTATGCTCAGATCATGAGGGTCATCGTGCTCGGCGCCGGGCACGTCGGTGGGGCCGTGGTGGACGCGCTCTACGAGGGGCACGACCTCACCGTCATCGACGTCGACGCGCGGCGGCTGGCGGAGTTCGCGGACCGCTACGACGTCAGGATCGTGCAGGGGGACGGGACGACGCGGGGGGTGGTGCGGAAGGCGGGCGTCGAAGAGGCGGATCTCCTCATCGCGTGCAGCCCGCGGGAAGAGGCCAACCTGGTGTGCGCGATCCTCGCCAAGCGGCTCTCCAGGGCGAGGACCGTGGTGCGGACCACCAGCATGGAGCTGCTCGAGGCCTGGCGTGAGGGCGAGATCGACGTGGACTTCATGATCTCGCCCGAGCTGGAGACGGCAAACGCGATCGCCGAGATCGTCGGCCTTCCGGCGGCCCGCCAGACCGACGTCTTCGCCGAGGGCCGGGTGCAGATCGTGGAGTTCGACGTCCCCGCCGATGCGACCGAGGACGCGCTCGTCGGCCGCCCCCTGCGCCGGGCCGAGCTTCCGCCCGACTCCAAGGTCGCGGCGCTGATCCGCAGCGGGCGCATGGTGTTCCCGCGGGGCGACGAGCGAATCCTGCCGGCCGACCGGGTGGTGGTGATCGCCTCGCCCGAATCGGCGCACGCGTGGAGCCGGACGCTCGCGCGCGACGAGCAGACGATCAACGACATCGTGATCTTCGGCGCGGGGCGGATGGGCACGACGATCGGGACGGTCCTCCTCGAACGGGGGATGCGCGTGCGCCTGGTCGACGCGAACCGCGAACGCGCCCACGACGTCGCCGAAAAGCTGCCTCGCGTCCGCGTCTTCCACGCCAACTGCTTCGACTCCACGTTCCTCGAGCGCCAGCGGATCGCCCAGGCCGCTTCGGTCTTCTGTATGAACGACGATGCGAGGAACCTGTACGGCGCGGTCCTTGCCGCGGAGCACGGCGTGCGCCTGACGATCGCCCTCGCGCACGATTTGACGGCCGTGCAGGTCTACGAACGCGGCGGGGTGGACGTGGCCATCAATCCGCGCCAGGTGACCGCCGAGGAGATGGTGCGCTTCGCCCACGACCCCCGGATTCAGCAGATCACGATGCTCGAGGGCGACCGCTTCGAGATCCTCGACATCACCGTACGTCCGGACTCCGAGCTCGTCCACAGGCCGCTCGACGAAATCCCCGCCACGGGCTCGCTCGTCGGGGCCGTCATTCGCGACGACAGGGTGCTCTTCCCACACGGATCCGACGCGTTGCAGCCGGGCGACCGCGTGATCCTGTTTACGGAGGCGGCCCGGGCGGCCGCGGTTGAGCGGGCCCTGTAGGGAACGAGGCGGACGCCCACCGCCATGGCCACCACGCGGCGGCGCAAGTTCTGGGGCTGGGGCTTCGAGGACGAGCAGCCCGCTCATCCGGACGTCGAGCGGGCCGCGGCCGGCATCCGCGCCCACCTCGGCTTCGGCGACGAGGAGGTGGAGCGCCCGGTCCGGCTCGAGGACGTGGAGCTGCCGGCGCCCCGGCTCGAGGCGCCGCCCTCGCTCGCGCATCTGCTCAGCACCGATCCGTACGAGCGCGCGGCGCACTCGTACGGCAAGTCGTACCGCGACCTCGTCCGGGCGTTCCGGGGCCGCTTCGACAACCCGCCCGACCTCGTCGCGTTCCCGGCCGACGAGCGGGACGTGGAGCGCCTGCTCGGCTGGTGCGCCGACGCGGGCGCGGCGGCGATCCCGTTCGGCGGCGGGACGAGCGTCGTGGGCGGCGTGGAGGCGGCGGTGCCCGGGGGTTACGCCGGAGCGGTGACCATCGACCTGACGCGGCTTGATCGCGTGCTCGAGGTCGATCCGGTCTCCCGCGCCGCCCGCGTCCAGGCCGGCGCGACCGGGCCGGTGCTCGAGGCCCAGTTGAAGGAGCAGGACCTGACGCTTCGCCACTACCCGCAGTCGTTCGAGCTCTCGACCCTGGGCGGCTGGATCGCCACCCGCTCGGGCGGTCACTTCGCGACGCTCGCCACGCATGTGGACGACTTCGTCGAGTCCGTGCGCGCGCTCACGCCGCGCGGCGTCTGGGAGAGCCGCCGGCTGCCGAGCTCGGGCGCAGGCCCCAGCCCGGACCGGCTCCTGATCGGGTCGGAGGGCATCCTCGGCGTGATCACCGAGGCGTGGCTGCGCGTGCAGGCGCCGCCACGCTTCAAGGCCTCGGCCGGCGTGCTGTTCGACAGCTTCGCGGCCGGGGCGGCCGCGGCACGGGCTATCGCCCAGGCCGGCCTCTATCCGTCGAACTGCCGGGTGCTCGATCCGGTGGAGGCGGCGCTCACCGGGGCCGCGCCGGAGGGGCGGGCGCTTCTCGTGCTCGGCTTCGAGTCGGCCGACCACCCGCTCGACGCCTGGATGGATCGCGCGAGCGAGCTGTGCCGCGAGCACGGGGGCGAGCTGCCCGTGGCCCCGGCGGTGGGCGTCCGCGGGGAGTCCGAGGGCGCCTGGCGGGAGGCGTTCCTCCGCATGCCCTACCTGCGCGACACGATGGTGGCCACCGGCATCCTCGCCGAGACGTTCGAGACCGCCGTCACCTGGGACCGCTTCGACGTGTTCGTCGCGGTTGTCCGCGAGCGCACCGAGGCGGCGCTCGGGCGCGGCCGCGTTACCTGCCGCCTGACACACGTGTATCCGGACGGCGCCGCTCCGTACTTTACGGTCCTCGCGCCCGCCCGGCGCGGCTCCGAGCTCGAGCAGTGGCACGAGGTGAAGGCCGCGGCCTCCGAGGCAATCGTGGCGGCCGGCGGCACCGTCACCCACCACCACGCCGTGGGGCGCGACCATCGCCCCTGGTACGACCGGCAGCGCCCCGAGCCCTTCGCCGCCGCCCTGCGGGCCGCCAAGGCCGCCGTCGATCCGGCGGGCATTCTCAACCCCGGCGTGCTGATCGACCCGTGAGCGCGAGGACGCGGGAGCTCTCGCGGGCGGATCGAATCCTCCCCGGCCTGTGGCGGCTGCGGCTGCCGCTTCCGTGGCCGGCCGTTCCGCACGTGAACGCGTACGCGATCGCCGCCGGCAACGGCGTCGTGCTGGTCGATGCGGGCCTGCACGAGCCCGGGGCGATGCGGCAGCTCGAGCGCGCGCTCGACCAGGCCGGGCTGCGGCTCGAGCACGTGCGGCTCCTCGTCTGCACCCACGCCCACTCCGACCACTACGGCCTGGCCGGTCCGATCGTCGCGGCCGCCGGCTGCGAGCTCTGGATGCACCCGAACCACGAGCACATGACGAGGGCGGCCGGCGACCCCGACCGCGCCTTCGAGCGGCGGTTCGAGATCGCCCGTCAGAGCGGCGTGCCGGCCGGCGACCTGGCGGCGTTCGAGGAGCAGCGCGGTGGGCAGGGCTTCGGCATCGCCGAGATCGTCCTGCCCGACCGCGATCTTCTGCCCGGCGTGGAGGTGACGACGGACCTGGGTGTCTGGGGCGTCTACGAGACCCCGGGCCACGCGCCCTCGCACGTCGTCCTCCACCAGCCCGGGCGCGGTCTGCTCCTCTCCGGCGACCACCTGCTCGGGCGCGTGTCGCTCTACTACGACTACGGCTACACGCCCGACCCCGTGGGGGAGTTCCTTCGCAGCCTCGACGTGGTCGCCGGCCTGGACGTGCGACTCGTGCTGGCCGGGCACGGCCGCCCGGTACGCGACGCGCCGTCGCTCGTCGAGTCGAACCGGCGCGCCGTGCGCGAGCGACTCGAGCGGGTGCGGTCGGCGCTGGCCCGGGGCTCGCGGACCGCGTTCGACGTCGTCCCCGAAATCGTCGACCGCGACCTTCCGGGGCCGCTGAAGGTGAGCTGGGGGTTGACCGAGACGCTCTGCTACCTGCGCCACCTGGAGGTTCGCGGCGAGGCGAGCCGGGTGGACGGCAGCGACCCCGAGCGCTGGCGAGCCGCCGCGCGGGCCTAGGCCCGGGCCTTCGCGCGGCGCGTTTCGGCGCACCCATCCCACTTAGCTGTTGCAGGGCAACAGTAGGGTGACACGGTACCCCCAGCCGGCCGGGTGAGCCGACCTCCTAACCAGCCAGGCGCGGCCGGCAGCGCCGCGCCCGCCGAGGAGACTCGTGAAACGGGACGACGCTGCTTGAGCGCGGGCCGGCGCGGGGCCGCTGAAACCCGCACATTGAAAACCCGTCGATGACGGTCCAGAAGCCTCCAGCTCGGCTTGGGACGGCTCGGATGCCTCGGGGGTCGATGAGTCCGGGACTTTCTTCAGCGGTCTCCTAGGAACAGGGGGGCGCCGCTCGTCGGCTGCGGGCGCCTCGGGAATAAGAGAGGTGCGCCGCGAGTCCATCAGGCATGACCCTCGCCCGCAGTCCGCAGCGCATTCTCTTCCTGGTCTCGGCCCACAACAGCCTCAGTCAGCGCGCCTACATCGCCGTGACCGAGCGGGGGCACCACGTCGAGGTGGCGGTGGTCGACTCGGCGCCCGAGATGGAGGCGGCGGTCACGCGGCACCGGCCGGACCTGATCGTGTGCCCGATGCTCAAGAAGTTCATCCCCGAGTCGGTCTGGGCGAACCATCGCTGCCTCGTCGTCCACCCGGGTCCCAAGGGCGATCGTGGACCGTCGTCGCTCGACTGGGCGATAGAGCTCGGCGCCGACGAGTGGGGTGTGACGGTGCTGGAGGCAAACGGCGAGTTCGACGCCGGCGACATCTGGGCCACTCGAACGTTCCGCACCCGCCCGGCGGGCAAGAGCAGCCTCTACCGCCACGAGGTCCGCCGTGCCGCGGTCGACGCCCTCGTCGAGGCGATCGACAAGGTCGTCGCAGGCGCGGCGCCGGAGGCGCTCGACGAGAGCGATCCGCAGACGATCGGGCGGGCGCGGCCGCTGATGAGCCAGGAGGTGCGGTCCATCGACTGGCGGTCTGACTCCACGGACACCGTGGTCCGCAAGGTCCGGGCCGCCGAAGGTCACCCCGGGGTGCTCGACGAGGTGGAGGGCACGGAGTTCCATCTCTTCGGCGTCCACCCGGAGCGCGGTCGGACCGGCCTCCCGGGCGAGATCATCGGGCAGCGCCATGGCGCCATCTGCCGCGCGACAACGGACGGCGCAGTCAGGATCACCCACCTGAAGCACCGCTTCAAGCTGCCCGCCACCCACGCGCTCGCTCTGGCCGGATGCGAGCTCGACGTCCCCGAGCTGCCCGCGCCGATCCACTCGCCGCAGCCGCCCGAGCGCACCTACCGGGAGATCGCGTACGAGGAGGACGGCGGCGTCGGCTACCTGCGGTTCGAGTTCTACAACGGCGCGATGAGCACCGATGCCTGCCGGCGCCTCCACGAGGCGTACCTCTACGCCCGCTCCCGGCGGCAGACGGGCGTGATCGTCCTGATGGGCGGTCGCGACTTCTTCTCGAACGGCATCCACCTGAACGTGATCGAGGCCGCCGGCGACCCGGCCTTGGAGTCGTGGCGAAACCTCGACGCGATGAACGATCTCGTGCGCGCGATCGTCGAGACCGACTCCCATCTCGTGGTCTCGGCGCTGGCCGGTGACGCGGCCGCCGGCGGGGTGCCGCTGGCGCTCGCGGCGGATCAGGTGGTCGCCCGCGAGGACGTGGTCCTCAACCCGTACTACCGCCACATGGGCGGCCTCTACGGCTCCGAGTACTGGACGTACCTGCTGCCCCGTCGGGTGGGGACCGAGATGAGCCAGCGGCTGACCGGGCCGCCGTTCACGCCCGTCGGCGCGCACCGGGCGGTCGCGATCGGGCTGCTCGACGCCGCCTTCGGGGCCGACCTGGCGAGCTTCGAGGCGGAGGTGCGCGGCCGGGCCGAGCGCCTGGCCCGGAGACCTTACGCGGATCGCCGGCTCGCCGCGAAGCGCCGCCGCCGCGCGCAAGAGGAGGCGCTTAAGCCGCTCCACGTGTACCGGGCCGAGGAGATGGCCCGCTGCCATGGATGCTTCTTCGGAGCGGACCGCAGCTACCACGAGGCGCGACGGCGTTTCGTCTACAAGCTGCGGGCACCCGCCGCCGTGCCGGTCACACGCGCCGCTCCGCCGTCGCTCGACCGACTCGCGGCCTGAAGCCGTTGATCGCGCCCACGCCGCCGCATAGCATCGATGAAAGCTGCTTTCGCCGAGTGACACCGCGGAGCTGAACCGGATCGCGGCACCGACGCTCGCGGGCGCGATCGCGTGACCGTCGCCACGGCTCCCTACTGGCTCGACAGCCCGTACTCGCCGCGCCCGCCGCTGGCGGGGTCGGTCGAGGTCGAGGCCTGCGTCGTGGGCGGCGGCGCGGCCGGACTCGCCTGCGCCCGCCGGCTCGCCCAGCACGGGATCGAGACGATCTTGCTGGAGCGCGGCACCGTCGCGGGCGGGGCGAGCGGACGCAACGGCGGCTTTCTGATCGCCGGCGTGGCGCTCTTCCACAACGACGCGCGAGAGCGCTTCGGCGCGGCGCGGGCCCGTGAGATGTACGCGCGAACGCTCGCCGCGCAGGAGGAGGTCTACGCGCTCGCCGCCGAGCTCGACCTGGAGGAGACGGTGAGGCGGATCGGCCTGTTGCGGCTGGCGGTCTCGGAGGACGAGGCGGAGCACGTGCGCCACCACGCCGAGGCGCTCCGCGAGCACGGCTTTCCCGGGGAGGTCGTCGAGCGCGACGAGCTGCCGCCCGTCCTGCGGCGAAGCGGCCTCGTCGCCTGCCTGACCGACCACGACGGCGCCCTGCACCCGGCGCGCTGGTACCGGGCGCTCGCGCAGGCGGCCGAGGCGGCCGGCGCGCGGATCTGCGAGGGGAGCGCCGTCACGGCGCCGGTTCCGGCGCCGGACGAGCGCCCGGTGGAGACGGGCGCCGGAACGGTCCGCGCGCGCCACGTGGTCGTGGCGGCCGACGGCGCGCTGCCCGCGCTCGTGCCCGAGTACGCCGGGCGGGTGCGACCGCGCCGGCTCCACATGGTCGCGACGACGCCCCTGCCGCCCATGCTCGATCGGATGGTCTACGCGCGCTGGGGCTACGAGTACCTGCAGCAGCGGCCCGACGGCAGGGTCGTGGCCGGCGGCTTCAGCGACGTCGACGGCCAGGACTCGTACACGGACAGCGACGCCGGCAGCCCGGCGATCTGGGATCGGGTCCAGAGCTACCTGCGCGAGGACCTCGGCGTCGACGCCGGGGTCACGCATCGCTGGGCCGGCGTGGTCGGCTACACGGAGGACGCGCTGCCCTACGTCGGCGAGGTGCCGGGCCGCCCCGGGCTGTACGTGGCGGGCGGCTACTCGGGCGTCGGGAACGTGCCGGGGTTCATGGCCGGGTGCGACCTGGCGGACGCGATCGCCGGGCGCGGCCGCGAGCCGCTGTTCCCCGCCGGCCGGTAGGGCGGCGGCCCGGCGAGCTGCGGCTTGACTTTGCGCCCCACCCGTGGTGTGGTCGTGGGATAGCGGACAAAGTTCCGGAGCTGATCTCGCTGGCCAAGGCGGCCGGAGCAAGTCGGCGCTGGCTCGAGGCGCTCGATTACGCGTCACAGGCGCTTGCCCTTGACGCGAGCCAGACCGACGCGGCGGCCATGGTCGGCACCGCGCGCAAGCACCTCGGCACGATCGGCAAGGAGAGCGCCGAGCTGCGCCAGATCACGGTCGTGGCGGTGGACATGCACCGATCGACCGCGATCGCGGCACAGGTCGGCCCGGAGGCGTGGCGCGTGCTGATGCTGGAGGTCTACGAGGTGTGCGTCGACGCGGTCGCCCGCTACGAGGGTCGGGTGACCAAGTATCTGGGCGACGGCATCCTCGCCGTGTTCGGCTACCCCGTCGCCCACGAGGACGACCCCCGCCGGGCGGTGCTCGCGTCGCTCGACGTCCTGGAGGGGATCGACGCCCACGGGCCCCAGTGGGAGACGCTCTTCGGCGCGGCGGTGGCGGTCAGGGTCGGCGTCGACAGCGGCGTCGTCGCCGTCGGCCCGCTCGACGCCAGCCCGTGGTCCACGGAGGAGATCGCGGGCGACCCGCCGAACATCGCGTCGCGGGTCCAGGCGACGGCGGACCGGATGACCGTGCGCGTGACGGACGCGACGAAAACGCTGATCGAGGGGTGGTTCGAGACCGAGGAGATCGGCCCGATCGTGCTGCGGAACTACCCGGAGCCGGTCCGCCTGCACCGCGTGCTGCGGCCGACGCGGGCCGAGACGCGCCTCGAGGCCCGTGCCGGCGCCAGGCCGCCGCTGCTCGGCCGAGACGCCGAGCTGGCGGTCCTGCGATCCGCTTGGAGCAGGGTGGCGGCGACCGGCGATCGGCAGGTGGTGAGCATCACGGGCGAGCCCGGGATCGGGAAGTCGCGGCTCGTCGAGCACACGGCCGCCACCGCGGTCGCGAGTGGCGCGGCGCACGTGACGATCGCCTGCTCATGGCTCCATCAGGAGAGCTCATTGAGGCCCGTCAGCTGGGCGCTCGGGCGGTTCTTCAGCCTCTCGCCACGGGAGCGGGCGAGCGACGCCCTCACCCTCGACGCGATCCGGCGCCAGCTGGAGCAGCTCGCCAACCGGCGGGTAGCCACGGAGGAGGCCGTACCGATCTACGGGTGGCTACTGGGGGTCCGCTCGGCCGTCGACCTGGAGCCCGAGGCGCTGCGGCGGCGGACGTTCGACGCCGTGATCGACCTGCTCGAGGCCATGTCGATCAGCTCTCGGCTCGTCCTCTGCGTCGACGACGTGGATGCGGCCGACGCCTCCACGGTGGAGCTCTTGCGAACGCTGCTGGCCCGTCCGGGCACGCCGATGCTGGTCGTCCTCGCGGGCCGCGGGCCGCTTCCCGACCTGCCCGGCGCACAGGAATCGCTCGAGCTCAGGGGTCTCGTCGCCGGCGACGCGGCGGCGCTCGTGCGCGCGGTGGCCCCGCACGTCGACGACCGGGTCGTGGCACGGCTCGTGGGCGGCTCGGACGGCGTCCCTTATTTCCTCGAGGAGCAGGCCCGCGCCGCACAGGAGTCACCCGATGAGGCGACCCGTGCGCCGCTCGAGCTCTCCCAGTTCCTGGCGGCCCGGCTCGACGAGCTCGGCCCGAGCCTCAAGCGGCTGCTTGGGGAGATCGCGGTCGCCGGCGAGGGGGTGCGTCTCGATGTCCTGGCGAGGCTCACCGACGTGCCGGCCAGGGGGCTCGACAAGCTACTCGACGAGCTTTCTGGCCGGCGGGTCCTGATACGCCGAGGCGGACCGACCGGCGACGTCGTCCGGTTTCGCCACGCGCTGATGCGCGAGGCTGCCTTCGACGCCGTCCTCGAGGCCCGCCGCGTCGAGATCCACGGGCGCCTGGCCGAGCTGCTGGCGGAGACGCCCGGCGTGGCCGCGCCGGAGGAGCTGGCCCGCCACCACGAGCAGGCGGGCGATGCGGAGCAGGCCGCCCGCCGGTGGCTCGAGGCCGGCCGGATCGCCGCGGCGAGCGGGGCCGGCACCGAGGCGGCGAAGCTCTTCCGCAACAGCCTCGCGGCGGCGTCGGGCCTGCCCGAGGGCGATGGCCGGGCCGCCGTCGAGCTCGACGCGCAGCTCGGACTCGGAACCGTGCTGTCGACGCTCGAGGGTTACTCGTCACCGGCCGCCCGCGCGGCGTTCGAGCGCGCCACCGTGCTGGGCGAGCAGGTCGGCGACGGCGCGACGATCTTCCCGGCCCTGTGGGGCACCTCGTCCTACTGGTTCGTCCTCGGCGAGCATCACGTGGTCGCGCCGCTCGTCAGGCGGCTCCTGCGGATCGCCGACGAGCAGAAGGACCCGCGGTTCCGCTTCGAGGCGGCCTTCGTCGCGGGATACAGGCACCTGGTCTTGGGTCGGTTCGAGGAGTCCCGCGCTGAGCTCGAGCAAGCGGCGCGCCACTTAGGCCTCGAGCCGATCGCCGACCTTGCGCAGGACTCAGGCATCGTCTCGCGCTCGACGCTCGCGGTCGTCCTCTGGTTCCTCGGCGAGACCGAGGCCAGCCGGGAGATGGCGCGCGAGACGCTGCGACTGGCCGACTCGCTCGACCCGGCCGCCCGCCGGACAGCATTGACCGCCTGCTGGGCGCGGGCCAATTTTGCCTGGCGCTCGGAGCTCGACGGGGACTCGGAGCGCGCGATCGCGTTCGCCGACGAGGCCTGCGCGATCGCGGTCGAGCGCAGCTATCCGACCTGGTTCGCCGCCGCCACGCTCCACCGCAGCATCGCGCAGTGCCGCCTGGGCCGCTTCGACGATGGGCTGCCGACGCTCACGGCGATGGTCGACGCGTGGCGCTCGGCCGGCCGCGATGCGAACGGCCGCCAGCTCCATCCGATCCTGATGACGCCGTATTTCGGCGGGCGGCTCGTGGAGGCGCGACTCGCGAGCGGCGACGCCGAAGCGGCCACGGCGCTCAGCGACGAGCTGCTGCGCGAGACGGCGCGCAGCGGCGAGCGCTTCTGGGACGTCGAGCTGCTGCGCCTGCGGGCCGCGGCGAGCGGGGGGCGGGGCTCTAAGGCGCAGGCGGACCTCGAGGCCGCCCGCGAGCTGGCCCGGGAGCAGGGCGCCCGCGCGCTCGCGCAAGCACTCGAGTCCGCGGCGGACGTGGCCAGCCCGGCATCAGGAAGCGGCTCGTGATCCCGGCAACGCTCCCCGACTACGTCGAGCGCGGCGGCCGGCAGGTATGGCGCCCGCCCTACACGGCGCGCGGGGCGACGCTGTTCGGCTTCGTCGTCGACGCCGATGCCGACGCGATCGACCTGCTCCTCGACCACGTCTTCAACGAGCCGTCGAGCGGCGCGGTCGACTACCGCTGCGCGCATCCCAGCGTCATCGTGATCTTCGCCGCCATCGAGAGGCTCGCGTCCGCCGACCCCCGGGACGCGGAGCGCGGCTACCTGTCCGAGCTCGAGGCGTCGGTGTGGTGCCTCGCCGCCGACGTGGCGGCCGGCAGCCGGCTCCTGTGGTACCTCCCGTACGTCTTCGTCGACGCGGGGCAGGCCATCGCGAGCGGCCGCGAGGTCTACGGCTATCCGAAACAAACGGGATTCTTCGAGAGCGACTACCCCGACAGGCTCGAGAACGGCGGGACGACGACCGTCTCGGCGCCCGCGATCGACCCGTTCGGCAAGGACGAGCGGGCCACTCCCCGCCCGATGCTCTCCGTGGAGCGCGACCCGGCGGCGCGCGAGCTCGCCGGCGCCGGGTTCCCGGGCCTGCACGATCTGCTCAGGGACGGCCTCGACATCCCGCATGACCGCCCGTCCGGGCCCCCGCCACGGCCCTCCGGGGCGATCACGCCCGCCGGCGTGCTCCCGCCGCGGCGCGCGCCCACGTTCTCCGTTCCGGCCTGGGCCGGTCGCCGCCTGCTCGACACGCTGCTCGGGCACGAGGAGATCGAGGACGCCGGCGACCTGGTCGCGGAGATGATCGAGAACCCAACGCTCGTCTTCCTCAAGCAGTTCCGCGACGTGGCGTGCCCCACGAAGGCGTGCTACCAGGCGATCGTGGAGGCCCCACTCGCCATCCACCTTATGAACGCGAGCTACCAGGCGCTCGACCCCGAGGGGTTCGAGCTCACGGTCCGGAACTACGCCAGCCATCCGATCGCGAGCGACCTCGGGCTGACGTCACCGCTCGTACCCGGGCTCGCTTTCCGGGCGGAGATCGACTTCGACATCCAGCTCGGCCTCGAGGTCTGGCGGGCGTCGGCGTGACCGGGCCCGGTCGCTGATGGCCAGGCCCCGGATCGCGATCCTGGGCGGCGGCGCCGGGGCGATGACGGCGGCGCTCGAGCTGTCGGCGCCCGGCTGGGAGCATCACTTCGAGTCGATCACCCTGTACCAGCAGGGCTGGCGCCTGGGCGGGAAGGGCGCCTGCGGGCGCGGCCGTGACGTGCGGATCGAGGAGCACGGGCTCCATCTCTGGTTCGGCTTCTACGAGAACGCGTTCCGGCTGCTCGACCGCTGCCACCGGGAGCTCGACGCGCGCGCGGAGAACGGGCAGCCGCGCTGGGATCTGGCGTTCAAGAACGTCGAGGACAGCTTCAGCCGCGTGGAGCAACTCGCGGTCACGGACAACGACGGATGCCACTGGAGCCTCTGGCTGGCGGACTTCTTCGACGAGGCCGACGATCGCCCGTGGCTCGAGCCCGACCCGCGGCCGCCCGACGAGCGACCGGACGGGTGGACCGTGGCCTTCTACGCGGTGCGCTGCCTGCGGCTCGCCGCGGACCTCGCGTGGTCGCTCGTCGAATCCGACCGGAGGCTCCACATGATCCGCCCGGCTGTCGCGGAGGGCCGCGAGACGGTGACCGTGGTCGACGACGCCGCGGACCTCGCGCTGGCGTCCCTCGGGGGAGACCTGCGCGCCGCGCTCGACGCCGCCGCGAACCTGCTGGACGCGCTCGTCGAGGAGTCCTTCGACCGGCCCGGCGTGCTCTCGGCCTTCGGCGTAGTGGTCCGCGCCGTCGACCTCGCCGGCGACTTCCTGCGCAGGCGCTTCGACGACGAGATTCGCACCGAGCCGGCCCTGCGCCGCGCCTACTACGTCGTTGACCTGATGATCGCGATCGTGCGCGGCGTGATCGAGGACGGCGTCATCGCGGCGGACAGCTTCGACGTCGTCGACGACGTCGACTTCAGGGACTGGCTGCTCGCCCACGGAGCGCTGCCGGAGACCGCCGACTGCGCGCTCGTACGCGCGCTTGTCTACGACCTCGCTTTCGCCTACGTGGACGGCGATCCCGGGCGCCCCGCGTGCGAGGCGGGGACCGCGCTGCGAGGCCTCCAGCGCGCCTTCTTCACCTATCGCGGCTCGCTTTTCTGGCGGATGAGCTCAGGCATGGGCGACGTCGTCTTCCTACCCATGTACGAGCTGCTCGTGAAGCGCGGGGTGGACGTCCGGTTCTTCCACCGCGTCGAGGAGCTGCGCGCGGCGGGCGGCGCGGTGGCGGAGATCGAGATCGACGTCCAGGCCGAGGTGCCGGCGGGCACGCCGCCGGAGAAGTACGCCCAAACGCCGGTGAGCGGCGCCCAGCCGATCTTCGCCTGGCCGGCGAATCCGGCGCCGATCCTCGGCGGCGCGGCGAAGCCCCCCGAGTGCTACGAGTCCTGGTACCTGGGTCGCGAGGCCGCCCGCATCGACACCAAGGTCCTGAAGCGGGGCACGGACTTCGACCTCGTGGTCTTCGGCCTGCCGATCAGTTGCGTCCCAGAGGTGGCGCCGAGCCTCATGGCCGCCTCGCCGCTCTGGCAGGGCGCCGCCGACCACCTCAGAACGGTGCCGACGCAGGCGATGCAGCTATGGCTCACCGAGCCGGCGTCCGCGCTCGCGGAGGTCGAGGACGGGGTCGTGGTCAGCGGGTACGTCGAGCCCCACGACACGTGGGCGGACATGTTCCAGCTGCCGCCGCGCGAGAACGTGAAGCACTCCGCGACCGTCGCCTACTTCTGCAACGTGCTGGCCGACGCACCGCAGCCGCCGCGCGGTCCCGAGGCGGCGGACTGGCTCGCCGAGCGCACGGCGCTCGTGCGCGCGCAGGCGCTTCGATTCCTGACCCGGGACATGGCATCGCTGTGGCCGGGCGCGGTCGACATCGTGACCGGCCGGCTCGACTGGGACCTGCTCGTGGCCCCGCCGGGTACGAACGGCCCGGCGCGCCTGGACGAGCAGTACCTGCGCGCGAACGTGGAGCCATCGGAGCGCTACGTGCAGTCGGTCCCGGGATCGGGGCGGCACCGAATCCGCCCGGAAGCCAGCGGCTTCTCGAACCTGTACCCGGTAGGCGACTGGACCGCGTGCGTCATCGACGCCGGCTGTGTGGAGGCAGCCGTGATTTCTGGGATGCTGGCGGCAAACGCGATCCACACGAAGCACGGCGACCCGGTACGCGCACGGCCGATCATCGGCCTCGAAGGGCCGTAAGGAGAGGAGTACGAAGTGGCACCCGACGACCGGAGACGAACACGACGGCAGACCGACCCGCTGGTCGCCGCGGCCGCCGAGGCCGCGGGCGTCGCCTCCGAGCTCGCGGACTCGGTCTTCGAGGGAGTGACCACGAACATTCGCGGGCGTCGCACACGGGCCGCCGCCGACGCGCCGGCCGGTCGCCGGCGCCCGGCACGGATGCGGTCGATGGGCGCCGGTACGACTGCGCGCTCCTATTCGGAGGGCGCCTATCCGCTGGAGCAGGACACCACCGCCGACCTCATCGTCGAGCTGCTCGAGCGCTTCGGCGCCGCGGTTCGCGAGTTCGCCGCCACGTTCGCCGAGCGCGACCGGTACGTGGGCGAGCCGGAGTATCCGGTCCTCGAGCTGGCGGCGACGCCCGGCGGCACCGCGGTGACGAAGCTCGTCTTCACGAACACCGGACCCACCGCGCTCCGCGACGTCACGTTCGAGTCCACCGACCTGCTCGGCGCCGCCGCCACGATCGACGTGAGCGAGGTGAAGTTCAGACATGGGGAGGGATCGAGCATCCCCCGTCTCGCCCCCGGGGGGCGGGCGACGGTCATCGTCTCCGTCGAGCTCGACCCCGATACCCCGATCGGCTTCTACCGCGGGGTGATCCAGGCGCGGTCCGCGGCCCCGAAGGGCCGCGCCGCGACCCATGGAGGTCCGGAGGACGCCTGGTCGCTGCTCGAGCTCGAGGTGACGGGCACCGACCGGCGCAGGCCGATCGAGCCCGCCGAGCGCCCGCCGGCCGAAAAGTGACGACCGCCGCGGCCACGGCCGGCGCCGAGCTCGTCGAGGCGACGCTCGCCGCCGACGGCGGCCGCACCCGCGAAGCGCTGCTCGACCACCTCCACCGGAACGGCCTGCGCGGCGAGCTGTTCGACCTCGTCGCGGACTATCCGCTGCGGCCTGGCAAGGGGATCCGGCCGGCGCTCTGCCTCGCCACCTGCCGCGCCTGCGGCGGCGACGACGAGGACGCGCTCCCGGCGGCCGTTGCGATCGAGCTGCTGCACAACGCGTTCCTCGTCCACGACGACATCTGCGACGACGCCCGCCTGCGGCGCGGAAGCGAGGCGCTGCACGTTCGTCACGGCGTCCCGCGGGCGCTGAGCGCCGGCGACGCGCTGGCCTGGGCGGCCCTGGGGCCGCTCCTCGAGCACGCCGCGCGGCTCCGCCAGCGCCTCGCGTTCGACCTGCTGGCCGAGTTCGACCACCTCGCGCGCAGGACCATCGAGGGCCATGCGCTCGAGCTCCACTGGCGCGAGCGCGGCCTCGCCGGGCTCGACGTCGAGGGCTACCTCCGGCTCGTGCTCGACAAGACCTGCTGGTACTCGGCCATCCACCCGTGTCGCATCGGGGCGCTCCTCGGGTCGGGCGGGCGGGCCGACCTCGATCCGATCTCCCGCTTCGGGTTCTTCGTCGGCGCGGTGCTCCAGATCCGCGACGACGTCGAGAACCTGACCGATCGCTCGGAGTCGAACGGGAAGGACTTCGGCAGCGACATCGTCGAAGGCAAGCCCACGCTGATGCTGATCCACTTGCTGAGCTCTTCGCCGCCCAGGACACGCGACGAGGCGTTGCGGCTGGTGGGGCCCGTCGGCGACGACTCCGGCCTCCCGCGCGGCGAGCGCATCGACCGCGTCGTCGAGCTCATGGAGAACCACGGGTCGATCGACCACGCGTGCGCCTTCGCCGACGGGATCGCCGGGGCGGCCCTGGCCGAGCTTTCCCCGACCATCACGGGGTTGCCGGAGTCAGAGGACACGGCGTTCCTGCGGTCCCTCGTCCTCCACCTGCGGGACCCGGCGATCCGGGGCCGCTGAGCGGGGACGCGTCAGCCGGTCCCGAAGGGACCGGGCGCGTCCGAGTGCTGGTCCGTGTCCCACGTGGTGCTGTCGGTCTCGTCCTGCTCGGGCCCCTTCGACTCCTCCGTCGAGGCGGCCGCCGACTGCTTGTCGCGCTCGCCGGGCTCCTGCTCGTCGCGCTCTTCGTCTACCTGGTTCCTGTCCTCGCGATCCATGAGCGTGTTGTACCCGGACGCGACGGCAGTACGCGGCGTGCGGTGCGCCGGGCCGCCCGTTCCTCGAGCTGCAGCGCGTTGCCCATGAGCCAGAGCATCGGCGGCCAGAGCCCCACGAAGATCGCGCGGCGCTCCGCGTTCCCCCGCTCCTCCTGGTCCACGGTCTTGGCGCGGATCCAGAGGCCGACGCAAAGGTAGATCGCCCCGAACGACGCGGCGTGCAGATGCCAGCCGCGCAGCCCCAGGTCGCTGAGGGCCTTCGTGACCATGGCCGGCTCGTACCCGCGAGCGGCGGGTGCATGCATCCTCGGCCGACGGGTATCCGGCATCCGTGGCCCGCCTCCGGACACTGCCTCGTCTCCGCACGCGTCGGCTTGCGCTGGGCCGGTCCATGGCAACGGCGGCGCGCTGGCCCGTCGGCGTCGCGCTCACCTCCTGGCGCTACATGTGGCGTACGACGCCGATCTACCGCTCAGAGGAGCCGGGCTCGTGGCCGGAGGACGCCCCGCCGCGGCTGCCCGACGGCCTCGTGGACGACGACGTGCAGCGCGTCGCGGGCGGCGCCGGGCCGCTGTTCCACCGCCGCTACCTCGCGCGGATCGGGAGCCCGCGGCTCTCGCCCGAGGAGCTCATGGCGCGGCTGCAGCGGGATCCCGATCTCGCGGCGCCGAGCGAGTTCGCCACGTTCAAGAAGGCGGCGGGCGACCGCGACCGGATGCGTCCGGGCGACGAGTACGTGGTGCGCATGCCGGGACCGTGGGACGGGCCCGTGCGGGTGGTCGACGTCTCGCCGCGCTCGTTCCGCCTGATGACGCTCGAGGGCCACCTGGAGGCGGGCCAGATCGTCTTCCGCGCGAACGGTGACCGCGACCGGATGGAGTTCGAGATCGAGTCCTGGGCGCGCGGCGGCGACCGCCTGTCGGATCTGCTCTACGACCGCCTTCGAATGTCGAAGGAGGTCCAGCTCCACATGTGGACCTCGTTCCTCGAGCGTGTCATTCGACTGTCGGAAGGCACCCGAGAGGGCGGCCTCCGCATCCACACGCGCCGGGTGGAGGAGCTCCCCGTTGCTGATTGACAGGCTGCTTCGGCAGCCGAGCGATCGGCGAGAGGCCCTCGCCCAGCTGCGGCACCGCGGTGTCAACTTCGATTTCTCGCGGCAGACCGAGTACACGCGCGAGAACGGCTGGTATACGGACGACGTCCGGCACGCCCTGCCACCCGAGCCGCCCGGCGAGCCGGTTGGGGGCGGGAGCTGGGAGACCGCGCGCCGGATCGCCCGCAACTACGACTTCGCGGAGCCGTCGATCGTCGAGGGCGTCTTCGACCGCGACGAGCCGCTCGAGGACCGGACGATGCTCATCGTCCTGCACTTCCACCGCCTGCGCATACAGGTCGGGGTGCGGGTGGGCGACGTCTACGACGAGGGCCGCGAGCTCGACGGGCGTGCCGGCCGCGTGTTCGGCTGGAACTACCGGACGCTCGAGGGGCACGTCGAGAAGGGGCAGATGGACTGGCAGGTCTGGAAGTTCCCCGAGAGCGGCGAGGTCCTGTTCCGCATCCACTCCTTCTCGCGTCCGGCCGGCGGCGGGAACCTCCTGGTGCGGATCGGCTTCCGCCTGGTCGGGCGCCGCGAGCAGCTGCGCTTCCTGCGGCTGACAGCGGAGCGGATGGCGCGGCTGACGGAGGAGCGGCGCCGCCCGGTCCCGGCTCGCTAAGGTCGCCCGCCGATGGCCGGGCGGCCCCACGCCACTCCGTTTCTCGTCGCGACGGACGCTTGGCGGCGCGCGTTCCCGGGCGCGGTCGCCGGGGCGCTCGCCATGCGCGGTGTCCGCAACCCCGAGGAGAGCGGCGCGCTCGAGGCAGCCAAGCGGCGGCTCGAGGAAGGACTGAGGGGAGCCGGCGGGTCGGGCGGCGGCGACCGGGTCCTCGGCGCCTACGTCGACTACTACCGGAGTCGCGGCAAGACCTACCACGTGAAGGCGCAGCGGGAGTCGGTGGCGCTCAAGGGCAAGCCGATACCGCGGCGGGCGGCGCTCGTCGAGGCGATGTTCATGGCGGAGCTCGAGAACCTGATCCTGACCGCCGGTCACGACCTCGACGCGGTCACCGCGCCGGTCCGGGTGGACGTGACGTCGGACGGCGACCGCTACGTCCAGCTGAACGGGAGTGAGGCGGCGCTCGAGCGAGGCGACATGATGATGGCCGACGGCGCCGGCATCGTGTCGAGCGTGCTCCGCGGTCCCGACCGGCGGACCCGCATCACCCCCGAGACGCGCCACGTCCTCTTCGCCGTCTACGCGCCCGCCGGCGTCGGCGAGGACGCGGTCCGCGAGCACCTCGAGACCATCCGGGAGAACGTCCTGCTCGTGGCGCCGGAGGCGCGCGTGGAGGAGCTGGCCACGCTGACCGCCGCCTGACCGCGCCCGCGCCGCGGCGCGAGCTAGCGTCCAGGCCGCAGCCGGGACAACGACAGGAAGGGGCCGGGATGGCGAAGGTTCTGTACACGGCGGAGGCGCAGGTGACGGGCGGGCGCGCCGCGGGCCACGGGCGCACCTCGGACGGGCGGCTCGAGGTCGACCTGCGCGTGCCGCAGGAGCTCGGCGGAGACGGCGGCGGGACGAACCCGGAGCAGCTCTTCGCGGTCGGCTTCGCGGCCTGCTTCGAGGGCGCCCTCGCCGTCGTCGCCCGTCGCCAGAAGCTCGAGGCCGAGGACGCCTCGATCGACTCGAAGGTCAAGCTTCTCCCGACCGGCGAGGGCGGGTTCAGGCTGGCCGTCGACCTCGACGTGACGCTCCCGTCGATCGACGATCCCGACAAGGCCGCGGACGTCGTCCGGGCGGCCCACGGCGTCTGTCCCTACTCGAACGCGACCCGCGGGAACATCGAGGTGGGCCTCACCGCCAACGGCCAGGCCGTCGATTAGGAGCATGGGGGCTCAGCTCGGCTGCACGCCTCCCGGCCGAGCGCCGCCGCCCGCCCGGCGTACGAGCCAGCTGGCGAGCGGCACCACGATCAGCGTTCCGATGAAGGCGGACACGAGGCCGCCCCAGTCGAAGACGTCCGTGTCGCCGATCCCGAGGAGCGCCGTGAAGATCGCCCAGCCGAGCGCGGCGCCCGCCAGCCCGAGGACAATCGAGACGAGCCAGGACCGCCAGCCGCTCATGTGCTGGAAGGCATCGTTCGGGATGATCGCTCGCACGACGGCGCCGACGACCAATCCAAGAAGAAGAGCACCGATCACCGCATTCCTCCTACCGGTTGACTGCGTCCGATCGTTCTACTTCGACCTTCGAGCGGCTAGTCCTCGCGGCCCCGCCGGCAGCAATCGTGCGGCGTATGCTGGCGCCCTCCGATGGAAGACGTGGTGATCCTCTGCGGCGGGCGCGGCACGCGCCTGCGCGAGCACACCGAGGCGATCCCGAAGCCGCTCGTCGAGATCGGCGGCCGGCCCATCCTCTGGCACGTGATCCGGATCTACGCCGAGCAGGGATTCCGCCGCTTCGTCCTCTGCCTCGGCTACCGGGGCGAGATGATCGCCGAGTTCGTGCGCGCCGACGGGCTGCCGGCGGACCTCGAGATCGAGTGCGTGGACACGGGCGAGGAGACGCCCACGGGCGGGCGCATCGCGCGCGTGGCGGATCGCCTCGGCGGCGCCACCTTCTGCGTGACGTACGCCGACGGCGTCGCCGACATCGACCTCCGCGGCCAGCTGGCCTTCCACCGCGGCCATGGGGCGCTCGCCACGCTCACCGTCGTCCGGCCCGAGCTTCAGTTCGGTGTGGCCCGGCTGGACGGCGACGGCCGCGTGGCCGGATTCGAGGAGAAGCCTCGCTTCGAGGGCTGGATCAACGGCGGGTTCTTCTGCTTCGAGCGCGGGGTCGTCGACTACCTCGGCGAGGACTCGGTCCTCGAACGCGAGCCGTTCGAGCGCCTCGCCGCCGACGGCCAGCTGCGCGCCTACCGCCACTCCGGCTTCTGGGACTGCATGGACACCTACAAGGACGCCGTGCTCCTGAACGACCTGTGGGCCGAGGGGCGCGCGCCGTGGAAGCTGTGGTCGTGAGCGGCTCCGCCGGGAGGAACTTCACGACCCCCGGCGAAGATCGCGTCCGTGACGCGCACCGGGACGACCGCACTCACACTCTCCGAGGAGATCCGCCAGCGTTTCGACGAGTTCAGCCGGTCCCAGAAGGACGTCGGCCAGTACATCGTGGATCACCTCGAGGAGGCGGCGTTCCACACGGCCGAGGAGCTGGCGCGGCGGGCCAACACGTCGAGCTCGACGGTGGTGCGCTTCGCCCAGGCCCTCGGCTTCGAGGGGTTCCCGGAGCTGCAGGCCGCGGCCCGCGACGAGTACCGGCGCGCGCGTGAGAACGGGGCGGGGCCGGCCGACCTCGGCGGGGCCCCGCTCTTTCCGATCGACCAGACGGAGTTCGAGACGGCGCTCGCGGCGGACCACGCGAACCTCGTCGAGACGGCCCACAGGGTCGACCGCGACGAGGTGACCGCCGCGGTCGACCTCATCTCGCGCGCGGACCGCATCGTCCTGTGCGGCACGGACCAGATGGCCTTCTTCGCGAGCTATCTGCGCCACCTGCTGATGCTCCTCGACCTGCGCGCCGAGGTGGTGGCCTCGCCGAGCCAGGAGGGGCTCGCCAAGCTCGGGAGGGTGAACGACGCGACCGTGATGGTCGGCTTCTCCGCGGGCCGTCCGCACCCGCTCGTGGTACGGGCGATGAAGCTCGGGCGCAACCGCCGCGCGGCGACGATCGCGATCGCCGACGCGACGCTGTCCGAGGTCGCGAAGCTCGCGGACCACCGGCTCTACTACTCGTCGAACAGCCCCGCCTACGTCCGCTCCCACACCGCCCTCCTGAGCCTCGTCCAGGCGCTCGCGTACGGCGTGTACGCGCTCGACGAGTCGGCGTACGCCGACCGCATCAAGGCCTTCCGGCTCAAGTAACGTCGGGCGGGTGGGCGGCCGCTACACCCTCGACCGACTCCAGCACCCGATCGTCCAGGCGCCCATGGGCGGCGGCCCCTCGACGCCGGCGTTGGCCGCCGCCGTAAGCGCCGCCGGAGGGTTCGGTTTCCTGGCCGCCGGCTACCGGTCGCCGGACGCGCTGCGCGACGACATCCGCGCAGTGCGCGCGGAGACCGACCGGCCGTTCGGCGTGAACCTCTTCGTCCCCTCTCCGCCGGGGGACGTCGGCGAGAGCGTGCGGCGATACGCGGCCTCGCTGAAGCGCGAAGCGGAGCGCTACGGCGTGCCGCTCGGCGAGCCACGCCACGACGACGACGCCTGGAGCGAGAAGCTGGCGCTCGTGGCGGAGGAGCTCGTCGACGTGGTGGGATTCACCTTCGGCTGCCCCGATCCCGCGGTCGTCGAGGAGCTCCGCGCGAGCGGTGCCGCGGTATGGGTGACGGTGACGACCGCCGCCGAGGCCGGCGTCGCGAACGCCGCCGGAGCGGACGCGCTCGTCGTCCAGGGAGTCGAGGCAGGAGGGCATCGCGGGTCGTTCGACGACGAAGCGCCGGGCGAGGTCGGCCTGCTTGCGCTGCTCCAGTTGGTCGGCGCGGCGGCCGACCTTCCGCTCGTCGCCGCTGGGGGGCTCGCGACCGGTCGGGGGATCGCGGCCGCGCTGGCCGCCGGCGCCGACGCCGCCGCGCTCGGCACCGCGTTCATGCTGAGCCCCGAGGCCGGCACCTCGGCGGCGCACCGCGAGGCGCTCGCCGGCCGCTCCGGCACCGCGCTCACCCGGGCGTTCACCGGCCGCACCGCGCGCGGAATCGCGAACCGTTTCCTCCGCGAGCACGACGCGGCGGCGCCCAGCGCCTACCCCGAGGTGCACCATCTGACCGCGCCGCTCCGGGCGGCCGCCCGCGAGGGCGGCGACGCCGACGGCTTCCATCTCTGGGCGGGCCAGGCCCACACCCTCGCCGAGCAGCTGCCGGCGGGCGAGATCGTGAGGCGCCTGGCGCAGGATGCGCGGGAGGCCCTGCGGGAGGCGGCCGGCCGTCTGGGCGACACGGCGGATGGATGGCACGGCCCGTGATCAGGTAGAACTCCGGCCCGCGTGTCCAGGTCAAGGAGGTCCTCAGTGCTTCGTCGGTCGCTCGTGATGTCGCTGGTCCTGCCCGCCGTACTGCTCGTGTCGGCGGCCCCGGCCGCCGCCACCCGGTACGAGGTCGGGTCGCCCGGATCGGGCGACCCGTTCTTCGAGCTCGCCGGAAACGGCGGCTACAACGTGCGGCACTACTCGCTGGATATCGAGTACGCACCCGATACTCGCCAGCTCACGGGTAGGTCCGTGGTGATTGCCAGGGCCACCCAGAACCTCCGCCGCTTCAACCTCGACCTGCGCGAGTTCCTCACGGTGTCGAGCGTCAGGGTGAACGGACGGAGGGCGTCCTATAGCCAGCACTCGGGCCAGGAGCTGTCGATCGACCCGCGGCCGAAGCTCAAGCAGGGTCGGCTCTTCGTGGTCTCGGTCGAGTACTCCGGCACGGCGGAGCCGGTGGTGGATCCCGACGAGTCGATCGAGGGCTGGATCCCCACGGACGACGGCGCGTTCGTGGTCAACGAGCCGCAGGGCTCGCCCGGCTGGTACGCCGTGAACGACACCCCGCGCGACAAGGCGACCTACGACATCAAGGTCACCGTGCCGGCGGGCCGGGTCGTCATGTCGAACGGGATCCTGATCTCGCGCCGCGACCGGGGCGACGAGAGCACCTGGCACTGGGTCGAGCGCTATCCGATGGCGCCGTACCTCGCGACCGCCACCAACGGCGTCTTCGAGACGCGGTTCCGCCGCCTCGACGACGGGCTGCCGGAGTACAACGCGGTGGATCCACAGACGCGCGTGAACGCGCAGTCCGAACCCGACCCGGAGCTGGCCTGGGAGCGGCTCGAGCCGCAGCCCGAGATCCTGGACTTCTTCTCGGAGCTCTACGGCCCGTACCCGTTCGAGAGCATCGGCGGAATCATGGACTGGGCGCCGAACGTCTTCTACTCGCTCGAGTCGCAGACGAAGGCGAACTACTGGCGCATCGTCGGACCGTCGACCGTTGTGCACGAGGTCGCCCACCAGTGGTTCGGCAACGCGGTGACGCTCGCCTTCTGGCCCGACATCTGGCTGAACGAGGGCTTCGCCACGTTCTCCGAGTGGATCTACGACGAGCGCCACGGCGGCCCGACCGCCCAGGAGACGTTCGACGAGCTGTACGCGATCCCCGAGGACAGCGAGGAAGGCCAGGACCTCTGGTTCCCTGCACCGGCTGACCTGCCCGGTCCGGAGGCGATGTTCCACACGCCGGTCTACGACCGCGGCGCGATGACGCTCCAGGCGCTGCGCCAGAAGGTGGGCGATGCGGTCTTCTTCGAGCTGCTTAGCGACTGGTACCGGCAGAACCGGTACCGCAACGTGACGACGGCCGACTTCATCGCGCACGCCGAGCGTGAGAGCGGCCAGCAGCTCGACGACTTCTTCCAGGTCTGGCTGTACGAGGAGGGAAGGCCTGAGAGCTGGTGACGGCGCCGCCGCGGCGGATCCGCGGCGGCGGGGGGAGGAGGGCCGAGACGCGCCCGGCGGCGGGAGGCCGGGCGCGCCGGCTACCCCGGGTGCGCCCGGGGACTTCGGATGGGCGGGGGCTATCCTGGTGAGCTGATGGAGACCGGCACCTTCAGAGTCAAGGCCGGCCTCGCCGAGATGCTGAAGGGCGGGGTCATCATGGACGTGGTCACGGCCGAGCAGGCCAAGATCGCGGAAGACGCCGGCGCGGCCGCGGTGATGGCGCTCGAGCGCGTGCCGGCCGACATCCGCTCCGCCGGCGGCGTGGCCCGGATGGCCGACCCCACCAAGGTCGCCGAGATCCAGGAGGCGGTCACGATCCCGGTCATGGCGAAGGCCCGGATTGGCCACTTCGTCGAGGCTCAGGTGCTCGAGGCGCTGGAGGTCGACTACATCGACGAGTCCGAGGTCCTAACCCCCGCCGACGAGGCCCACCACATCGACAAGTGGAGCTTCAAGGTGCCGTTCGTCTGCGGCGCCACGAACCTGGGCGAGGCCCTGCGCCGGATCGCCGAGGGCGCCGCCATGATCCGCTCGAAGGGCGAGGCCGGGACCGGCAACGTGGTCGAGGCGGTCCGTCACATCCGGCTGATCACGGGCGAGATCCGCCGGGTGGGGTCGCTGAGCGAGATGGAGCTTCCTACCGCCGCGAAGGAGCTCCAGGCACCGCTCGACCTGGTCCGCGACGTGGCCGAGAAGGGCCGCCTGCCGGTGGTCCTCTTCTGCGCCGGCGGGATCGCCACGCCGGCGGACGCCGCGCTCATGATGCAGCTCGGCGCCGAGGGCAACTTCGTCGGATCCGGGATCTTCAAGTCCGCCGACCCGGCCCGCCGCGCCCGCGCGATAGTCGAGGCCACCACCCACTACGACGATCCCGAGCGTGTGGCGGCCGCCTCGCGCGAGCTCGGGGAGGCCATGCCGGGCATCGAGATCGGGACGCTGCAGGCGGACGGCGGCCTGCTGCAGAACCGCGGCTGGTGACTCAGCCGACCGTCGGCGTACTCGCCATCCAGGGCGACTTCGAGGCGCACGCCCGGGTCCTCCGCGACGTCGGGGCCGCGCCGCGCGCCGTCCGGACGCCGGCGGACCTCGAGGGCCTGGACGGGCTCGTCATCCCCGGCGGGGAGTCCACCACCATGACGATCGGGATCGAGCGGGAGGGCCTCGCGGAGCCGCTACGAGAGCTCGCCCGCAGCGGGCGCCCGGTACTGGGGACCTGCGCCGGCATGATCATGCTCGACCGCGAGCACCTCGGGCTGCTCGACGTGACCGCGCGCCGCAACGCCTTCGGACGCCAGCTGCACAGCTTCGAGGCGGATCTCGAGCTCGACGGCTTCGGCCCCGTTCGGGCCGTCTTCATCCGAGCCCCATGGGTCGACGAGCACGGTGGTGACGTGGAGGTGCTGGCCGAGATCGACGGCCACCCGGTGGCGGTCAGGCAGGGGAACATCGTCGCGGTGGCGTTCCACCCTGAGCTGACCAGTGACCGCAGCCTTCACCGCTGGCTGCTCGACCGTGCGGCGGTGCCCTCGTGAGGGACCAGCGCGCCGAAGCGCTCGCGCAGATCCTCGTCCGCTACTCGACCAAGGTGGGCATGGGCGACGTCTGCGTAATCCAGTCGACCACCGCCGCCGAGCCGCTCGTCCAGGCCGTGTACGAGGAGGTGCTGCGGGCCGGCGGTCTGCCGGTCATGCACCTCAGCACGACGGGGGCTCAGGCCGCGTTCTACGACCTGGCGAGCGACGAGCAGCTCGATTGGGTCCCGCCGACCGCCACGTGGGCCGCGGAGAACGCCGACGTGCGCGTGGCGATCCTCGGCGACGTGAACGCGCGGGAGCTTTCGACCGCCGACCCCAGGAAGCAGGCTCGCGCCCAGAAGGCGCGCAAGCCTCTCATGGAGACGTCGATGAGACGTTCCGCCGCCGGCGAGCACCGTTGGGCCGTGACCCTCTTCCCCACGCACGCCTACGCGAGCGAGGCGGGCATGTCGCTCCGTGAGTACGAGGACTTCTACTACTCGGCCTGCCTGGCGACGGACGGCGACCCGGTGACGGCCTGGGAGCGGCAGTCCGACGAGGTGCGCCGGCTCGCGGAGTGGATCGAGGGCAGGGAGGAGGTGCGGATCCAGGCGGAGGGGACGGACATCACGCTCGGTGTGGCCGGGCGCCGGTGGATCCCCTGCGTCGGCGAGCACAACATGCCGGACGGCGAGTTCTTCACCGGGCCGATCGAGGACTCCGTGAACGGCGAGATCTCGTTCTCGTTCCCGGCGAGCTACGGAGGCCGGACGGTCGCGGGCGTGCGCCTCCGCTTCGAGGACGGCAAGGTGGTCGACGGTTCCGCGGAGCAGGGCCACGAGTTCCTGAACGAGATGCTCGACACCGACGCCGGGGCGCGCCGCCTCGGGGAGCTCGGCATCGGCACGAACTACGGCATCGCGACCGGCACGAAGGAGATCCTGCTCGACGAGAAGATCGGCGGGACGGTCCATCTGGCGATCGGGATGAGCTATCCCGAGACGGGCGGCGAGAACAGCTCCGCCGTCCACTGGGACATGGTCTGCGACCTGAGGCGCGGCGGGTCCATCACGGTCGACGGGGTGGAGCTCCAGCGGGACGGCCGCTTCCGGGTCTGACGCGCGGCCCCGCGCGTACACTCACCGCCGATGGCAGGCCACTCCAAGTGGGCGTCGATCAAGCACCGGAAGAAGGCGGTGGACGCGAAGCGCGGGCAGCTCTTCACGAAGCTCTCCCGCGCGATAACGGTCGCCGCGCGGGAGGGCGGCGGCGACCCCGACGGCAATCCCTCGCTGGCGCTGGCGGTCCAGAAGGCGCGCGACGCCTCGATGCCGAAGGACAACATCGAGCGGGCGATCGCAAAGGGCACCGGGGCCGACTCGGACGCCGCGGCCTACGAGCCGGTCGTCTACGAGGGCTACGGTCCGGGGGGCGTGGCCATCCTGGTCGAGGCGCTGACCGACAACCGCAACCGCACCGGCGCCGAGGTCCGACACATGTTCACCAAGGCCGGCGGCAGCCTCGGCGAGCCGGGCTCCGTGGCATGGACCTTCGAGAAGAAGGGCGAGGTCGTCGTCGACGGCGGGCGCTACTCGGAGGACGACCTGCTGCCGGCGATCGACGCCGGAGCGGAGGACCTGTCGATGGACGGTGACGTTTGGGAGATCGTGACCGCCCCGGGCGACCTGGCGGCGGTGCGGGCGTCGCTCGAGGACGCCGGGGTGGAGCTCGAGTCCGCAGAGCTCGTGCAGCGGGCCACCACCCGCACGCCGGTCGAGGAGCCGCGGGTGGGGTCGCTGATGCGGCTGATCGAGGAGCTCGAGGAGCACGACGACGTCCAGGCGGTCCACGCGAACTTCGACGTGGACGCCGACGTGCTCGAGCGGGTGACGGCGTAGGGACGGTTCCGGGCGGTAGGCGCCCAGGCCCGGACGCAGGCGTCCGGGCCTACACGCAGAATCCCACCCATTGGTGGTCGTACTCGGCATCGATCCCGGCACCGCCCACACGGGCTACGGTGTCGTGCTCTCCCGCGGGCGCCGGCTGGCCGCCCTCGACGGCGGCGTCATCGAGACCAGACCCGGCACCCCGCTCGAGCGCCGGCTTGCCGCGATCTACTCGAAGGTCTGCGATCTGATCCGCGAGCACAGCCCCAAGGCGGTGGCCGTCGAGGAGCTCTACTTCGGCCGCAACGTCCACACCGCGTTCGCCGTTGGGCAGGCCCGTGGCGTCGTGCTGCTGTCGGCGGGCATGCACGGGGTCCCGTGCTTCTCGTATACGCCGCAGGCCGTCAAGCAGGCCGTCTGCGGCGCGGGAGGAGTGCAGAAGGAACAGGTGCAGCGGATGGTGGGCGCGCTCCTGTCGCTCCCGGAGCCGCCGGAACCGGACCACGCGGCCGACGCCCTGGCCGTCGCGATCTGCCACGCGAACGGCGCGCCGCTCCTGGAGGCGCTCTCATGACCTGGCGCAGGCGCCGCCGCCGCCTCCGCTTCCCGTGGCCGCGAAGGCGGGTGTTCGCATGATCGCCTCCGTGCGGGGAAGGGTCGTCACCCGCCTGCCGGGCGAGGTCGTGATCGAGGCCGCCGGGGTCGGCTACCGGCTGGCCGTATCGGCCGAGACGTTGCGGACCGTCCCCGCGGTCGGCACCGAAGGACGGCTGCTCGCGCACCTCGTGCTCCGCGACGACGGCATGCACCTCTACGGCTTCGCGACCGAGTCCGAGCGCGAGCTGTTCCTGATGCTGATCGGGGTGCAGTCCGTGGGCCCGAAGGTCGCGCTGGCGGTGCTGTCGGGCGGCGGCCCACGCGAGCTGCTGAACGCGATCGCGACCGGCGACGCCGCACGCTTCCAGGCCGTGCCCGGCATCGGCAAGCGCACCGCGGAGCGGATCATCGTCGAGCTGCGGGAGAAGGTGGCGGGCAGGGCCACCGACGAGATCGTCGTGCGGCGGACCGCCTCGGACGACCCGCGCACGCTGGCCCGCGAGGGGCTCCTCGGGCTCGGCTTCGGTCCCCAGGAGGCGGACGGGCTGCTCGACGGGGCGACCGGGGAGAGCCCGGAGGACCTGATCGCCGAGGCGCTGAGGGCGGCGCGGTGAGCGGCGCCATCAGGACGCCCGGGGCGGAGCGGATCCACGACCCCGTGGCGCTTCCCGCGGAGGACGAGCTCGACCGCTCGCTGCGCCCGAAGCGGCTCGCCGACTTCGTAGGCCAGGAGCGGGTCAAGGAGCAGCTCGCGGTCTTCATCGAGGCCGCCCGCGGGCGCGGCGAGGCCCTCGACCACGTTCTTCTCGCCGGGCCGCCCGGGCTCGGGAAGACCTCGCTCGCCCAGATCGTGGCGAACGAGCTGGGCGTGGAGTTCGTGCCCACGGCCGGGCCGGCGCTCGAGCGCAAGGGCGACGTCGCCAGCTACCTAACCGCGCTCGAGCCGCGCAGCGTGTTCTTCGTGGACGAGATCCACCGGCTCCCGCGCGCGCTCGAGGAGACCTTCTACCCGGCGATGGAGGACCGCCGGCTGCCGATCACCGTGGGACAGGGGGCCGGAGCGCGCGTGGTCACACTCGACCTGCCGGAGTTCACGCTCGTCGGCGCCACCACCCGCACGGGCCTCCTGACGACGCCGCTTCGGGACCGCTTCGGGGTGACCCACCGGCTCGACCTCTACGGACCCGCGGAGCTCGGACGCATCGTGCTCCGCTCGGCCGGGATCCTCGAGGTCGAGATCGACGACGCCGGCGCCCGGACCATCGCCGCCCGATCGCGCGGCACGCCGCGCGTGGCCAACCGCCTGCTGAAGCGGGTGCGGGACTACGCCGAGGTTCGCGGCGCCGGCCGAATCGATGACGCGGTGGCCCGCGAGGCGCTCGAGCTGCTCGAGGTCGACGCGGCCGGCCTGGACCGCCTCGACCGCGACATCCTCCATGCCATCTGCGCCAAGTTCGGGGGCGGGCCGGTGGGCCTGTCCACGCTGGCGGTGGCGGTGGGGGAGGAGGCGGACACGATCGAGGACGTCTACGAGCCGTATCTGCTGCAGCAGGGTTTCCTGATGCGGACCCCCCGTGGTCGCGTCGCCACCGAGGCCGCGTTCCGGCACCTGGGGCTCGAGGCGCCGCGCGAAGCCTCGCAGCGGCTCTTCTAGTCGAACTGACTCTCCTCGGTGGAGCCGGCGAGCGCCGTGGTCTCGGCCTCCCCGCCCGCGATCACCTGCGCCACCTCGTCGAACCAGCCCGCGCCCACCTCGCGCTGGTGCTGGGTCGCCGTGTAGCCGCGGTCCTCGCTCGCGAACTCCGCCTCCTGCAGCCGGGCGTACGCCTGCATCCCCTCCCGGCGGTAGCCGTACGCGAGCGCGAACATCGAGTGGTTCAGCGTGTGGAACCCGGCGAGGGTGATGAACTGGAAGCGGTAGCCGAGCTCTGCGAGCCGCTCGTGGAAGCCGGCGATCTCCTCGTCGGAGAGCGTGCGCTTCCAGTTGAACGACGGCGAGCAGTTGTACGCGAGCATCCGCTCGGGGAACTCGGCGTGGATGGCGGATGCGAAGCGCTCGGCCTCCCCGAGATCGGGCGTCCCGGTCTCGCACCAGATCAGATCCGCATAGGGGGCGTACGCAAGGCCGCGTGCGATCGCCTGGTCCATGCCGGCCTCCGTGCGGTAGAAGCCCTCCTCCGTGCGCTCGCCGGTCAGGAACCGCCCGTCGGTCTCGTCGGCGTCGCTCAGGAGCAGGTCCGCGCCGAGCGCGTCCGTCCGCGCGATCAGAACGGTGGGCACGTCCTCGACGTCCGCCGCGAGCCGCGCCGCGATCAGGTTGCGGACCGCCTGGGCGGTGGGGAGCAGCACCTTGCCGCCCATGTGGCCGCACTTCTTCTCGGAGGACAGCTGGTCCTCGAAGTGCACGCCCGCGGCGCCGGCCTCGATCATCGCGCGCATCAGCTCGAAGCAGTTGAGCGAGCCCCCGAAGCCGGACTCGGCGTCGGCCACGATGGGCACGAACCAGTCGATGTCGTCGTCGCCCTCGGCGTGGTGGATCTGGTCGGCCCGGCGCAGCGCGTTGTTTATGCCGCGCACGACCGAAGGCACGCTGTCCGACGGGTAGAGGCTCTGGTCCGGGTACATCTGGCCGGCCAGGTTGGCGTCTCCGGCCACCTGCCAGCCGCTCACGTAGATCGCCTCGAGCCCGGCCTTGACCTGCTGCACCGCCTGGTTTCCGGTCGAGGCGCCCAGCGCCCTGACCGGCTCGTCGCCGGCGAGCTGCTGGCGCAGCCGCTCGGCGCCCCGGCGTGCGAGCGTGTGCTCGATCCGGAGCGAACCCCGCAATCGGGCGACGTCGTCCTCTCCGTACGGGCGCTCGACGTCCATCCGTCTTCCCCGGCGCAGTTCCCGGGGTGGTGTTCGGAAAAACCTCAGGGGCGGACGGCTAACCTGAGGCGTCGATGCCGATCTTCATCTGCCCGAACTGCGGGGACCGAAGCGTGTCCACGGAGCGCACGGCCGGCTTTCAGAATCGCGCGCGGGCGTGCGCGAAGTGCGGCTTCGGCTTCCTGTTCGAGCTGCTCGACGACTACTACCCGGCCCCGAACGCCGCGTTCTTCATCCTCGACCAGCAGGGCCGGCTGATCGGAACCGGCCGCGGCGCCCGCGAGCTGACCGGTCTCGGCGACCTCGACGTGATCGGGCGTCCGGTCCAGGACGTACTGAAACTGCAGTTTGAGACCGGTGACGATCACATCTCCACCGCGCTCGAGTGGGGCGTGCGGGTACTCGACAAGCAGGTGGTCGTGCACGCCGAGGGCGACCGTCCAGAGTCGGCGAAGGCGGACATCTTCCCGGCCTATGACGACGACGGCGGCCTGCTCCTGGTGCTGACCCCGCAATGACGAGCCGAGCGCGCAACTTCACGATCCTGGGCCTGGTCGTTGCGCTGCTCGTGGCCGCCGGGTTCGTCATAACGACGAAGGAGACGAGGCTCGGCCTCGACCTCCAGGGCGGGATCGAGCTCGTCTACGAGGCGCGCCCCACGCCGCAGGTCCCGGAGGTCACCCAGCAGGCGATCGACGACGCGATCGAGACGATGCGCGAGCGGGTCGACGCCTTCGGCGTCTCCGAGCCCGAGATCCAGCGCTCCGGCCGGGACCAGATCTCCGTCGGCCTGCCGGACGTGCAGAACGCGGACCGGGCCCGCGAGCAGGTGGGCACGACCGCGCAGCTCCAGTTCTACGACTGGGAGCCCAACGTGCTGGTGCGCGACCCGGACTCGCCGTTCGCGGGCTCGAAGGCGCTCTACGACGCGGTCGAGGCGGCCTCGAAGGAGAAGCCGAAGGCGGAGCGGACCGACGTGCCGCCGGGCTCCGACCTCTCGCCCGAGGAGGCCGACAGACAGAACGACACGAACGCGAGCGACCAGTACTACCTCTTCGGCCCGGACCGTTTCCCGATCGGCCCCGACGGCGAGCCGCTCCGCTTCGAGCCCTACCAGCCGTCGGGCAGCTGCGAGGAGCTGCTCGCGGACTTCGAGGAGCAACCGGGGCCGGCCAACGAGTACGCGGACGGGACCGAGTGCATGGAGCAGCTGGAGGCGCTCGGGAGCGGCGGGCCGCCGGACGGCTCCCGCGTCTTCAAGGTCCCGAAGGGCATCGTGGTCGTCGAGGCCGAGCCGGTCGAAGGCCAGTCGGAGCGGGTGCAGCGCTACTTCGTCCTAGAGGACGACTCGGAGCTCTCGGGAACGGACATCACGAACCCCGAGGCCCAGACCGACCCGCAGACGAACGAGCCGGTCGTGACCATGGAGTTCACCGACCAGGGCCGCGAGGCCTTCGCGCGCGTGACGAAGCGCATCGCGGAGCGCGGCAACGAGGCCCAGATCACCCTGCCCCCCGGATCCGACCCGGAGCAGGCGTTCCAGCGATTCGCGATCACGCTCGACGACCGGATCGTCTCCCTCGCCACGATCGACTTCATCCAGAACCCGGAGGGGATCGACGGCAGCACCGGCGCCCAGATCGAGAACATCGGCGGGTTCGACGCGACCAACGACCTCGCCCAGAGCCTCCGCATCGGCGCGCTTCCCGTCGAGCTGAAGCTGATCTCGGAGACTCAGGTGTCCGCCACGCTCGGGCAGCAGGCGCTCGATCAGGGCCTGCTCGCGGGGGCGGCGGGGCTGGCGCTCACGATCCTGTTCCTGCTCGTCTTCTATCGCGTCCTCGGCCTCGTCGCGACCGCGGCGCTGCTGATCTACGCCGTCCTCCTGTTCGCGCTCGTGAAGCTGATCCCGATCACGCTCACGCTGCCCGGCATCGCGGGACTGGTGCTCACGCTGGCGGTGGCGGCCGACGCCAACATCGTCATGTACGAGCGAATAAAGGAGGAAGTGCGCGCCGGGAGATCGGTCCCGGCCGCGATCTCGGCCGGCTACTCGAAGGCCCTGAAGACGATCATCGACGCGAACGTCGTGACGATCGGCGTGGCGTTCATCCTCTTCACGCTGGCCACGGCCGGCGTGAAGGGGTTCGCGTTCACGCTCGGGGTCGGCACGCTCGTCTCCTTGTTCACGGCCGTCCTCGCGACCTCGGCGATCCTCGGCTCGATGGCGCGGTCGCGGCTCCTGCGGCGGCCCAGCGCGCTGGGCGTGGGCACGCGCCACCGGCCCTGGAGCTTCGACTTCATGGGCAAGTCGCGCTGGTTCTTCTCGGCCTCGGGCGCCATCATCGCCGCCGGCGCCCTCGCAATCGCGACGCTCGGCATCAACTTCGGGATCGACTTCGAGTCGGGCACCCGGATAACCACGCCGCTCGAGCAGCCCGCGAGCGTGGAGGACGTCCGTGGCACGCTCGAGCCGCTCGGCTACGGCGACGCCAAGATCCAGGAGGTCGACGACCCGGAGCTCGGTGACAACGTCGTGCAGATCGCCGTGCCCGAGCTCGGGCCCGACCAGGTGGACGAGGTCGAGCGGGCGCTCGATCGGGACTACGGCGTGCAGGGGGACGATTTCTCCTCGAGCTCGATCGGGCCGACGTTCGGGGAGCAGATCGCGCGCACGGCGGTGATCGCGGTGATCGCCTCGCTCCTCCTCATCTCGATCTACATCGGGTTCCGATTCGAGTGGAAGTTCGCCGTTCCGATCATGATCGCGCTGGCGCACGACCTCCTCATCACCGCCGGCGTCTACGCGCTCACCGACCGTGAGGTCACCACGTCGACGGTGGCGGCGCTGCTCACGATCATGGGCTACTCGCTGTACGACACGATCATCGTGTTCGACCGAATACGCGAGAACGTGCCGCGCATGCCGCGCGCGACCTTCTCGCAGATCGCGAACCGCTCCATGTCGGAGGTGCTGACCCGATCGCTGGCCACCAGCTTCACGGTGTTGATGCCCGTCGGCGCGCTGCTCCTGTTCGGCGGCGAGACGCTCAGGGACTTCGCGTTCGCGCTGCTCGTCGGCGTGGCGTCCGGCGCCTACTCGTCGATCTTCATCGCCACGCCGGTGCTCGTGGAATGGAAGGAGCGCGAGCAGACCTACATGAGGCGCCGCCGCCTCGTCATGGAGGAGCACGGCGGTCTCGTGCCCGCGTTCGCGACCGGCGTGATCGGGGAGGAGCCGGCGGTCGCCGCCGCCACGGCGGGTGGACCGGCACGCGTCCAGCGGGCGCGGCGCGCGCTGACGCGGGCCGGCAGGTCTCGCGAGGCCGCGAAGCCGCCGCCGCCGGCCGAGGCGGCGCCGGCCGAGACGCCGCCGCCGTCGGCGCCGCCCGCGCCCGGCGACGGCGCACCCCCGGCGCCGCCCGCGCCGGAGCCGCCCCCGCGACCGGCCGCTGCCCCCGAGCCCCGGCCGCCGGCGACCCCCGCCAAGGCGCCGCCGCCGCCGCCCGCGCCTCCCGCGCCGGCGGCCAAGCCGGCCGGTGACGGCGGTCCCGCGGCGCCCGACGAGGCACCCGCCGGGCGCGCCGAGTCGCGCGTCACGAGCACGACCGGTCCGGGCAAGGCGAAGCCGAAGCCCAAGCGGCAGCGCCAGCGCTCCCGGAAGAAGCACGGGCGGAGGTAGCGGTGGCGCTCGTCGTCTGGGTGATGATGGGGATCGCCGTCTGGCACTTCACGGTCTTCGTGCCCGACCGCTTCTGGGGCGGCATCGTGGGCGCGTTCCTCGTGGCGATCGTCGGCGCGGCGATCTTCGGCTTCGCGGTGAACGGCGGCACCGTGCCCGGCCGCGACGACACGGAGCTCGTCCAGGCGTTGGTCGCCGTTCCCGGCGCGGCGATCGCCCTGGCGCTTTCCTATCTGTGGGGCGCCCGGCTCGACCGCCAGCACGGGATCGACCACGGCTTCACCCGCGCGGGCTAGCCGAGGCGGCGGCCGGAGCGGACGCGGCGCGTTCACCGGGCGGCTCCGATCTTGCGTACACGTTGGCGAGTTCCGCGGACCCCGTCCTTGCCGGTCTCCATCGGCAGGGTTGTTGCCGGTCACGGGGTCGCGGAAGGGGGGTTCCATACAAAACGGGACGCATAGTCCCGGAATGTGCGCACCCCCCGGGGAGGGGCGCGCCACCGAGCGGCCCGGGCGCCGGGCCGTCGAGGGCCGATGCCCTACAGGTGGGGCGACCTATTTACCCATCTCGGTACACAACTCGCCCACCTCCTGGCCCGGCGCCCATCATGCCACCTGCCCACCCCTTAACCAGTCCCGGCCCGGGCCGGCGGAGACCGGCGACGTTCCGTGCGCTCTCGCACCGCATCACACGCGCGCGCCACGCTCGCCGCGGCTCAAGCCGCGGCCGGCTCGTGCTCCGGGCAGTCGAGGCGCAGATCGGCGGGGGCGAGCGGCAGGTCGAGCAGCGCGCAGTGGTGGGCGCCCGACGCGCCCGGCCGCGGCCGGAAGAAGCGGCACGTCGGACACGTCCGGGCGACCCCGACGACGCCGGCCCGCTGCAGGTTCACGATCAGGTCGAGCAGGAGGACGAGCGATCGCTCCCTGTCCTGCTCGGGCAAGCGGCGAACAGCGGCGCGCGCGCGCTCGTCCCAGGCGTCGAGCCGGTCCGCCACCTCGCCGCCCCGGCGCGTGAGTCGAAGCGTCGCCGCCCTGGCGTCGGCGGGGTCCGGCCGTCGCTCCACGAGCCCCTTGCGCTCGAGTGTCGCGACCGCGTCCGAGACCGTGGGCTGCCGCACGTCGAGCGTGGCGGCGAGGGCGCCGACGCGGAGGCGGGCCGGGGGCTCGGAGCCGACGCGGAGCAGGATCTGGGCCTGTGTGGGAGTGAGCCCGTGGCGCCGCGCCTCTTCGCGCAACTCGAAGCGGAGCGCCTGGCCGATGCGCTCGAAGGCGGCGACGAGCTTCGTGTCGAGGTCGCGGGAGCCCGGCGGTAGAGCGCGCGCCGGGGCGGCCTCTCCGTTCACCATTCGTCGCCTGCGTACGGCCGGCTCCAGAGCACAACGGTAAGCGTCACCGCCTTGAACCAGGCCTGGTGCATGGCGTCGACCTCCTCCTCGGAGTGTCCCTTCTTCGCCAGGAACTCGCGCACGGTCGCGGTGATCGGGTAGACGAACGCGACCAGGTAACGGAGCGGAATCCGGTCCGGCGCGTCGACGCCGTCCGTCCGATTCTTCTTGGCCGGCGTATGGCGGAGCGCGATCTCCTCCTGGTAGTCGAGCCAGGCGCGGTCCCAGGGCCGCTCGCAGAGGTCACGGATCCACTGGCCGAAACGCGCTCGGACGCGCGTCAGATAGGCGTCGATCGGGGCCCCGTCGGGCCCTGCGAAGTAGCCCACGAGGTGGGGATGCGACGCGACGAATCCGTACCAGACGTCGAGCACGTCCTCGACCTGGTCGCGGAGCACCTCTCCCGCCATGCGCAGGTGACGCTCGTCGTTGTCGTCGAACAGCACGGTCTGCTTGAGCAGGGCGAGGTCGTCCTCCGAGACGGGCGAGCGCTCGAGGTCGTCGCTCCCATAGGCGTAGCCGGGGATCGCGCTGGCGGCTTCCATCATCTCCTCCTCAGGTAGATAGGAGTCCTATGTATACCACCGCGCAACGCCGGACGCGCTTCAGTCGCCGAGCCTCCCGCCCACGCGTCGCTCGATCCGGACGTCCCGATACGTCTCTCCCGGCTCCACGGGCTCGGGGAGGTTCTCCCGCTTCGCGAAGTCGTAGGCGCGGGCGCCGGGCGTACCGGTCACCCGGACCCGCGTCCGAGGCTCCTCGAGGTGCCGGATTTCATCCGCCGCGGCATGCGCGGTCACGGCGACATCGGCATCCGATTCGGCGAAGTCCGCGTCCGCGGCGGCGGCCGCGGAGATCTCGGCCTCGTCGTGACGGCTCGTCACGAGCGGGCAGAGCTCTTCGAACGCGGGCCGGCCTCGCCCCGGTTCGAAGACCTTCCGCCCTTTCCGCGTGCTCGGCGAGCGCTCTTGTCGTCGCCGGAGTCACCGCCGGACAGGCCACCCACCGCTTGGCGGCCTGTCTCGCCGACCTCCTCTGCGGCGGCGTCGACTGCGCCGCCCGGGCCGAGCGCCTCGCGCGCCGTGCCTCCGAGCTCGCCGGCGGCGTCGCCGAGCGTCCCGGCGACGTCCTTCAGGATGTCGGGATTGTTGTCGATCGTCGTGAGCGCCCGGTCGAGGATCGTGCGGACATTGTGGAGCCGCGCGGTCAGCGAGGCCTGAGCCTCGACGCCCTTGATCTCGAGCGCGACGCGGTCGATCTCCACGTCTGCCCCGACACCTATCTGGAGCAGCTCGGCGAGCCGTACCCGAAGTGCGATCCGGGCCTGGAGGTTGTCGACCTCGAGCGTGATCTCGTCGACCTTCAGCTGAGGAACGTCGAGCACCACGTCGGGCTCCCCGCCCGATGAGTCCTCGTACTCGGCCTCGTTGCCGGCGCGCTGCCCGGTCAAGGCGCCCGCCGAGCGGCCGCCCCCGATCTTCCGCTGAGTCGCCACGTAGCTCTCGCTACCCGATGTTACGGGGTGAAAACGCCCGTTCCGTCCGCTCTTCCCCACAGGATGGACCGGATGCTGACCAGCCCGACGAGGTGGGCGTGCGACCCATACGAGGTGGCGGCCGCCGAGCGGCTCGCCGCCGGCCTCGACGTGTCGCTTCCGGTCGCGGCCATCCTCGCGCGGCGCGGGTTCTCGCAGGTCCAGGACGCGCGCCGCTTCCTGGCCGCGGAGGAGCGCCATGACCCGATGACGCTTCCCGGGGTCCGCGCGGCGCGGGAGATGATCCTCGCGCACGTGCGCCGCGGCTCGCGCATCGCCGTGTTCGGCGACTACGACGTCGACGGCGTGTGCGCTACGGCCATGCTCGTCCGGACGTTGCGAGCGCTGGGCGCCGACCCGGTGTGGGCGCTCCCCAGCCGCTTCGACGAGGGTTACGGCCTCTCGACCGCCGCCGTCGATGGGCTGGCACGCCGCGGCGTGGCGCTGCTCGTGACGGTCGACTGCGGGATCACCGCGGTCGAGCAGGTGGCGGCGGCGCGAGCGGCCGGGCTCGACGTGGTGGTTACGGACCACCACCGGCCCGGCGACCGGCTTCCGGACTGCGTGGTCGTGCACCCGGCGCTCGGCTCCTACGGCTGTCCCGAGCTGTGCGCCTCGGGCGTGGTGCTGAAGCTGTCCGAGGCGCTCCACGGCGACGCCGACGAGGACCTCGACCTCGCCGCGCTCGCCACGGTGTGCGACCTCGTCCCGCTGCGGGACGAGAACCGACGCATCGCACGCGAGGGGCTCGTCGCGATCTCGCGCACCCGGAAGCCGGGCCTCCGGGCGCTGATGGCGGTCGCTTCCGTCGAGCCGGGCGAGGTTTCGGAGCACTCGCTCGGCTTTCGACTCGGACCTCGAATCAACGCCGCCGGGCGGATGCGCAGGGCCGACGCCGCGCTCGAGCTGCTGCTCACCGAGGACGGTGTCCGCGCCGAGGAGGTCGCCCGCGAGCTCGACCTGCTGAACCGCGACCGTCAGGAGGCGGAGACCCGCATCCTCTTCGCGGCGGACGCCGCCTGCCTTCCGCAGGCAAGCGGGGCGGCGATGGTCGTCGCCGGTGAAGGGTGGCATCCGGGCGTGGTGGGCATCGTGGCCTCTCGGCTCGTCGAGCGCTGGCGGCGGCCCTGCGTGGTGATCGCGGTCGACGATGACGGCTCGGGCCGCGGGTCCGGGCGCAGCATCCCCGGTTATGACCTTCATGCCGGGCTCGCGGCTTGCACCGAGCATCTGGTCCGGTTCGGCGGTCACCGGATGGCGGCGGGCCTCGAGCTGAACGTGGACGCGGTCGAGCCCTTCCGTCGCGCCCTCGCTGCCCACGCCGGCGCGGCCCTGACGCCCGGCGACCTCCTGCCGGTCGAGCGGGTGGACGCCGTGGTCCCGGGCGGCGTCCTCGGGCTCGGCCTGGCCGAGGAGCTCGAGCGGCTGCGCCCGTTCGGGACCACCAACCCCCAGCCCACGCTCCTCGTGCCCGCCGCCCGCTTCCTGCACGTGACGCCGATGGGGGAGGAGCGCGAGCACTCGCGCTTCACGCTCGTGACGGCCGGCGGCATCCGCTCCCGGGGAGTCGCTTTCGGCTCGCCGCCCAGGGCGCTCGCGCCGGCGGCGGCCGAGAACCACGACATCGCCCTCCGCCTCGAGGCAAACCGCTGGAACGGGATGGTGGAGCCCCGCGTGATCCTGCGCGCTCTGTGCCCGACGCGCCCCGGCGAGCTGCGCGTGATGGGGGAGGGCGGGCCGTTCTGGCCGAGGCTGCGGCGGGCGCTCGAGCGTGAGCGAGGTTCCGCGGAGCCGCCGCTCGCCGGGCGATATGCGCCGCCGCCCGTCGACCGCCGCCGCGAGGGCTTCGCCGGCGTCGCCGGCGACCTGTTCTCGAGCGGGGAGTCCGTGCTCGTGGGCGTCGCGGACGTGCCCCGCCGCCGCGAGGGCCTCGAGGCCATCGTCGCCGGGCTCGCCCCGAACGGCATGCCGGTGGCCTCCTGGGCGACCATTGCGGCCGAGCCGGAGCTCCTGCGGCGGTTCGAGCACGTGGTCGCGCTCGACCCGCCGCCCGGCGGCGTCACGGATGCCGTGCTCCGTTGCCTGCCGCGGGCCCACCTGGCCTGGGGCCCGGCGGAGGCCGAGTTCGCCCTGCTCGTGTGGCGGGCCGAGCTCGATCTGCGGCCGGCGCTCACCGAGAGCTACCGCGCGCTGCGCGGGCTCCCGCGCGACCCCTCGCCGGAGGCGCTCGAGGCCGCCCT
>Ga0081538_10000230_pt1 | contig 63036 bp, 53 predicted proteins | sample TabmetS5T2R1_FD_71022 | JGI IMG/M metagenome (GOLD analysis project Ga0081538, IMG submission 71022) | Tabebuia heterophylla rhizosphere microbial communities from the University of Puerto Rico - S5T2R1 | ecosystem: Host-associated > Plants > Roots > Rhizosphere ...
AGGCCGCGAAGCGGATTGCGGCGGACCTCGCCGCCGGCCGCGAGGTCGGACCGCTGGCCGGGGTGCCGACCGGGGTCAAGGACCTGATCTGCACCAAGGGCATCCGCACGACCTCCGGGTGCTTCGCCTACGCCGACTTCGTGCCCGACGAGGACGACGTCGTGGTCGAGCGGATCAGGGCCGCCGGCGCGGTGGTGATCGGCAAGACCCAGGTGCCGGAGTTCGGCTACTCCGGTACCGGGCAGACCCCGCTGGGCCCCCCGACCCGCAACCCCTGGAACCCGGAGCGCACCGCCGGCGGCTCCTCCGCCGGGACGGGCGCCGCGGTCGCCACCGGCGTGGGGCCGTTCTCGCTGGGCAGCGACGGTGGCGGCTCCATCCGCATCCCCGCCAGCTTCTGCGGGCTGTACGGCATCAAGCCGACCATGGGTCGGGTCCCGCTGTACCCGGGCACCAAGGACCACCGCTACCCCGGCGTGTCGAGCTGGGAGTCGATCGAGCACATCGGTCCGCTGACCCGCACCGTCGCCGACGCCGCGCTGGTGCTGTCGGTGATCGCCGGGTACGACGACCGCGACCGGCTGAGCATCCGCTCCGACGACGTCGACTGGCGGCGCGCCGTCGACGGCGACCTGCGAGGCCTGCGGGTGGCCTACAGCCCGGACCTGGGGTACGCCGCCGTCGACCCCGCGGTGCGCACGGTCACCGACCAGGCCGTCACGGTCTTCGAGCGCGATCTCGGCTGTACCGTCGAGCACGCCGACCCCGGCTGGGAGGACCCGTATGAGGCGCTGCTGCCACTGATCGTGTGCGAGAGCGACCTGGCCGGCATGCGGAAGCTCGCCGACGAGCTGGGCGAGCGCATGTCACCGCACCTGGTCGACGTCCTGCGCCTGGACTGGACCGCCGAGCAGCTCACCAGCGCTGTCATCCGGCGCAAGGCGGTCTACAACGCGGCCTGGCGGTTCTTCCGCTCCTATGACCTGCTGCTCACCCCGACGCTGGCGGTGCCGCCGTTCGAGCACGGCCTGCAGGGGCCGGCCAGCATCGACGGGCGCGAGGTGGACGCGTTCTACTGGCTGTCGTTCACCTTCCCGTTCAACTTCACCGGCCAGCCGGCAGCGACGGTCCCGGCCGGGTTCACCCAGGACGGCCTGCCGGTCGGGTTGCAGATCGTGGGAGGCCGGCTGGACGACGCGCTGGTGCTGCGGGCCTCGGCGGCGTTCGAGGCCGCGGCGCCATGGCGGGACCGCTGGCCTCCGATCCTCACCGAATTAGGGTCGTAACAACCACCCTTGACCGCCCAAGCGGCCCCGGGGCAGAAGGCCCCTCGACAAAGAATCGAGGGGCCTTTGCAGCGGTCCGAAAGGGACTCAGAACGGTTCCTCTGTGTGTCATCTATGAAGGCTGAGGGATCGTCAAGGCATGCTTGGCTCCTGGTGGCTGGCAGGTGTTGGTGGCCGCGGACCAGGGGGTGGTCGCGTGGACCAGTCACCTATTCGGGCGGGATCGCCCATGGTGTCGTGCGGCTGGGGCGGCTCAACCAAGCCGGCGGCCGTTGCACCACAAGGCCATGACACACACCGAGCGCGCCCGGACCAGACCGACGACTATGGCGCTGGGGCTGGGTAGGCACGGCAGCCACCGTCGTCGCGCAGGGCGTCGGAGCACAGGGTGAGCAGCCGCCGGGCCAACGCCACCCGAGCGATCTTGGGACCACGGCGCTGGGCGACCTGGCCGGCGAAGCGGCCCAGCTGCGGGTCGCGGACGGCGGTGGTGGCCGCCTCGACCAGCATCCAGCGCCGCCAGCGCGATCCCTGCTTGGTGATATGGCCGCGGCGGGTGTGGGCGTCGCTGGTGCGCTCCCCGGGGGTCAGCCCGGCCCAGGAGCACAGCCGCTCCGGTGCGGGGAACCGCTGGATGTCCCAGGCCTCGGCGACCACGGTGGCCGCGGTCACCAGCCCGATGCCGGGGATCGGCAGCAGCCGCCGTGTCCGGTCATCACCGGCGAAGGCTGAGCGCAGCTCCGCGTCGGCCCGGCCAACCTCGACGGTGACGGCGTCGATCAGGCGCAGGCCGGCGTCCAACCGGCCTCGGGCCGAAGCCGGCATGGGTAGTTCGGCGAGCCAGCGGCGCCCGGCCGGGCCGAACAAGGTGGTCAGCTCGGGGATGACACCCAAGCCAGCCAGCAGCGCATGCAGCTGGGATGGCACCCGGGAGCGCATGCGGACCAGGCCAGCCCGGGTGCGGACCAGCCGGCGGGCCTCCCGGGCCGCCGGTGGGGCGATCCAGGCCTCGGCCAGCAGGTTGGTGCGCAGCAGGTGGGCCAGGGTCTTGGCATCCACGGCGTCGTTGTTGACCCGGGCGGCCGAGGTCGCCTTGGTCGCCAGCGGGTGGGCCATGTGGGCCGCGATGCCGGCATCGGCCAGCAGGTCCGCGAACCAGCTCCAGCCGTCGGTGGCCTCGAAGGCGACCTCGATCGGCTGGGGCTCCAGCTCACCGAAGAGGCGCAAGAACTCGACGGGGGCGTTACCGATCCGCCGCGACAGCACCACCTCACCGGCGGGGTCCAGGGCGACCACGTGCGAGCGCTTGCGGTGCAGGTCCACCCCGACGTCCACCATGACAGGGCCTGCGTCCTGTCGCTTGCCCAGAGGCGGAGGCTACGTCGCCCTAAGCACGGGAGCGGAGGCCCGCTCCTTCATGGCATCAAGGCGGGGTTGCAGGCGTGGACCTGCCTGCACGGCCCGAAGCCTGCCTGACGATGACGGAATGTTCACGGTGCGGTTGGGCACGGCCAGCGCTGGCTGGGTTATCGGGTAGGGTGCTCGGCCAGCCGTGAGCCACGAATGGCGGTGCCACAACGACCATGGTCGTCGCGGCGACCCTTTGAGCTGATGACTTGGCGTTGCTGGGCGGTTGTGGCCACCGCCACGGGGCTCAGGTCCTGCTGGAACCAGTCGCGGGCGGCGCCGCTGGCCGCATCGAAGGCCTTGCCGTAGGCGTCGACGTGGCCATTGGTCGCCAGCACCAGCTTGTTGGGATCGCGCCTGCTGGTGGGCCTCCAGCGCCAAGTCGGTGGGGTGAGGTGGTCGCTGGCGGTGAGCGGCCTCGCAGCGGCGTGGGACCGATGCGCTCCAGGGTGGAAACCGGGCCGGTCGCCCCGCCGCCCAGGTACCGCCAGCCCAGCAGGGTTACGCCTTGGTGGAACTCGACGTCTTGCCGTATCGCCGTCCCCTTGGTCAGCGGGCAGGTTGCAGGGTGTAGCGGACGGTCTGGACCCGGATGAGGCCGTCGCGGAACACGAAGGTGTCGACGGCGTCCTCGATGCGGTTGCCGCCACCCTCGGCGCTCCACTCTAGGAACAGGATGTCGTCCTCGTAGATGGTCGTCTTGAGGTCCCAGGTCGCCTGCGGGACCTCGCCGAGGAGCTTGGTGAAGGCCTGGCGGATGCCGTCCTTGCCGCGGAGCACGCCGGCCGGGGTGATGAAGATGGCGTCGTCGCTGTAGTCGGCGACGATCTCCTCCAGGTCCTCGGCGCCGAGCGCCTGCGCGTGGTGGTTGAAGACCTCCTGGGGGCTTCGCGTCGCTGCCACCTGGCCTCTCCTTTCGGTCACGGCTGCCGCCAACCTAGCTCGCCGATCTCAGCAGATGCCTCGGCCGCGGGCAAGAGGGACGCCGGAGACGTTGCCACCATCGATGACGCCCTCTGAGCCACCCGAGTCGGTCCAGCAGGGCAGCGCCGCGGCGCCTTGAGAGGGCCGCCGCCTCCGCACCTGTCGAGGCAGAAGGCGTTCTGCGACAATCGCGGGCATCAGGGTCGACGCGGCGTCAGGGAAGGGGCCGACCATGGACCGGGAAGGCCAGACCACCACCGCCGGGCGGGCACTTGCGCAGCGGCTGGGCCGCGTGGGGCTGTGGACCAGGCAGCTGGACCTCCAGCCGACCCAGCAGGTCCGGGCGACCGTCGCCGAGCTGGAGGAGTTGGGCTGGGGTTTGCTGTGGTCCTGGGAGGTGTTCGGCCGGGAGGCACTGACCAACGCCGGGCTGCTGCTGGGGACCACCCGCCGGCTGGTCATCGGCACCGGCATCGCCAACATCTGGGCGCGTGACCCGGTGGCCATGGCCGCCGCCCAACGGACTCTGACCGAGGCCTACCCGGGTCGCTTCGTGCTCGGCATCGGGGTCAGCCACGCCCCCATCGTCGATGCCCGCGGCCACCGGTATGAGCGACCGCTGGAACGGATGCGCGCCTACCTGGACGCCATGGACGCCGCCCCCTGGCAGGGGCCGCCGCTGGCCGAGGAGCCGGCGCGGGTGCTGGCCGCCCTTGGCCCGCGCATGCTGGCGCTGGCCGCGGAACGATCCGCGGGCGCCCTGACCTACAACGCCTCGCCGGAGGCCACCGCCTGGGCGCGGTCGCTGGTCGGCCCGGGGCCGCTGCTGGCGGTGGAGCAGGCCGTGCTGGTGGAGCAGGATCCGGCCGAGGCGCGGCGGATCGCCCGCGAGTACATCGCCTTCTACCTGACCCTGCCCAACTACGTGCGGGCCTGGGAGCGGGCCGGGTTCGGCCCCGAGGAGCGCGCCAATGGGGGCAGCGACCAGATGGTGGACGCGGTGGTCGCCTGGGGTGGCCCCGAGCAGGTCATGGAGCGGGTGCGCGCCCACCTGGATGCCGGCGCCGACCACGTGTGCCTCCAGGTCCTGGCGCCCGACCCTAACGCCCTGCCCCTGGCCGGCTGGCGGGCGCTCGCCCCGATGGCGCTCCTCGACCGCTGAGCTCCAGTCGGTCGAGGTCCTACTCGACCGAGCTAGGCGCTCTACCTGCCATCAGCTGCCGTGCCGGCCGAGCCCGCTGGTCAGCGAGCAGGCACCGGTGGATGGCGTCCGACAGCCGCCGCTTCAGGCACCGCAGTGCTTCCTTGGGGGACTTGCCCTCGGCCAGCTTGCGCTGGTAGAAGGCCTGCCCGGCGCTGGGACGGCGAACCTGCACCATGGCCATCATGTACAAGGCGTGGTTCAGCTTGCGGTCCCGGCCCGTGACAGCCGATGGCGGACCAGGTCCCGGACGGCTGCATCTTCCGCCGCTGGAACCAGTCGGTGAGCCGGCCGGCGTCCTTGAGCTTCCGCAGCGGGTCACGGACGAGCCGCTCGATCTGCTCCTCGTTCACGCTTCCACCTCCTCTCGCCGTGGTTCGAGGGCCACGTTCGAGAACTCGCGGCCCAACATCGTGTACGGGCCCGGCAGGATCACCATGCGGTGGCGGGGCAGCACGAGCTTCACTTGCTTGTCCGCCCGGACGTAGACGAGGAACGGGACGCCGTGCGCCTCCCCGTTGAACCGGACGGTACCGTCGTCGACGACGGTTGCTGCCATGGTCGGGTCGCCTGTCGGGTGCCCGTTGGGGCTCCCGGCCGGCGGCTGCGGGCTGTCCTGTGGAAGACCAGGCCGCTCTTGGGGTGGGACAGCGCACCGGGGAGGTTGTCCCACGCCACGAGCACGCGGCTGTGCCCGCCGGCCGCGTCGTCGACGGTGACGACGGTCCCGACCCGACCGCGGATCGAGGGGTGCTTGCGGGTCTGGTAGGCGCGGGGCTCGACACGGTCCCCGGGGGTGAAGCGGTAGGCGCTCACGGGCGCTCCTTTCGTTCGGGCCTGCCGGTCGCAGGCCGGGTGGTGTGGGGCACCAGCCGCCTGTGGCTGGTGCCCGGGTCGCACGGTCGGTCAGGCGACCTTGTGGAGGACGGCGCCGCTGACCTCGACGAACCTGTCGCTGGCCTTCACCGGCAGGTACATCGCTGTCATCGGCCGACACAGGCCGCCTGGACGTTCCCGAGAGCGTTCTCCTGGCCGACGCTGCTGGCATCGATCCCTGGGCCAGGCGTCGAGTAGTCGCCCTGGGCAGCCGCCGCGTCAGCAGCAATCTGGGCGGCCTGGTTCCCGGGGTCCATCGTCCTTGCTGCGGTGTCGATGGACATTGCCACAGAGAACCACCGGTCATCTGGTGCCGGACGGTCAAGGCGTTCCCGCACCAGTCCGACCGCCTGTTCCAGCTTCGCCTGCTCCGCAGCCCTCCTCACATCGCTGACTCGGTAGGGGTGGGCGAGCCGGCTCTGGTCGAGATTGTCGTTGACGGCCGTGATCCGCTCGTGGGCGTCGTCGTAGGCGTCATTGACCAGCCCGCAGGCACGACGGACATCGTCCGGCGTCCTGGCGCGGTCGTAGTAATGGGTGGCCGCGGCGGTCCCTGCCGCCACCAGCACCAGGCTCACGGCCACGATCGCGTACCTCATCAGCTGCCGCACGTTCACGGGGGAAGCGCCTCCATTGGCGTTCTGCGGGGTGACCTCAGCAGCAGCAGCTGCGGTCGTCCCTCGAGGTCTTCGGTCTGGGTTGGAGGGCATGGGTCGTAGGCCGCGAGCAGGCGCGAGAACCAGACCACGCGACCGCTCCAGGTCGACCCCACCGCATCGGGTGGGTGGCGACCGGGCGGTCACCGCTCCTCGGCGTGGACGCCTGCCGCAAGGCCAGGTCGGCCTGTGGCGTGCAGTCGCCCTAGCCGCGCTGGCAGGCCAGCCGGCGTTGCAGCTCAGGACGCCGCCGTCGGCATGCGACGGCGGGCCCGCGCACAGCGCGGCCGGGCAGGATTGGGGTGGCAGGTGCTACTGATGCTCGCCCGGGATGCGGGCCGCTCCCCGGGTAACCAAATAATGCAGGCTAGACCATAAAGCAGACGTTAAGGCATTCGTACGCTCCGACCTATTTAGGGGTTGAGGAGCGGGCGCTCCGGTGGCTCACAACGGCGGCCAGGTAATGGCCCACAGGTGTCCCCCATGGGTGTAGGAGTGTGTGCGATCGGCGGGCGCTGGCCGCCCAACGAGGGCGTTAGACTCCGCGCGATGAGTGAGCGCCAGTGCTTCCCGTTCGGCCAGCCGGTGTTGCCCCGCCCACCCTCTGCGACCGGGCCGCGGGCGGTGTTTGTGCTCGGGGCGTATCCGTCCGGCTTCTATGTCGCCTGGTGGCTGCCAGGGCACGAAGATCGCCGAACCCCGGATGCCAAGGCCCTTATCGTGGACAACGAGCCGGAGGTCTTCGGGACGGCGCTGGGGCGGCTGACCTGTTCGAGCGGTGGCGACGAGACGTGGGCTTCGACGACCACTCGTGGGGCAGGGTCGCCTTGCCGGGGGCCGGTCACAATGGCCCGTCTGGGCAGTGGCTTCGAGACAAGATCCTTGTCCCGCCTGGCTATCGCCGCACTGACTGCTGGATCACCGATCGCCTGGACACCGCGCGCCTCAACCCAGTCAGCGGCGTCGGATCAGCAAGACATACCTTCAGGTCGGCGGCCGCCTCGGGCTCCCTACCCCGAACATGGAGTCGACCCCGACCGGCGATGGAGGCATTGTTCGGGAGGCGCGCGAGGGTCACCTTGAACGACTGTCTCGAGAGCTAGACACGGCCCGGCCGGAACTGATCGTTACCTTGGGGAACGCGGCCCTGCGGGCTCTGCGCCTCCTAGTGGAGATCGACTCGGGCGATCCCGGGCCGGCCCTTGCCAAGGCCAGATATGGAGCCGAGTTGCAGGCACGGTTCGGTGCACGGCCAATCCGACGGCTCCCGCTCGTGCACCCGCGGTCCGGCGAGCGAATCCCGAAATGGCGCCAGATCCATCTGCGTGTCGGTGGGTGGAGAGCGCTGCTACCCCTGCTCCGTCGCGCATACACACTCCAGGGCTCCTGACATCCGCCGCCGAGAAGTTCGCCGTGATGGCGCCGTCCGCCGACGCCAGGCCAAACGCTGACAACTTGACGCCCCCAGCTCGGACTGGGGGCGTCAAGGAATCGATGTTCAGAAGGGTTCCTCTGTATGTCAACTCAGCAGCTGTCCCCGTGAGTTGCTTGATGGTCATGCCTGGCCCTTGAGCTTGAGATGCGGCCAGGGAGCCCCTTCGCCTTCCAGTCCCGGCCGGTGGGAAGGGTCGGCGGCTGAAGCCCGCTTCGCGGAGCGCTAGCTGAGGCTCCCGCCTTCGCGGCCGGCTTGCGGGTCCGGGTCCGCAGTGCTGTCTCGGGCGGGACGTTGCCGTCTACCTCGACGTTCTCCGCGGTCATCCTTGCCGCTGGGCTTAGACTGTCTATGAGTTGGCCGGTCGCGCGACCCAGCACTGCGGCGCCGCCGAGTACCACCCGGGGACTGCGGCACGCCGACGCGGCCGTGGGCGGTGCGCTTGGCGGCTTCCTCGAAGCCGGCGCGGAGCTCGGCTAGGTCGACGGGGCCGCCGGCCAGCTCGGCCAGCAGCTCGGCCGTTGACCAGGTGACCAGGTAGGCGTAGCGAGCGGCGTAGATCCCTAAGGTGTCGATGGCGTACTCGTCGTGGTAGTCGAGCAGCAGGTAGCCGAGCAGCTGGTGCAGGGTGGTGAGCTCGAGCGAACAGTAGCGGCGGCCATCGCGGCGTGGGCGGCCCATGGTGGTCTTGCACTCCAGCAGCAGCCCGCCAGCGATGATGTCGGCATCAGCGTGGCCCACGTCGGGGCTGCCGGTGAAATTGGGACCCAGGTATCGCGGAGTGCCCCGGGCGTCCAGCGTGGGCAGTAGCACCCGGCGGGCTACCTCGGTCAAGGCGAGGATGTCAGCGACCTCGGCCTCGTTGGCCAGGGCGAGGAGGTCCTCCAGGGTGGCGGTGCGGCGCAGGGTGAGCAGCCGTGAACCTGGCCGCGGGCCGGCGCGGTAGACCTCGGTGTACAGCGCCAGCGCGAAGCAGCAGCGGACCAGCCGCTCCTCCTTGAGCCGGGTGAGCCTGGGCGTGTCGGCGGGTGGTGGCGGGTCGGCCTCGCGACGGCCCGAGCCTGGCGGCAGCGGCAGCCGGCCGCCGACCACACCGAGCAACTCCTCGACGAAGCGGTGGCGCGCTTGGCTCAGCCTGACGGCGCCCAAGAAGGCCAGGGTCAGGTTTGGCTGTGGGGTAAGCAGGAACCGCAACCGCCAGTTCAAGGCATCGCCGATGGTGCCGGAGGCGACTTCGGCGCCATTCTCGGGAGTTAGCGGCGCCGCGTGGGCGATTGACTCGCGGTAGCGGCGCTGGAGGTCGCCCGTATATGGGAGGCGGGCCCGAAGGTAGTGGGCGATGGGGCAGGCGCGGTCATTGAGCTGGCCGGTGAGTGACACGAGGTGGTCCTCAATCGCAGAGATTGGGCTGTTGCTGACGGGTCCGACGGCGCGGGCCACGGTTTCGTACATCCCGCCCGCTGAGCAGGTGCTCGCACGGCGCGGACAGGTCGGCCACGGCGTGGATGCCGCCTGCCGACTGGCCCGCGCCACCTCGGTCGTTATTCCTTGAGAACTCCCGAGTGTGTAGCGAGTGTAGACGCGATGGGCGACCGTCACGGGAGTCGGCTGGGGATTGAAAGGATGTAGACGACAGCGCATGACCCGGAGCAGCCATAGCTCGGCGCCCCCGGCGGACTTGGCTGAGGGCGCCGACGGAGTGGTGGGAGTGGTCAGAATGGTGGCGATTCGATGAAGTCGCCGCTGCGCTCGGCCTGCCGCTCCCGACCCTGAGCACGGTCGCCGTTGCCGCGCTGGCTGGTGCGCTCCACCTTGGCCGTGGCCCACTTGAGGGAGGCGCCAACCTCATCAGCCTCGACCTCGGTGACCGACCGCTTGTCGCCCTCAGCGGTCTCCCAGCTGCGCTGCCGTAGCCGCCCGGTGACCATCACCCGGTCGCCCTTGGAAAGCGAGTCGGCCAGGTGCTCGGCCTGCCCACGCCAGACGTTGACGCGCAGGTAGGAGGTGTCGCCGTCGCGCCACTCGCCGTCCTGCTGGATCCGCTGGGTGACCGCCACCCGCAGGTTCGCGACGGCGGTGCCGTTGTTGGTGAAGCGGAGCTCGGGGTCGTCGACCAGGTTGCCGACGATGGTGGTGTGGTTGTCCACTGCCATGCTCTGTCTGCTCCTTCGTGCTGCTGATGGTTAGCGTTCTGGGCTGACCCGCTCGGGACCGTGCCGGGTGCGGGTGGGTTGGTGGCGGGCGGCCTGGATGGCGTCGGCGACCCGGTAGTCCTGCCCGGCCTGCCAGATGACCGGGTTGCGGTCGTTCTGGCGGGCGTCGTGGACGGCGACCCGCACCCCCAGGGCCAGGGCAGCCTCGCGGTCACGGACGGCCTGGCGGCCGTAGCGGCTGCGCTGGTCGGCCGGCGCGCCGAACTCGGGATTCAGCCGGTCGAAGACCTGCTCGCCCTCGCGGACGGGATCCCGGGAGCGCTCGGGGTGGGCGTGGGTGAACTCGTTGGGCAGGCGGGTGTGGTCGTGGCGGTGGCGGGCGTCCAGGTCGCCGCCGAAGCCGTTGGCGATGTCGTGGGGTGGCCACTCGCCGAACTCGTGGCCGCCGGAGGCGGCTGGGGGCTGCAGGTGCGCAAGCAGCTCCCCGTACTGCTCGCGGAGCTTCTGGTCCTCCTCAGGCTGGTCTCGGCCTGGTCGTCGGCCCGATGTGGGGTCTAGGGTTGGTGGGCTGCCCATCCAGGAACTCCTTCCTGTGGGTGGTGGGTGGGCGCGGGCTCAGCTTGGCGGCGGCACGCGCCCACCCCTCGGACAAGTCCTCAGCCGGCCAGCTGGCCGGCGGCGGCCAAGGGCCTCACCTCCTCTCCCGGGCTGGCTCGCCGGCCGCCGCTGCCGGCAGCGGCGGCGAGGCATGGGTGCGTTCGGGGCTGGGGGGCTGTCGTGGGCGCCCGGGGTGGGCCAGGCCGACCTGGCGGCCCGAGGCCAGGGTTCGGTGGGTCTGGCGGGGCTCCTCGGCCAGCAGCCCACAGCGCTCAGCGGCATCGAGCAGGCCTTGGTGGACCTCGCGGTGGTCGAGGGCGCCGGTGGCGACCAGGTTGTAGAGGTTGCGGGCCGACTCCCACAGCTGGCGGTTGCGCTGGCCCACCGGGGCGGCGGCGACCCGGGCCAGCTCCTCGGCCAGGGCCGCCCGCGCGTAGCGACCACCCGGGCCGTGAGCGATGGCTGGGAGCTGGACCGGCCCTGGTGGTCGCTGGAACTGGCGGGGCTGGAGCCGCTCGAGCAACACCGCGGGTACCGGGCCGGGTGGGCTGTCGAGGTCGCGGCCGGCCACCCACTGGTAGGGGTGGCCGGAGGCGTGGCGGCTGGGTGGGGCGACCACGTAGCCGCCCCGGCCCCGCCAATCCACATGCTCGACGTCTCGGGGACGGACGTTGCCCAGGCCGGTGGGGGCCAGGTAGAAATGCCAACCACCCCCGCCGGTGCGGACCAGCGGCCCCGAGCTCACCAGGCCATGGGCGGCGGCCAGTTCCCGGATGGCGTGGGCGCCGGCGGGGCCGTCCACGTCCAGCACGTCGAACCGGTGGCCACAGGCGAGGCCGATGTTGGCCTGGGGGTGGCGGGTCCACCAGGCCAGCACCCGCGCCCGGTTGCAGGTGGCGTGCTTGACCCCATGCGGGACGAGGGCGCCCAGGGGGTGCTTACCGACCTGGCTACAGCCGGGATCCCGACACGAGCAGCCCGTCCCCAGCCCAGGCGGTTGGTCGCCGGGAACCGGCTGGAGGTCGCCGCGGTGGGGGAGGGGGTAGTGCAGGGGCAGAACCGGGATGCCCCTGGACGCATAGCCAAGCGCGGCGTCGCGTAACTGCCGGCTGGGCCGGCTCACCGAGTGTCCTCCGTTGTCGAGGGGCGCTGGCGTTGCAGGAAGCTGGCGGCACTGCTGCGGCCGCAGCCGGCGGCTTCGGCCAGGGTGCGGGCCGTCCACGGCTGGCCGTCGGGCCGCGGTTGGGCGTAGGCCGCCTGCAGCCGCGCCTCCACCGTGATGTTGTTGGTCGGTCTGGGCCCGGCGGGCAGCGCGCGCCGCGGGGAGCCCACGGCCGCGGCCGCGCTGTCCGGGTTGGTAGTGAGGTCGGGGCGTCGGACGGTGGTAGCGTGCGGGCGCTGGCCGGGCTGGGCGCGCGCGCCCGCGGGCCCCAGGTCCGCGGCCCAGCTGAGGCGGGTGACCTCGCCGGCGTCGCCCTTGAGCCCTTCCAGCATGGCCAGCACGGCTAGCGGGATGGCGGCGGCGATGGCCTGGGCGACCAGGTTGGGGTGGGCGTGGGCGACGTTGCCGCCGATCGAGGCGGCGGTGCCGCAGGTGACCAGCAGCCAGCCATAGCCGGCCCCTTTGGCGCCCCTGCGGGAGCGGGAGACGATCCGGAACATGCCGTAGATGGCCGGCCCGTCGGCCACTACCGGGACCGCGGCGGCCTGCCACCAGCTGTAGCCGGCTCGGACCCCCAGGGCATACAGCGAGGTGGCGGAGACCGCATAGGAGCACAGGGCGATCACCACGGCGACGGCCACGCCCAGCTGCAGGGTGATCCGGTCCAGGGTCGACACCCGCCCGGCCAACGGACGGCCGGCGTCGGCCGGGGGGCGGTCCGACCGGACCGGCCTAGTGCCGTTGGCCCGAGGGTCGGGCCGGTCAGCGTTCACCGTCGGCCTCCCGCTGCGGCGCCGACCGCTCGACCTCGCGCTGGAGCGTGTTAACGAGCTGGCGGGCGTGGTCGACGGCGCGGCTGACGGCCCGCAGGGTGGCCGGGTCCTCCAGCCGGTCGGCCTGGGTGCCCAGCCAGCGCAGCTCCAGGCCAAGGGTGCCGCGGCGCCGGGTGGTCTGGCGGGCCAGCTCCGGCTCGGCGTGCTCGGACCGCCACTGGTCGATCGCGGCCTCCTCGCCGTCCTCGGTCGGCGGATGCTCGCCGCTGGCCTGCCAGCCGCAGCCGCACACCGCCACGTAGGCGGTGAACTCGCGGGTGGCGTAGGTCCACACCCCGCCAGCCAGGCAGCCGTCGGGTAGCCGCCGGTCGGCGTAGCCCTCGTGGTCGTCCAGGTCCTCGAGGAAGGTGCCCATCAGGCAGCCACCTCCCCATCGTCGCCTGCCGGACGCAGCGGCTGGACCGGGGCGAGGTCGTCGTCGACCTGCATGGCCGGATGCGGCACGGCGGCATCCACGGCCATGGCCAGCGAGACCAGGCGGCGGGAGCGGAACCAGGGCCGTAGCCGGATCCGCACCGGCGGCAGATGCCCATACACCAGCAATGCGCGGCGGGGCTTGAGCTGCCGCAGGGCCTCCGGCGGCAACAGCCGGCGGTAGGCCGTCGACTCGGTCAGCGACGGGCGGCCGTCCCCACCGGTGGTCTCCGAGGTCTGGAGAACGGCCTCGTCGCCGACCAGCTTGGAGGCGAGCTCGAGGGATGCCGGGTCGGCCTGGCCGGACAGCAGCAGCTTGGCCCGGTGCCCGTTGAGGACGGTGGAGGCCCGATGCCCGTAGCGGTGCTGCAGTTGGGCTTCGTCGTGCCAGATGGTCAGCAGCTGGATCCCCTGGCCGCGCCCGGTGGTGGCGAGCTGGGGAAGCTTCTTGATGGCCGCACAGTTGCCCGCCTCGTCCAGGCACAGGAACAGCCGCGGGTCCAGCATCCCACCGGGCTGGGCGGCGGCCAGCTGCTCCGCCTTGTAGATCACCACCGAGACCAGCAGCTCGAACAGGGGCCGCAGCCGTTCCTGCTCGCTGGCGGGGGCGTAGAGGTACAGGGTGTTGTTGGCCCCGGTCAGCAGCTCATCAAGGTCAAGGTCACAACCCTCGGCGGAGGCAGCGATCACCGGGTCGCCGTAGACATCCAGCAGCGTCTCCGCCGTCCCGTAGACACTCCCGAGGGTGTTCTCCGGGCGGCTGGTGCACGCCGCCCAGGCATCCAGGGCCTGCTGGTTGCCGACCTCCATCAGCGCGGTGGCGACGTCGTCGACGTCCTGGACATCGACCCAGCGGGCCACGTCGGCCATGCTTCGCCCCGTGCCGGCGGCCGCGAACAGCAGCACCGACAGCAGCTTGGCGCCCAGCAGCTGCCAGTAGTTGGCGTCCTCGGCCCGATGGCCGCCGATGTCGGCGGCGTCGGCGAGCATGCGGCCGATCCGGCGGGCGTCGCTGTAGGTGCGGCAGTAAGCCAGCGGCGTCCACCGGGCGCCCGGGACGCCGGCGAGGCCGAGGGGGTCGTAGACCCAGACGGCCCCAAGGCCGGCGCGGTGGGCACAGGTGGCCCGCAGCACATCCGGTTTGATGGAGGTGGTGACCAGGTTGCCCCGCCACTCCAGGATCGCCGGGATCACCAGCCCGTGGGTCTTGAACGACCCCGGTGGGCCGAAGGTCAGCACCGAGTGGCACTGCTCGACCGCGAGGTACAGCCGGCCGAGGAGGCGATCCCTGATGCGGTCGCGGCGGCCCAGGATGATCCGCCCCCGCCGCGGCCCCACCACCAGTAGCCGCCGCAGCTGCCACCAGCTCGCCCACCTGGCCCCGCGCTCCTTGCGCCGTCGGCGGGCACGCGGGGAGACCAGCCGCAGGAGCAGCCCATAGAGGAGGGCGAGGAGCCAGAAGGTGAGGACGGCGGCGGCGTACATGCCGACCGGGCCGGGCAGCAGCGGCTGAACCCGGGGTGGCCAGGCCTGGGCCGGGTCGTCCCAGGTACCGGGGAGGTGGAGCAGGACGCTGAGCATGTCGACCAGCCGAACCGGCAGGTGCTGGTGGTGGGGGCCGAAGACGATGGCAGCGACCTGGCCGATCAGCCACACCAGCCCGCAGGCGGCGAACAGCACCGCCGCCACGACCAGCCAGAAGGTATCGGGCACTAGGTTGTGCTCGGGATAGCGGTCGCGGTCACGCCACATCCGAGCCACCTCCTTTCGAGGCTCGGACGGGTTGGGCCTCCCGCAGACACGTCCGGCAGCGCCGCCGACCATCCGGGGTGTAGTAGGTGTTGTCGGTGTCAAAGGGATGGCCCCGCTTGCAATGGGTCTTGCTGGCCTGAGGATGGCCGTAGGGCGCCTGATCGCCGTGGGGGCGACCAGCGCGGTCCAGAGCGATCAGTCGACGGACCAGTCGCTGCGGCTGACCACCCCAGATGCCGTACTGCTGCCCGGTCCGAACCGCGAACGTCAGGCAGTCGTCGCGCACCGGGCACGTCTCACAGATGGCGATGGCCTCAGCCTGGAGCTCCGCGGTGTCGGCGAAGAACGGGTCGTACTCGACCGCAGCGATGTCACGGCAGGCGGCCCGATCACGCCAGGAGCCGACCTCGGTCATGCCGCTTCTCCGCCTTCGGATCTCTTCCCGAGGCGCGCCGCACGCTTGGTGCGGCGGGCCTTGGCTGAGGCCAGGGCCAGACGAGTGAAGTAGGCGCGTCGGGCCTGCTCTGCCCGGCGACGACGCTCGTCGGGCTCCAGGAGGCCGCTTGGGTCCACTTCACGGTCGAAGCGGGCCAGGAACGCGGCCCGACCGTTCGCCGTGGTCTCCCGGGGATCGTGTTGGGAGTGGAGCGCGTATGCGGCGAGGCGGGCGCGGAGGCTTCGCTCAGCGCGGCTAGATGATTGCTTCCGAATCGGCTTGCGGGTCTTGGGTGGTGACAAGGGAGATGAGGGCGCCGAGAGTCGGCGTTGCTGAAGCAACGTCGACCTCCTGGGAGGCCCCGTGCACGCCGACCTCGACACCCTCGTGGTGGCACTGTACGTCACCGTCGATGACCTGCTCGGCCCCAGGCAAGGACCAGGCCGGCCACCCAAGCTCAGCGACGCCGAGCTCATCTGCCTGGCGGTCGCCCAGGTCCTGCTCGGCTACGACTCCGAGCGGCGCTGGCTGCGGTTCGCCAGCCAGCGACTCGGCCACCTGTTCCCGTACCTGCCGACCCCATCGGCCTACAACCGCCGGTTGCGCCGCACCGCTGCCCTGGTCTGCCTGGCCATCCAGGACATCGCCGCCCACACCCCAAGCTGGGGCGACCAGCTGCGGCTGGTGGACTCCACCCCGGTGCCGTGCGCGGCCTCCCGCCAGACGGTCAGGCGCTCGGCGCTGGCGGGCCATGCCGGCTACGGCTACTGCAAGAGCCACCACCGCTTCTTCTGGGGGTTCCGGCTGTACCTGCTGGCGGCCCCCGACGGCCTCCCGGTGGCCTGGTGCCTGGCCACCCCCAGGCTGGGCGAGCGCGAGGTGGTGGCGGCCTTGTTGGACCACGAGCGCTTCCGGTTGCGCCCGGGGCTGGTCATCGTGGCCGACAAGGGCTTCGCCGGCCGGGAGTTCGAACAGCTGGTCGCCGGCTATGGGGCGAGCTTGTTGCGTCCCGACCGTGCTGACGAGCCGCGCCGGCATGGGTCGCTGGGCCGCGTTCGCCAGTGGGTCGAGAGCACCTTCGGCAGCCTCAAAGCCCAACTCGGCCTGGAACGCCACGGCGGCCGCACCCTGGCCGGCGTGGTGGTCCGGGTCGCCCAGCGGCTGCTCGCCCTGGCCGTGGCGATCTGGTGGAACTGGGAGACCGGCGCGCCCGACAAGCGCAGCCTGGTCGCCTACGACCATTGACAACCCATCCACCCAATCGGAACCAATCATCTAGTCGTATAGGCCGGCAGTGTGCAAGCGCTGCCTCGTGCGGTTGACAGCGCCAGCGAGGCTCTCATGAGCCAGTTCCAGAGATCGAACGACCAAGTGCTCGGCACCGTACCGCTCGGCAATCTCGGCTAGGCGGCCAGCCAGGGTGATGTGCTGGCCGGTCGGGCTAGTAGTCATGTCGCAGTAGGTCAACGCGTCCGCCGTCGGCGAGTCCTCCCGTGGGAATGAGGCCAGATCGTCGCTCAGGCCGAGGGCCTCGGCCTCCCACCGAGCCGACGAGTGGTAGGCGACCAGCCGGGCGAGGCGTTCCTGGCCGAGGGCGCGCACGTGGCGGGCGCCGTCAAGGGGATGGAAGCCGGTTGTCGCGGTGCTGGGCGCGTAGCCGATGTCGTGCAGCCAGGCGGCAGCGACCAGGTACGGGCGATCCTCTTCGCTTAGCACCTGACTGGCGCGTTGGGCCTGTTGGACCACCCCGCGCACGTGATCCCAGCGCCTGCCAGTGTCTACCAGCAACTTGCCGGCCTGTTGCTCGGCCCAGGCCACAAGCGCGTGGGGTTCCATTCAGGCACCCTATCGACTTGGGTCGGTCCAAGGACGATGGGCCACTCGACGGCCGAGCCAGTTAGATCATTAGGGCTCGTCGAGGACTCGTCCCATGTGTTCGGCGGCGGCGCGGTCGGCGGCGCTCACGCGGTGGGTGTAGATGCTGGACACGGTAAGGCTGCCGTGGCCCATGCGCTCGCGCACCGTGGCCGCCTCGGCGACGACGCCGAGCTGGGTGGCCGTGAAGTGCCGCAGGCCGTGGAGGGTGTAGTTGTGGCCCAGGCTGGCGGCCAGGCGGCCGAACCTGCGGGTCATGGCCTCGGGACGGATCGGGCGGGTGCCGTCCGGGACGCGGGTGAACAGGTACGACTCCTCGGCCAACGACGCGCCCACGGCGAGTGCGCTCTCGGCGCGCCGGGCCCGGTGGGCGCGCAGCAGCTCGACCGTCCGGGCGTCCAGGGCGACCAGGCGCTCGCCGTGCTCACTCTTGGGCCCCTTGCGGACGAACCCGCCAGCCAGGCCGCGCACGAACAGGACGTTGCCGGAGACGCTTAGTTCGGCGCCGTCCAGGTCCAGGTCGCACCAGCGCAGCGCCACAACCTCGCCGCGGCGCAGCGCGGTGGCGGCCCCCAGGCGTACGAACAGCTCGAATTCCGGGTCGCGCTGGGCGGCCGCCGCCATCAGCACCCTGGCCTGCTCGGCTGTGGGCAGCCGACGGGCGGCGTTGCGGGGCGCCGGTGGCCGGGCCAGCAGGGCAGTGTTGAACGGCACGTAGCCCCAGCGAGCGGCCAGCCCGAGCGCGCCCGACAGGATCGCGTGCACGTCCCGGATCCGGCTCGCACTCAGCGCCCCGCCGCCGGTCCGGGCGTTGCCGGCCTTTCGCAGGGCTGCATAGAACCGGTCCAAGACGCGAGCGTCGATCTTGGCGACGGGCAGGTACCCTAGGGCCGGCTTGATCTTGGTCTCGACCGTGAGCCGGTAGCCGTGCAGGGTGGCCGGCGAGATGGGCTTGCCGTTGCTCTCCCGCCAGGCGAGCCACTCATCCAAGAGCTGCGCCAAGGTCATCGCCGACCGTTGATGCCGGCCGGCGCCGACTTCCGCCGTGAGCTGCGCCTCGATCTGCTTGGCCTGCTTCATGGCGGCCCGGCCGCTGGCGGGGACCTGGCGGCTGACGTAGCGCTTGCGGCCGGTGAGCGGGTCGCGGCCGGCGTAGACCTGGACCTGGAGGCCGTCGCGGTCCTTGCGCTGGCGGATCATGCTGGCTGCCCTTCTGGCGCACTTCCTGGTCGAAAGAATGACCAGGGAATGACCAGAAGGAAGGACCGAGGCTATGAGAGGCTCCGATAAGGCCTCTGAGCTGGGGTGATGTGGAGCCCGAGGTCGTGGAGCCCGAGGTCGGATTCGAACCGACGACCTTCCGATTACGAGTCGGATGCGCTACCACTACGCCACTCGGGCGGGCGCTGCCGACGGGGCCGGCGCGATGCCGGAGTGTACCGAAGCGGGCGCACGCCGGGCCAGGGGAATCGGGTCGCGACCGGTCAGCGGCGGATGGCCAGGCGCCTGATCGGGACGGCCGGGCCGCGGAGGGCGGCCTGGACCGAGAGGAACGCCGCCTCCAGGGTGAGCTGCGGCGCGGCGCCGATGGTGAGGCGGCGGTCGGCCTCCTCGAGGGCGCCGGCGGCGCGGACGGCGGCGGCCGGGTCGACCCCGGCGGCGAGCCGCTCGAACGTCGCCGCCTTGTCGGGGTGGACCAGCGGCGCGGCGGTGGGGGCCGGTGGGGCGGCCGGGGCGGCCAGCAGGGCGAGGTCGCGGTAGGCGGCGAGCAGGTCGGTAACCAGCTCGCGGATGGCGTCGAAGCGGGCGCGGCGGAGCTCGCGGCGGTGGCGGACCTCCAGCCGCTTGCGCAGCGCGCCCGACCCCCGGCCGCTGCCGAAGGCCGCGCCGAGCTCGGCCAGCTCGCGCTCCTGCCGGATCCTGGCGGCGGCGACGACCTCGTCGGCGAGGGCGACGACGGTGCCGGCGGCGGCCAGGGCGTCGGACGGCTGCCCGGAGCCGAGCCGGCCGACCAGGTCCAGCACCGACGAACGGCGGGTGCGGGCGGCCTCGTCGGTCAGCAGCGCCCTGGCGCGGGCCAGCCGGCCGCGGCCGGCGGCGGCCGCCCAGGCCACCTGCTCGGGGCGCAGGTCCAGCTCGTCGGCGAGGGCGGCGGTCAGCTCGTCCAGGGAGAGGCCGATGAACGGCAGCGTCCGCGCGCGTGAGGGCACGGTGCCCACCAGCGCGTCGGCGCTGCGGGCCACCAGCACGAACACCACCCGGGGGGGCGGCTCCTCCAGCACCTTGAGCAGCGCGTTGGCGGCCGCCTCGGTCATCCGGTCCGCCTCGTCGAAGACGAACACCGCGGTGCTGGCCTCGTGGCGGGAGCGGGAGGCCTCCTCCCGGACCGCTCGCACGTCCTCGACCAGCAGGAAGTCGCCCTCCGGGACGATCAGGTGGACGTCGGGGTGGACGCCGCGGAGGATGCGCCGGCAGACGTCGCAGGTGCCGTCGCCGCCGGCGGGGCAGTTCAGGGCGGCGGCGAACACCCTGGCGGTGTGGAGCTTGCCGATGCCGGGCGGGCCGGTGAACAGCCAGGCGTGGACGACCCGGCCGCTGTCCACCGCCTCCCGCAGGATCGCGACCTGCTCGGCGTGGCCGACGACCAGGTCCCACACCGAGGCGGTCACGGTGCCTCCAGCCGGTCGAGGACGGCGGCGAGGACGGTGTCGGCGACCTGGTCGGCCGGGCCGGCGGCGTCGACCACGGCGAAGCGGCCCGGGTCGGCGGCGGCGAGCTCCCGGAAGGCGTCCCTGACGCGGCGGTGGAAGTCGAGGTCCTCGACCTCGATCCGGTCGCGCCGGCCCTGGCGGCGGGCGAGGCCCTCGGCCGGGTCGAGGTCCAGCAGCACCACCAGGTCGGGCAGCAGCCCGCCGGTGGCGAAGTGGTTGACCGCCTCGACCGGCGCGCGGCCGAGGCGCCGGCCGGCTCCCTGGTAGGCCAGCGAGGAGTGCAGGTAGCGGTCGCACAGCACCACCGCGCCGTGCTCCAGCGCGGGGCGGATCACCCGCTCGACCAGCTGCGCCCTGGCGGCCGCGAACAGCAGGGCCTCGGCGCGGGGGTCCAGCTCGACCGCCGGGTCGAGCAGGACCTCCCGCACCCGCTCGCCCACCGGGGTGCCGCCCGGCTCGCGGGTGACCACCACCTCGCACCCGCGGTGCTCCAGCTCGCACCGGAGCCGATCGAGCTGGGTGGACTTGCCGGCTCCTTCGACCCCCTCGAAGGCGATCAGAGCGCCAGTCGAGTGCCGGCGCCGCGTTGGCTCAGGCCAGGCAGCCGAGGTGCCCGCGGCATGGGCGCCGTGGGTACTCGACTGGCGCTCTGGGCGGCCGGGCTCACCCATCGGGGCGGCCGGCTAGACGCTGACCAGCTCGGCGACCCGGACCTGGGTGCCGCACTTGGCGCAGGTGGCGGTGTCCGGGTCGCGGTCGGGGACCAGCAGGCCGCCGCAGGTGGGGCACGGCTGCGACAGCGGCGCCTGCCAGAGCGCGAAGTCGCAGTCCGGGTAGCGGTTGCAGCTGTAGAACGTCTTGCCCCGCTTGGTCCGCTTGGAGACGACCTCGCCCTGGCCGCACTTGGGGCAGGTGCCGTAGGACTGCTCGCCGAGGTTCTTGATGCCGCGGCACTTGGGGTAGTCGGAGCAGCCGAGGAACGGCCCGAAGCGGCCGCTGCGCTTGACCATCGGCTTGCCGCACTTGGGGCACGGCACGTCGGTCAGCTCTGGCTCGACCTGCTCGGCGGCCTGCTCGGCCGACTGGTTGGCGTTGCGCCGGTACTTGCAGTCCGGGTAGCGGCTGCAGGACAGGAACCAGCCGTAGCGGCCCCACTTGCGGACCAGCTTGGCGCCGGTCTCCCGGCCGCACTCCGGGCAGGTCTCGTCGGTCGCCTCCTCGGGCCGTGACACCTTCTCCTGGCGCTCGGCGATGGTGCCCTCGACCTCGTGGAAGAAGGACTTGACCACCGGCTCCCACGCCTTGGCGCCGCTGGCGATGCGGTCCAGGTCCTCCTCCATCTCGGCGGTGAAGCCGAGGTCGATCACCTTGGGGAAGACGTCCGCCAGCAGGTCGGTGACCACCATGCCGACGTCCTCGGGGTGGAAGCGCTTGCGGTCCAGGCGGACGTACTTGCGTTCCTGCAGCGTCGAGATGGTCGGCGAGTAGGTCGAGGGACGGCCGATGCCGTGCTCCTCCAGCGCCTTCACCAGCGTGGCCTCGGTGTAGCGGGGCGGCGGCTCGGTGAAGTGCTGCTCGGGGGTCAGCTCGACCAGCTGCAGCACCTGGCCGACGGTCAGCTCCGGGAGGGTGCCGGCCTCCTCCTCGGGGTCGTCGTCGCGGCCCTCCAGGTAGACCCGGATGAAGCCGTCGAAGCGCAGCACCGACCCGGTGGCCCGGAAGGTCAGCTCGCCGGCGCTGATGTCGACGCTGGTCTGGTCGTAGACGGCCGGGGCCATCTGCGAGGCGACCGCCCGCTTCCAGATCAGGTCGTAGACCCTCTGCTGGGCGGGGTCCAGGTGGCCGGCGACCGACTCGGGGGTGCGGGCGACCGTGGTGGGGCGGATCGCCTCGTGCGCCTCCTGGGCCGACTTGGCCTTGGGGCGGTACTGGGTGCGCTTGACGTACTGGCTGCCGTAGCGCTCGCCGACCAGGCCGGCGATGTCGTCCTGGGCGGCCTGGGAGAGCGCCGGGGAGTCGGTGCGCATGTAGGTGATGAGCCCCACCGAGCCCTCGCCGGGCAGGTCGACGCCCTCGTAGAGCTGCTGGGCGACGGCCATGGTCCGCTTGGACGAGAAGCCCAGCTTGCGGGAGGCCTCCTGCTGCAGGGTGGAGGTGATGAACGGGGGCGCGGCGCTGCGGCGGCGCTCGCTCTTGTTGACGTCGGCGACCACCCAGGTGGCACCGCGGGCGCGCTCGGCCGCGGCGGTGGCGGCGCCCTCGTCGCCGAGGACGAACTTCTGCTTCTCGCCGACGGGGTAGCGGGCGTGGACCGGCTCCTCGTCGTCGGTGAGCAGGTCGGCCTCGAGGCTCCAGTACTCCTGCGGCCGGAAGGCGTCGATCTCGCGCTCGCGGTCGACGATCATCTTCAGCGCCGCGGACTGGACCCGGCCGGCGGACAGGCCGGCCCGCACCTTGCGCCAGAGGACCGGCGAGAGCTTGTAGCCGACGATCCGGTCGACCACCCGGCGCGCCTGCTGGGCGTCGACCAGGTGGGCGTCGATCTGGCGTGGGTCGCCGAAGGCCCGCCTGACCGCGTCGGCGGTGATCTCGGTGAAGGTGACCCGGCGGGTCGAGGCCGCGGCGAGCTTGGCCGCCTCGGCGATGTGCCAGGCGATCGCCTCGCCCTCGCGGTCCGGGTCGGTCGCCAGGAACACCTGGTCGGCCGCTTTGGCGGCCTTGCGGATGCTCGACACGACCTTCTTGCCCTTGGCGGTCACCTCGTAGGTGACCGAGACGCCGCCGTTGATGTCGACGGCAAAGTCCGACTTGGGAAGGTCACGGACGTGGCCCATCGAGGCGACCACGTCGTAGTCCTTCCCCAGGTACTTGCCGATCGTCCTCGCCTTGGCGGGCGACTCGACCACGACCAGGTTGCGTGCCAATCCAGCGTCCTTCTCTCGTCTTCGTGGAGCCATGACGGTGCGGCGTAGTGTTGCCGACCACCCGGCCGGAATGTCAAGGCCGGACAGCCTGTCAGTATTCCCGCCGGGCCGCTCCGGGTCGTCCCCAGCCCGTCTACCCAGGGTCGCACACGACCGTGACGGCCCGTCAGGGCGAGGAGGTCGAGCGCTGGGTGGGGCGCGTCTCGGGGGTGGTGGGCAGCGGCGGGGCCCCGTTCCCCTCGGGCTCGGCCAGGGTGACCCCGCCCGAGCGGCTCGATCGCCACAGGGCCCAGGCTAGGCCCGCGGTGGCCACCAGCGCCACCAGCACCCGCAGCACGTCCTCGTCGCCGGCGGCCACCACCGTCGGCGCGATCAGCACCGCGACCAGGTTCATCACCTTGATCAGCGGGTTCAGCGCCGGGCCGGCGGTGTCCTTGAACGGGTCGCCGACGGTGTCGCCGATCACGGTGGCCTTGTGCGGCTCGGAGTTCTTGCCGCCGTGGTGACCGTCCTCCACGTACTTCTTGGCGTTGTCCCAGGCGCCGCCCGCCACCGACAGCATCACCGCCAGCAGCTGGCCGGTGAGGATGGCGCCGGCCAGGTAGGCGCCCAGCGCCGCCGAGCCGAACAGGAAGCCGGTGGCGATCGGGGTCAGCACGGCCAGCAGGCCGGGGGTGAGCAGCTCGCGCAGCGAGTCGCGGGTGCAGATGTCGACCACCGCGCCGTAGTCGGGCCGTTCGCTGTAGTCCATGATCCCCGGGTGCTCGCGGAACTGCTTGCGGACCTCGAACACCACCCGCCCCGCCGTCCGGCCGACGGCGCGGATCGCCTGGGCGGAGAACATGAACGCCACCGACCCGCCGATCAGCAGCCCGACCAGCACGTCCGGGTGGTCGATCGGGATGTCGGCCTGCTCCACCGGTACCCCGGCGCCGATCAGGGCCCGCCGGAAGGAGCCGAACAGGCTGGTCGCGGCCAGCACCGCGGTGGCGATCGCCACCCCCTTGGTGATCGCCTTGGTGGTGTTGCCGACCGCGTCCAGCGCGGTCAGCACCTCGTTGCCGCGCTCGCCGACGCCGCCGGACATCTCGGCAATGCCCTGGGCGTTGTCGCTGATCGGGCCGAAGGTGTCCATCGACACCACCACGCCGACGGTGGTGAGCATGCCCATCCCGGCCAGCGAGATCATGTACAGCTGGAAGTCCAGGCCCTGGCCGCTGCCGATCAGCACGGCGCCGATGATCGCGCCGACGACCGCCAGGATGGCGTAGACGCTCGACTCCATCCCGTAGGCGAAGCCCGACAGGATGGTGGTGGCCGGCCCGGTCTCCGACGACTCGGCGATCTCCTGCACCGGCCTGTACTGGGTGGCGGTGTAGTAGGAGGTCATCAGCTGGATGACGCTCGACAGCGCCAGCCCCAGCGCCACCGCCGCCAGCGGCCGCCAGTCCCGCACGTAGGCCAGCGAGGCGACCCCGACCAGCACCAGCGAGACGGCCGCGGCGGCGAAGAAGCCGCGGTTGATCACCGCGATGCCGCTCTCGCGCTCGGAGCGGGGCCGCACCAGGTAGATCCCGACGATCGAGGCGACGATCCCGATGGCCTGGACGATCAGGGGGAACAGCAGGCCCACCTCGGGCCGGTCGGGGAACGCGGCCAGGCCGAGCACGATCGCCGCGACCAGGGTGACCTCGAAGGACTCGAACAGGTCGGCGGCCATGCCGGCGCAGTCGCCGACGTTGTCGCCGACGTTGTCGGCGATCACCGCCGCGTTGCGCGGGTCGTCCTCGGGGATCGACTTCTCCACCTTGCCGACCAGGTCGGCGCCGACGTCGGCGGCCTTGGTGAAGATGCCCCCGCCGACGCGCATGAACATCGCCAGCAGCGCGGCCCCGAAGCCGAAGCCGAACAGCACGTTGGCGGCCTGGCCCTGGTAGGCCAGCACCACGCCGGCGGCGCCCAGCAGGCCGAGGCCGACGACGAACATGCCGGCCACCCCGCCGGCGCGGAACGCGATCGGCATCGCCTTGAGCAGGCCGCCCCGGTCGGCGGCGGCCGCCACCCGGACGTTGGCGCGCACCGCCAGCTGCATGCCGCTCCAGCCGGCCAGCGCCGAGAACCCCGCGCCCACCAGGAACGCCACCGAACGGCCGACCCGCACCGAGGTCGAGTCGGCCTCCAGCAGCAGCAGCAGGAAGAACAGCAGCACCACGAAGACCACCAGCGTGCGGAACTGCCGGTTCAGGTAGGCGCGGCTGCCCTCCTGGATGGCGCGGGCGATCTCACGCATCTTCTCGCTGCCCTGGTCGGCGGCGAGGACCTCCCTGACCAGGACGAAGGCGACCACCAGGGCGACCAGGCAGACCACCATGATGGCGAGCAGCGCCAGGCTCTCCCCCGACCCGAACTCGACCTGGGCGCTGCCCTCCTGCGCGAGCAGCCATACTCGGCCCATTAGAAGCCCTCCTCGACGCCCCGGCGTTGGGACGCTGGTTCAAGCGCACAGCCCGGACCGGAGGCCCTGGACGCTTCGTGCTGAAGAGTCGAACGCGGGCCCCGGCCCGGCCTCGTCCCGGGCGCCGAGCGCCCCAGGAGCCAGCCGTCCCGCGAACCCGCGAGGATTGGGCGGATCATAGCCAGGGGCGCGAGGCCGGGCAACCCGTCCGCAGGGCGTCTTCCGGCCACGGCGCGCTCAGGTCAGCGGCGGCGGCACCTCGGGACCGCGCCGCAACCAGAAGCTGATGCGGTTCCCTCCGCCCTCCAGCGCCGCGATGCGCAGGTCGTCCACCAGCGCGCCGACCAGCGCCAGGCCGAGCTCGCGGTCGTTGAGCTCGGCGTCGGCGGCGGACGGCGGGTCCGGGTTGCCGGCCGGCGGCGCACGGTCCCGGACCTCGACGCCGACCCGGTCGGCGGTCTCGATCACGTCCAGCTCGATGAGGTCGGGCCTGCCGGCGCGGTTCAGGTCGCCCACCGCGACGGCGCAGGCCTCCGACACGGCGACCTTGAGGTCCTCGACCGCCTCCTCGTCCATCCCGGCCTTGCGCGCGACGATGCTGACGACCAGGCGGACCGTGCCGAGCAGCCGCGGTTCCGGCGGGAACGCCAGGCTGACGGTGGCCGCCCCCCCAGCGGGAGCCGGCGGCCCGCTGGCGTCGGCGTCCATGGCCGGTGCTACTCGGCGGGAGCAGCCACGGCCTCGGCGACCGTGCCGTGGATCGGGAAGACCTTGGTCAGCCCGGTGATGCGGAAGATCTTGAGGATCTTCTCCTGGGTGCAGACCAGCTGCAGCGTCCCGTCGTGGTTGCGCACCCGCTTGAGCCCGCCGACCAGCACGCCGAGCCCGGTCGAGTCCAGGAAGTCGACCTTCTCGAGGTCGACGACGATGTGGTAGGACCCCTCGCTCACCAGCTCGATCAGCTTCTCGCGCAGCTTGGGCGCGGTGTAGACGTCGATCTCGCCAGCCACTTCGAGGACCGAGTGGTCGCCTTCCTTGTGCACGTTGAGGTCGAGGTCCATCCCCTCTCCAGTCTCGCGGGTTGAGGACGGCCAACGATAGGCTGACGGAGGGCCGCGAAGCAACGTGAGCGCGGTTTGCCCGCCCAGGAGACCCCCGATAGCCTCCCGGGGTGACCTTGTTCGCCAACCGCACCGCCCCACCCCGCCTGGTCCGGTCCGCCACCCTGCTGACGGCCGTCCTGCTGCTCGCCGGCTGCACCTCCGGCGGCGAGCGGGACGCCGGCAGCGCGACCACCGGGCCGGCGGCCGCCCCGGCCCCGGCGAAGCCGCTCGAGGTGACCCTGAGGACCACGGCCCGCGGCCCAGAGCGTGGCTTCAACGCCAGGCAGGCGGCCAAGAAGGCCGCGCCAGGGATCGAGCGGTTCCTCGACCGCTACCTGACGGTCGCCTTCGTCGACGCCGGCGGCGAGCACGGCTGGAATGGCCTGCTGGGCCTGTTCGACAAGCCGGTCCGCGCCGCCGCCCGCAAGGAGCTGGACGCGGTCTCGCTCGGCGCGGCCGCCCCGAAGGTCACGGCGGTCACGCCCGGGAGGGCCAGCGCGAGGGCCACCGTGCTGCACGAGGGCAGCCGGCCGGTCGCGGCCACCGTCCGGCTGGCCTTCGACGGCACCGCCGACACCGCCGGCGGCAGCGGCAAGGTCCACCTCCGTTCGGTGCTGCAGCTGCTGCGGACGCGCAGCGGCTGGCGGATCGCCGCCTTCGACAGCCGCACGGGGCCGCCGTCGTGACCGGCCGGCAGGCGGCCAGGGGGATCGCCGCGCTCGGGCTGGCCGCGGCGCTGGCCGCGGCCGCCGCGGTGAGCGTCTCGCGGCGGCCGGCCGCCAGCGCGGAGGGCACGCCCGCCGTCACCATCCAGCGCGCCCATGCCGGCTCGGCGACCCCGACCCTCAAGCGGCGCGTCGTGCTGCTCGCCGTCGGCTCCGACTCCGGCGCGCCGAAGTTCGGGCGCGGCGGCAGCGTCGAGGGCGGCCGGGCCGACGCCCTGCAGCTGGTGGTGCTCGACACGGTGAAGCGGCGCGGCCTGGTGCTGAGCTTCCCCCGCGACAGCTACGTGCCGATCCCGGGCCACGGCACCAACAAGATCAACGCCGCCATGGCCTTCGGCGGGCCGTCGCTGCTGGTGTCCACCTTCGAGCGGCTCACCGGCGTCCCCATCGACTACTACGTGCTCACCTCCTTCGACGGGCTGACCGACCTCGTCAACCGGGTCGGCGGGGTCCAGGTCAACGTCGACATGAACATCCGCGACAGCTTCGCCGGGGCGTTCCTGAACAAGGGCAGGCGCAAGCTCAACGGCCGCCAGGCGCTCGCCTACTCCCGTGCCCGCAAGACCCTGCCCGGCGGCGACCTGGCGCGCTCCCGCCACCAGGGCCAGGTCCTGCTCGGCGGGCTGGCCACCTACCAGCGGCAGGTCGCCAGCGACCCGAGCAGGGTGATGGCGTGGCTGGCGATCATGCGCGACGAGGTCAAGAGCGACCTGCCGTTCCCCGAGCTGCTGCGCCTGGCGCTGCTCGCCACCCGGCTGCCGCCGAGCAAGGTCGGCAACCGGGTCGTGCCGAGCGCGGCCGGCAGCGCCGGCGGCGCCTCGGTGGTCCGGCTCCTGCCAGGGGCGTACTCGCTGTTCGCCCGGGTCCGCGCCGGCAGGCTCGGCTGAGGGGTCCGGGGCTCAAGCAGCCGGAGGCGATAGCCCCGGCGGCGACCCCGGGGCGTCGGTCCCGGTCGATACCATGGGAGGGTGACCAACCCCGTCGCGCTGGTCGACGACCTCACCGGCGACCCCGACTACCTGGACCAGCTCGTGCACCTGGAGCGCCTGCCGGCCCGGCCCGCGCGGCACGCCGAGCTGCCCGCCGACCTGCCGGAGGTGGTCCTCGCGCGCCTGCGGGCCCGCGGCATCACCGCCCTCTGGTCCCACCAGGCGGCCGCGGTCGCGCTGGCCCGCTCCGGCCGCCACGTGGTGGTGGCGACCGGCACCGCCTCCGGCAAGAGCCTCTGCTACCAGCTGCCGGTGTTCGACGCCCTGCTGCGGCCGGGCGGCCACCACACCGCGCTGTACCTGTCGCCCACCAAGGCGCTGGCCCGCGACCAGCTGCGCGCCGTCCGCGGGTTCGCCCTGGCCGGGGTCAGGGCGTCCGCCTACGACGGCGACACCCCCGCCGAGGACCGCCCGATGATCAGGCGCAGCGCCAACCTGGTCATGACCAACCCGGACATGCTCCACCGTGGCATCCTGCCGAGCCACGAGCGCTGGGCCGGGTTCCTGCGGCGGCTGGCGTTCGTGGTGGTCGACGAGGCCCACACCCTGCGCGGGGTGTTCGGCTCCCACGTCGCCGCCGTCCTGCGGCGCCTGCGCCGCCTGGCCGCGCACTACGGCGCCAGCCCGGTGTTCGTGCTCGCCTCGGCCACCCTCGGCAACCCCTCTGAGCTGGCCGGCCGCCTGGTCGGCCTGCCGGTCGAGGCGGTCGACGAGGACGGCTCGCCCCGCGGCCCGGTGGCCTTCGCCCTCTGGGAGCCGCCGCTGCTGGACGAGGCCACCGGGCTGCGGCGCAGCCCCAACACCGAGGCGGCGACGTGGCTGGCGGCGGGGGTGGAGGCCGGCGTGCGCACCCTGTGCTTCACCCGCTCGCGGAAGGCGGCCGAGCTGGTCGCCAGCTACGCCAGGCACCGGGTCGCCGAGGTGGACCGCCGTCTGGCCGGGCAGGTCCGCGCCTACCGGGCCGGCTACCTGCCGGAGGAGCGCCGCGAGCTGGAGCAGCGGTTGGTGTCCGGCCGGCTGCTCGGCCTGGCCACCACCAACGCCCTGGAGCTGGGCATGGACATCGGCGGGCTGGACGCGGTCGTGCTGGACGGCTACCCGGGCACGATCGCCTCGCTGTGGCAGCAGGCCGGCCGCGCGGGCCGCCAGGGCGGGGCGTCGCTGGCGGTGCTGGTCGGCAAGGACGACCCGCTCGACGCCTACCTCCTGCACCACCCCGCCGACCTGTTCGGCCGGCCGCACGAGGCCGCCCTGCTCGACCCGGGCAACCCCTACGTGCTCGCCCCGCACCTGCTCTGCGCCGCGTTCGAGGCGCCGCTGACCGACGAGGACCTGGAGCTGTTCGGCGGCGCCACCGCCCGCGAGCGCGCCGGCGAGCTGGAGGCCGAGGGCCGGCTGCGCCGGCGCCACGACGGCCTGCGGCCCGGGTCGGGCCGCTCGCACGTGGACCTGGTCGACATCCGCAACGCCGGCGGCGCCCCGGTCACCATCGTCGCGGCCGACTCCGGGCAGGTCATCGGCACCGTCGACCGCGCGCGGGCGCCCTCGACCGTGCACCGCGGCGCGGTCTACCTCCACCAGGGCGAGTCCTGGCGCGTGGTCGGGCTGGACCTGGACGACGGTCACGCCCTGGTGGAGGAGGCACGCGGCGACGAGTACACCCAGGCGCGCAGCGACACCGACGTCGCCGTGGTCGAGCCGACCCGGCGGGTGGCGCTGCCCCGCTCCGGCCTGTGGCTCGGCCGGGTGGCCGTCTCCGAGCAGGTCGTCGGCTACGAGCGGCGCAAGGTCGGCAGCGGCGAGCTGCTCGGCTACGACGACCTCGACCTGCCGCCCGCGCGGCTGCAGACGGTGGCCTACTGGTACACGCTCTCGGCGGAGCTGCTGGCGGCGGCCGGCCTGGAGCCGGCCGCGGTGCCGGGCGCCGCCCACGCCGCCGAGCACGCCCAGATCGGCCTGCTGCCGCTGTTCGCGATGTGCGACCGCTGGGACATCGGTGGCCTGTCGACCGCCTGGCACCCCGACACCGGGTCGGCGACCATCTTCGTCTACGACGGCCACCCCGGCGGCGCCGGCATCGCCGAGCAGGGCCACCGGCGCGCCGGCGACCACCTGCTGGCCACCCGCGACACGGTCCGCGCCTGCCCCTGCGAGAGCGGCTGCCCCTCCTGCGTCCAGTCCCCCAAGTGCGGCAACGGCAACAACCCCCTCGACAAGGCCGGTGCCGTCCGCCTGCTCGACCAGCTCCTCGCCGACCTGGCCGCCGCGCCGGAAGCCGCCGTCCTCCAGGGACGCGCCTCGTGACCGCCGGCCGGGGTCCCGAAGCTCGGTCCAGAGCCCGCCGCCGCAGGGTCGCCCCGGTGACCGCCGGCCGCCCGGCACGCCGGCGGGCCGGCCCGTGACCGTCTACGTGGGGGTGGCGGGGGCCTCGCAGCCCGACGCCTCGCTGGTCGCGCCGGCCGAGGACCTCGGCCGCCGGCTCGCCGAAGGCGGCGCCGTGCTGGTCTGCGGCGGCGGCCTCGGCGTGATGGCGGCGGCCTGCAAGGGCGCCAGGCAGGCCGGCGGCACCACCGTCGGGCTGCTACCCGGGCTGGACCGCCACAGCGGCAACCCCCACCTCACCGTCGCGCTCCCGACCGGGCTCGAACAGGGCCGCAACCTGCTGCTGGTGCGGGCCAGCGACGCCCTGGTCGCCGTCGGCGGCGGCTTCGGGACCCTGTCGGAGGTGGCGCTGGCCCTGCGGACCGGCGTGCCCGTCGTCGGCCTCGCGACCTGGTCGCTGCGGCTCGACGGGCGGTCGGTCGACGCCTTCCCGGTGGCCGCCGACGCCGGGGACGCCGCCCGGCTGGCCCTGGAGGCGGCCCGGGCCCGCACGGCCGGCCACGGCAGGCCGGCCGCCCCCGCCTGAAGAGCCCCGGGTAGCTTGCCCCGTTTGACACCGGTACATGGTGGGCAGCTACTAGGCACCCGAACTGGAAGCGCAGCAGTCTCCGAGGAGGCATCCGATGGCCGCGTTGTTCCTGCTGCTGGCCGTGCTGCTCGGCGTCGTGCTCGTCGACGCCGTGCTCGAGAACACCACCGCCAGCACGGTGACGCTCTTCGACCGGTCCTTCGACCAGCTCAGCAGCGGCGAGCTGCTGGTGGTGTTCGCGGGGCTGGGGTTCCTGCTGGCCCTGTTCCTGTTCCTCGCCTTCGGCTCGTCGAAGTCCAGGCGCACCCGGCGCAGGGAGATGCGCTCGGCCCGCCGCGACGCCGAGGGCCGGGTCGACGAGCTGGAGCAGGAGAACGCCCGCCTCCGCGACGAGCTGGCCCGTGCCGGGCGGGTCGGCCGCCTCGCCGACGAGCGGAACGCCGCGACCGCGTCCCCGGTGGGCGAGCGCCAGCCGCCGCTGGACCAGCGCGCGGCGCCGCCACAGCCGACCAGCAGGCGCACCGAGCGGATCGACGACCGTACCGTCCCGCCGGCAACCCGACCCGCCGAGCACGAGACGCAGCGCCACTGACGATCGTCTGAGCGGTCCCGCGGACGCCTCCCGGCGTTCGTGGCATCCCGGGGCGTGCTCGTGGCATCCCGGGGCAGGCCGAGCGGCCCGGCGGCTGGTGGCCTCGCGAGCACGGCCCTGGCGCGGGCGGTGACCCACACCGACAGGCCCGCCGGCGCTAGCGGCACGCGGCGGCGGACCGTGACGACCGCCTGAACCGCCGAGCAGTCGCAGGACGCCAGCTCGGCGCCGTTGGCCGCGGCGATCCCCGCCGCCCCGGCCGGCCCGCCGCCGGGCGCCAGCGCGGCCAGCGCCGCCATGTCGGCCGCCGTCTGCGCCGCCGCCCTCGCGGCCGCCAGCGCCCCGACGTCCACCGCCAGCATCCCCGCCAGCAGCACGAACGACACCAGCGCCAGCGCCACCAGCGACGCCCCACCGCCCTCCTGCCACCGCCACCCGGCCGGGTCGCCGCAGGTGGCGGGGTCGGGGCCGGTGGCCGGGTCGCGGGCGGTGACTTGGACGCCGCTTGCGGCAAGGTCGCGGACCAGCTGGTCACCGGCGGTGACCCGGCCGCGGGCGGTGGCCGGGCCGCCACTCAGGGCCGGACCGGCACCCAGGGCCGGACCCAGGGCCGGACCGGCACCCGGGGCCGGGACGCGGGCGGTGGCCGGGGCGGCGGTCACCGGGTGGTTCCCGGGTCCGGCGGTGGGCCCGGTTCGAGGGCGGCGACCGCCGTCGCCCGCACCGTCACCAGCGGCACCCCGAACGGCAGGCGAACCGGGAGCTCGACCCGCACGCCGACCCTGCCGGCGCCCGCGCCGGCGACCAGCACCCGGGCGGCGCGGCCGGCCGGCAGGGCGGCGTGGGCGGCCGCCACGGCGCTGGCCCGGTCGCCGCCGATCGCCGCCTGCCGGGCGCCCTCGCGGGCGGCCCCCTGCGCGAGGACCTGGTCGCGCGCCAGCCCGAGCACCCCGACCATCGCCAGGGTGACGGCCACCAGCAGCGGGATCGCGGCGGCCAGCTCCACCGTGACCGAGCCCTCCTGTGCCCGAGGCGGGGCTGGCATGACCGTCAGCCGATCCCGAACAGGGAGCGGACCTGGTCGAGGACGCCGTTCAGCAGCCCGGAGATGGCGCCCTTCCGCGCCCAGGCGAGCGCGAGCGAGGCGATGGTGGCCGCGACCACCATGATCAGTGCGTACTCGGTCGTCTGGCTGCCCGTCTCCGGCCCGGGCGCGGCAGCGGGTGGGCGTTCTGCGGTCATGGACGGCTCCTTTCGGGGGTGCTACGGCGTCAGGGAGCGAAGCGACCCGGCCACCGTCGGCACGACGGTGAGCAGGACGAACGCGGGGAGGAAGCAGAGGACCAGCGGGAAGGCGAGGCGGACCGCGGCCCGCCCTGCCTCGGCCTCGGCGCGGAGGCGAGCGCGGCTTCGGAGGGCCTCGGCCCGGGCGGCGAGCGCCTCCGCGGGCGGTGCACCCCATCGCTCGGCGGCCTCCAGCGCAGACGCGGCCGCCCGCAACTCGTCCAGGCCGGAGCGCTCGGCGGCCGCCCGGAGCGCGGCGGCCGGCGTCCCGCCGAGGCGCAGGACCGCCGCCGCCTCGGCAAGCTCGTCCCGGAGCGCGTCCGGGGCGCGCTCGGCCACGCGAAGGACGGCCAGGTGCGGGTTGAGGCCGGCCAGCAGGCCCGCCCCCAGCAGGTCGAGCACGGCAGGGGCCGCCGCGGCGCGGATCGCCAGCCGGCGGGCGGCCGTCCGGCGGCGGCCCGCCCGCACCGCGACCAGCGCGGCGCCCGCCCCAGCGAGCAGCAGCGCCGCCAGGCCTGGCGCGGCGGTCGCGACGGCGACGGCCAGCAGCGCGGCGGTCGCGACGGCGACCCGGCGACCGCTCGGCCACGCGGCGGGTGGGCTCGCCGCCAGCCCGGCGAGCAGGACCGCCCCGACCAGCAGCATCGCCACCACCGCAACGGCCGGCGGGGTCGCAGCGGCAAGCGACGGGGTCGCGGACACCGCCGCAGCCGTGGCCGGGGTCGCCACGGCTGCGGTCGCCGCGACCAGAGCGGAGGCGAACAGGCTCACGGGAGCGGCTCCCGGACGATGCGGCTGGCCCAGCAGATGCCGGCGACCTCGAACGCGACCGCGGCCGCGAGCGTGGCCCAGCCGAGTGGTTCGCGGACCAGGAAGGCGACGTCCGACGGCGAGGTGACCGCGAGCACGCCCAGGAACGCCGGCGCCATCGCCGCCACCACCCGGGCCGACAGCCGCGCCTGGGCGGTGGCGGCCATCCGTGCCTGCCTGGCCCGCACCCGGTCCGCCGCGGCCGCGGCGACCCCGGCCAGCACCGGGCCGGGCGGGGCGCCAGTCGTCTCGGCCAGGTCGAGGGCCTCGCCGGCGACCAGGAGCTCCGCCAGATCCGCCGGCCGCGCCACGGCGGCGAGCGCACGGCCGGCTCCCGAGCCGACCCCGGCCAGCCGCGCGGCCTCGCCGAGCAGCGCCGCGAGGGGCGGCGGCGCCCCCTCGGCGGCGGCCTGCAGCGCCCGACCGGGCGCCATGCCGGCCGCGATGGTCGCCCGCAGCACGTCCAGCACCTCCGGGACCGCCTCCTCGAGCTCCTGCCGCCGCCTGGCCATCCGCCCCGGCACCGGCAGCCGGGCCACGCGCCGGGTGAGCCCGGCCGGCAGCCCGCCGGACCGCCGCCACGCCGGCGCGGCGTGGCCACCCGGCCGCCGGGGAGGCGCTCCGGCCGGCGGCCGGTCCCGCCGGGTGGCCGCCGAGGACGGACCGGGCGGCGAGCGCCGGTCCCGAGCGGCGGAGGCCGGCCGGGACGGGGTCGGCGTGGGCGGCCGGTTGCGGCGGGTGGGTGCCGGAGGCGCTGCCGCGAAGGCGGCGAGCAGGCCGGCGGCCAGCACGAGCAGCAGCGTCGTCATGCCGGCCGTCCAGGGTCGGGCCGCCGGCTGGTCCCGCGGGCCAGGGCGGCTGCGGCTCCGGTCATCGGCCGCGCCTCGGGCACAGCACGCGGACCCGCCCGGCCGGGCTGGCGGGCTCGAAGGCCCGCAGCACCGACGGGTCGAGGCGGTCCGCCCAGTGGGGCACGAGGCCGGTGGCGCAGAGGCCTGGCCCGGGGCCGGCCGTACGGAGCGGCACGGCCTCGGCCTGGCCGCCCGGGTCGGCGACGAGCTCGGCCAGCGCGGCGACCCGCCGCCCGGTGGGGCCGCGGTCCAGGTGCACGACCGCGCCGATGCCGCCGCCGATGAGCCGCCGCACCACGCCGAGCGCCGCACCGGGCGCGGACAACGCCATCGCCTCGAGCCGTGCCGGCACCTCCGCCGGGCTGCCGGCGTGCAGGGTGGTCAGGAGCCCGCGGTGGCCGGTGTTGGCGGCCTGCAGCATGTCGAGGACCTCCGCGCCCCGGACCTCGCCGACCACGATGCGGTCGGGACGCATGCGCAGGGCGTTGCGGACCAGCTCACGCAGCGGGACCTCGCCGCGGCCCTCCACGTTGGGCGGGCGGGACTCCAGGCGCACGACGTGCGGCCCGGGGAGGTCGAGCTCTGCGGCGTCCTCGATGGTGACCACGCGCTCCCCGGGCGGGATCGCGGTCGCGAGCACGTTGAGCAGGGTCGTCTTGCCGGTCCCGGTGGCGCCCGAGACCGCGACGGCGACCCCGGCGGCGACCATCGCCTCCAGCAGCAGGGCCGTGGTGGCGTCGAGCGCGCCGCGCCGGATGAGGTCGGTGAGCGACAGCCGGCGCCGCGCGAAGGTGCGGATGGTCACCACCGGGCCGTCGGGGGCGAGCGGCGGGAGCACGGCGTGGAAGCGCTCCCCGCCGGGGAGGCGGGCGTCGACCCACGGCCGGGCCTCGTCGACCCGCAGGCCGAGCGGGGCGACGACCCGCTGGACGAGCGCGGCGACCGCGGCGGCCGAGGCGAACCGGACCTGGGTGCGCTCGATCGTGCCGTCGCGCTCGACCCAGACGTCGGAGGGCCCGTTGACCAGCACGTCGGTGACGGCGGGGTCGGCGAGCAGCGGCCCGAGCGGGCCGAGGCCGGTGAGCTCGTCGCTGATCGCCCTGACCGTGGCCGCCAGGCTCGCCGGCGGGAGCTGCAGGCCTTCGTCGCGCAGGGCTTCGGCGACCGCGGCCCGCAGGCCGCCGGGACCGGCGGCGGGCAGGCCGCGGGCGGCGAGGCGGCGCTGGACCCGCTCGACCAGCGCGGCCGCCGGGGCACCCGGCGGGCCCTGGCCGGTCCCGGCGGCGACCAGGACGGGGCTGGTCACGTGGACACCGTCGCGAACGGGACCACGCGGTTGGCGAGGGTGAGCATGGCCTGGACGACCGGGAGGTCGTGGCGGTCCAGCAGCAGCGCGCCGTCCTCGGCGGCGGCGGCGAGCTCGGCGGCGGCGGCGGGGATCAGCCCCCAGAGCCGGTCGGCGAGCACGGCGCGGACCTCGCGGGGCGCCAGCGGGGCCTTGGGCCGCACGCCGGTCACCACGCCGCCGGCCGCGTCGGGGTCGCGGCCGGCGGCGGTCCAGGCGGCGAGGGCGGCCTGCACCCCGCGGATCCCGGCGGTCTCGCAGCGGCCGACGGCGAGCAGCGCGTCGGCCTGCGCCAGCGCCACCTGGACGGCCGGCCCGTCGCCGGTGGGCAGGTCGCAGACGACCAGCCGGTAGGCGGACCGGGCGGCGTCCAGCACCTGCTGCACGACCCACGGTTCCGGCGGCGGCTCCGGGGTGCCGTCGGCGAAGCCCTCCAGGGGGAGCACGGCCAGCCCGGTCCAGGGCTCGGCGACGGTCGCGGCCAGCCCCGCCGGGTCCATCGCGCCCGCGGCGGGCGCCAGCGCCGACCAGCTCGGCGCGCCGGCGAGGTCGAGGCGGAAGCCGAGGCCGCCGGCGAGGTCGACCAGCAGGACCGGCGCCGACCCCCAGCGCGCCCAGGCGGCGGCGAGGTGGACCGCGATGGTGGTGGTGCCGGCGCCGCCGTGGACGCCGCGGGCCGCGACGACCAGCGCGCCGCCGCCGGGAGCGTCCGGCTGGCCGGCGCCGGCCGCACGCGCGAGCTCGGCTGGCAGGTCGGCGGCGCCGTCGGGCCAGGCCAGCATGCCCCTGGCCCCTGCCAGCAGGGCCGCGCGCAGGTCGGCGGGGCGGTCGTCGTCGCCGACGGCGAGCAGCGGCGTGCCGCGGCCGGCGGGGAGGTCGGCGAGCACCGCGCAGCCGACCAGCGCGACCGCCGGACCGGCGGCCAGCGCGGCCGCGAGGCCGGTGGCGCCGGGCTGCGCCACGGCGGCCCTCCACCCCGCCGCCTCGACGGCGTGGCGCAGGGCGTCGGCGGTGCCGGGGTCGTCGTGGGCGACGACGACCAGCGGCACGGTCGCGGGGACGGGTTCGAGGGCCACGGGCATCCTCCCGGCGGCGTGGTGGCGGTGTCTGGTGTCGCCGGTCGCGGCCGGGAGGCCGGCGGCCGGCGCCGGGAAGGATGGACGGGCGCGGCGGCGCGGGGAAGGCACTCCGGACAGAATGTGCATAACTGGCGCCGGAAGTGCCCGGCGGCGGACCGCGGGGCCGCCTGCCCGCCCGGGGCGGGCTTGGGGACGGCGCGTTTCCGCGGCCGCCACGATGAGTAAGCTTCTTCCAACACGAGCCGCCAGCAGGAGGACCGACGGTCATGGCCGAGAGCAACCCAGCGATCGAGAACCTGTTCTCCGAGGCGCGCACCTTCTCGCCGCCCGACGAGTTCAAGGCGCGTGCCCTGGTCACCGACCGGTCCCTGCACGAGCAGGCCGAACGCGACCTGGAAGGCTTCTGGGCGGAGGAGGCACGGCGGCTGCGCTGGACCAGGGACTGGGACCGGGTCCTGGAGTGGGACCTGCCGTTCGCGAAGTGGTTCGTGGGCGGCCAGCTCAACGTGTCGGACAACTGCCTGGACCGGCACGTGGAGGCCGGCGGCGGCGACAAGGTCGCCTACCACTGGGTGGGCGAGCCGGGCGACGCCCGCACCATCACCTACGCCGAGCTGCGCGACGAGGTCGCCCGCTTCGCCAACGCGCTGAAGTCGCTCGGGGTCAGGAAGGGCGACCGGGTCAACATCTACATGGGCATGGTCCCCGAGCTGCCGGTGGCGATGCTGGCCTGCGCCCGCCTTGGGGCGCCGCACTCGGTGGTGTTCGGCGGGTTCTCGGCGGAGGCGCTGCGGGACCGGATCAACGACGCCGAGGCCAAGGTGCTGATCACCCAGGACGAGGGCTGGCGGGCCGGCAAGGAGGTGCCGCTCAAGCGCAACGCCGACGACGCGGTGGCGGAGACGCCGTCGATCGAGCAGGTGGTGGTGCTGCGGCGCACCGGCAACGAGGTCCCCTGGAGCGGGGACCGCGACGTCTGGTGGCACGAGCTGGTCGAGGGCCAGTCGACCGACTGCCCGCCGGAGCCGGTGGACGCCGAGGACCTGCTGTACCTGCTGTACACGTCGGGGACCACGGCCAAGCCGAAAGGGATCATGCACACCACCGGGGGCTACCTCACCGGGGTGGCGGCCACCCACCGGCTGGTGTTCGACCTGCACCCCGACGAGGACGTCTACTGGTGCGCCGCGGACATCGGCTGGGTGACGGGGCACTCCTACATCGTGTACGGCCCGCTGACCAACCACGCCACCAGCATCCTGTACGAGGGCGCGCCGAACTTCCCCGAGAAGGACCGCTGGTGGGAGATCATCGAGAACTACAAGGTGACGATCCTGTACACCGCGCCGACGGCGATCCGCACCTTCATGAAGTGGGGCACCGACTGGCCGGGCAAGCACGACATGTCGAGCCTTCGGCTGCTCGGCACCGTCGGTGAGCCGATCAACCCCGAGGCGTGGGTCTGGTACCAGACCAACGTCGGCGGCGGCCGCTGCCCGGTGGTGGACACCTGGTGGCAGACGGAGACGGGGATGATCATGATCACCCCGCTGCCCGGCGCCGTCGACACCAAGCCGGGGTCGGCGACCTTCCCGTTCCCCGGGGTGGACGCCGACATCGTCGACAACGACGGCCAGCCCGTGCCGATCCCCGGCGGCGGCTACCTGGTCCTTAGGAAGCCCTGGCCGGCGATGCTGCGCGGCATCTACGGCGACCCGGAGCGGTACAAGGAGACCTACTGGAGCCGCTTCCCCGGGCTGTACTTCGCGGGGGACGGCGCCAAGCGGGACGAGGACGGCTACTTCTGGCTGCTGGGGCGGGTCGACGACGTGATGAACGTCTCCGGCCACCGGATCTCCACCACCGAGGTCGAGTCGGCCCTGGTCGACCACCAGGACGTCGCGGAGGCCGCGGTGATCGGCAAGGTGGACGACCGCACCGGCCAGCAGATCGTCGCCTTCGTCACCCTGAAGGGGAGCGTGGAGGCGGCCGACGACACCACCGAGGTGCTGCGCGACCACGTGGCCCGCAAGATCGGCAAGCTCGCCCGGCCGACCACCGTGATCTTCACCCCGGACCTGCCGAAGACCCGCTCGGGCAAGATCATGCGGCGGCTGCTCAAGGACGTCGCCGAGGAGCGGGAGCTGGGCGACGTAACCACCCTGGCCGACCCCGCCATCGTCGAGGACATCCGCGAGAAGGCCGCCACGCGGCCACAGGAGGACTGAGCCGGGCCCGCCCAGGACGGCACGTGTTGGGCGGGAGTGGGGGGACCTGTAACCTGGGGTGCGTCCCAGGTGTCTAGGGGATGAATCCTAGCGGTCCGGATGCTTCCCTGGTCGCCTGACGGGCCCGACGCCGACGTCGGTGTCAGGTTCCCGAGGTCGTCATGTCAAGAACCCGAGAGGTGCCAGCCAGCCGATGAGTGTTGCGTTCGTCTTCCCCGGCCAGGGCAGCCAGGCCCCTGGGATGGGCCTGGACTGGGCCGACTTCGACGAGGCCGCCGCCGACCTCTACCAGTGGGCCAGCGCCTGCCTCGGCTGGGACCTGCCCGAGACGCTGCGGACCGCCACCGCCGACGAGCTGCGCCAGACCTACATCGCCCAGCCGGCCATCTTCTGCGTGTCGGTGGCGGCCCTCCGCGCGCTGGAGGCGGCGGGGGTCGAGCGGCCGGCGTACGTCGCCGGCCACTCCCTCGGGGAGTTCTCGGCCCTGGTCGCGGCCGGCGCGCTGTCGTTCGAGGCCGGGATCACCCTGGTGGCGCGGCGGGCCGAGGCGATGCAGCGGGCCGCCGACGCCCGCCCCGGCTCGATGAGCTCGGTGATGGGGCTGTCGGCCGAGGGGGTCGAGATGGCGGTGGAGGCCGCCGCGCAGGGCCAGGTGCTGGCGGTCGCCAACGACAACGCGCCCGGCAGCGTGGTCGCCTCCGGCGAGTGGGCCGCCCTCGAGCGGCTGCCGGCGGCGGCCAAGGAGCTGGGCGCCAAGCGGGTGATGCCGCTGAACGTCGGTGGGGCGTTCCACTCGCCGCTGATGGCGTCGGCGATCGACGCGTTCCGGCCGCACCTGGCGGCCGCGCCGCTGCGCGACCCCGCCATCCCGGTGGTCGCCAACGCCACCGCCGAGCCCGTGACCAGCGGCGAGGAGCTGCGGGAGCTGCTGGCCCGCCAGCTCACCGGGCGGGTCCGCTGGACCGAGTCGGTCCGCCGCATGGCGGCGCTGGGGGTCGACACCTTCGTGGAGGTCGGTCCCGGCACCGTCCTCGGTGGCCTGATCGGGCGCACCGTCGACGGCGCCCGGGTGCTGTCGGCGGCCGACGCCGCCGGCGTCGCCGCGGTCGCGGAGGCGCTGCGCGAGCACGCCGCCGGCGAGGTCGCCAGGGGCGGGGACCAGGGCGAGGTGGTGGTCCTGCCCGAGCGGTTCGCGGTCTCGCCCGGGCACGGCCGCTTCTACCCGGTGACCCCGTCCCGGTTCACCGACGAGGGCCCCTACGTCGAGCAGGGCGACCTGCTGGGCGAGGTGCGCAACGGCGCCGCCAGCATCCCCGTCCGAAGCCCGTTCCGCGGCTGGGTCATGGCCCACCTCGCCTGGGAGGGCGAGCTGGTCACGCCCGGCCAGATCCTGCTCAGCCTCCGGCCCTTCTGACCGCCCACCGAACCGTCAGCGCGGAGAAAGGAGCCGCCGTGCCCGTCGCCGAGATCGTGGGACTGGGCATCGCTGTCCCCCCCTACGTCCTGACCAACGCGGACCTCGAGGAGCTGGTCGACACCAACGACCAGTGGATCACCGAGCGCACCGGGATCAAGGAGCGCAGGATCGCGGGCAGGGACGACTCGACCGCCACCCTCGGCAAGCGAGCCGCCGAGCAGGCGCTCCGCGTCGCCGGGGTCGGGCTGGACGAGGTCGACCTGCTGCTGGTGGCGACCGCCACCCCGGACTACACGCTGCCGTCGGCGTCCTGCGTGCTGCAGCTGGAGCTGGGCATGACCAGGGGCGCGGCCATGGACGTGATCGCCGGCTGCTCCGGGTTCGTCTACGGCCTGGCCACCGCCTCGCAGTTCGTCGCCTCGGGGGCGGTGGACACCGCCCTGGTGGTGGGCTCGGAGACGCTGTCGCGGATCTCCGACTACACCGACAGGGGTACGTGCATCCTGTTCGGCGACGGGGCCGGGGCGGCGGTGCTGCGCCGCGGCGAGCAGGGCATCCGGGCCTTCTCGCTCGGCGCCGACGGGGGCCGCTCGCGGCTGCTGATGACCCCGGCGGGCGGGTCGCGCTTCCCCGCGACCGCGCGCACGGTCGCCGACCGGCGGCACTTCATCGTCATGGAGGGCCGCGAGGTCTTCAAGGGCGCGGTGACCGCCATGGCCGCCTCCAGCCTCGAGGCGATCCGCCGCTCCGGCCTTGAGCCGGGCGACGTCGACCTGGTCATCCCCCACCAGGCCAACCAGCGGATCATCGAGGCGACCGCCCGGCGCCTCAAGGTACCGATGAGCAACGTGGTCATGAACATCGCGCGCTACGGCAACACCTCGGCCGCCTCGATCCCGATCGCGATCGCCGAAGCGTGGGAGCAGGGCCAGATCCAGCCGGGCCAGCGCCTGCTGCTGACCGCCTTCGGGGCCGGCCTGGCGTGGGGCTCGCTGGTCACGGACTGGACCCTGCCGCCGCCGGCGGCGCCGTCGCCCGAGGAGCCGACCCGGTCGGCCATGCCGATCGTCCGCGGGCTGCTCGACGGGTCGCTGTGGGAGGGCATGGACATGCTGCCGCCGCTGACCGGCGCCGGCCCGGTCCCGGAGGCGGCGCTTTGAACGGCGACCACCGGGACGCCGCCGGCCCGGTCTCCGGGCCCTCGGAGGGCCGCGGCCTGGAGGGGCGCACGGCGCTGGTCACCGGCGCCTCCGGCGCGATCGGGCGGGCCTGCGCCGTGGCGCTGGCCGGCGAGGGCGCGCGGGTGGTGGTCGCCTACGGCAGCGACGAGCAGGGCGCCCACGAGACCGCCGGCCTGTGCAAGGCCGCCGGCGCCGAGGCGCTGGTGGCCCAGGCCGACCTCACCGACCCGGGCGCGGCCAAGGAGCTGGTCGCCGCCGCCGGCGACACCGGCGTCGACGTGCTGGTCAACAACGCCGGCCTCACGCGCGACGCGCTGCTGCTGCGGATGCGCGACGACGACTTCGCCGACGTGCTGGAGGTCAACCTGCTGGCCGCCTTCCGCTGCACGCGGGAGGCGCTGCGTGGCATGCTGCGGCGCCGCTGGGGGCGGGTGGTCTCGATCTCCAGCGTGGTCGGCCTGGTCGGCAACCCGGGGCAGGCGAACTACGCCGCCTCCAAGGCGGGCCTGATCGGCCTCACCATGAGCGTGGCCCGCGAGGTGGCCAGCAGGGGCGTCACCGCCAACGTGGTGGCTCCCGGCTACATCCCTTCCAAGCTCACCGACGCGATGGGCGAGGAGGCCAAGCAGGCCACGCTCGGCCAGATCCCGGCCGGGCGGCTCGGCACCCCCGAGGAGGTGGCGGCCGCCGTCCGCTTCCTCGCCAGCGACGAGGCCGGCTACATCACGGGGCAGGTCCTGGCGGTGGACGGCGGCATGGCGATGGGCGCGTAGCGGCGGTTGACGGGCGCCGGGAACCGGCGCATCCTGAGCCGCCGTCGTGGCCCCCGGCACGAAGGAGAACGAGCAGATGGCGCAATCGCGCGACGAAGTCATCGACACGATGAAGGAGGTCCTCGCCTCCGAGCTGGGCGTCGACGCGGACAAGGTGACCGCCGAGGCCCGCTTCAAGGAGGACCTGGACGCCGACTCCCTCGACCTGGTCGAGGTCGTCCTCGCCCTGGAGGAGAAGTTCGGCATCGAGATCTCCGACGACCAGATCGCCGGGGTGAAGACCGTCGGTGAGGCGGCCGACCTGGTGATCTCCAAGCAGGCGGTGGGGTAGGTCCAGGTGCGTCGTGTCGTCATCACCGGGCTCGGTGCGGTCACCCCGGTGGGCGTCGGGGCCAAGGCCTACTGGGACGCCATCACCGCGGGCCGTTCCGGCGTCGGCCCGCTGACCCTGGTCGACCCCGAGCAGGTGCCGTCCAAGGTGGCGGCCGAGTGCCTCGACTTCGACCCGGCGGCCAGCCTCGGGCCCAAGGAGGCCAGGCGGCTGGACCGCTCAACCCAGTTCGCCCTCACCGCCGCCCGCGAGGCGTGGGAGGACGCGCGGATCGACGGTGGCGTCGACAAGGACGAGACCGGGGTGGTGTTCGCCACCGGCATCGGTGGCATCAGCTCGCTGCTGGCCAGCAACCAGGTGCTCCACAGCAAGGGCCCGAACCGGGTGTCGCCGTTCACCGTGCCCCAGCTGATGCCGAACGCCGCCGCCGGCCAGATCGCCATGAAGCTGGGCCTGCGCGGGCCGAACTTCTGCACCACCACCGCCTGCGCGGCCTCCAACCACGCCATCGGCCTGGCGTTCCAGGCCATCCAGCACGGCGAGGCGGTGGCGATGGTCGCCGGCGGCTCCGAGTCGGCCTTCGTCGACATCGCGCTGGTCGCCTTCGCGCAGATGACCGCCCTGGCGACCAAGTTCAACGACCGCCCCGAGGAGGCCTCGCGGCCGTTCGACGCGCTCCGCAACGGCTTCGTGATGGGCGAGGGCGCCGGCGCGCTGATCCTGGAGGAGCGCGACCACGCCCTGCGCCGCGGCGCGGAGGTCCACGGCGAGCTGGTCGGCTTCGGCCAGTCGGCCGACGCCTTCCACATCACCGCCCCGTCCGAGGACGGCAGCGGCGCCGCCCTGGCGATCCGCCGGGCGCTCCGCTCGGCCGGGCTGGAACCGGAGGCCATCGGCTACGTCAACGCCCACGGCACCTCGACCCCGACCGGCGACGTCTCCGAGACCAGGGCGATCCGCCTGGCCTTCGACGACCACGCGGACCGGCTGGCGGTGTCGTCGACCAAGTCGATGATCGGGCACCTGTTCGGCGCGGCCGGGGCGGTGGAGGGGGTGGCGACCGTGCTGGCGGTGCGCGACGGCATCCTGCCCCCGACCATCAACCAGACCGACCCGGACCCGGCCTGCGACCTCGACTACGTGCCCAACCAGGCCCGTGAGGCCCAGGTCGAGGCGGCCATCTCCAACGGCTTCGGCTTCGGCGGGCACAACGCGGTGGTGGTGTTCCGCCGTCACGCCGCCTAGGCCGGTCGGTCGCCGGGGATGAAGCTGTACGCCGAGACGGCGGGGCTGCGGGCCCGCCAGCTCGCCGGCGACCTGCTGGTGCTGGCCTGGACCGCCGGCTGGCTGCTCGCCGGCCGCGAGCTCTACCGGCTGGTCGAGCAGCTCGCCGCGCCGGGGCGGGCGGTCGAGGCGGCGGGCACCTCGTTCGCCGGCGACGTCGGCGAGATCCAGCGGACCGTCGGCCGCATCCCGGTGGTCGGGGGCGAGCTGCGCGAGCCGTTCGGGCGCCTCGGCGGCGTCGGGCGGGTGCTCGCGGACGCCGGCGCGACCCAGCAGCAGGTCGTCCACGACCTCGCCCTGTGGCTGGGGTTGGTCGTCGCCGCCGTGCCGGTCGTCGCCCTGCTGGTGGTGTGGCTGCCCCGGCGGGTCGGCTGGGCGCGGGAGGCCACCGCGGCGAGCGGCCTGCGGGGTGACCGCGCCGACCTGGAGCTGTTCGCGCTGCGGGCGGTGGCCAACCGGCCGCTGCGGCAGCTGCGGCGGGTCAGCGCCGACCCCGCGGGCGCGCTGCGGGCCGGCGACTACGCCGGGTTGGCCGCGCTGGAGCTGCGGTCGCTGGGCCTGCGCCCGTTCCGGTCCGGGCGCGGCGCGCCCCAGGAACCGCGGGCGCGCGAGCGGTAGCGCGCCGGGCCTAGTGGCGGCGGCCGGGGCGCAGCCAGACCAGCGCCAGGACGCCGACCACCAGGCACCCGGCCGCTGCGGCGGCCGCCAGCGGCAGCGGCAGGGCGAGCAGCCGCAGGCCGAGGCGTTCGAACAGCGGGGTCGGGGCGCCCCCGACCCGGCCGGTGACGCGGTCGGCGGCGGGCGGCAGCGTGCTGTCGCGGTCCGGGGCGGCCGCCTCGGCCTCGGGGCCGGCCGTCACGCCGAGCACCTCGGCGCCCGCCTTGGGCCTGGTCCTGAACCCGTAGCCGAGCAGCGACCGCACGTCGTCGTACATACGGTCGGACCCCAGCGCGACCGCGACCAGGGTGCGGCCGCCCCGCCGCTGGGCGGCGACGATGGTGGAGCGCGCGCGGGTCGTGTAGCCGGTCTTGATGCCGAGGGCGCCCGGGTCCCTGCCCCAGCCGACGAAGTGGTTGTGGTTGGAGAGGAACTGCACGTGCCCGTCGGGCCAGCGGTAGCGGACCACCCGTGACCCGACCAGCTTGGCCAGCTCCGGCCGGCCGAGCAGCGCCCGGCCGAGGACCGCCAGGTCGGCCGCGCTCCCCCGGTGGCCGGGCGCGTCGAGCCCGGAGGGGTCGCGCCAGGTGGAGTCGGTGCAGCCGAGGGCGTCGGCCTTGGCCTGCATGGCGCGGAGGAAGCCGGCCCGCCCGCCGGGATGGGCGGCGGCCAGCGTCTCGGCGGCGTCGTTGGCCGAGGCGAGCAGCAGCGTCGTCAGCAGCGGTTGGCGCTTGAGCAGCCAGCCGGTCCGGTAGCCGAAGCGGGTCCCGTCGACCCGCTCGGCCGCCGGCGGGACCCTGAATACCTTGTCGGGCCGGTAGGCCTCGGCGGCCACCAGCGCGGTGAGGATCTTGGTGGTCGAGGCGACCAGCACCGGGCGGTGCGCGCCACGCTGCCAGACGACCGCGCCGGTGGCGGCGTCCATCACCACGGCGGTGCGCGCCTCGACCCGGGGCGGGGGTGGGCCGGCGGCGGCCGGCGGCGCCATCCAGACGGCCAGCAGGCCGAGCGCGACCAGCAGGCAGGGCAACCACGGCAGTCGGGAACGCACGCCGGTAGGCTGCACGAATCCGTGGACGAGGTGCAAGCGTGCCAGGCCGGACGGACGGCCCGGATCTGGGCCGTCCGGACCACCCCGGGCGGGCGGCGGCGACGGGCGCCGCCGCCGGGTGATCGCCGAGAGCTCGTCGCTGGCCCTTCGACCAGCGCGACGCTCCGGTGACGGGCGACCGGGCGACCGGCCCTTCGACAGGAATCCCCGGAAGCCCGCGGCGATATCGTCAAGGGTGGCACAACCCTGCCCGCTTCGCCCATTCCCCGGATGCCGTAAGCCGCATCCCCCCAAGGAGTGAACCGGATGCTCACCGTCTTCTCCGACCTCCACTGCGCCTGGGCGTACGTGTTCTCGATCCGGCTTCGCCGGGCGCGCGACGAGGTCGGCCGGCCACCGGTCGCGTGGCGCTGCTGGCCGCTCGAGCTGGTCAACCGGCGCGGCACCCCGTGGGACACCGTCAGCCAGGAGATCCCCGTGCTGACCCAGCTCGAGCCGGACCACTTCGCGTCGCCGCGGCGCTCGACCTGGCCGTCCACCATGCTGCCGGCCATGGAGGCGCTGAAGGTCGCCGGCGAGCTGGGCGGCCCGGAGGCGACCGACCGCTTCGACGAGGCTGCCCGCCGGGCCTTCTTCCTGGAGCGGCGCGACCTGTCGATCCGGCCGACCCTGGTCGACCTGGCCGCGGAGGCGGGCCTGGACCGGGCGGCGTTCGAGGACGCCTTCGACGGCGGCGGGCACCGGCGCAGCGTGGTCGCCGACTGGCAGGAGGGCAGGCGCCGCGGTGTCGAGGGCTCCCCCCACGCCTTCCTGCCCGACGGCACGGGCGTCTTCAACCCCGGGATCGGCAAGATCGACTGGGTGCACGGCATCCCGGTCCCCCACGACGTCGACGAGGGCGCGGTCGCCGCGCTGCTCCGGCGGGCGGCCGGCTGAGCGCGGGGCTCCTGCCCCTGGCCGTCACGGCGTGGCGCGCTGGTAGCGGCTGGTCGAGGAACTCGGGTGGCCTGCTGACCTCGAAGTCGGCACCGAGCATCCCCAGGTGGACCGCGAGCGTCTCCAGCGTCTCGGCGCCAACGACTTCAAGACGGCGAAGGCCGGAGCGGATGAACGGCGGTAAGGGCTCGTGACGGTCGAGCCGCTCGAACGTGCAGCATGGAAATAGTGGGAATCGGCAGGAATCGGACCGGGTTTTGCACAGCGACGACGAACACGTCAATCTCTGCGGAACACGGTCGAGCCTGGTCGGTCCGGCTCGCCGAGGCGCGGACGACCCCCGGGCGCGCCGATCCGGTCGGAAGCGGCTGGCAAGTGTATGGCGGATACTGACACTTCGATGGGCGGCAGGCACCTGGCGCAGCGGCGCCGGCGGGGGCCGTCAGCCCTCCTGGTGGCGGCCATCGTGCTGCTGGTCGTGGCGCTCGGGATCGGCGGCTTCGTGTTCCTCGTCGACCGGCCGGCCACCAGCGCCGCCTGCCCCTCCGGCAGCCTGCGGGTGCAGGTGGCGGCCTCCCCAGACCAGGCCGACGTGATGGCGCAGGCGGCGGCCGAGTACGGGCGCCAGCGGCCGAGGATCAACGACCGCTGCGTGGACGTGCAGGTCCGCGCCGTCGACTCGGTGGAGGCGACCGCCGCCCTGGTCACCGGCTGGGACGAGGCGGCCCTTGGGACGCGACCGGACGTCTGGGTGCCGGCCTCCTCCGCCTGGGCGCTGCAGGTGCAGCTCAAACGGCAGGCCACCAAGCAGTCCGACCTGATCCCCTACGAACGGCCCAAGGTCGCCACCACCCCGATGGTGTTCGCGATGCCCAAGCCGATGGCCCAGGCGCTCGGCTGGCCGCGGCAGCCACTCGGCTGGAACGACCTGCTCGGGGCGGTCCGCAGCAGTGAGGGCTGGAAGGCGTTCAACCAGCCGCAGTGGGGGCCGTTCCGGTTGGGCAAGCTCGACCCGAACCTGTCCACCCCGGGACTCGAGGCGCTGATCGGCGCCATCTTCGCCGCCACCGGCCAGGGCAGCGACCTGTCGGTGGAGACCCTGCAGGAGCAGGCCGACCAGCTGCGCACGGTGATCCTCGGGATCGAGCGCGCCCCCGGCCAGGACGCCGACACGCCGGCGACCCTCCTGGCGAACCTGCAGCAGGCCGACCAGGCCGACCAGGCCCTCGGCTTCGTCTCGGTGGTCCCCTTGGACGAGAAGTCGGTCCTCGACTACAACCAGGGCAACCTGGGCGGGCTCGAGGACGGCGGGCAGCGGGCCAAGCCCAAGGTGCCGCTGGTGGCGGTCTACCCCAAGGAAGGCACGCTGGAGGCCGACCACCCCTGGATCGTGCTGCGCGCCCCCTGGGTCGACGCCGCCAAGCGCCGCGCGGCCGCCGGCTTCCTCGACTACCTGCGCAGCCCGACGGTCCAGACCCGGTTCCAGCAGGCCGGGTTCCGTTCCCCGAGCGGTCGCGCCGGCCCGCCCGTCACCGAGGCCAACGGGCTGCTGGCCGACCAGCCCACCAGGGTCCTGGCGCCACCGGCGGCCAAGGTGGTGGCGGCGGCGCTGGAGAGTTGGAACGCGGCCCGCAAGCGCAGCAACGTGCTGGCGGTCTTCGACGTGTCCGGCTCCATGAAGGAGGAGGTGCCCGGCTCCGGTGGCCTGACCAAGATCGAGCTGGTCAGGCGGGCCGCGGGCCGCGGGCTGGCGCTGTTCGCGCCCGAGACCAACCTCGGCACCTGGCTGTTCTCGACCAACATGAGCGGCGGCAAGGACTGGGTCGAGAGCGTCCCCATCGGGCCCACCAACGCCAAGCTGCCCAACGGCCAGAGCCGCCGCGAGGTCCTGGCCGCTGCGCTGGCCAACATGCAGCCGACCAACGGCGACACCGGCCTGTACGACACCACCCTGGCCGCCTTCCGCGCCGTCAAGCGCTCCTTCGCACCAGGGCGGATCAACATCGTGGTGCTGCTCACCGACGGCATCAACGACGACCCCGGCGGCGGCATCGACCAGCGCACGCTGCTCACCAAGCTGAAGGCCGAGCAGGGCGACCGGCCGGTGCAGATCGTGACCATCGCCTTCGGGGCCAACGCCGACATCGTCACGCTGAACAAGATCTCGCAGGCCACCGGCGGCCGCGCCTTCGCCGCCAGGGACCCGCGCGACATCGAGCGCGTCTTCACCGACGTGATCTCGCAGCTCCCCGTGGGCTAGGCCCGCGGCACTAGACACCCTTCGCGGCTGTCCATATATTCCCCGTCACGGCGCCGGACGCAGCGGAGGGCCCGGCGCGACCCACGGGGAGGTTGCCGTGCGCAAATTCCTGCTCGTCGCGCTGGCCGCGCTGGTCGCGGCCGCGCTCGCCCTGCCCGCAACCGCGGGTCCGTCCGGTCAGGCGAGGTCGTCAGCCCCGGCGCAGCAGCAGCAGCCCGCAAACCTGCGGAGCGCCAACGGCGAGTACGTGGTTGCCTACGCCGACGGCGCCTCGGCGGCGGCCGCGCGCGCCGCCATCAAGGCCGCCGGCGGCACGATCGTCAAGGAGAGCGCCCAGGTCGGCATGGCCACGGTCAAGTCCACCAACGCCGCCTTCATCGCCGCGGCCAGCGACCAGGCCGCCCTCGCCGGCGCCGCCCGCAACCAGCCCATCGGCAAGCTCCCCGGCGGGGCCAAGAGCCCCCGCGACGCCGCCGAGCGCGAGGGCGAGGCCAAGGCCATCGCCGCCGCGGCCGCCGCCAAGGCCGCCGACGCCGGGCCGGTGCCCGGCCAGGAGCCCCTCGCGGACAAGCAGTGGGGCATGCGGATGGTCGACGCCACCCCCAGCGGCTCCTACCGCGTCGACCAGGGCCGCCGCGGTGTCATGGTGGGGATCATCGACTCCGGCATCGACGCCAGCCACCCCGACATCGCGCCCAACTTCAACCGCGCGCTGAGCAGGAACTTCGTCACGGACATCCCGCTGATCGACGGGCCTTGCGAGGTGCCGTCCTGCGTCGACCCGCCCGACGTCGACGACAATGGGCACGGCACCCACGTGGCCGGCATCGTTGGCGCCGCCTTCAACCGGCTCGGCGTGTCCGGCGTCGCGCCCAAGGTGCAGCTGGTCAACATCCGCGGCGGGCAGGACGGCGGCTTCCTGTTCCTGCAGCCCACCGTCGACGCCATGGTCTACGCCGGCCTGGTCGGGATCGACGTCATCAACATGAGCTTCTTCACCGACCCGTGGCTGTACAACTGCCTCGACAACCCGGCCGACTCGCCGGAGGCCCAGGCCGAGCAGCGCACCATCCGGGTCGTCACCCAGCGGGCGATCGACTTCGCCAGGGCCCACGGGGTCACCCCGGTGGCCGCGCTCGGCAACCAGAACACCGACCTCGGCAAGCCGACCACCGACGACATCAGCCCCGACTTCCCACCAGGCGCCGCCTACCACCGCGACGTCGACAACTCCTGCATCGTGGTCCCCACCGAGACCCGCGGCGTGCTCTCGGTCTCGGCGCTCGGGCAGAGCCTCAAGAAGGCCCACTACTCCAACTGGGGCATCGAGCAGACGGACTTCTCGGCCCCCGGCGGGTTCTCCCGCGACTACTTCGGCACCGACCAGTACAACCAGCCGGAGAACCGGATCCTCTCCACCTACCCGCTGAACGTGCTGCGCGCCACCGGGGAGGTCGACCCGGCCGGTAACCCGACCACCCCGCTGGTGCTCCGGGACTGCCGGGGCGGGACCTGCGCCTACTACCGCTACCTGCAGGGCACCTCGATGGCGTCGCCGCACGCCGCCGGGGTCGCCGCCCTGGTCGTCTCCAGCCACGGCAGGCGCGACCGGCGCCACAGCGGGCTCACGCTGGGCCCACGGACCGTCGAGCAGGTGCTGACCAGGACGGCCAAGCAGACCCCCTGCCCGTCGCCGCCGGTGTTCACCTACCCGGACCCGGACCTCGGCGCGCCCTTCACCGCCCCCTGCGAGGGGACGCTGCAGCGCAACGGCATCTACGGCCGGGGCATCGTGAACGCCCTGACCGCGGTCATCGACTGAACCGGGAGACGGGGGCGGGGCGCTGTCGCCGCCCCGCCCCCGTCCGCTACGCTGCCCGCGGAGGCGTCCGGGTCCTGGTGGGTCCCCCGGTCTTCAAACTCTGTTTCCGCAGTTCAGCGGCGTTCGTAGGCGTCTCTTGACCTGGGCGCCTCCACCACAGCAGCTCGCCGCCGGCCGCCACGATCCACCGGTGTTGCTGTCGCTGCTGCTGTCGGCACCCTCTCGGAGCCCGGACCGGAGCGGGCAAGATCACCCTCCTCATTGTTTGTGAACAACACGCCTGAGTGAGCCTGTAGCTGCATCCATGCCAAACTCTCGGGTCGAAGCAAGGCGAGGCTGCGGCAGGCCCGGGGCTTGACCGCGCGCGGCGCACGAACTAAGACAAGGTGCCCCTTTTACACCTTCTCGGGAGGTGGCCATGAGACGTCGATCTCTCGTCCTGGCGCTGGTGCTGGTTGCGGCGCTGCTGGTGGGGTCGGCCGCAAGCGGGAAGGCCCAGCCGTCCGGGCCCGCTTGGCACCCGCCGCGGTCCGGCGCTGCGACCCAGGCCATCGGGCCCGCGCGGCCGGGGGGCAGCCACGCTCCGGTGGCCAAGCCGGCCACCTTCACCTCAGTGAATCTCTCGGTCGGAGCCAACCAGAACGTGGTCGTGGGGGACGTCACCAACACCCTGGAGCACACCCTTGGCCCGGCGTGCTTCGTCGGCGACCAGACCCCCCAGAACGAGACCACGATCTCCATGGACCCGACCAACCCCGACAACCTCATCGGCGGCGCCAACGACTACCGCTACTTCGTTGAGAGCGAGCAGCGCTACGACGGGGCCGCGGGCGCCTACGTCTCCCACGACGGCGGCGCGACCTGGACCAACGAGTTCATGCCGGGGATCAGCGAGGAGGCCGGCGGCACCTACCAGGGGGTGGGGGACCCCGCGTTTGCCTGGGACCCCGGCGGCGAGGTGGTCTACTACGCCAACATCGCCTTCAACCGGGTCGCCAACCCGGCCACCGGCCACTCCGCCTTCGCCAGCGCGATCGCGGTGAGCCGGTCGTTCGACAAGGGCGAGACCTGGCAGACCCACTACGTGATCCAGGACGACGACCCGGCGGTGTTCCACGACAAGGAGTGGATCGCGGTTGCCCCCGACGGGACCGTCTATGTGGCCTGGGCGCTGTTCAAGTCCGGACAAGGCGGACCCGCCGGGTACCTGGGGTCGCCCATCGTGATCAGTAAGTCCACCGACCAGGGCCAGACGTGGTCGGCGCCGCAGGAGATCAGCGCCGGCCCGTATGCGCAGTTCGCCACCCCGGTGGTGGCGGCCGACGGCACCGTCTACGTCTCCTACGAGCTGTGGCAGAACCCCATCGGCAGGGCCGGGGGTCGAGCCTTCGTCGCCAAGTCGACCGACGGCGGCGAGACCTGGACCAACCACTTCGTGGCGCTGGTCAACGACCTCCCCAACCCCTTGCCGCACGGTGCCTTCCGGGTGGCCAGCTACCCGGTGCTGGACGTTGGGGATGATGGGACGCTGCACATGGTGTGGTCCAACTGGCAGGGCGGGTCCGCGGACATCGTCTACACGCGCTCTACCGACGGCGCGGTGACCTGGGATACGCCGGTGAAGGTCAACCAGGAGGCCGGGAAGACCGACCAGTTCTTCCAGTGGCTCTCGGTCTCGGGCGACTTCGTCCACGTCGGGTTCGTGGATCGCCAGTACACCGCCGACGCGCTGCTGGACCACTCCTACGCGGTCTCCATCGACGGCGGGGATACCTGGAGCCAGACCGAGCGGGTCACCACCGCCTCGTCCCGCTCCGACGCCAGTGGGTTCGGCGCCAACTGCACCGGGGAGTTCATCGGTGACTACACCGGGATCGTCGCCGACGGCGGCACCGCCCACGTCCTGTGGATGGACGGACGCCCGGGCGTGACCCAGCCGACCTCCCCGTCAGGCGACGACGACGATCAGGATCCCTTCCACGCCACGGTGTCGGTCCAATAGGGACCGAGGGCCATGGGGCGGCGGGCCCGGGGGCAAGTCTCCGGCCCGCCGCCCAATGCTCGCATCGACGCTGACCTCATCGGCAGGACGCGGTCCCCAAACAGACGACGGACGCCGCAGCTTGTGGGCGCATGAGGCGCCGACCAGGAGAACATGAGTTCGTGGGCACACGCCCGGATCCCTCGCCCAAGCCTTCGTGCCGTTCAGAGCAGATCAAGCAAGGTCATGTGCCTACAAGCTGCGGAACTCCGGAAGCAGCCGGGATCGCTCGGCCGACTGGGGCGGGTGCTCGGCAGCCCCGCCCCAGTCGGCTGGAGGCGGTCTCTATCCGACTCGTCGGAAGAAGGCGCTGGAGGGGTCGGTCCCGTGCGGCTGGGAGAACAACGAGGCGAAGGCGGTCCCGATGTTGTCAAGCCCTTCGTAGTCACCGGTGAAGAAACCCACGGCAAAGGGCGCCTGGCGCATGTTGAACGAGGTGTTGGTCACCCGCACCTCATCACCCCAGTTGGCCGCGTCAGCGCAGGCGGTGGGCGTGGTGGGGTGGCAGTGGACCAGGAAGTGGTCGGTCTCCAGCGTGGCCGCGGCCGGCGTGTTGTTGCGGAAGTCGTAGTAGCTGACCCCCACGGTCCCGTCCGCGCTGACGTGGACCGAGGCGGTGAAGGCCTGCTGGTTGCCGGCCGGCAGGCTGGTCGGCGTCTGGTTGACCTTGACCGGCGTCGACCAGCTGAGCCCGCCATCCAGCGACTGGGAGAAGGCGACGGTGTCGAACTGCCCGCCACCGAAGCGGGCGTCCTGCCAGACCGCATACAGCCGGCCGCTGGCCGGGTCGACCGCCACGTCCGGGATGATGTCCCCGGTGCGGATGTCGTCGCCGGTATCCGGGTCGGTGACGCCGATCGTCTGCAGCCGGTCGACCAGGACCGGGCCCGACCAGCTGACCCCCTTGTCGGTCGAGCGCAGCACCCGTACCGTCCAACCTCGCAGCCTGTTGGTGTTCTCGTTGTTGAACTCGGCGAACAGGTTCACCAGCGTCCCGTTGGGCAGCACCGCGATCTGGTTGGCGATCGTCTGGTCGTTCTGCCCCGGGTCATAGAGCTGCCGGGCCGGCTCCCAGCTCACCCCCCCATCGGTGCTGCGCGCGAACCAGATCGGCCCCCGGAACGCCGAGGTCCGGAAGCTGGACCGGACGCTGGCGGCCTCACTCGATGGGAAGACCAGCCGGTCCCACACGCCGTAGACCAGGTTGGCGGCGGTGGGGTCGGCGGTGATGGTCTGCTTGTCGTTGAAGACGTTGGCGTCGGTGTCGCGCCGCACCACAACCGGGTCGCTCCAGGTCAGCCCGCCGTCGACCGAGCGGCTGGCCAGCAGGGCGTGGTCGAAGTCGGCGGGCAGGAACGGCGGGGCGACGTCGTTGAAGGACAGGGCCAGCTGGTACAAGGTGCCGTTGGGACCGAAGCTGACCCAGGGGTCGGTGGAGCGCTGGTAGCTGCCGCCCGTGCACAGCGAGATCCCCGGGATCGGGACCTGCTGCCAGCTGCTGCCGCCGTTGGTGCTGACCCCGGCCACCAGCCCCCGCGCGCCGCCGTTGGACCAGCGGTCCTGCTGCCAGATCCCCACCAGGTTGGCGGAGTTGGTCGGATTCACATCAATCCAGGGCTCAACCTCACTGTTCAGGTAGACCGTGCCCGACTGGCCACCAACCGCGTCAGCCGTGCAGCCCAGGAAGGCGCTGGTGCCCGAGACCTGAACCAGCGGCCCTGGGGTGAGCGGGCCGGCCGCGACCGGAACCACCGCGGCCAGGGCAAACCCCAGGCAGGCGATGAGGCCGAGGAAAGCGCGTCGTCGCATGACACTCCCCTTCTGCGGGCACTAGAGGCGCGCTACACCCTACGGCGGCTCCGCCGGCCTTGGTATCGGCCTTTCGCCGTAGCCGCGGTCCGTTCCGTCTGGTGAACCAGGGGTACGTCATCGCCGAAGCGACAGCCGATCAGCAATTCCGCTAGTCGGGTGCCGGTTCGAGCCTCTCAAGGACAACCGGTGACCCCTTCCTGACCATTCGTGTGGTCTCCCTCCTAAGGAGGGGTCAGCGCGGGTCACAGTGACCAGAGTGACCGTGAGTGACCCCTAATTACTTGCCCCGGATAAACGGGTGAGTCCGAGGCTGCGGGCGGCGTGGGCTGAGCATCGGGTGCTCGACGACTCTGGCGGCCGGGTCAGGTGGTGTGGGTGGCCAGGGTGTCGAGGCTATAGGCCAGGACCGCCCAGCCGGTCCAGATCCGCTGGCCCTGGTCACCCCTGAGGCGGCTGCGGCGCAGGTGGTAGCCGCGTTTGAGGTGGCTGATGCGGCCCTCGCAGCCGGTGCGGTAGCGGGCCAGGCGCCGGCGGGTGCGGCGCGAGCCCGGCTCGGCCCGACCGGAGATGAAGATCCTGGTGGGTGCCAACCCGGCCAGGGTTTGGGTGGTCGGCCCGGGCACGAACCCGCCGTCCAGGGCGACCTCGCGTGGGGCAAGTCCGGGCCGGTCCAGCTCGGCGGCGGTCTGAGGAAGCAGGCGGTTCTCGCCCGGGTTGCCCGGTGCGCTGGCCGCCGGCAGGACATAGCCGCGGGCGCCGCGGCGCGTGTGGGCGGTGACCCCGGCCAGCTGGGCGACGTAGCCGAACTCGTTGGGCTTGCCGAGCTTGCCCTTGCGGATCGGGCGGGCATCGGGGTCGCTCAACGACACCAGCCGGTCGGCGATCGGTTCGCCCCGCGACCGCTGCTGGATCTGGGTGGCGATGCGCTGGCAACGGTCGGCCAGCTCCTCAAGCCGCCGGACGGCACGCAGCTTGGCCTGGGCGCCGCGTCCACGAGCCGACGCGCGAGCTTGGGCGGCCAGCATGCGGGCCTCACCGATCGACCGGCCCAGGATCTGTCCTGCCTTGGCGTTGAGCTCCATCACCTCATCGCGCCGCTGACCGGTGCGCCGGGCCAGGGTCCGTGGGATCGCCCGCACCAGCCTGCCCCGCTGCCGGGAGCGATCCACCACCCATCTGGTCTGGCCAGGCAGCCGACCGGCGAGCTTGCGGCCCTCGCGAGCCAGCACCCGTGCACCCTGCCAGGCCAGCCCGGCGTCGGTCGGATAGCGGATGTCGGCCTCGACCACGGTCGCGTCGATCCGCACCGCCCGGGCCACAAAGCGGGTCGCCCGGCGGGCCTTGCCGATCACCACCCGAGTCAGCTCGTTGACCGTCTCGGGTCCGAGCCGGCGGACCAGCTTGCGCACCGTGGACCCGTCCGGCACCCGCTGGGTCAGCAGCAGCAGGCAGAACCGGCGCAGGTGCAGCGAGTCCGACACCTCCCGCACCAGCGTCTCGTAACCCCAGCCGGTGCGCTGCTTGATGATCATCAGCCGCACGAAGCTGCCCATCGGGATCGTCGGTCGACCATGACCGCGGGCGGTCGGCTCCCAGGCCTGGATGACCCGGGGCCAGCAGCCGCGAATCGGCCAGCAACCGGTCCAGCACGGCCAGATCCGCCGGCAGCTGGCGGACCTCCACCGGCAGCAACTCGTCGAGCAACGACTCGACCTGGTCACCCGCCAACCGCAGCATCCACGCCTCCCACCGCCCAGCCCGACGGCCTGATTCTCCCTCTAACCAGGGATGACAGTCCGGCTCAGCCGCGACTATTTCCGGAGCAAGTAATTAGACGCCACCCAGGGCTCCGTCGTTCTGTCGTGATGCCCGGTTCATCCGAGGCTGATCCCGAGGGTGGTCAGGGGTCGGCGTGGGTCGCGGGCGTGGGCTTCGACAGCTACCTCGCCAAGCCAGTGAACGTCGTCAAGCTCATCCACACGGTGCGGCAACAGTGCCCGGACGTGCGTAGGGAAGGCCCGCTGCCTGCTCGAGCTGCTCTGGCACTGGCGCACCCTGGAGCTCTCGCGGGCCTTCCCTCTAGCCGCGACGGCCGGCCGTGACGGTCAGCCTCTGCCTACCGGCTGGAAGTAGTTCGCGGCCATGTAGTTGGCCACGTTGCGGCCGAGCTGCTCTGCCTGCACGTCCCCGGTGCGGTAGTGGAGACCCGCCCAGATGCGCGCCTCGATGAGCTCGGCGAGCGCTTGCGAGAAGCTGCCGAAGGTACGCGTCTTGGGATCGCTGGGAGCGAGGAAGGTGGACGCGCTCGTGATCTGGTAGCCGCCGTCGATCACGTCGCCGAAGACCATCCGCAGCACGCCGACGTGCGCACCGTCGTTGCAGAGATGTCCCGACGGGTGCTCTGGGTAGGGCGCGGTGATGAGCGCTGTCCAACCCGCCTCGGCAGTGGTCGCCGGGTTGCCGTCCTCCGCCGCCCGTGGGATCGCATTCCACGGCCGCCAGAAGTCCCAGTAGTACTTGTCGTTCCAGCAGTTGATCCCCGCATCCGCAGCACTCAGGTTCGCCATCGCGAGGAGGCGGGCGCTGTCGGCGATGTCGACCGCTTCTCGTCCGATGAGGTCGCGGGCGACGGCGTTCCAGCTCGCGACGGGTGTGCTCTGCCACCAACGAGCGATGTAGGTCTGGGTCGTCGTTCGAACCGCGCTGTTGATCGAGCCGAGCGCCTTGACCTCGTTGAACTCGGCCGCGTAGGCGTCGCTGCCGAGCGCGAGCGGCCCCGCGGTGCGGAACTGCGAGGAGCTCTGCATGAGGAAGGGCTGCACCCCGCCGACCCACGGGGTCGGGTCGAGAATTGGCTGCCCTGTGGCCGGATTGACCAGCGGCTGCCAATGTCCGGGCGCGGAGTTCGGCACCCACTGAGACGGCCCGAACCGTCCGTCGCCCTCACGGGCAGCGATCATCGCCTTCGCCGCCGCGTTCCCGGCGGCGACTCCCTGGGTCTTGAACGGCGAGTCGGGTATCGCAGTGAGCGAGGCGGCGTATTGCGACGCGAGCGACTGCAGCACGCTCGCCCTGGTCGGGAACGGGATGCTCGCGGGCACGGTCGAGACAATGTTGGAGAGGACCCTGTACGCCGCTGTCGCGACAGCGGCGTCCTTCGAAGCGGTCGCGGCGAACCGGCGCTTGAGCAGATACGGTCGATGATGCTTCGGCGTGATCGCGTTGACCGCGTCGTAGACGGCGCCCTGGACCATCCCCATGCTGATCTGGGCGGCTGGCGGCGCCCCGCCAGCCGGGCCTGGAAGCGTGGTGAGCGTGTTCACCGCGGTCAGGTTCCAGTCGGTAACTGGGTTCGTCGCCGTTACGACGGGTGCGGCTGACGCGCCGACCACGCCGAGTGCAGACAGCACGACCACCACCACCGCAACGAGCCAGATGGATCGTCGACGTGCCATGTCCCCCCCTCTCCTCGTGCCCCCTCAATGGTGAGCAACCCGAGCTTGTTACGCGAGCAGCAAACCACGTCGCGGACGACAATGGAACCCAGTCGTCGGTCGAGCTGGTCCTCACGTGGCCTGGAAGACTGGTGTCCTCCCGAAGCAGGGGCTCCGTCGTTCTGTCGTGATGCTGGTTTCATCCGAGGCTGATCCCGAGGGTGGCGAGGGGTCGGCGTGGGTCACGGGCGTGGCGGCGCAGCGCGGCGGCGAGGTTGACCGGCCCGCCCGGCACAGCACCCGATGACCAGGTTGCGCAAGGCCGCCATGACGTGGGGACCGGCGCCGGTGCGGAGCTGGGCGGCGTCCTCGGCGAAGGTAGTGTCGCGGATGGGTGCAGCGCCTCGATGGCCCAGTGGCCGCGGAGCAGGTCGGCCAGCCGGGCGGGCTGGCCTGCTGGAAGGTGAGGCTGGTGGTGGCATAGGCGGTCATCGTCCGCCACCTCCGGGGGGGTGTTGGTGCGCAGGTTGCGGGTCTTGCGGGTGGCCTGCAGGACCTGGGCGGCGAGGGGAAGCCGACGTGGTGGGCGGTGACGACCTTGAGGGTGCGGTGCTCGATGCGGCCGCGCGCCTGGTCACGGGTGCGGTCGGCGACCGGGACACGCTGCCAGGGCAGGCGCTGCACGCGCGGGCCAGCAGGAGGGGCTGGTTGGCCTTGACACAGAACAGGTAGTGGGCGTGCTTGCCGGCGACCAGGAACTCGGCGCTGTCGGCGTGGGTGTGGAGCGCGTCGGCGGTGACGACCACGCCGGCAAGGTCGAGCCCGTCCAGTAGCGGCCGAACGCCCGGGACTTCCTCGGGCGCGCCGCCGACTGCGTGTTGGGTCAGCACCGCGCGGCTGGTGTGGTCCATCGCTGCCAGCAGGTGCACCGGGCGGCCGTCGCTGCCTGCCCCGCGGGCGCCGCGCAGGGTCTTGCCGTCGACGGCCACCGCCCGCCACCGGCTGCCGGTTGCCGGGCTGGGACGGTCCTGGTTGGCCAGCCAGGCGCCGATGGCGGCGGCCAGCGCGTCTGGGTCCAGGCGGGAAAGGGCCAGTTGGACTGGTCTCATGATCATCCTGTTCGTCCTGTACTAGCAGGCGGCCGACAGCGCCATGGTTGCCGTAGGTCCCTGCGTCGTAGTCGGACCCATACCGGCTCCGGTCCGGGCGCCGGGTTCGCCGTCGGTCCGCCGCCCGAAGGGATGCGCCGTGGCGGCGCAACCCCGCGGCAAGGCTGCACCAAGGCTTCCCGGTACCTGCGGGCCGCGGAGGTGGCCGCCATCTTGCACGTGTCGCCCAAGACCGAGTCCCGCTGCGCCAAGGAAGGCAAGCTGCCGTTCCTGAAGACGCTGGGTGGCCACCGCCGCTACTCGATCGGATGCGCGACATCCAGTGGATCACGCCGCGATGAAGCGGTGACATATCGCCACTTCCCCGCGTCAGGGGGCTAGGGCGTGGTAGGCGCGGTCTCCCCGCTGCTCCCTTGGCCGCCGCCGTCGCCGCCGCCCTGGTCCGGGGAGTCGCCCACCTCTGGGGGCATGGTGGTGGTGGTGGTGGTGGTGGTTGGTGCCTGGGTGGTGGTCGGCACCTGGGTGGTGGTCGGCGCCTGGGTGGTGGTCGGTGCCTGGGTGGTGGTCGGTGCCTGGGTGGTGGTCGGCGCTAGGGTGGTCTGCGGTCCCGTCGGCGTCGTGACGATTGGCCCGTTGGTCGTCGGGATCGGCTGGGGTATGCCCATGACGAGACCCGGGGTGACCGGGACCTGCCGGATGGCGGCAGTGATCGCCTTGCGTGCGCTGGCCGGCAGCATCCCCTGGTCCAGCCTGTTGTGGAGGCGCTGCAGCGCGACAGCGGACCCGACCCTGACTGCCGCCAGCTTCCCCTCCAGGGCTCGCGCCTTGCTGGGATCGCCGCTGTCGCGCACGGCGTCCTCCACGGCCTGCTGGGCATCCACGTAGGCCTGCTTGAAGCGCACGATGGCGGCCGGGATACGGTCGGCCGCGTTCAGCTGGATCAGCCGGTTGAGCTCGTCCAGGCGGTGGTCGGTGATCTTGATCCGCTCGTTTGCCTCCCGGGTGCTCGACCAGCTGACGGCGGTGACCCGCAGCTGCTCGACGGCCAGCTTGACCGGGTACAGGGCCTCGCCGGGGAGGGCCGAGGCCGACGCCACGGTGGCGGGCAGGACGGTGAGCACGGCGGCCAGGGCGACCGCGGCCACCCGGCGGCGCCACCGGCTGGCCTGCGGCCGTGGCCGGGTCGGCAGGGGCACCACCGTGGCCTGTCGGTCCAGGACCATCCCCAGGTGCCGCTCGGCGGCCTCGGGATCCAGCTCGATGGCCTCCAGGGCAGCGCGCAGCTTGGCCGCCGTCTCCAGCAGCGGGTCCAGGTCGTCGTCGGCCTCGACCGGGCGCCCGTCCAGCGCGGCGTCCAGCTTGTCGGACAGCTCCTTGCGACGGCGCATGCTCACCCCCCTTCCACCCGACTCGTCAGGCCAGCGGGCTCGGAGGATCCAGCCAGGGGTTCTGGAGCGCTGGTGTCGTTGGCCACCCCCAGCACCCGGGCCAGGCTGGCCAGGCCGCGTCGCTGCAGCGCCTTGACGGCCCCGGTGGTCTTGCCGACGATGGCGGCCACCTCGGGGGCGGTGAGCCCGGCGGCCGTGCGCAGCAGCAGCACCTCGCGCTGGTCAGGGGAGAGCTGCCGCAGGGCGGCCAGCACCCGGTCGCCCTCGATGCGCTGGATGGCCAGTTCCTCCGGGTCGTCCGCGCCGGCGGCCAAGGCGGCCTCATCGAGCGTGTCGTGGAGCGGGGTGATGCCGGGCGAGCGGGTCTGCTTGCGCCAGAAGTCGGACAGGTCATGGTGGGCGATGCGAAACAGCCAGCCGCCCAGCGCCTCCACCGGACCGCGGAAGCGGGGCAGGCCCTCGATCGCGCTCCTGAAGACGTCGCCGGTGAGGTCCTCGGCGGTGGGCCGGTCGCCGACCGCGGCCAGGAAGAAGCGGAACAGGGCGGGGGCGTAGGCGGCGTAGACGCGGGTGACGGCGGCCGGCTCGCGGCCTCGCGCAGCAACCAGATCGGCCGCTGTCAGGCCGACGTGGCTGACCCCCTCCGGCTTCCCCCCGGTTCCAAGCACCTACTACCAGCTTCCGGTCAAACGTGGCGATGAGGCTATCGGATCGGCTGGACTCCGGCTAGGCCTTGACCGCGCCCTCTTAACGAGGCTTGCTCAATGTTCGCGAACTACAGAGCTGGGCTCCAGCTCAGATCCACAGCCGGGTCCTCCGCTCCGCGCTTCTCCTCCTCAGCACCGGCGCGCGGGATACTAGGGCCGCCATGGCCTCCCAGGTCACCACCGGCCGGTTCGTCGGCCGCACCCAGGAGCTGGCGCGGCTGCGCCAGCTGCTCGTGCACGCCGCCGACGGCACGCCGCTGCTGGTGGTGCTGGGCGGGGAGGCGGGGGTCGGCAAGACCCGCCTGGCCGAGCAGCTGGCCGCGGCAGCGGAGGAGCAGGGTGTCCGGGTGCTGCGCGGCGGCTGCGTGCCGCTGGGCGGGGAGGGGCTGCCGTTCGCGCCGGTCACCCAGGCGCTGGGCGGCCTGGCCGACCGGCTGGACCCGGCCGAGCTGGCCGCGGTCGCCGGGCCGGCCCGCCAGGAGCTGGGCCGGCTGCTGCCCGACCTGGCCTGGGGCGCCGACGCGGCCGCGGATGGCGGTGTCACCGGCGCCGGCCAGGGGCAGCTGTTCGAGCGGCTGCTGGGGGTGGTCCAGCGGCTGGCGGCGCGCGCGCCGCTGCTGTGGGTCATCGAGGACCTGCACTGGGCCGACCGCTCCACCCGCGACCTGGTCGCCTTCCTGGCCACCGCCCTCCGCTCCGGGCGCGTCATGGTGGTGCTGACCTTCCGCAGCGACGAGCTGGACCGGCGGCACCCGCTGCGCGGGCTGCTGGGCGAGCTGGCCCGCAACCGCCGCGTGCAGCGGCTGGAGCTGCCGCGGTTCAGCCGCGCCGAGGTGGCCGAGCAGCTGGCCGGCCTGCTGGGCGCCGAGGTGCCGGCCCGGCTGGTCCAGGACATCTACGCGCGCTCGGGGGGCAACCCGTTCTTCACCGAGGAGCTGCTGCTGGCCGGCGGCGACCCGGCCACGCTGCCGCCGAGCCTCCAGGAGGTGCTGCTGGCCCGGGTGGTGCGGCTGGGCGAGCGCACCCAGCGGCTGCTGCGGGTGGCCGCCGCGGCCGGCCCGGGCGCCACCCAGCCGCTGCTGGCCGCGGTCGCCGGCATGGGCGAGGCGGAGCTGCTGGCCAGCCTGCACGAGGCGGTCGACCAGCAGCTGCTGGTGCCCGAGCCGAGCGGTGAGGGCTATGGGTTTCGCCATGCGCTGCTGGCCGAGGCGGTCTACTCGGAGCTGCTGGCTGGCGAGCGGGTGCACCTGCATGCCGCGCTGGCCAATGCTCTGGAGGCCGGCCTGGAGGCGGGGGACGCGCCGGCGAGCAGGGCGGCGCGGCTGGCCTACCACTGGGCGGCGGCCGGCGACCAGCCCCGCGCACTGGCCGCCAGCATCGCGGCCGCCTCAGCAGCTGAGCGGGTGCACGCGTTTGCCGAGGCGCAGCTGCAGCTGGAGCGGGTGTTGGGGCTGTGGGACCGGGTCCCCGACGCCGAGCAGCGCGCCGGCGCAGACCGGGTGGCGCTGCTGGCGCGCTGCGCCGAGGTGGCCTACGCGGCGGGCGTCCCTGCCCAGGCCGCGGAGCTGGTCCGCCAGGCCTTGGCGCTGGTCGACCAGGCACGCCAGCCGCAGCGGGCCGGCCTGCTGTACGAGCAGCTGGCGCGCTGCCTGCGCATGCTCGCCGACCCTGCCGCGCTGGGCGCGCAGCAGCAGGCGGTGCGGCTGGTGCCGCCCGAGCCGTCGGTGGAGCGGGCGCGGGCGCTTGGCTCGCTGGCGCAGTGCCTGGCGCTGGTGGACCGCTTCGAGGAATCCAGAGGGACGGCGGAGGAGGCGGTCGCCGT
>Ga0081538_10000231_pt1 | contig 62826 bp, 62 predicted proteins | sample TabmetS5T2R1_FD_71022 | JGI IMG/M metagenome (GOLD analysis project Ga0081538, IMG submission 71022) | Tabebuia heterophylla rhizosphere microbial communities from the University of Puerto Rico - S5T2R1 | ecosystem: Host-associated > Plants > Roots > Rhizosphere ...
CCTCCTCGCCGGCGGAGTCTCCGCTCAAACGTGGACGGAGCCGGCGTCGCCTCTGCTAGCCCATTTGTTTCTCTTCGTCGTGTGCCTCCCGCGGGGCAAAGCCCCGCTCCGGCGGCGGATCGTGCCGCTCTCCGACTGCGGTAGGCGGTCGAGACTGGCACGTCTAAACTCAGGGCCGCCGGATGTTCGAAATTGGAAACAGCCTCCGCGAGGCGCGCTTGCGCCAGGCTCTCGACTTCCCCGAGATCGAGCAGGCGACCAAGATCCGGCCCAAGTATCTCCGCGCCCTCGAGGACGAGCAGTTCGACATCCTTCCCGGCCAGACGTATGTCAAGGGCTTCCTCCGGAGCTACTCGGAGTACCTCGGGCTGGACGGCCAGCTCTACGTCGACGAGTACAACTCGCGCTACATCCACGTCGACGAGGAGACGCCGCTTCGGGCTCGGAGCTCGGGCCCGTCGGTGCGCACCGGCCCGCGCTTCGAGTCGAGTGTCGTCCTCATCGCGCTGGCGGCGATCGGGATCCTGACGCTGCTCGTCTTCGCGGCCTGGAAGTTCGGCAGCGACACGCCGCCGACGGCGATCCCGGACTTCTCGACCCAGCCGCCGGCCGCGGCGCCGAAGTCGGCTCCCACCGCGCGGAATACGCGCGGACGGGTGAGGATGACCGTCACCGGCGCGCTGGGCAACAGCTGGATGGAGGTGTACGGCGGCTCGCCCGGCGGCCGGCTCCTCTTCCGTGGAACGGTTGAAGCAGGCCAGGGCAAGGGCTTCCTGCGCTTCGGGACCGAGCGGGCGTATCGCCGCTACTTCGTGCGCATGGGCCAGCCGCGCAACCTGCGGATGAGGGTCAACGGCCGCATCGTGCAGCTGCCGACCCGGTCGAACGCCGCGGTCACCGTGACCGCGAACGGCGTCACGCGCGCGTCCTTCTAAGTGCCGACGGCGGCCGTCCTCGTCACGGGCAGCGAGCTCGTCCGCGGCGGGCGCGTGGACGAGAACGGCCCATTCCTCGCGAGAGAGCTGTCGTCGCGCGGGATCGAGCCCGAGCGCGTCAGCGTGATCGGCGATCACCCGGAGCGCCTCGAAGCCGCATTGCGCGAGGCGCTGGAGCACGATCTCGTCATCACCTCCGGCGGCCTCGGGCCGACACACGACGACCGCACGATCGAGCTGATCGCGCGCGCGACCGGCCGTGAGCTCGTCGTCGACTCGGAGCTCGAGCGCGAGATCGAGGCGGTCGTCAGGGGGCTGGCCGAGCGCTTCCGTCGCCCGTACTCGGAGTTCGAGTCCGGCGTCCGCAAGCAGGCGACGCTTCCCGAGGGCGGTGTTTCGCTCGGTCTCGCGGGGACAGCGCCGGGCGTGCTCCTCGCGACCGGGTCGGCACTCGCGATCGCGCTCCCCGGACCGCCGGGCGAGCTTCAACGCATCTGGCGCACCGCGCTCGAGCGGCCTGAGCTCCGCGCCGTCTTCGCCCGCGCCCGCAGCCCCGAGCACCGCATCCTGCGCTTCTTCGGGCTGCCGGAATCGGCCGTCGCGGGTGTGGTCGAGCGGGCCGGGGGAGAGGCCGAGGGCCTCGAGGTGACGATCTGCGCGCACGATCTCGAGGTCCAGGTCGACCTCGTGATCCTGCCGGGCAGCGAGGGGCAGGCGGAACGCCTCGTCGGTGCGCTCCGCGAGGCCCACCCGCGCGCGCTCTTCGCCGAAGACGAGCGCGCGGTCGAGGGCATCGTCCTCGACGCGGCCCGCGAGCGCGAGCTGACGATCGCGGCAGCGGAGTCGTGCACCGGCGGGCTCGTCTCGGCGCGGCTGACGTCTCTGCCGGGGTCGAGCGACGTCTTCGTCGGCGGGATCGTCGCCTACGACGACCGGGTCAAGCTCGCCGAGCTGGGCATTCCGGCGGAGGTGCTGGAGCGCCACGGAGCCGTCTCGGCGGAGACGGCCGCCGCGATGGCCGCGGGTGTGCGGCGCGCGCTGGGAGCAGACGTCGGCGTTTCGGTCACCGGCGTCGCGGGGCCCGGCGGCGGCACGCCTGAGAAGCCGGTCGGGCTCGTCTACCTGCACGTGGAGACTCCGGACGACTCGCACGGCGTCGAGCTGCGGCTTCCCGGCGACCGAGGGGCGGTTCGGCGGCGGGCCGCTGCCTCGGCGCTGCATCTTCTTCGGCGTCTTCTGACTCAAAGTCGGCACGAAGGCGTGTGAGCGCCACCGATAGCGTCGGAGGCGATGAGCGCCAACGCCTCTTTCTCGGCCTGCGACTGCCGGAGGACACCCTGGACCGAATCGAGCGGTGGCAGGCCGAGCACCTCTCCGGCCGAGTCGTCCCGCGCTCCAACCTGCACATCACCCTCGCCTTTCTCGGCTCGCGTCCTGCGAAGGAGGTTCGGGAGCTCGCCGGCGTGCTCGCTGCCGCCGCCAGCAACGCCGGCGAGATCGAGCTCTCCGCCCGTCGCTACCGCGAGACGCGCAGCGTCGGCATGGTCGTCCTGGAGGACAGGACGGGGGAGGGTGGTCGGCTCGCGGAGCGCGTTTTCGATGGGCTCGAGGCGCTTGGCGTCTACGAACGCGAGAAACGTCCGTGGCTCCCGCACGTCACCGTTCTGCGCTTTCGTTCGGCGCCTCGACTCGCCCCGCCGGTGCCCGAGCTGGGTACGTTTTCTCCGTCCGATGCAGCTGTTTACATCTCCCGTCTGCGGCCGTCCGGCGCGCAGTACGACGTTCTCGAATCGGTACCGCTAGGAGGAGATTGATCCGATGAGTCGCGAAGAGGCACTCGACACCGCTCTGGGACAGATCGAGCGCCAGTTCGGCAAGGGCGCGGTCATGCGGATGAACGACCACGCGCAGGTCTCGATCGGCGCAGTCTCCACCGGCTCACTCGCCCTCGACCTCGCGCTCGGGATCGGCGGACTTCCCCGCGGCCGCATCGTCGAGATCTTCGGCCCGGAGTCCTCGGGCAAGACGACGCTCGTCTACCACGTGATCGCCGAGGCGCAGCGCCGCGGCGGCATCTGCGCCTTCATCGACGCCGAGCACGCGATGGACCCACAGTACGCGCGGCGCATCGGCGTGAACATCGAGGACCTGCTCGTCTCACAGCCCGACAACGGCGAGCAGGCACTCGAGATCGCCGAGCTCCTCATCCGCAGCGGCGCACTGTCGGTCGTCGCTGTCGACTCCGTCGCCGCGCTCACGCCGCGCGCGGAGATCGAAGGCGAGATGGGCGACAGCCACGTCGGCCTCCAGGCCCGCCTCATGAGCCAGGCGCTGCGCAAGCTGGCCGGCACGCTCAACCGCACCGAGACGATCGCGATCTTCACGAACCAGCTGCGCGAGAAGATCGGCGTCATGTTCGGCAATCCCGAGACGACGCCGGGCGGCCGCGCCCTGAAGTTCTACTCGTCGGTCCGGCTCGACATCCGGCGAATCGAGACGCTCAAGGAGGGCGTGGAGGCGATCGGGAACCGGGTCCGCGTCAAGATCGTGAAGAACAAGGTCGCCCCGCCGTTCAAGCAGGCCGAGTTCGACATCATCTACGGCTCGGGGATCTCGTGGGAGGGCACGGTGCTCGACGCGGGCCTCGAGCGCAAGGCGGTCCAGAAGTCCGGCTCGTACTTCAGCTTCCAGGAGGAGCGGCTCGGCCAGGGCCGGCAGAACGCGACCGCATTCCTGCGTGAGCATCCCGATGTGACCGAGAAGATCCTCATGCAGATCCAGACGGACGTCGGGCCGGATCAGATCGTCTCCGCGCGGCTGCTTCCGGTCGCAGAGGGTGCCGAGACGGCGGCGCCCGCCGACGCCGAGGTCGAAGCCGCGACGAAGTGAGCGAGGCGAGCGAGGCGACGGAGCTCGCGCTCCGGGCGCTTCGGCATCGCGATCACTCCCGCCGCGATCTCGACCGGCGGCTCGAGCGGGCCGGCATCCCCGCGGACGAGCGCGAACAGGCGCTCGACGGCCTGGCGAGCTCGGGGTTGCTCTCCGACGCCCGTTTCGCGGAGACACGCGCCCGAGCCCTCGTCGAGCGCTTCGCGGGCGACGAGCTGATCCGGCGCGATCTTGCGGGCCACGGGGTCGACGAGGAGACCGTGGCGGAGGTCCTGGACGAGCTTCCGCCCGAATCGGAGCGCGCGGAGCGCGCGTTTGCGAGGCGTGGGGGAGACGCCAAGGCGCTCCGCTATCTCGCCGGCAAGGGGTTCGCGGCCGAGAGCCTCGAGCCGCTGAACGCCGATTCGTTACACTAGGAAAGCTCATCCGACATTTGCCTGCACAGACGCGTTTTCTGACACTCCGCTTTTCCGAAACCGAGACACCACTGAAACCCCGACTCGAAACGACGAGAAAGGACAAAGGGCTAGCGAGCCTTCGCTAGCGATTCATCCTGCGGCCGCGCGGGGCCGCCCTCAGAACGCGCTGACTGGCTGATGCCGGGTGACACCGCTCGTCGAGCGGGATAACCGACCTCGTCCCCAAGGAGCGCGTAGTGCTCATCGCCGGTATCGCAGTCGGCCTTGTTCTCGGAGCAGCACTGCTTGCGCTCGGGCTCCATCTCTCGGGGCGATCGGGTCTCGGCGAAGCGGCGCGGCGCCGTGACGAGCTCCTCGCCGAAGCGAAGCGCGAGGCCGACAACCTTCGCCGCGAGGCCGAGATCGGCTCGCGCGAGGAGGCGATGCGCCTCAAGGCCGAGGTCGAGGAGGGGCTCCAGGAACGCCGTGCGCAGATGGCGAAGCTCGAGGAGCGCGTTCTCGCGCGTCAGGACGAGCTCGAGGCCAAGCTGACGGAGCTGCTGCGCCGCGAGCAGGGGCTCGCCGACCGGGAGATCCACATCAAGGAGCTCCAACAGCAGCTCAAGGACGCGAAGGACGAGGAGCTCCGCGAGTTGGAACGGGTCTCCGGGCTCACCGTGAACGAGGCGCGCGCCGAGCTCCTGGGTCGCTCGGAACAGCTGATCCGCCACGACCTCGCGCGGCGCGTCCGCCAGCTCGAGGAGGAGGCGCAGCTCGACGCCAAGCGGCGCGCACGGAACCTCGTCGCCGACGCGCTCCAGCGGGTGGCCGCGAGCCACGCCGCCGAGACGACCTCGTCGGTCGTCGAGCTCCCCAGCGACGACATGAAGGGCCGCATCATCGGGCGAGAGGGCCGCAACATCAGAAGCCTCGAGCACCTGACCGGCGTCGACATCATCATCGACGACACGCCGCAGGCGGTCGTGCTCTCGTCATTCGACGGGATCCGGCGGGAGATCGCGAAGCTGACCCTGTCGAAGCTGATCGAAGATGGCCGTATCCAGCCGGCGCGAATCGAGGAGATGTACTACCAGTCGAAGGCGGAGATCGAGGATCACATCCGCTCGGCCGGCGAGCAGGCTGTCTTCGAGGCGAACTGCGGCGATTTCCACCCCGAGCTCGTGAAGGTCATCGGGCGACTCCACTACCGGACGAGCTACGGGCAGAACGTCCTCAAGCACACGCTCGAGGTCGTCCACCTGGCGGGGATCATGGCGATGGAGCTCGAAGCCGGCGCCCGTACCGCGAAGCGCGCCGCGCTGCTCCACGACCTCGGCAAGGCGCTGACACACGAGGTCGAGGGCTCACATGCACAGATCTCCGCCGAGTACGCGGCGCGCTACGGCGAGAGCGAGGCCGTCGTGCACGCGATCGCCGCGCACCACTACGAGGTGCAGCCGCACACAGTCGAGGCGGTGCTTCTGATCGCGGCGGACGCAATCTCGGGCTCGAGGCCGGGCGCGCGCGGCGACACGCTCGAGAACTACATCAAGCGACTCGAGGCGCTGGAGGAGATCGCAGCGCGCAAGAACGGCGTCGAGAAGGTCTACGCGCTTCAAGCGGGCCGCGAGATCCGCGTGATCGTCAAGCCCGGGGAGATCGACGACGACGGCGCCGTCCTGCTCTCTCACCAGATCGCCCGGGACATCGAGAGCGAGCTCGAGTATCCCGGGCAGATCAAGGTGACTGTGATTCGCGAGTCTCGCGCGACCGAATTGGCGAAGTAGCGAGCTCTCTTTGCTGAGGCGGAGCGGGCGAAAGCCCGCTCCGCCGTGGCTCAACTAATCGTCGTCGTCGTCGTCGTGCTTGCGCTTCCGCTCGCGATCGTCGTCGTCGTCGTCATCGTCGTCGTCCCCCCCGAACCTGAGTCGGACGACGGACGGCTCATGGTCCGAGGCCTGAATCGCGTCTGCGAACTCCGAGTTCAGATGGACGACATCGAATCGCGGCCGGTGCGATCGGTTCAGCAGGCCACGGTTCGAAAGGAGGATCTGATCGAGCGTCTGCGAGTTCCCCTCGAAGACGTATGAGTAGCGCTCGCGCTTCGGCAGGAGCCGCATCAGCGTCGTCAGGACCCGGCCTTCGAGGATCCGGGTTGTCTCCGAGAACTCGAAGTCGTTGATGTCGCCCAGCACGACGACCTTCGCCTTCCTGTCCTTGGCCAGGATCGCGTCGACGAAGTCGTTCACGACCTGCGCCTGGCCGTGCCGCGCGACCTCGCTGAAGCGAATCGGCGGCTGATTCGGGCCGAAGAGCGGCTGGTCATCGCCCTTGGAGCTGAAGTGGTTCACGATCGCGAACACGGTCTTCCCGCGCACTCGGAACTCGGCAGCGAGCGACTTCCGGGTGTCCACGAACGCCGTGCTCTGTGTGCCGATCCGTCCGGGGCTGGACGAGAGCTGCGGCTTCCCTCGCCGGCCCACGACCGTCGTCTCGGTGGTGGGGGAGCCGCCGGGACGATCGACGAACGTGACGCCCCTATCGGTGCGGAAGAGGAAGCCGACACGGATGTTCCCGCCCGGCGCTCCGCCGTCGGCGTCGTCGACCGGGTTGATCTGTCGGAAGGCGTAGGTTGGGCCGCCGGCTGCCTCGATCGCGGCGATCAGCCGCGTCCACGCCACATCCGCGTCCACGACGGTGCTGTCGGTCGGCAGCCGGGGCCCGCCGGGACCGTCGGGATCCACAGCGCCGTCGTTGTCCTGGACCTCCTCGATCCCGAGGATGTCCGGCGCCTTGAGGTTGTTCACAATCAGGCTCCCCAGGTGGTCGTACTTCGCCTGCGGATCGATCCCGGCCAGGTTCTCGACGTTGAACGTGCCGATCGAGATCTCCTTGCGGCTCGGCGTCCGCGTCACCTCGCGGAGGAGGCCGCCGGAGACGAAGGTCGGGGTCGTTGTCGCCTGGATCTTGTAGTTGGAGAAGCTGTAGTCGAGCGGCCCGATCACGGCCGAGGTCAGGTCGTCGCCGACGTTCATGTCGGGCATTGCCTTCGCCGGCCGCGGTGTCGGGGCGAGATCGCGAAGGATCTCGTCGTCCACCGTGATCCGCTCGGGGTTCGGATCGACGTAGCCGCCGAGTAGGATTCCGCCGCGCGGCGTCCGCCGTCCCGTTGCCCAAATGCCGCCGTCGGGCAGCAGCGTGATCTCGCCGAAGCTTCTCGTGGGCCCGACGACCGCACCGTTATTGACCTGCAGAAGGACGCCCTCGAGGCTCTCGTAGAAGTCGATTCCGTCGCCGAACGGGTCGAAGACGCCGCCCGTTTCGACGTTCCCAGCGTTGTCGTCGTCGATCGTCTCCGTCGGCGGCATCCGCCCGCCGATCCCGAGGATCGTCGGCGCCGGAGCCGGCGGCCCGCCCGCGACGATCGTCACGTTCGGGTTCGAACTGTTCACCTGCGTGATCGTCAGGTTGTCGGGATCGTTGCCGGGACGGAACTCGCCGACCACCCCGATCGCGCGGATGAACTGACCGACCGTCGCGACGGGCGCAGCGTTGGTAAAGACGAAGACCGCGTCGGAGGTCGCCGGATTCGAGTCGGGCGTCGGATCCTGGATCCAGTAGCCGCGACCACCGGCCGTCCGCCGGGCTGTGACGACGCCCTCGACCTTGACGGTCCGGCCGCTGAGCGGCGAGAGGTGCGCCGCGCCCTGGACAGCGGCGATCTCGGTCACGGGAAGCGTCGTCGAGAAGCTGAAGCTGTGATTCGCGGCCATGGCGTCGGGCGGATCGTTCGCATCGACGTCCGTGACCTTCGTGGCATCGATGGTGACCGTGCAGCTCTCGCCGGCGCTGAAGTTGACGTCCGGGTTGAGCGTGTAGCTCTGCGGACCGCCGCTCTGCACTGCGGTATGGGCGCCACTGGCCGTGCATGAGATTGCGTACCAGCCCACCGAGACAGCGACTGGCTCCGAGAAGTTGATCGTGATGTCTGCGGCCTCCGCGACCTCGACCGCGCCGTTTGCCGGTGTCGTCGAGCTGACGAGCGGCGCGGTGTCTCCGCCCGTCGAATGCGCACCGAGTCCGCCGAACGTGTTGTTTGCGAAGCCGTCCCACTGGACGGAGGGGTCGAAGGCGTCGCTCGCTGTCGTATCGCCCGCCTCGATCCCGGACTTCCGACGCAGCGTGTTGTCCATCGTGCTCGTGAGGCCCGTGCCCCATTCGTCACCGGGGTCTTCTCCGATCCGTCCGATCGAGTCGACGACCTGGACGGGGTCACCCTTCACGAGGACAACGGCGTCGTCTCCGTTGAACCACCCTGCGCCGTTTGTCTGGTCGGCCTGGGCGAGAATGGCCGGATCGGCCGCGCTATGGGCCAGGACGAACACGTCGCCCGGCGCAATCGTCCCGGTGAGAGTGATCGTCAGACCCGCAACGGCGCTGCCGTTGAAGTGCATCCGCACCTGGTAGCCGCCGACGCCACCGAGGGTAACGGGTGCCCCGGTGCCGTTGAAGATCTCAAGGGCCTTGTTGTTGCTCGAGCCTTCGATGTACTCGGAGAGGAACAGGTCGGGACTCACGGCCCCTGCGGGCTCGAGCCGGGCTCCGGCGAGCGCGAACACAGACAGCGCCGCGATGACAGCGACAAAGAGCGAGCGAGCGGAAAGCATGCGACCTCCAGCTGCAGATGGACCCCGGGGACTGACGCAAGAACCCTACAGCCGCCGCCGATACAGTGTTTCGGCGATGCAGCGGTACCACGTCACGACGTTCGGGTGCCAGATGAACGCGCACGACTCCGAGCGCATCAAGGGCATGCTCGAGGAGCTCGGACTGGGGGAGAGTCACACCCAAGCCGAGGCCGACGTGATCGTTTTCAACACCTGCACGATCCGGGAAAAGCCCGACCAGCGCTTCGCCGCCCACCTGGCCCAGGCGCGCGCGCTCAAGGAGCGAGATCCGGACAAGGTGATCGCCGTCGGCGGCTGCTACGCCGAGGCGCAGCGCGAGCAGCTCTTCTCGCTGTATCCGTTCGTCGACGTCGCGTTCGGGCCAGGCTCGATCCCGCACCTTGGCGAGTGGCTCGGCGCGGGCGGGATTGGCGTTCCACGCGGCAGCTTCGGCCTGGAGGAACGCTCGTTCGCCGGGACGCTTCCGATGCACCGCGAACGGCGATTCCAGGCCTGGGTGCAGGTCTCGATGGGCTGCAACTCGAAGTGCGCGTACTGCATCGTTCCGTCGGTCCGTGGTAGGGAACAGAGCCGGCGGCCGGGCGATGTCGTCGCCGAGGTCACGCGCCTCGCGCAGGAAGGCGTGCGCGAGATCACGCTCCTCGGCCAAAACGTCAACTCCTACGGCCGCGACCTCCTGCCGGAGATCCGCACCGACTTCGGTGAGCTGCTCCGCGCCTGCGACGCGGTCGAGGGCATCGAGCGGATCCGCTTCACGAGCCCGCATCCGAAGGACTTCCGCGCGCCCGTCATCGCCGCTATGGCCGAGTGCGACGCGGTCTGCGAGCACACGCACCTGCCGCTCCAGTCGGGGTCAAGCCGCATCCTGAAGGCGATGCGACGGACCTACAGCCGCGAACGCTTCGTCCGGCTGGCCGATGAACTCCGCTCCGCGATCCCGGACCTCGCGCTGACGACAGACCTGATCGTCGGCTTCCCGGGTGAGACCGAAGCAGACTTCCGCGAGACGCTCGAAGCCGTCGAGGAGGTCGGGTTCGACGGCGCCTTCACGTTCGTCTTCTCGCCGCGCGCCGGCACCGAGGCGGCGACGATGCCCGACCAGGTCCCGGAGGAAATCAAGCGAGAACGCATCGAGCGCCTGATCCACCTCGTGCAGCGAGTCGCCCACGAGCGGAACGAGCGCCGCGTCGGCGGGGTCGAGCAGGTGCTCGTCGAGGGCCCGAGCCGAACGGACCCCGCCCTCCTGCGCGGCCGCACCCGCCGGAACACGACGGTCAACTTCGCCGGTTCCGCGGCGGCGGGTGAGCTCGTCGACGTCACGATCGACGCCGCCACCTCGACCACGCTGCGCGGCTCTCAACTCACGGCTGTTGCTGCGTAGCAGAGATCTCGTCTGGGACGGATTGCTGAACGTCCGCGACCTCGGCGGGCATGCCACCGAGGACGGCGGCGAGACGCGCTTCGGCCAGATCGTCCGCGCCGACACCGTCCGGCGCCTGAGCGACGAAGGCTGGCAGGCGCTGATCGACTACGGCATCCGGACGATCGTCGACCTTCGCACGGACGTCGAGCGTCAGGCCGACCCTCCGGCTGAGCTTCCCGTCACCGTGGTGCACGTTCCCTTCCTCGAGGAGGACGAGGAGGTCTTCGAAGAGGTGGAGGCCGTCGCCTCGAAGGCGCCGGACTATGCGACGGCGACGCGGGAGGTCTATCTGATCTTCCTCGAGCACTTCAGGCGGAACGCCGCGGCCGCGATCCAGGCCGTGGTCGACGCACCGGAGGGCGGCGTGGTCGTCCACTGCATGGGCGGCAAGGACCGGACAGGGCTCACCGTTGCCTTCCTACTCCGCATGGCGGGCGTGTCGATCGAGGACATCGCCGCCGACTATGCCCTCAGCGAGGAACGGCTCAAGCCACGGCACGATCGCTGGATCGCCGAAGCCGAAACCGAAGCCGAGCGGGAGCGTCTGCGACGGATCGCCGCAACGCCGGCCGAGTCGATGACCGGCGTGCTCGAGGAGCTCGAGCGGCGGTACGGGAGCATCGAGGCCTACCTCCGCGCCGGCGGCGCGCCCGAGGACATCGGCGAGCGCGTGCGCGCCCGCCTCCGTGGCTGAACCGCGGGTCATCGCCATCTTCGGCCCGACAGCGTCGGGCAAGAGCGCCGTCGCCGAAGCGCTCGCCGAGCGGATCCCGGCGCGGCTGATCTCGGCCGACGCCATGCAGGTCTACCGCGGTGTCCCGATCCTCACCAACCAGGCTGACTACCCGACGGAGCTCGTTTCGATCTGGGAGCTCGATCACGAAGGCTCGGTGGGCGAGTATGCGAAGCTGGCGCACAGGGCGATCGATTCGGCGCTCGCGGACCAGGTCACGCCCGTCGTCGTCGGCGGCACCGGGCTCTATCTGCGGGCGGCGCTTGTCGAGCTCGACCTGCCACCGGCGCCGCCACCCGGCGCGCGCGAGCGGTGGGAGCGTGCATATGACGAGCTCGGCGCCCGGCAGGCGCATGACCTCCTTGCAGAGTGGGACCCCGACGCTGCGGCACGCGTGCACCCCAACGACCGGCGCCGCGTCGTACGCGCGCTTGAGCTCGCGGATACCGGCTCGTCGCTCGCGCCGCGCCAGGGACACCTCTGGAGCGAGTCCATGCGGCACCTGACGGTCGTCGTGGGGCTCCACGTGCCGAGGCACGATCTCGATCGCCGGATCGAGCAGCGGACGCGCGAGATGTTCGAGCGCGGGGCGGCGGAGGAAGCCCGCCGCGCGCTCGCTGGGCCGATCGGGGCGACGGCGCGGACGATCCACGGCCTTCAGGAGGCCGCGGAGCTCCCGGAGGACGAGGCGATCGAGGCGATCGCCCGGCGGACGCGGCGCTACGCGGCCTACCAGCGGAAATGGATGCGCCGCATTCCCGGCCTTGTTAGCCTGCCCGCCGATCGCCCTCCAGGCGAGGTGGCGGATGAAATTCTCGAAGTGGCACGGGCTCGGCAACGATTACCTGCTGGTCCAGCGCGCGGACCTGGACGGCCCGCTGACGCCTGAGCGCGTTCAGCGGCTCTGCGACTACCACTTCGGCGTCGGTTCCGACGGCGTCCTCGAGGTCGTCAGCGCAAACCGAGACCGCGCAGAGGTCGTGATCTGGAACCCGGATGGCTCGACCGCCGAGCTGTCCGGAAACGGCACCCGGATCGCCGCGCGCTGGCTCGCGCGACGAAGTGGCGCCGACACGGTGAGGATCCAGGTCGGGCCTCGCGAAGTGATTGCACGTATGCGCGAGGGTCTCCAGGTGGAGATGGACATGGGCGTGGTCGAGGTCGGCGAGCCCGAGCTCCTCGTCGTCGATGACGAGAAACTCGAGTTCACACCGGCCTCGGTTGGGAATCCGCATGCGGTCGTCGCTCAGGAACCGGACCGAGCCGCGCTGCGGCACCTCGGGCCGCTGATCGAGAACCACGAGCGCTTCCCCGGCCGCACGAACGTCCAGCTCGTGCGCGTCGATGGCCCGAGCGAGATCACGGTCGGCGTGTGGGAGCGTGGGGCAGGGGAGACGTTGTCGTCGGGGACGAGCGCGGTCGCCACGGCCGCCGTCGCGGTCGCGCGTGGCTGGTGCGAGAGCCCCGTCACCGTTCACCTCGAGGGGGGAGACCTCGTCGTCGAGCTCGACGCCGAAGGAAACGCGAAGCTGACCGGACCGGCGCAGGAGATCTTCCAGGGCGAAACCGCGGAGGAGTTCGAATGAAGTTCGCGCGCCGGCTCGATCAGGTTCCGCCGTACCTGTTCGCCGAGCTCGAGCGGCAGCGTGCCGCGAAGGAGCGCGAGGGAATCGACGTCATCAGCCTCGCGATCGGCGACCCCGACCTGCCGACGCCCGCGGCGATCGTCGAGGCGGCAGCGGCGGCGTTGCAGGACCCCCGCACACACCAGTACCCGACCAACCAGGGCACGCTCGAGTTCCGCGAGGCTGCGGCGGACTTCTACCGCGAGCGCTTCGGCGTGGAGCTCGATCCGGCCACCGAGGTGATCCCGGTACTGGGCGGCAAGGAAGCGGTCGGACACATCGCACTCGCGTGTCTCGACCCCGGCGGCCTCAGCCTGAGCCCGGAGCCCGGCTATCCGCCGTACACGTCAGGGCCGGTATTCGCGGGCGCCGATGTCCGCTACCTCCCGCTCACCGAGGAGAACGGATTCTTCCCGGACCTCGACGCGATCACCGTCGAGGACGCGGCCCGGGCGAATCTCCTCTACCTCGACTATCCCAACAACCCCACCGGCGCGGTCGTGCCCGAAGGGGCGTTCGAGCGCGCGGTTGAGTTCGCTCGTCGCAACGACGTGATCGTCGTTCACGACAACGCCTACTCCGAGATCACGTTCGACGGCTACGTCGCACCCAGCTTCCTCGAGGCGCCTGGCGCGAAAGACGTCGGCGTGGAGATCTTCTCGCTCTCCAAGGGTTGGAACATGACGGGCTGGCGGTGCGGCCTCGTCGCAGGAAACGCCGAGGTGGTCGAGCGCTTCCGAGGGCTGAAAGCGAATCTCGACTCTGGTCTCTTCGAGGCGATCCAGCGTGCCGGCGTGGTCGCGCTGACGACCGAACGCGACTTCCCGAAGCGCATGTCCGAGATCTACGCTCGTCGGCGAGATCTCCTCGTCGAGGCGCTCGCGGCGATCGGTCTCGACGTTGACCCGCCGAAGGCGACGCCGTACTTCTGGGTTCGTGTGCCCGAGGGCCAGACATCCGCGTCGTTCGCGTCTCTGGTGCTCGACCAGGCGAACGTGATCGTCTCACCGGGGCCCGGCTACGGCCCCAGCGGAGAGGGTTTCGTGCGGCTCTCGCTCACGGTGCCGGACGAGCAGATCGAAGAAGCCGTCCGCCGCATCGAAAGCTCGCTGCGCGCGTCCATAATCCAAGCGTGACCCGACGCCAGCCCGACCCGCAGCCCGGCGCCGAGCCGGAGCGGGGGCTCATCGTTGCCGTGCTCGCGAAGGGCGCCGACGACGACCGCGAGCTCGCCGAGATCGAGGAGCTGGCGCGAACGGCCGGCGTCGAGCCCGTCGGCCGCCTCGTTCAGCACCGCGCACGGCCCGACCGGAGCTCCTACGTCGGGAAGGGGAAGCTGGACGAGCTTCGGCACGCGTTCAAAGACGCCGATGCCGAGTCGCTGCTCGTCGACGACGAGCTCACTCCTGCTCAGCAGCGCGCGCTCGAGGATGCGCTCAACGCCCGTGTCGTCGATCGAACCCAGCTGATCCTCGACATCTTCGCGCAACACGCGTTCAGCTCAGAGGGCAAGCTCCAGGTCGAGCTCGCGCAGCTCCAGTACAACCTCCCGCGCATGCGGGGCATGTGGACGCACCTCGAGCGCGAGCGGATCGGTACCCGCGGCGCAGGCGTCGGACGCCGTGGCCCCGGCGAGACGCAGCTCGAGACGGACCGCCGCCTCGCGCGGCGGCGCATCACGATCCTCAAGCGCCGACTCGAGGCGCTCAGCCGGCAGCGTGCGACTCGGCGAAAGGAACGGCTGCGTTCCGAGACTCCGACCGTCGCCCTCGCCGGCTACACGAACGTCGGCAAATCCACGTTGCTGAATGCGCTCACCGACGCCGAGGTCTCGGTCCACGACCGGTTGTTCGAGACGCTCGATCCGACGACACGCGCGTTCGAGCACGAGGGCCGGCGGTACCTCTTGACCGACACAGTCGGCTTCATCAGGCGACTGCCGCACGATCTCGTCGAGGGCTTCGCGGCCACGCTCGAGGAGACGCTTTCGGCCGACCTCGTCCTCCACGTCCTCGACGGGTCGGCGACGGAAGACGAACTCGATCAGATGGTGACAGCGGTGGACGAGGTACTCGCCGAGATCGGCGCCGCAGAGCTACCCGTCGAGCTCGTCCTGAACAAGATCGACGCGGTCGACCCGCTCGGCCGACGCAGGCTCGCGAATCGGTTCCCCGGAGCGCTGCAGGTCTCGGCGCTCACCGGCGAGGGTCTTCCGGAGCTCCGCGCGCGGCTCGCAGAGCGCTTCGGCGGCCGTTTCGAGCTCGTTCGTCTCCTCGTGCCGCACGGCCAGGGCAGCAAGCTCGCGGAGCTCTACTCGCTCGGGACGCCGATCGACGAGCGCGAGGACACGGACGAGGGGGTCTTCATCCGCGCACGACTGCCGCGGCGAGAGGTACCACGGTTCGCCGCGTACCTCATCGCCGACATCGGCGCAGAAGCGACGGAGTCGCACAGGGCCTCCCGGTGATCGAGCTCCCGGTCCGCCGCCTCCGGGAAGACGCCGTGTTACCCGCCCAGGCTTACGCGGGCGACGCCGGCCTCGACCTCGCCGCGTGCGAGCGCCACGAGGTTGGCCCTGGGGAACGCGCGGTGATTCCGACCGGGCTCGCGGTCGAGATCCCCGAGGGCTACGGCGGATTCGTCCTACCGCGGTCCGGCCTCGCCGCGAAGCACGGGATCACGCTACTGAACGCTCCGGGGTTGATCGACTCCGGTTACCGCGGCGAGGTGCAGGTCGTCTTCCACAACTCCGATCGCGAGGAGACCTTCGTCGTCGAGCCGGGGATGCGCATCGCGCAGCTCGTCCTGCTGCAGGTGCCGGAGGTGCTCCCTGTCGAGCAAGGCGAGCTCGCCGGGAGCGAGCGCGGCGAGCGCGGCTTCGGCTCATCTCGCGTCTGAGGCATGCGGTAGTGGAGCCACGGATCCGTGTCTCGGCGATCCTCCGCCGCGATGACCGGCTGCTGCTCTGCCGGCACGAGAAGCAGGGGAAGGAGTACTGGCTGCTGCCCGGCGGCGGCGTCCACTCCGGCGAGAGCCTCGTCGACGCTCTCCATCGCGAGCTGCTCGAAGAGGTGGGAGTGGGGGACGACGTTCCGGTCGAGGGGCCGGTCGCGATCGTCGACTCGATCGCGCCGCAGCGGAGCTTCGCAGCGAAGCACGTCGTGCACATCATCTTCGCGGGCGACCTCGGCGAACGCTCGCTCGAGGCTGCAACGTCACGCGATGTGGCCGTGAGGGGGCACCGAATGTTCGCCGTCGGCGAGCTCGACGAGATCGTGCTGCATCCGCCGATCCAACGCTTTCTGGCGCGGTGGCGGTCCGGCGACCCGGTCGTGTACCTCGGGCCGCTCTGGGCGCCGTAGCTCGGCAAGCGGCACGGTTCCAGTACAGATCAGCGCGCCACGTGCGCGTCGCGCACAAATACGATCGCGGTGGGGAGGAGGCTGGGTGCGCCTACCTAGGAAAACCGCCCGCCGCGGGCTTTTGCCCGCGCCGACGAGACGGTATGGGCCTCAGCCTCCAGGCTGTCGTCGAGCGGTTCCAGCTCGGGCGGCTCCGCGCCGTTCGCGTGAGCGAGAGCCTGGGCGAGCAGCCAGTCCGCAAACCAGGGGTTCCGCGGCAGCAGGGGGCCGTGGAGATACGTGCCGACGACGCGGCCGACGCGGCAGCCCTCGAATCCGCTTTCCCCGTCGTTTCCGAACCCGCTGACGACACGACCGAGCGGTTCCGCGCCCGCGTCCAGCATCGTCCTGCCCGCATGGTTCTCGAACCCGGCGAGCGTCCGAGGCTCTCCGGGTTCGAGCTCACAGGCGAGGAGCACATCGCCGATCATCCGCCTGGTGCCGGCGACCGTCTCCAGCGGGAGAAGGGATGCGCCCGGCAGCTGCGCGCCGCTCTGGTCGGCATACCAGCGGCCGAGCAGCTGGTAGCCGCCGCACACCGCGAGGACGGCGACGCCCCCGGCGACCGCCTCCCTCAGCGCCTCACCCTTCGCGGCGATGTCCGTCGCGACGAGCGCCTGCTCTCGATCCTGCCCGCCGCCCACGTAGAGCAGGTCGTGAGCCCCGGGAACGACGACGTCCCCGATCCCAAGCGACTCGACGTCCAGCTCGTGCCCGCGCCATGCCGCACGGCGCGCCAGCACGGCGATGTTCCCGCGGTCTGCGTAGATGTTCAGGTAGTCCGGGTACAGGTGGCCGACGCGGATTCTCATGCGGCCTGTTCCCAGTACGGCCGCGCGAATCCGCGGTCGCTGACGATGCGCCGGAGCGCGAGCATTGCCGTATACGTGGGGATCACAAACAGCTCGCCGCCGGGCTCGGTCAGCGCCAGGCCGCGGTCAAGGCCGTTAGCCAGGCTCGGGACGACTTCGATCGCACCGGCGTCGAAACCCGCGTACTTGAATCGCAGCGCGAGCTCGGCGGCGCGTTCGCCGGTCGCGACGATCCGCTCCAGCCTCTCCAGCAGCGGTTCGAAGTCGACGTCCCAGATCCACGAGACATCTCTTCCGTCCGCGATTCCGTCGTTCAGCGCGATGACCGCGAGCCGGGGCGCGCCACCGGCGACCAGCGTCCGCACGACCTCGTTTGCGCCCGCAGGGTTCTTCACGAGGAGCATCAGCACGGTCCGATCCTTCATTCGGAGGCGCTCGAAGCGCCCGAAAGCCGCCGTGAACCGCCCGAGCCCCTCGTGGACCGCCTCCCGTGACGCTCCGAGCTCCCGCGCCAGTGCCGCGGCGGCGAGGGCGTTGTAGACGTTATAGAGGCCCGGGAGCCCGAGCCGAACACGCAGAGACCCCTGATCGTCGACGAGATCGAAGGACACCGCCTCGAGACCGTGGAGCTCGATCGCGCGGGCCGCGAGATCGAGCGACGGGCGGGCGTGACCGCAGGCCGGGCACCGATAGTCGCCGAGGTGGCCGACGTACGCGGCGGCGTACTCGTACGGCGTGCCACATCGAAGGCACCACTTCGAGTCGGCGGCGTGCTGGAGCCCAGGTGTGGCATGTCGAGCGTCGTCGAGGCCGAACACGACCGTGCGATCTCGGTCGCGTCCCAGATCACCGACCTGCGGATCGTCGCCGTTGACGATCAGCGCCGTCTCGTCGCCCAGCTGCTCGACGGCCCGCCGCCAACGCTGCGCCACGAGCTCGAGCTCCCCGTAGCGGTCGAGCTGATCTCGAAACAGGTTGCCGAGGCTGACCGCTCGGGGCCGAACCTGCCTTGCGACCTCAGGGAGTGCGGCTTCGTCGACCTCGAACAGCCCGAGTTCAGCATCGCGCGCCGAGAGGAGCGTGGAGGCGACGCCCGAGAGCAGGTTTGCACCCGAGCGGTTGTGCGCGAGGCGTACGCCTCCGCCCAGGATCTCAGCCACCATCGCGGCCGTTGTCGTCTTCCCGTTGGTGGCCGAGATCAGCGCCGACCCCTTCGGCAGCTTCGCCGCAAGTCGCTCGACGGCGTTCGGGTCGAGATAGGTCAGGAGCTTTCCGGGAACCGTCGTTCCGCCGCCGGTCCGAGCGAGGCGCGACAGGCTGCCGGCGGCGCGCGCGGCGACGACTCCGGCGCTGAGCGGAAGACGTGGGCGCACCGCTTGAGCCTAGTCGGACGCTCCCTCGAACGGGCGGCGAGACAGAAACGCGCTCGATCACTCGAACGAGGGAACTTCGGGAGCCCTCACCTTTAAGGGTGATGAGTCGCCGCTTTTTGGGGGCCACACTCCGCTCGGCTCACAAGATCGCGTCAGGTGACGCGGAGCGGGAGAGGAATGACGAGAAGCGGCAACATCGGCAGGCGCTTGAGCGCGCGACGGACGGACGAAGTGTCCGCTGTCTTCCGCGTGATTGCTCCGGCGCTGGCGGTCTCGCCGACCGCGCTCGCAGACGAACGCGGCCGGCCGGGCGCGCCTAGCGCCCGCCAGGCGAACCTCGATCACTTCTTCCACGTCCTTCGCAGGCTTCTGCGGTCTGTGACCAGGTCTGACTAAGCGAGAGACGGAATCAACTGCGGCCCGCGATACGCGGATAAGAGGAGACATTGAATGAGCGGTAATGGCAGGTCACCCCGGGGCGAGCATCGCTCGAGCGCCCTGTGGGGGACAGGAAACCGGGGAGGGGACTCCCGGTCGAACGCGCTCTGGGGCAAGGGTGGACGCGGCCTCGTCACTGCACTCGTTGCGGTGCTCGTCGTCGCTGCACCGCTCGCCGCCGGCGCGCGCAAGCACAGCACGAAGAAGCAGCAGATCCAGGTCGCCTCGACGACCTACGTCGACCCGATCCTGCTCGCGAAAGCGCAGGCGGAGCCCGGGTCGCTCGTGAACGTGATCATCCAGTCGAACGAGGGCATGGACGAAGCTCGAGAGGCGTTCAAGGACGCGGCGCAGGTCGAAGACCGCGCCGATGCCGAGAAGGTCCTCCGCAAGTCGCGCCTCGTCGGCTCGGTCGCGGTCGAGCTCAAGGCGAGGAAGATCAAGTACCTCGCCCGCTTCCCCGGACTGACTGTGACGTACGACGCACGGGTGAAGCTGAGCGCAGCGCCGAGCTCGAAGCACGTGTGGCCGACGGCGTCGGGCGTGAGGCCGATGTGGGGCAATCAGCCTGCAACCGGTCAGAAGGTGCCGACGATCGCGATCATCGACTCGGGAATCGACAAGAACCGGGCGGACTTCGACATGGGCGCCCGCGTGATCGCCGAGCAGGTCATCACGAAGCTCGAGCCCAACTCGAACGGTGACGGCCGAGGCCACGGGACGTTTGTCGCGGGCATTGCAGCCGGTAGCGCCGCGAATCAGGCGGGCGCCGCTCCTCAGGCCAACCTCGTCTCGGTGGATGTCATGGACGACAGTGGCATGGCCCGGACGAGCGACGTCATTGCAGCGGCTGAGTGGGTCTACGAGAAGCGGAAGGACCTGAACATCCGGGTCGCGAACTTCTCGCTCCACTCGACGATGCCGAGCAACTTCATCAACGACCCGCTCGACAAGGCGGTCGAGAAGCTCTGGTTCGGCGGCGTGACGGTTGTCGTCGCAGCCGGAAACTACGGCAAGGAAGACGGACCGAGTGGCGTTCCCTACGCGCCGGGCAACGACCCGTTCGTGATCACGGTCGGTGCCGTCGATCTGGAGGGAACGACCAACGTCCGGAGGCACGACGTCCCGAACTGGTCGGCGTACGGCTACACGCGGGACGGCTTCCGCAAGCCCGAGCTGGCGGCTGCCGGCCGGTACATGGTCGGCCCAGTGCCTGCCGGCGCGACACTGCGCACGGCGAAGCCGGAGAACGTCGTTGGCAGTGGATACATGCGGCTGTCGGGTACCTCGTTCGCGGCTCCGGTCGTGGCGGGCGCAGCGGCTCAGCTCCTGATCGAGCATCCAACGTGGACGCCGGATCAGATCAAGGGCGCCCTGATGCAGCGGGCTCGCCACGTCCCCGAAGCACCTCCGGGCTCGGCCGGTGTGGGCGAGATCAACGCAGCCCGCTCGTCGATGCTGTCCCGGCCGCCGAATCCGAATGCAGCGCTGAACCGGTTCCTGAAGACCAACCCGGTTCTCGGGACCACCGAGTTCGACGGCGCGGCGTGGTATGCGGCAGCGAAGGCCAGCAAGACCTGGGACGCAGTCTCCTGGACGGACGTCTCCTGGACGGACGTTTCCTGGACGGACGTCTCCTGGGCAGACGTGTCCTGGAGCGACGTCTCCTGGAGCGACGTCTCGTGGAGCGACGTCCTCGCGGCAGCCGATGTGAGCTGGGAGGACAACGCCGAGGGCGAGGTCGGAGCGCCTACGGGCGACTACGTCCTCACGCCTGAGGAGGAGGCGGCCGCGCTCGCGGATCCGGAGCTCAACCCCGACGCGCCCGCACCGGCTCCTGCGGCGCCGGCGGCTCCCGACCCACCGCCCGCCCCGGAGGCCGAGGTTCCGGCGGCCGAGGTTCCGGCGGCCGAGGTTCCGGCAGCCGAGGTTCCGGCAGCCGAGGTTCCGGCAGCCGAGGTTCCGGCAGCCGAGGTTCCGGCGGCTCCATAACCCACTGAAACGCTGACGGCGGGGCGAAATGCCCCGCCGTCGCGTTTCCCTAGAACGGGGGATGCTTGCGCCTCTGGCCGCACGTACGTTCAGGCGGAGATAGGGCGACGGAACCCTCTTCTTTGACGTCAGAGAGGTCTTGCGGCACGTGAACCCAGGACGCAACCGATGAACGCGAGTCCGAGCGAAGTGCGCCTCGGAGCAGACGGGCCCGGCCGCGACTCGGTCCGTGACCGGCTGAAGCTTCGCGCGCTCCTCTATCTGCTTGCCGTTGCGGGCATTGCCGGAGCCGTCGCCGGACCGTTTCTTCCGCGGCTCGAGCACCGCACCGACGGCTGGATCACCTTCCTGATCCTGGCCGGCGCGGCGGGCGTTGCCCAGCTCTTCCTCGTGCGTACGGGGAAGAACACCTCGTACCACACCACGATCGTCTTCCTGATCCCCGCGGCGCTCCTGCTCCCACCCGAGCAGGTGGCGCTCGTGCCGATCATCCAGCACCTGCCCGACTGGCTGAAGAACCGGGCGGCCTGGTACATCCAGAGCTTCAACATCTGCAACTACACGATCTCGATCCTGGCGGCGTCGGGCGGCGCGTACCTGGTGATGGAGTCCGAGATCCTGGCCGGCTATCCCAACCTCACGTTCGCACTCGCGGGGCTGACCGCGTGTGTGCTGATGGTCGGCATCAACCACACGCTGCTCGCGCCGATGCTTGCGCTGGCGCGGGGCCACTCGATTCGCGAATCAGGGCTCTTCTCGATCCAGAGCCTCTCGACCGATCTCGTGCTCGCCTCCCTTGGCGTCGGGATCGCGACGTTCTGGCAGTTGAACCCGTGGCTCGTGCCGTTCGCGATCGCGCCGCTCGTCCTGATTCACCGCTCACTGTCGGTGCCGAAGCTCGAGGCGGAGGCGCGAGTCGATCCGAAGACGGGCCTGTTCAACGCCCGCCACTTCGGTCAGGCGCTGAACGAGGAGCTCACGCGCGCGGCGCGCTTCGACCGGCCCCTGTCGCTGATCATGGCCGACCTCGACCTGCTGCGCGAGATCAACAACACCTACGGCCACCTGGCTGGCGACGCGGTCCTGAAAGGCATCGCCGAGGTCTTCCGCGCGATGCTGCGCCACTACGACGTGCCGGCCCGCTTCGGTGGCGAGGAGTTCAGCATCCTCTTGCCGGAGACGTCGCCGGAGGAAGCGTTGGAGATCGCCGAGCGGATTCGCCGGGCGGTCGCCCAGCGCCGCTTCGACGTCGAGACGTCGAGCGAGCCGATCCGCGCGACCGTCTCGATCGGTGTCGCCGCGTACCCGCGGGACGGGGCGGACCCGAACGAGCTGATCCACCAGGCCGACCTCGCTGTGTACCGGGCGAAGCTTCAGGGCCGGAACCGCGTGCTCGACGCGACCACGTCGGAGCCGCTCGCCATGCATTCGGCGCGTCCGCGGCTGACGGCGGTGACGGAGGACGGCGACCACGTGGTGCCGCTGCCGCCCGTCGACGAGATGACGCCCGTCCAGGAGCGGCGGCAGGCGCCTCACCGGCCTCACGCCGTCCAGGGCCCTCGCTTCTTCTCGCTGTCGAAGCGTCTCGCGACGCTGGTCGGCGTCGTCACGTTCGTCGGCGTCCTCGCCGGCGTGCTCGGCGCGGCGTTCGGCACTGCGACAGACGTCTTCGGGCTCGTAGCACTGATCATCCTCGTCGGGCTCGGCCAGGCGGTCGCCCTGGAGGTGGACGACGGCTCGATCTCGGTCAGCGCCGTGGGCGCGCTGGCCGGCGCGGCGCTCTTCGGGCCTCGCGCAGCGCTCGCGCTCGCCATCACGACGTGCGTCGTCGACTGGAGCGCCAAGCGCTATCCGCTCCACCGAACGCTGTTCAACATCGGCGCGCTCTCGCTCGCCTCGCTTGCGGCCTCAGCAGTCTTCGCGCTTGGATTCGAGGGAAGCCTCGGAGAGCTCATCACGGTCGGTGCCGGGCTGGCGGCGGGTGCCGCGTACTTCCTGGTCAACACCGGCCTGCTCAGCCTCGCGCTCGCGATGGAGGGGCACGAGCGCTGGTGGAAGGCCTGGCACGAGCGCTTCCTCTGGCTCGCGCCGCACTGGGTCGTCTACGGGTTCGTCGGCGGCGTCATGGCGATCGCCTACCACGCTGCCGGCCCGTACGCGCTCGCCGTGTTCGCGGTCCCGCTGCTCCTCATGCGCAAGACGCAGGAGGCGTACCTGCGGCACACGCGCAAGAGCGCTCAGAAGCTGCGCGCGGCGGCCGAGACGATCCAGACCCAGAACGTTTCGCTCGAGAAGGCGAACCGGCTGCTCCGCGAGCGCTCGACGGCTGCGATGGAGTCGCTGTCGGCGACGGTCGACGCGCGCGACGCCTACACCGCGGGTCACTCGCGGCGCGTGCAGGAGCTCGCGCTCGCAATCGGCCGGGAGCTCGGGCTCTCGAAGGCCGAGCTCGACCTGCTGGGGCACGCGGCCCTCTTCCACGACATCGGCAAGCTCGCCGTCCCCGACGCGATCCTGCTGAAGCCGGCGACGCTGACTGAAGAGGAGTGGGACCTCATGCAGCGCCACGCCGACGAGGGTGCGCGCATCATCGACCGGCTCGGTTTCCTCCAGGACGCCGTCCCCGCCATCCGCCACCACCACGAGCGGTTCGACGGCACGGGCTATCCGGACGGCCTCAGGGGGGAAGACATCCCGCTCGGCGCTCGCATCATCCACGTCGCCGACGCGCTCGACTCGATGCTCACGACTCGTATCTACCGCGCGGCGCGGCCGGCCAGGGACGCTATGGACGAGCTCAAGCGCTCGGCCGGCACACAGTTCTGCCCGCGGTGCGTCTCGGCGCTCGAGCGCATCCTGCCGCCCGAGCTGCTCGAGGACGAGACGGCGCGCCAGCGCCTGCTCGCCGCGTCGGCATAAGCCGCTCGCCCGTACTTGCAAACGGGCTAGCTTGCTCTAACATTCTTGCCATGGCCCGAAGGCCGGCTCGGGAACTGCTTGCAAGCCTCGATCGCGCCGAGCTGGAGCGGTTTCAGTCGGGAATCCGCAAGCGCTACACGGACGAAGAGATCGTCCAGCAGCTGATCGATTGCGCTGCCCGACTGGGGCGCTCGCCGTCGATGCGCGAGTTCTCGGCCGACCCCGAAACCACTGTTCATCCGCAGACCGTGATCGAGCATTTCGGCAGCTGGAACGCAGCCAAACGGGCCGCCGGCCTCGTCCCGCGCCGCTTCGCGACGAAGGAGGAGCTGCTGCGGCTGCTCAAGGAGCTGGGGGACAAGCTGGGCCGGACGCCGACAGCTCGCGACCTCGACGAGCACCGCGGCTCGATGCCGTCGAAGTCGCTGTATTGGCACACGTTCGGCTCACTGACGAGCGCGCTTCGCGAGGCCGGCTTCGACGTCCCGGTGGGGGAGGAGCGCCTCGAACGCGCGGTCGATCAGGGCAGCGCGCTCGCGCTCGAGCTCGGCCACCTGCCGAAGTTCCAGGAGTGGGGGACAGCCCGCAGAGAGGACGAGTCGCTGCTGACGGAGTGGCAGGTCTACCGGATGTTCGACGTGCGCCGAGGCGCCTGGTCGACGTTCCAGTTCCTGATCCGCGAGCGGCTACGCGAGGACGGCTACGAGGTCGGCCGAGACGGCAAAGTCTCAGCCAAGCGCAGCAAGAGCCGTCAGAAGCCGTAGGCAGCTCTCGCGCTCGCCGGGAGCCCTGACGGCGGGGAGCGGCTCTTCCTCGAAGCCGTGATCGGGCGCGAAGCGCTCGGCACGAGTCTCGCGACCCTCCTCGAGCCGCAGCAACGTGCCCTCCTCGAGCTCGCGCTTTCGAAGCGGGAGCCGGATGAAGTACTCGAAGACTTCGAGCGCATGCTTCGTCGAAGCGAAGAAGACGCCCTCCGCGGCTGTGCCGACCCAGAGAGGCCGGCCGACACCGCGCGCGAGATACACCGCGCCCGGCTCGCGTGCATCCACCCAGGCGGCGGCCATCGATCCCCGCAGCTCCTCGAGGGTCTGGCCGCGCGAGCCGAACCTCTCCGCGAGGGCGATGATCACCTCGGAATCGACCGACATCTCCGGCCGGTCGCGCTCCAACCCGTGTGCGGCGAAGAGCTCGTCGTCGTTGACGATGATCCCGTTGTGGATGCCGACCATCGGGCCGTGTCGCACGGGGTGGTTGTTGGCCTCGATCGTCGGATGGCCCTTCGTGTAGTCGCGGACGTGGATGAGGACCTCGGATGCGTCCTGCGGCAGCGTCAGCTCGCCGAGAAGCGCGCTGGCGCCTGACCGACGCTTGCGCACCAGCGTCGAGCCGCCCGGCGAGCGATAGGCGTAGCCGACGGCGTCCGCGCCGCGCTCCGCGATACCCGCGAGCAGCGCCTGAGCAGCCAGCGTCCGCGCGGTTCCAGCGCCAGGCTCGAGGCTATATCCAGCAATACCACACATAAGGCGTACTACGACCCCTAGCTTCGTGTGACGTTCGAGAACACCTTCGGTTAGCGGTCGGACGGCGCCGTCCCTCGAACGGGGGAACCCGGATCAGGTAAGGCGCGCCGATACACGCCTCGAATGGAGCCGCGGCCTCTACCTGAGCCCGACCGCGAGGTCGAGGCGCCCGAGCGTCACCTCGAAGTTGTCCCGGCACCGGGCGAGCTTGACGTCCCCGACGCCGAAGACCGGGAAGAGGCGGCGGCGAGGACGCTCGACGGGACGCCGCTTCACGACCCGCTGAAGCTCTACGTTCGCGCGATCGGCGACGGCCGGCTGCTGACGGCCGAGGAAGAGCGCGAGCTCGCTCGGCGCAAGGACGAGGGCGATGAGGCGGCCAAGGCGAAGCTGATCGAGTCGAACCTGCGGCTCGTCATGTCGATCACGCGCAACTACACGAAGGCCGGCGTGCCGCTCCTCGACCTGATCCAGGAGGGGAACCTCGGCCTGATCCGCGCCGTCGAGAAGTTCGACTGGCGGCTGGGATACAAGCTTTCGACCTACGCCACGTGGTGGATCCGCCAGGCGGTTGCCCGCGCGCTTGCCGACCAGGGACGCACGATCCGGCTGCCCGTCCACGTCGCGGAGCAGGCCCGGAAGATGCTCCGCTCGCGCCGGATCCTGACGCAGAAGCTCAACCGCGACCCGACGATCGACGAGATCGCGAAGGACAGCGGTTTCACGCCGGAGCGCGTCCGCGAGCTGTTTGAGCTCGTCGAGGACCCGGTGAGCCTCGAGACGCCGGTCGGCGACGGCGAAAGCCTCTACGGAGACCTGATCGAGGACACGAAAGCCGACGGGCCCGATACGGCAACGGCGAAGGAGCTGCGGTCCGTCGAGCTCGCCGAGGCGCTGCTGCACCTCAACCCCCGCATGCGGCGCGTGTTGACGATGCGCTTCGGCCTCGAGGGCCAGATCCCCAGGACGCTGGAAGAGGTCGGTGCGGAGCTCGGTATCACTCGCGAGCGCGTGCGCCAGCTCGAGTCCCGAGCCCTGCGCGAGCTACGAACCGTCGCGCCGGGTCTGCAGTTCTACCTCGATAGCTAAGCGACGGTTTCGATCTCGTGGAGGCGGGAGAGGCGCTTGAGCGCCTGGCCCTCGATCTGCCGAACCCGTTCGCGCGTCAGGTCGAGCCTCCGGCCGATCTCCTCGAGCGTCTTCGGATCCGAGTTGTCGAGGCCGTAGCGGAGGATCAGGACTTTCCGCTCCCGTTCGCTCAGAGCGCCGAGAGCACGCGCGAGCGCCTGGCTGCGCAGGAGCCCCTCGACCTGCTCGTCAGGCGTGGGCCCTTCGCCGGCGACGAAGTCGCCGAAAACCGCGTCGTCCTGGTCACCGACCGGCTGGTCGAGGCTCGTCGACGCGTGCGCCGCCGCCTTGACCTCCTTCGCCTGCTCGATGGGAAGGCTTGCCTCCTCAGCCACCTCTTCGAGCGTCGGTTCCCGGCCGAGCTGCGTCCAGAGCATCCGCTCAGCCTTGTTGAGCTTCTGGAGGCGCTCGACGATGTGGACGGGCATCCGGATCGTCCGGGCCTTGTCCGCAAGCGCCCTGGCTACGGCCTGGCGGATCCACCAGGTCGCGTAGGTCGAGAACTTGTACCCGCGGCGCCAGTCGAACTTCTCGACGGCGCGGATGAGGCCCAGCGTGCCCTCCTGGATCAGGTCGAGGAACGGCAAGCCTTGGTTGCGGTAGTTCTTCGCGATCGAGACGACTAGCCGCAGGTTCGACTGGATCATCCGCTGCTTCGCCTGCATGTCGCCGCGCTCGATCCGCTTCGAGAGCTCGACCTCCTGCGCGGCCGTCAGCAACGGGTGCCTGCCGGCTTCGCGGAGGAAGAGCTGGAGCGCGTCGGTCGTCGTCTCCACGAAGATCGGCTGAGGCTGGGGTACCGGCTCTGCGGGCCGCTCCTCCTCGAGGATCTCGATTCCGCGCTGCTCGAGCTCCTGCCTGAACGCCTCGAGCTCGAGGGCGTCCAGATCGAGGGGCTCCAGCGCCTCGTTCAGCTCGTGCTGCCTGATCGCGCCGCCGTTCTGCTCGGCTGCTTCGAGCAAGTGACGTACGTCCTCGAGTCCGAGGACGGTCTCGATCTCAGCCGTCGTCATGCGCTTAAAGGTTTCTTTACCACTGGGCGGGCGCTGTAAACCGAGCCGCAGGCGTCTGCGGAGCGTGCTGGGACGGACGCGAGCATAGCCCAACTGCCACCTGATCGCACTGGTTCGGGTTGTCTTTTCCGGACAGTTGCCGATCACGGCAACGTCCGAGTAGCTACTTAACGTGGGAACGCATGTTCGAATCTCGGAATCAAAGGGTGCCGCGCCCGGCTACGGGCTTGACCTTCGAATGCGTGAGCTGCGGTCGCCGTTACACGTACGACTATCGGAAAGGGCATACCAAGAAGAAATGCAACTCATGCCGCTCGAACGAACGAGTCGATCGCGCCGCGCTCAAGCGGGACATGGTGGCCTACAAGGGCGGAAGCTGCCAGGTGTGCGGCTACAGGAGGTGCCTTCGCGCTCTCTGTTTCCACCATGTGGACGAGCATTCCAAGCGATTCGTCTTCGCCGGAAGCCACCATCGAAGCCGCAAGAGCCTTTGGCGCGAACTCGATAAGTGCGTGCTTCTCTGCATGAACTGTCACAACGAGTTGCACGCCGGCCTGATCGAATTGCCCCCGACGTGTCGCGTTGCGCCGGATGACAGCGCCTTGAAGCCAGCGCACGCTAACAAACGTTATGTAAAGCTCGAGAGCGAAGGCCTCTAGCCCTGGCGATAGCTCCCTCCCCGTCTCCGGGTGGTTGAACGGCGCCACAGAGCGCGCAACCATGTAGTCCAGGGGAGTCTGGGAACGGAGGACTGGTGAGAGGTTCGCGACTAGTGCGACGACTACGGCCGACGCCGGCCATGGCCGTCGCGATCGCGGCCCTCCTGGTCGCGCTCGGCGGTACCGGGTACGCCGTCACCAAGCTGCCTGCGAACAGCGTCGGCTCGGCGCAGGTGCGGGATCACTCCCTGCTCGCCCGCGACTTCAAGCGTGGTGAGCTCCCGCGCGGTGCACGCGGCCCACGCGGCGCGCGTGGCCCTGAAGGACCGGAGGGCCCAGAAGGGCCGGAAGGACCGGAGGGCATCGAAGGGCTGGAGGGTCTCGAGGGGCCTGAGGGACCACCAGGGCCAGCCGGTGCCACCGGACCGGCCGGGCCTGCCTCCGTCAACGCCCTGGACGGCACGCCCTGCACCGGAATCGCGATCGGCGGCGGCCCGCCCCTCGACGTCCCGCCGACGGGTCAGATCCTCGTCCGAAAGGAAGGGCAAGCAGCCGCCGGCAGCTTCGCCACGATCGTTCAATGCATCACGGAGGACAGCGCGGATCAGCTCGACGCGGGCAACACCCAGCAGGCGGCGGTGGCGCCGCTCTCGGCCGGAACGATCTATCCGGCGGGAGACGAGGACTGGTACCGGACGACGACTCAGACGGCCCGCATCGTCCTCGAGAGCGATCTGAAGGTCGATCCCGACCCAGGCGCCGGCCCGCCTGGGCCCGCCCTCATGGACGTTTACGTGGACGGAGTATTGAGCCCCGCCGGGACCGCCGTGCGGGTCTTCGACGCCGATTCCTCCACCCCGCACCTCTACGAGATCCGCATCCGCTCCGCCGAGATCGGTGCGTACCGCCTCCGCATCTGCGGCCCCACCCCCTGCTGAACGGTCCACAAAAAAGTTCTGCCACCGACTATGCCTTGCGGCACCTCCGGTGGCAGAACTTTCGCCGAGCCGATTTCGCTTTCGTCCACCGATCCCGTTGACTTTCGCCTTCCGGCTACTGCCCTCGAGATCGGCTTCGACCTACTCGCGTCCCGTACTCGACGCAGGCGGGACATTACGGGCGGCCTCGACCAGATTCAAGGCCTCCAAACACCGCGAAACCGAAAAGTTCACGCTCTTTGCAAACTTTTCTTTTTTCCACATTTCCACAGTCATCCTTGCAACTGTGGATAACCGGCTTCCCGATAGGATCCGCCCCGATGCACCTCCGCATGCCGGCTTTCGACCGCGGTCTGACGTCCTTCCTCTGGGCGTTCTTCTTCGGCCTCTACCTCTGGCTCGGGATGCTTGCGATCGGCATCGGCGGCGGGACGGCATTCATCTTCGCCTGGCTCACAGCCGCCGTCATCTTCCTCCTCGTCCGGATCTACGGCGAGGACGAGGTCAGGAAGCCTCAGTCGGCGAAGGAGCGCGCGGGCAGCCGGTGATCGCCGGCAAGCGCCCCGACGAGCCGGCGCGCGAGCTCACCGCCTAGGACCGCTTCGAGGCGGTCACGGCCGCGCGGCGGGGACTCGACCAGGCCCGAGATCTGGGTGCAGTGGTCGAGGAGGCGGCTGACGGCTTTGCCGTTGGTGGGCGGCGCTGCGGTGGCGTTCACGGCACTCTCGTTATCGACGCGCCCGGAGGCGCCGGGTATCCCTGGCGGGAGTGAGGCTCAGCCGAGCTGAAGCCGCCGAAGGTCGAAGGAATCTGAGTAAAGCTCCTGCCGGAAGACCTCGACGGTCTTCAGGACGTCGGCCTCGAAGAGATGCGGGACGACCGCGACCTCACGGTCGTGGTGGAACGGCAGGTCGACGTGGTCGGCGGAGACGATGTTGACCGAGATGCCGCCGCACGAGGGACAGCCGACGGCGAGCGCGAGCAGGTTCCGGGCCGTCGCCGGCGCGAGCACGACGAACGACGACGGGAAGATCGGTCGCGGCTTGTCTTCTGCATAGCAGTAGAAGCTCCACGGCCAGTCGCCGTCTCCGATGCGCCGCGCCGCGAGCTCGAGAAGCTCCGGTGCGAACGGTTCGACCTTGTCCGTCATGAGATTGACGAACGCGCCCTCCCCCAGGCCGAGCGGCGCCCAGTCGAGCTCGCCATGGGCGACGAGCGTCTCGTGGTCGCCGCCGCACGGACAATCGAACCGGACGCGGTACACCGTCGGATGGAGGGGCCCGGGAAGCCGTTCGAGGTTGCGAAACGACGACAGGCGCACCCTCGCCTCGCCCCGGATGGGACAGGCGAAGCGATACCGCGTCGTCAGAGCGTCGTACATCGCCGTTCTGCCCTTCTTAGTCGGCAGCCCGGACGTCCTAGGCGACCCCTAGTAGGAGATCAGCGAATGGAGCGGGTACTTCGTCAGGCGCTCGCGGCCGCCCAGGAACGTCAGCTCGATGATGAAGTTCACGCCGACGACCTCACCGCCGAGCTGCTCGACGAGCCCGCCGATCGCCTCCACGGTCCCCCCCGTCGCCAGCACGTCGTCGTGGATCACAACGCGCGCACCCTGCCCGATCGCGTCGGCGTTCAGCTCGAGTGCGTTTTGTCCGTACTCGAGCGCGTAGGTCGCGCTGACTGTCTCCGGCGGAAGCTTCCCCGGCCGCCGCGCAGGCACGAAGCCGCACGGAACCTCCTTCGCGATCGCGGCGCCCAGAATGAAGCCGCGGGCCTCCGCGCCGAGCACCAGGTCAGGGCGCTGTTCACGCGTCCAATCCGCGAGCGCGCCGACGGTCTGAGCGAGCGCCTCCGGATCGCGAAGCAGCGGGCTGACGTCCTTGAACCCGACGCCGGGCTCAGGCCAGTCCGGGACCTCCCGGACGCGGGTCCTGAGGTCGATCACGCTCATGACGCCACCTTGCCGCGTAGAGCGCGCGTGAAGAGCAGCTGGGAGAGCTCCTGCGCGAGCTCGGCCAGCGCCTGCAGGTCCTCCACCCCGCTCTGGCGGCGTTCCGGATTGGGAGAGCGAAGGGCCGGTGTCACGACAGCGGACAGTAGCCCGATCTCGCGGTCGGCCGCCGTTCGAAACGCGCGCAGGTGGCGCGCGTCGATCCCGAAGCGCGCCAGCTTGGCGCACACCGCCGCAACCTCTGCCTCACCCTCGCGGTACAGCCGCCCGCCGCCGTCCATGCGGGACTCGATCAGCCCGTACTCCTCGAGCTCCCGTGCGAACGACGAGGTAACGCCGGCCCGCTCGCAGAGCTCGGCGAGATCGATCTCCTCCTGCGCCTGCAGGCTGAATGCCGAACGCCCGGCGCGGCGCACGCGCTCTCTGCCGGCAGTCGAGGCGAGCTCCTGACGGATCACTCGCAGCGGCAGAAACTCATCGCGCTGGAGACGCAGGATCGTGCGCAGGCGATCGACATCGTCCTCGGCGAAGAGCCGATAACGCCCTGGCGTTCGGCGAGGAGCCAGCAGCCCCTGATCCTCGAGGTAGCGGATCTTCGAGATCGAGATGTCCGGAAACTCCTCCCGCAGCAGCCGACACACCGCTCCGATCGTGAGCGGGCGATCCTCCTGCGGCTTGACGGCCGTCGCGCTCACTTCTGCAGGAAAGTCAGCCGGTACTTGCCGATCTGCACCTCGTCGCCGTCAGAGAGATCCGAGCGCTCGATCCGCCGTCGATTGACGAACGTTCCGTTCAGGCTGCCCTGATCCTCGATCGCGAACCCGTCGTCCGACCGGTGGAGGACGGCGTGCTGGCGGGAGACGGTGACGTCGTCGAGGAAGATGTCGCAGTCCGGTGAGCGGCCGATCGTCGTCCGGTCGCCCTTCGGGATGAAGTGCTCGCCCGCGCGGCCTCCCCCGGACCGGACGACGAGCGCGGGCCCATCGACGCCGAGGTCCTCGAGCGGCGACGCATCCTCGATCTCGCCCGGTGTATAGGCCATCGTCGTGTCTGCTCCGCCCGTGTCCCGCACGAGCGCCGTGCCGCACTTCGAGCAGTAATTCGCAGTCTCAGGGTTCTGAAACCCGCACTCGGGGCAATAGACGTGGCTCACAGCGCGGCCTAACTCGCCGTTTCGGTCGGTGGAGCGGCCTTACCGGCGAGGATCTGGGTGAGCTTGTCAACGTCGACCTCGCTGAGCGGGCTCTCCCCCGCCCCGACCTGCCGCTGGAGCCGGGCGACGAGCTCCGCGCGCAGGATGTCGATCTTTCCGTGCAACAGCCGTCGCCGGTACGAAACTTCCTGCTCCTCGCGTTGGAGGTCGTCGATGAGCTCCTTCAGCTCGGGATCGGACATGCTGGCGAGATCGGGCAAAGGTTCCATGGGGCCTTTCGGTCGGTGGGTCAGTTAACCAGGCGGACGGCTAAGGGTCAACCTTACGTTGAGCTTTGGGCCTCCTCGCCTTGCTGGAGCACCTCTTCGACGAGGCTGCGCAACTCCTGCTCGAGCTCGGCGGAGGTCTCTTCGTCGGCTCCCTCCGCGTAGACGTGGACAACGGGCTCGTCGGGATCCGGGAGCACCTGCGCCCACCCGCGGTTCTCGAAGACCTTGATCCCGTCACGAAGGTCAACCTTGCGATCTTTCAGGCGCTCCGTCAGCACCCGCATCACAAGCCCTTTCTGCGCCCATGGGCAGGGAACGCGGCGGTGCACGACATGCGACTCGGGCAGGTCGGCGACGAGCTCGGAGAGCGGGCGCTCCACGGGCCCGAGCAGCTCGAGGAGCTTGCAGAGGCTCGCCATCGCGTCGTAGGCGGGCAGGAACTCCGGGAAGACGTAGCCGCCGCCGACCGCGCCGGCGAAGACGACGCCGTTCTCCGCCGCAGCCTTTGTCAGCGCCGCGAGTGATGCGGGCGTGCGCACGACCTCGAGATCGCTCCCGGCGACAACGTTCTCGACCTGGCTCGTGACCGTGACCGGGAAGGCGAGCTTGCCGGCCTTCCCGTTGCTGCCGATCAGCCGGAGGTAGAGCAGGAGTGCCTGCTCGACCGGGATCTCCCGCGCCTCGTCGTCGATCAGGTAGAGGCGCTCCGCGGCGCGGTCGAAGACGACGCCGAGATCTGCGCCGATCGCGCCGACGAGCCGCTTCGTCTGGCCGACGTGGCCGCCGAGCGAGGTCGGCTCCGGGCTCGGCCGGTCCGGGCTGAACTCATGCGCCGCGACAGCCTCGACGTTGAGCGGCCCGAGCAGTAGCGGAAGGACGAAGGACGCCGCCGAGTAGCCGTAGTCGACGACGATCTTGAAGCCACGGGCGCGGATCGCACCAACGTCGAGGCTCGCGAGAAGGTCGTCGGCATAGCTCTCCCGGGCCCGCGCCGGATACGCGATCCCGCCGATCTCGGGCGCAGCCATGCGTCGGAACTCGAGCCGCGTGAAGTGCTTCTCGATCTCCTTCTGCATGCTCGTCGTGAGCTCGATGCCCGGCGGCTCGAAGAACTGGATCCGCACCGCCTCTGGGTCAGTTGGGCTGAGGCCGACGTGGAAGCCGCCGTCGTAGCCCTGGCTCTTCAGCAGATGCCTCCCCACCGCCGCAGGGAGGACGCGCAGGTCGGCGACGTCGACGCCGGTCGAGCCGAGCCCCGAGATCATCGCGCGCTTGATCATCCGGCACGGGCCGGGTGCCTCGCGGCTCGCAACGACGCGGGCTCCCCGCTTGAGCGCGGTTCCGTACGCGGCGGCGACTCTAAGTGCGGTCTCCGGCGTCAGGTCGACGTTGACGAGGCCCGTGACGCCTTCGGCGCCGAACAGGTGCGACGACACGCGCGACTCGAAGATCAGGTTCTCGTAGACCTGCGACCCCGACTCGACCTCCTTGAACGGGTAGATGCGCACGCTCGGCATCACCACCGTCTCGGCGCCGATCGTCACCTCGTCACCGATCGCGACGTCCTCGTGGATCCGAACGTGGGAGCGGATGTCGCAGGAGCGGCCGATGATCGCGTTCTCGATCAGCGCGCTGCGGCCGATGTGGGTCGACGCGTCGAGGACCGATGAGACGGTGCGGGCGCGGTCCCGAAGCGTCACGCCGGCGCCGAGCACCGAGTAGGGCCCGACAGTCGCGTCATTCGCGATCCGGCAGTTGTTGCCGACGTACGCCGGTGCCTCGATCCGGTCGAAGTCGTCTATTTCGACGCCTTCGCCGAACCAGACGTTGCCGCGGAGCCGCACGCCGGGAATCTCGAGCTCCACGCGCCCGTCGAGCGCGTCGAAGTTCGCCTGCCGGTACTGCTGGAGGTTCCCGATGTCCTGCCAGTAGCCCTCGGCGACGTAGCCATAGACGGGCCGGCCCATCTCGAGGAGCAGCGGGAAGAGCTCCTTCGAGAAGTCGTACGGCCGGTCGTCGGGAACGTGCTTCAGAACCTCCGGCTCGAGCACGTATACGCCCGTGTTGATCGTGTCGGAGAAGACCTGGCTCCACGACGGCTTCTCGAGAAACCGCTCGACGCGGCCCTCGCTGTCCGTCACGACGATCCCGAACTCGAGCGGATTCTCGACGGACTTGAGCGCGATCGTGACGGCAGCGCCCTTCTCGCGGTGGAAATCGATCACCTTCGTCAGGTCGAAGTCGCAGAGCGCGTCGCCGGAGATGACGAGGAACGTGTCTTCGAGCCTCCCGCTCGCGAGGCGAACCGACCCGGCGGTCCCGAGCGGAGACTCCTCAACCGAGTACTCGACGTTCATTCCGAGCGACTCGCCGTCGCCGAAATAGCTTCTGATCGCCTGCGGCAGGAAGGCGACGGTGACGATCACGTCCTCGATCCCATGCCGGCGCGAGAGCTCGAGGATGTGCTCGATGCACGGCTTGCCGACGATCGGGACCATCGGCTTCGGCTGGTTCGAGGTCAGCGGCCGCAGGCGCGTGCCCTCGCCCCCCGCCATGACGACGGCCTTCACGACGTCCTCCGGAGGGCCGAGACGACGTAGAAGACCCCAGCGGTCATCGCGAGCGCGAGCCCGATCCAGAAGAGCACGTACGGGAGGTCGGTCCCGGCGCTCGTCACCATCATCAGCGCCAGGGACGCGTAGAGGATCCAGGTCGCAGCCTTGCCCAGGAAGCTGACGGAGAGCTCGTATCCGCGGGGCACGACGAGCTTGTACCCGGCAACGAGCACAAGGTCACGCGCGAGGATCAACACCAGCGCGACCCAGGGAAGGCGGTCGTGGTACCAGAGCAGGATGACCGCCGCGTCGATCATCAGCCGGTCGGCGAGCGGGTCGGCGACGGTGCCGAAGCGCGACTCGACGTGCCAACGCCGCGCCAGCCACCCGTCGAGCTGGTCCGTGATCCCGGCGGCGGCGAAGACGATGGCGGCGGGCCAGCTCTTTCCTCCGTCCGCGGGCAGCATGAGCGCGATGAACAGCGGAATCGCGGCGAATCGCGCGAGCGTCAGGGCGTTCGGAATCCGCGCGAGGTGAACGGGGACGACACGCTCGGCCATCGGTGTCAAGGATAGTTCCCTGGTGGCACAAACCCTCGTCCTTCCCGGCTTCGTCAACGCCCACAGCCACACCTTCCAGCGGGCGCTTCGCGGACGCCGCACCGGCGGCGACTTCTGGGCCTGGCGTGAGGAGATGATCGCCGAGGCCGAACGCCAGACGCCTGAGACCGTGCGCCGCGAGTACGCCGAGACCTACCGAGAGATGCGGGCGGCGGGCTACACGGCCGTCGGCGAGTTCCACTACCTGGGCGTGCCGGAAGCCCGCGCGGCGAGCGACGCCGCCGAGGAGGCAGGCGTGGAGCTCACGCTGCTTCTCACCGCCTACGCGCGCGGCGGGAGCGCTCGCTTTCGCCAGGGCTCGGTAGACGACTACATCGCGCAGGTGGAGGAGCTTCGCGGGGACGGCCTGCGGGTCGGTTGTGCCCCCCACTCCGTGCGCGCCTGCCCGCGGGAGTGGCTCGAGGCAGTTGGCCGTTACGCAGCCGATTCGCAGCTTCCCCTGCACGTCCATGCCGACGAGCAGCCGCGCGAGGTCGAGGAATGCCTCGCGGAGCACGGCCTGCGGCCGATCGAGCTTCTAGCCGAAACGGGCTGCCTCGGACCGCGCACCACGGTCATTCACGCGACTCACGCCGACGACCGGGAGCTCGACCTGCTGGCCGGGTCGCGCAGCCGCGTGTGCATCTGCCCGACGACCGAAGCCAACCTGGGCGACGGCTTCGCGCCGCTCGCACGGCTCCGTGAACGCCGGATTGCCGTCTGCATCGGCTCGGACTCGAACGTCCGGATCGACCCGCTCGAGGAGCTGCGCGAGCTCGAGACGACTGCCCGCCGTGAGTCCGGGAGCCGCGAGCTCTGCGACGCGGAGACGCTGCTCTGCTTCGGCGCCGACGAGGGCGCCGCCTCACTCGCCCTCGACGGCTGGCCGGAGATCGAGATCGACACGGAGCACCGCTCGCTGCGCGGGGTCGACCCGGGCGACCTCCTGGATGCTCTTGTCTTCGGCTGCGGCGCCGACGTCGTCGCGAACTAGCGCGCCCGTACCCGCCCCGAGGCCGAGAGGAAGCCGGCCTTCTTGGCGTGGACGTAGACCGATCCGCGCCGTTTGGGCTTGAGCCGGAAGACGACTTGTCCGCGCCGGTTGGTCAGTCGCCACTTCGTGACGAAGCCGTTCCCGAACGCGCGGACCCGTGCACCGCGCACCGCGCGACCGCCGGCCTTCACCGTCACGACCAGCACCCGTGTCCGGCCGGCCCTCAGCTTGCCCTTGAGGCCCAACCGGAGCCGCTGCATCGCGCGGACGGCCCCGCTGCCCTTGATCGTGAACGAGTGGGCCCGCGTGAAGTCACCGACGTTTCGGTCCTCGTCCATCGCGGCGACCTTCCACCAGAACTTGCCGCCGCGCATGTAGATCGCCTGGGTGAGCAGCGGCGCGTAGCCGGTGTTGTCGGTCGTGATGTCCTCGACCGTCGACGAGAAGTCCTCGCGTGAGGAGACGACAACGCGGTACTGCTTGGCGCCCGGCTTCGGATCCCAGCTGAAGAGGAGCCGGTGGTCGGCAGCCTCCGTGGCCGCCCCGGTCGGCTCGCCGACCGTGCGGGTGTGGAAGATCGTCGGCGACCAGGGCCCCTTAGTGGTGACTGTCGTCTTCGTCGGGAAGTTGGCGCGCACGCGAACGCCGGTGATGCCGGTGCCCGTCATCTGGACGAACGCTGCAGCGGCAGAGCGGAAGTCGTCGTACTCGTAGTGCTCGCCGTCCGGCTCGTCGACCGCGATGCCGTAGGAGACGGCGCCCGGAACCGGATCCCACGAGATGACCGGGAACATCTCGCCTGCGACGGCGTCGAAGCGCGGCGTCGGAGCCGGCAGCTTGCGCATGAACGAGCCGACGGCCGACCAGCGGAGGCCGACTTCCCGCTCGTCGTTCGCTCGGACGCGCCAGTACAGCTGGACGTCGGCTGGATACGCCGTATCGGTCGTATATGCCGTCGATGCGGTTCTGACCTCGTGGAGCTTCGTGCCGAAGGACGGATCCTGAGAGACCTGGAGCGTGTAGTACCTCGCATGCTCCGCCGGAGACCAGCGGAAGGTCGTATAGGCGCCGACCGCCTCACCAGCCGTTGGTGTCGTCAGCGTGGGCGGGTTCGACTCTTTGAGGAAGTCGCGAAACGCCGCGATGAGCGGATTGCCGGCTGCGCCGTCGCCATTCAACTCGGCGGCCGGCAGGACAGCCCAGTAGTAGCTCGTCGTCTCGTCGGGATAGGTGGTGGTCGTCGTCGAAGCGCGCGGCGCGTAGGCGGGAAGCTGTGTGAACGCGTAGTCGACGATGTTGCTGAACGACGCATCCTTGGCAACGAGGACGAAGTACGACTGTGCTCCCGGAACGAACGGCGAAGCGGACACGAACGCCAGGGGTGTGCCCGAGATGTGCACTTGCGCGTCGACAAGACCCAACGCGTCTCCGTTGACGGCAGCTGCGAGAGCGCCGAGATTCGCGTCTGGGTAGGTGTAGGCAGTCGGCGCAGTGTCGTCGTCCCAGATGACGAGCTGATCCTGCGTCGAGTCACTCGCGTGGTTGAGGACGGTCGCCTTCAGACCATTTGTGCCGCCTTCGATTCTCCCGGTCAAAGTCACGGCGGCTGCTCCCGACGTGTTCAACAGCGTCTTCTTCGGGAAAAGCGGAAGTGGCTTCCAGGTGAAGAACGGCATGCGCGTCGAAGTGGTGCCCGTCGCCGGAACGAGGTAGTCGGTTGCTCCGAGGTAGCCCATGGGGCAGCTCGGGGAGCACGCTGCGCCCGTCGGCGGGCCGACCCACTCGAAGGCAGGGGAAATCCCGCCGTTGATGTACGTGTAGTCGCCGTAGACCTCCGCATTCGTCGTGTCGCGGTCACTTCGGGCGCGGACGCGGACGCAGTACTCGCTGTCCTCGAAGAGCCTGCGGCTGCCGTCGGTGACAACGGGTCGAAGGTCGAAATACGGCTTGACGCTGTTCCAGTTGGCGCCGAGGGGCGTCCAGGCGTTCGTTGCTGTCGTGGAGTGCCAGTGATCCTGTCCAGAGGAGGACCAGTTGCAGACGCCGCCCTCGAACGGGAAGACGTCGACCTCGTAGCTCGAGGCCCCCGGCACCGGGTCCCAGGTGATCACGGGGACGTTGGTCTGATAGCCGGCGGCGACGCCGTCGACGTCGTTCCCGGGATCAGACAGGTTGTCGCGCATGCGGACGTTCTTGACGCTCGGCGCGGTTACCGGCGGGACTTTGTCGAACGTCTTCGTGAAGGCAGGCCCGACGTTCCATTGCCCCGCATTGCCGAACGAGTCGATGGAGCGGACGCGCCAGTAGTACGTGTTGTCGCGCATGAGCTTCATGGGCGCGTGCGAGGTGCCGACGATCGTCTCGTTGCAGCAGACCTTCGAGCCCAGGGCGAAATCCTGCGTCGGGTTGACCTCGAGCTCGTACTTCGCAGCGCCCGGTACCGCGTCCCAGGTGAAGAACGGGTCGTAGACCTCGGTATCTACGCGCAGGTCTCCGACTGTTGTCGCCGTCGCGGTCGGCCACGTCCAGGTGAACGAGCCGACGGTCGAGGGCGCGCCGCGATGTCCCTGTGCGTCCATCGGCACGACGCCCCAGTAGTACGTCCCGGGCGGTAGGAGCATGGCCCGCGGCGCGTACGAGGTCCCGTGCGTCTCGACGTTACCCTGCGCGAGCACTGCGGAGCCGAGCGCCGGATCGCTCGCGATCGTCACGAGGTACTTCGCGGCATGCGAGACCGGTGACCACTTGAGGACGAGCGGCGTCGACGGATGAACCGCGACGGCGCCGTTGACCGGCGACTGCAGCCTCGGTGCGAGCGTCCACTGCTTCCGCAGCGGCCGAGGCGCCGACCACGGCGAGACGGCGCCCCCCGCCGCGATTGCACGCACGCGCCAGTAGTACGTCCCGTTCGGGAGCGTCTTCTTGACCGTCGCGCGCGTATTCCGCGTAAAGAACTGCCCCTCGCCGCGACCCAAGGCGGGGGCGTTGAAACCGGAATCGGCAGCGATCGCGAACTCGTAGCGCTCCGCCCCGGCTACGGGGTTCCACGCGAACGTGGGAAGCGCCTGGACTTGAGCGTTGGGCGCCGGCGAGTCCGGCGTGGGCGTCGCGACCGCGCCCAGCGACGGGGCGGCGAGAACGAGTGCTACGACTGCAACGAAGGCTCCTGAGACGACTCGAAGCGATGCGGCCATGCTGTTTTGACTGAGCTCAGCGGCCGCAGAGCTGTCCCGGTAACTCCTCCTGTTCTCTCGCGGGGTTTCGCGCCGTGCATCGGGGCCGTCCCCCGTTTCGGCAATCCCTCAGCCGAGGGGGATCGCCGCGTAAAGGTTCTGAAAAGCCTCGGTTTCGACGACTAGGCCGACTGCCTCAAGGGCATAACCATCGGCATCCGATCCATTAGGAGGCAGTTCACGATGCGCAAGTTGACACTCTTTCTCGCAGCCTTCGTCGGCGTCGTGCTGGCGGCCCCAGCCGTGGCGCAGGCGCCGCCGTCGGTGACGCTCACGATCGGCGATCCCGGGACCGGAGCGCAGGGCACGGTCACCACGGCGAGATACGGCGAGCTCGTCGAGCTCTCCGGCGAGGTGAACGTCGCCCAGGGGAACGAGCTGATCGAGATTCTCGTCACCCCCTACCGCGGCCAGACGACGACGAAGCTCGTGCGCACGCAGCCGGACGGTGAGTTCGTCACAACGCACCGGCCGACGATCCGCACGAGCTACATCGCCCGCTGGCAGGGAGCCTCGAGCGTCCAGGAGCCGTTCGCATTCGTACGACCGGACGTGACGCTTCGGGTTCGGAATGCGCGCCTCGGCCGGTTCACCGTGTCGATGCGCGCCACCCGCGCTCATGCGTCCCGAGTCGTGTGGTTCCAGCGTCGAACGTCCCGCACCAGTTGGAAGACCGTGAAGCGGATCCGGCTCCGCGGCACGGCGATGAGTGCGCACTTCACCGCGCGCCTTCCGCGCGGAGTGCACCGCGTGCGGGCATTCGTCCCGCAGACCCCTGGCTACCTTCGCGCGACGAGCGACTTCGTCCTCGTCCGCCGGTAGCGCTACATCTGGAGCGCCGGGCTCGCCCGGCGCTCCACTCCTACTCCTCGAGCTTGCCGATCAGGTGGTGCGCGTAGCCCCACCATGAGGTGAGGTTTGCATGGTCGCTGGCACCTTCGCGCGCAACGGCTAGGACGTCGCGGTGCGTGGGTTGCTTGAGGCGCTCATGCGTCCAGACGATCACCGCGTCGTTGCCATCGAAGTAGCAAAGCCGCCTCCCTCCTGGCTTGCCGGGCCCGTGCGACCAGCTGGCTTCACCGCCCCACGTAAGCCGGTTGCAGCGGCCGCGGTCGGCGGCAAGGTCGTGGGCGTTGCGCTCCGCCTCGTACGCGCGGCGGACCGCCGCCCCGTCCGGGTAGATGGAGACTTCCCAACGGTCCGGCGTGAAGCCGCTCGCCCCCGCGCGTTCGATGCAGACGGCGGTTTCGACGGCCCCGACGTTCGCCGCCGGCTGCTTGACGCAGTTGCGCGCCAGCGCTGCCGGGATCAATGCGATCACGTCGGCGCGTCTTGCGTCGTTCGTGCCGATCTCGCGCCCGGGCGGCGCCGCCGAGCCCCCCTCGCCTTTGGTCTCACCCGTGAGGTAGACGACCGCGATGGCTGTGGTGGCGGCAATCAGCGCGACCCCGAGACCGAGACCCCATCCCAGGCGCTTCGGAGCCGGCAGCGAGATCCGCGGCCGTGCGGAGGTCTTCGCCGGAGTGTCCTCCTCGCGCGCCGCGGCGACGTAGTGAACCGAATCCTCGATCCCCTTGAGATGAACGCGCCCACGATCGATGAAGCGAACCCCAGGCAGGCGGCCGGCGAGATGACTCGTTCCGTCGCTCACCAGCACCTCGCCTGCGTGTGCGATCGCGCAGAGCCGGGCGGCGACGTTCAGAGCGGCCCCGCGAAAGCTCCCGTCCTCGAGCGGGATCGCCTCGCCTGAGTCGATCCCGATACCCACACGGAGCGGCAGGTCCGGATCGCTCCTGGTCTCCTCGACGAACTGCTTCTGGAGGTCCACCGCGGCGCGGATCGCCTGGCGGGCAGAGTCGAAGACGACGAGCGCCTCGTCGCCGCGGACCTCGATGAGCGTCCCCGCACGGAGCTCGGCGCCTTCACGGACGAGGTCGGCGAACTTCGCGGACAGGCGCGCAGCCATCTCGTCGCCGCATTGCTCGGTGAAGCGTGTGTAACCGCGGATGTCCGCGATTAGGAACGTGCGGACGGGTGTGTGCGACGCGGTTCCCAGGCTCAAACGAGTGTACGCGCTCCCCCGGGCGACCTCAAACGGCGGCTCCTTGGGCCGCTTTACGCCTCCTGCGTTGCCGGTATGAGTCACGACTTGGGGTCACTTTCGACCTGGAGATGATGGTCAACAGGAGAAAAACGCTCGTCGTCGCCGCGATGTTCCCCTCTAGACGGGAATTGCCTCAGTCGAAATTTCGCGCGAGTTCAGCGGGCGGGCTGGTACGCGGCGGCTCAACAAGTTAGGTTTGACGTGCGCGTGAAATCCTCAGGCAAACCGAGTCCGGCCCGCCGCCTCGGCCTCGGCATTCTCGGACTTGGTGCCCTCTCCGGGCTCCTCTTCTCGTTCTCACTTACGGCCTCGGCGGCAAGCCCGGTTCTGCCCGAGGCCGGTGCCACGACGTCGTCGCATCCGGTCTTCAGTTGGACGCTCGAACGAGACGAGGAGTCCGACATGGTCTACATCGCGCGGGGGCCGGAAACGACGCCGGAGGGCCGCTTCCACGCCGAGAACCTCGTGGTGGCGGGCGCGGTCACCGAGTCCAACTCGACCGCCTGGTCGCCACCCGAGGCGCTCTTCGCCGGCCGTTATTGGTGGAACGTGGAAACCCGGGACGCCGATTTTTCGCCGGTTTACAGCACGACCCGCGAATTCACGGTCGCTACGGAGCTCAAGCTTTTGTCCGCCCGCCTCGCCCGGTTCGCAGTCAATCGGCAGGTCACGACCGACCTCCGTTGGGTGACGAACGCCCCCGAAGTGGCACTGGAAGTTCGCTTCCTTTGGCAAGGACGAGTCGCCGGTCTGGTGCGCCGACACGAGGAGACGATCGTCAGCCGTGAGCCCGACCGCGCGGTGTTGACCTGGCAAGCGCCGCGGAGGATCCCTCGCGGGGCCCGGCTCCGCGCCAGTCTGCGGATCACCGGCACAGGCCGGACGGTGACTGTCCAGAGGTGGTTCCGGGCTCCGTAGCCCGGGAGGCGACGAAGTACACACGGCTGACGACCCCGCTGGGATGGGTCTCTTCGGGTAGCGCGTCAAGCAGCCGACCACCCGCGTCCTCGAACGTCGTGATCGTCTCCTCGTAAGGGATCCCGGACATGAGCATCTCCGGCTCCCAACCGAGCCGACCGTAAAGGAACTTCGGGCTGACGCCGGCCCTCCGGAGCATGCGAGCTCCGCGCGTGCGCAAAGGAACATACGGGTCCGCGGGTGGCACGCTCACGGGCAGCTGCACGACGGCGACGCCGCCGGGACTGAGCACGCGGACGAACTCGCGCAGATATGCCTGGATCGCCTGGCGCGAGGGCAGGTGCTGGAGCACGAGCAAGCAGGAGAGGAAGTCCACGGTTCCCGACGGGTACTCCGAAAGATCGTCGCGGTCGTGCAGCACATAGACGGCGCCCGAAGGCCCGAGCCTCGCGTCGAGCTGCCGCGCCTGCTCGATCATCGTCGATGCGATGTCGAGCCCGTACACACGCTCGAAATGCGGCGCGAGCGCGCGGGTCAGGCGACCGAGACCGCACCCGAAGTCGAGCGCTGTGCCGCGCCGGGTGGGCCGGCCGTGGTGCTGGGCGTGGGTGAGCATCGTGGCAACCGTCTCGACGCCGGTCGCGAAGAACCGGTCGACGTCCCACTGTCCGCGGCGAGCGCCGGGTTCGGTGAGGACGGCCCAGAAGGGATCGATCCGACCCCAGTCCTCCCACGCAGCACGGTGCCGGTCGCCCACGTCGGGAACGTAACTTCGGCGGATCCGAGTCGGGGCGCCCGGATTTGAACCGGGGACCTCTAGTCCCCCAGACTAGCGCGCTAACCAGGCTGCGCCACGCCCCGTGAGGGCTGATCGTAGCGGCCATCGAGCCGCGGCGTAGCCGCTGCGCCTAGCGGTTCCGCGCGAACGCCTGCCCGACGTCCGAACGAACCTGCGCAAGGATCGCGGCGAGGCGGCTTGGCGCAGCGCCGCAGGGATCGCTGACAAACCCGGCCAGGCGACACGCCTCCGTCGGTTCGAGGGAGACGGCGGCCTCCGCCACGCCGTCCTCATTCCACACGCTGAAGCGCACGTGGCGGCGCCCTTCAGGAACACCGACGTAGTACGAGACCCGGAGCATCTTCCCGCGGTCCGACGCAATCGTTGTGGCAGGTGTGAAGAACCGGACGAGCTTCAGTCGCTGCGGTGCCGCGCACCACGGGCAAAAGCGATGGTCGAGCTCGACGTCGCCTCCGCATTGGTGACAACTGCGCACCGTTTCCTCCTCGATTCGCGAAGGGGAGCTTAACCGCGGATTGCTGCAAAGAGCGGCCAATTCACCCTGCCCGACCGCAAGGGAAAGGCGCTTGCTGCGTCTTTCAACCAAGGACGCAAAAGGACGGTCGGTTGTCCACAACCCTGTGTAGACCGCAGAGGAAACACCGCCAGGGCAGCCGCGTTGTCCGCACCGACGATATCCACACCCCTGTGGAAAAACCCGACTCGGATCCCCAAAAACGAGCCAAATTGGCCAAGTCTGCGAGAAAACCGCCTGGACAGTTCATCTCGGCGGAGCTCGAGGCCGAAACGGCCAGGTTCATCGAAGAGGTGAAAGGCCTTGCACGGCGCCGGCAAGAGGTCGCCGCGAGGCCGAACCGCGGCCTTCCGCCGCCGGCGAATGAGGGCGATCAGCGCTCGAGTCGGCGGTAGAGCCGGTCGATGAGCTCCGGCATCTCCTCGAGCCGCTTCGTGATCAGGCGAAGGCGGTACTCGCGGAAATGCTCGGGCTCGACCTTCAACGACTTCGCGAGGCGCTGGACGATGTCGTCGGACGGAACCGGCCGGTTCCCGTGGACGAGGTGGTTCAGGTAGCCGGCCGAAAGCTTCGTCTGGTCGGCGAGGGCCCGGTAGGTCACTCCCGAGTCCTGCATCAGGCGCTCGAGGGTGGGACCGAACGGCTCCGTGCTGAAACGGCGGCGGCGGGCCACGAGTGATTCCTACCTGATTCCGGCGATTTCTGCGACGGCAACGCGTCGCTCCTCGCCTGTGGCCCGGTCGCGCACGTCGACCGCCCCGTCCTCGAGCGTCTTCTTGCCGACCGTGATCCGCGTCGGACACCCGATCAAGTCCGCGTCGGCGAACTTTTCCCCAGCCCGCTCGTCGCGGTCGTCGAGCAAGACGTCCGAGCCGGCCGCTGAGAGCGCGGCGCAGACCTCGTCGGCCTGCTCCTCCAGCCCCGGCAGCACGATCACGTGAACGTCGTACGGCGCGACGGCTGCCGGCCACTGAATGCCGTACTCGTCATGGTGCTGCTCGACGATGGCGGCCATCACGCGCCCCGGCCCGATGCCGTAGCTGCCGCCCAGCAGTGGCTTTGCCTGGCCGTCCTCGTCGATGAACGTCGCCTCGAGCGGCCCTGAGTAGAACGGCCCGAAGTTGAAGATGTGCCCGACCTCGATCGCGGTCTGGAAGCTCAGCGCGCCGCCGCAGACGGGGCAGCGGTCGCCCTCGCGCGGCTCGCGCAGGTCGGCGAAGCGCGGCTGGTAGTCGCGTCCGGCTTCGACGCCGCGCAGATGCCAGCCGTCGCGGTTCGCACCGGCGACGAACTGCCCCTCGCGGAGGGTTTCGTCGGCGATCACCTCGCCGGAGAACCCGAGCGGGCCGAGCGAGCCACCACCCGCGCCGAAGGCGCCTCGGATCTCGTCGTCCGTGGCCGGACGCGAGGTCCCAGGCAGCGCGTCGTAGAGCTTCGTCTCGCTGAGCCGGTCGTCACCGCGAACGAGCGCGAGCACGACTGTGCCGTCCGGCTTCACCACCGGCATCGCCTTCGATGTGGCCGATTGGTCGATCCCGAGGAACTCGGCCAGGCCCTCGATCGTCGTCACGCCCGGTGTCTCGATCTCCTCGGGCGCACCCAACGGCTCTGGGAGGACTGCGGCGGACGGGACCGCCTGCGCCACCTCGAGGTCGCCCGCGTAGTCCCCGTTCTCGCAGCGGACGAGGGTGTTCTCACCCGAGCCGGACGGGGCCAGAAAGTCGATGCTGAACTTGCCGCCCATAATCCCGCTCTCCGCCTGGACGTCGTACGTCTCGAGGCTGCAGCGTTCGAAGATCCGCTTGTACGCCTCGCGGTTCGCCTCGAAACTCGACCGCACACCCTCCTCGTCGCGGTCGAACGAGTAGCCGTCTTTCATGATGAACTCGCGGACCCGCAGGAGGCCGCCGCGCGGGCGCGGCTCGTCGCGATCCTTGGTCTGGAAGTGGTACCAGAGCTGCGGCAGCTCTCGGTAGCTCTCGATTTCGCGCGCGTGGAAGGTCACCGTCTCCTCGTGCGTCATAGGCAGGATGAACTCGCGGCCGGTCCGGTCCTTGAGGCGGAAGATCTCCGGGATCCCGAGGCGGCCCGTTGCCTCCCAGAGCTCAGGCGGCGTCAGGACCGGCATCAGCATTTCTTGGCCGCCGATCGCGTCCATCTCCTCGCGGATGATCTGCTCGATCTTTCGGTGGACGCGCCAGCCGATCGGCATGAACGTCCAGACGCCCGCCGAGACCTGCCGGATGAAGCCGCCGCGGACGAGCAGCTTGTGCGAGACCGCCTCGGCGTCGGCCGGGTCGTCGCGCAGGGTCGGAAGGTGGAGCTTTGAGGCGCGGGCGATCACGCGGTCAGTCGAGCGGGACGAGGGAGGCTTCGGCCATGGCCAGCGCAGCGGGCTTGGCCATCTTCAGCCGCTTCGGTCGGGGCATGCCCTCGGCGAGCCAGCGGTCGATCTCGTGGAAGAGCTCGTCGACGAGGATGTCGGAGGACACCTTCTTCAGAACGCGGCCATGGGCGTAGATGAAGCCGACGTCGCGGCCGCCGGCGATGCCGAAGTCGGCGTCGCCCGCCTCCCCCGGTCCGTTCACGGCGCAGCCCATGACTGCGACCTCGAACGGTTCGGTGTAGCCGCGAAGGCGCTCCTCGACGACCACTGCGAGGTTCTCGACGCCGACGTTGTCGCGGCCGCAGGACGGGCAAGCGATCATCACCGGTCCGCGCTCCCGCAGCCCGAGCGCCTTGAGGATCTCCCAGGCGGTCTCAACCTCCTTGACGGGGTCGGCGGTGAGCGAGACGCGGATCGTGTCGCCGATTCCGTCGGCGAGCAGCGAGCCGATCCCGACAGCGCTCTTGATCGACCCGGCGAAAGGTGTGCCTGCCTCGGTGACGCCGAGGTGCAGCGGGTACGGCACCTTGGCGGCGAGCATGCGGTAGGCCCGGATCATCGTCGGGACGTGCGTCGCCTTGACGGAGATCTTGAAGTCGTAGTAGTCGAGCTTCTCGAGCAGCTCGACCTCCTCGAGCGCGGCGGCGACGAGCGCTTCCGCCTGGTCGCGCTGGGCGAGCTCGTACAGATGCTTCGGGAGCGAGCCGGAGTTGGCGCCGATGCGCATCGGGATCCCGGCCTGCTTCGCCGCCTTCACGACCTGGGTCACCTTGTCGGGCCCGCCGATGTTCCCCGGGTTGATCCGGACTGCCTGGACGCCCGCATCGATCGCGCGCAGCGCGAGGCTGGCGTTGAAGTGGATGTCCGCGATCACCGGCAGCGGCGAGAGCCGGACGATCTGCTTGAGCGCCTCGGCGTCCTCGATCTTCGGCACCGCGCAGCGGACGACCTCGCACCCGGCTGAGGCGAGCGCTGCGATCTGCGCCGTCGTCGCGGACACGTCCCGGGTCGGCGTCAGCGTCATGGACTGGATGACGACCGGGGCGCCGCCGCCGATCTGGACGTTGCCTACCTTGACGCTGCGCTCGCTGCTCACGCAGTCGAGTCTAGCCGCGGTCGTTACCCGCCGGTCCGGCCCCCGATGTCGTTCGAGAGGCCGATGAAGAAGAGCGTCAAGACGAGGGCGATCCCCACGACTGACACGCGCTCGTAGACCTCGCGGCCGACGGAACGGCCCCGGATTCCCTCGATGATCGAAAACGCGATGTGGCCGCCGTCGAGCGGCAGAAGGGGCAGCAGGTTGAGGAGCGCGAGCGACAGGCTGATCAGGCCGAGGACCCAGAAGAACGTCTCGAAGCCGCGTTCGAGCGCGCTCGACGACCCGCGGACGATGCCGATCGGGCTCGAGATCTCCTCGCGCCCCGACCCCCGAACGAGTCGGCCGAGCACGGCCCCGATCTCCTTCGTGATCGTGCCGGTGAGACGTAACGACTCCCAGAGGGCGACATGGAGTGGAACGGGCTGGAAGTCCGGCCGGAAGCCGATTCGGTAGCGGCCGTCGGTGTCGCGGAACGACTGCACCGGCCGAAGGGTGACTTCGCGTCCGCCCCGCTCCACGGTCAGTCGGATCGGTTGACCTTGCGACCCGTTGATCTCTTCGAACATCCCGACATAGCCGACCGGGGTGCCGTTCACGGCCACGACCTTGTCGCCGGGACGCAGCCCGGCCTCCTGCGCCGGTCGGTTCGGCTCGACCTCGGCGACCACGGTTGTGCCGCGGCCCGGGCCGAGGACAAGCAGGAGCGTGAAGCAGAGGATCGCAAAGACCAGGTTCGTCCCCGGCCCGGCCGCGATCACCGCGATCTTCTTCCACGCGCGTTGCCGCCAGTAGGCGTCGCGGCCCAGCCCGTCCGAGAGCTCCGTGACTCCCCGGTCGACCCCCTTTCGGTGCGGCTCGGAGAGATCTGCCTCGTCCGCAGCGCGTTCGAGCGCCTTGAGCGCGCCGGCGGCGCCGTCGAAGTCTCCCTCCGCAAGCAATCGCTTCAGGCGCTCCGCGGGGCCGTGAAGCTGTGGTGCCTCCTGGATGGCTCGGCCGAAATGCGCGTCCACGTCGGACGGCGCCGGCCGGTGCATGCCCGGAATCTTCACGTAGCCGCCGAGCGGAATCGCGCCGAGCCCGTACTCGATGCCGTTCCGCCGCACCTTGGCGAGCGCCGGTGGGAAGCCGACGTAGAACTTGCGCGGGCGCATCCCCACCCCCCTGGCCGTATAGAAGTGCCCGGCCTCGTGGACGAGCACGAGGAAGGCAAGGCCGAGGATGGCGATGATGCTGTTCACGCGACGGCCGCACCCCGTTGCGCGATTCTCCTCGCCTCCTGGTCGGCCGCGATCAGCTCCGAGAGATCGCCTGCCGGCGCCCCGTCGGCTGCGTCCAACGTCTCCTCGACGACGTCGGCGATGCCAAGAAACGGCAGCCGCCCCTCGAGGAACGCTTCCACGGCGACCTCGTTGGCGGCGTTGAACACGCACGGGTACGTGCCGCCGAGCTCTCCCGCTCGCCTGGCGAGATCGAGGAGCGGAAACGCGTCCGAATCCACGGGCTCGAACTGGAGCGTCAGGCCGGACGAGAGGTCGAGCGGCTCGATCTCCGTCTCTGCCCGCTCCGGATAAGTCAAGGCGTACGAGATCGGGACGCGCATGTCCGGGTAGCCGAGATGCGCGAGCGCGGAGCCGTCGCGGAAGCGGACGAGTGAATGGACAACCGACGTCGGCTGGATCACGACCTCGACGTGGTCGTAGGGCACGCCGAAGAGGAAGTGCGCCTCGATCACCTCGAGCCCCTTATTCGCGAGCGTCGCCGAGTCGACAGTGATCTTCGGGCCCATCTGCCAGGTCGGGTGCGCCAGTGCATCGTCAGGAGTTACGTCCATGAGCTCGTGACGGTTGCGGCCTCGGAACGGACCGCCGGATGCCGTTAGGACGATTGAGTGCACGGTGTTCGGGTCGCGGCCCTCGAGGCACTGGAAGACCGCCGAATGTTCGCTGTCGACGGGCAGCAGCCTGCCGCCGCCGCGCCGTCGGGCGCGGAGGGCCAAATCGCCGGCCGCCACGAGGCTCTCCTTGTTCGCGAGCGCGAGGTCCACCCCGCGCTCGAGCGTCCAAAGCGTCGCCGTCACACCGGCGAAGCCGACGATCGCGTTCAGCACCACGTCCGGCTCCGCCCGCTCCAGGAGCTCCACGGGATCGCCGCCCACTTGCGTCAACGGCGCGAGCCCCTCGATCGGCTGCGAACCGGAGGACGCGGCGACGAGCTCGAGCTCTGGATTCCGGTCGATCACCTCGCGCGCCTGCCGGCCGATCGACCCGGTAGCCCCAAGCAGCGCGACGCGTTTCATCGACGAAGTGTAGGTCGGCGCTTACGTCGCGCCGAAGGCGAGGAGGACGTAGTACGACGCGACGGCGGAGAAGAGCAGCGCGTCGAGCCGGTCGAGCATTCCGCCGTGCCCGAGCAGCAGCCGCCCGGTGTCCTTGACCCCGGCGTCGCGCTTGAGCGCCGACTCGAAGAGATCGCCCATCGGAGCGGCAAACGCGATCGCGGCGCCGAGCAGGAGCGACTCCTGCACGTCGAGGAAGCCTTCCTCGTAGAGCGCGAAGAACGGGACGAGGACCGCGGCGATCGTTCCGGCGATCAGCCCTTCCCAGGTCTTGCCCGGCGACGTGCGAGGGGCGAGCTTGTGCCGTCCGAGCACGCGGCCGACGAGGTACGCGAGCGTGTCGGAGGCGAAGACGGCGAGCAAGACGGTGTAGACGGCGAGCACGCCGTGCTCGGGGATCTCTCGGATGAACGTCAGGTGCGCCAGGCTGAGCCCGATCCACGCGGCCCCGAGCACCGTCACGGCCACGGACGCACTCGTCGGCGCGGTTCCGGCCATCCCCTTGAACACGAACGCGAAGACGAACGTTGCCAGGAAGCCGCCCATCGCCCACTCAAGCCCCCACTGGGCGCCGATGAGGGCGGCCAGTGTCCCCGCGTATCCGGCGAGCAATACCGGCCTGAGCGCGCGGGTCATCCCGTACAGCTCATGCAGCGCCACGATCGCGACGACGGCGCTGAGGGCGAAAAGCCACCACCCGCCGGCCCAGATCGCCAGGAAGACAGGCGGCAGCAGCACAACCGCAACGACGATCCGCGAGACGAAGGAGCTCACCTTCCGCCGAACCGCCGTTTGCGGCCAGCGTACTCCTGGACCGCGTCCCGGAGGTCGTCTTCGCCGAACTCCGGCCAGCGACGGTCAGTGAAGACGAGCTCGGCATAGGCGAGCTGCCAGAGCAGGAAGTTCGAGATCCTGAGCTCCCCGGACGTGCGGATCAGCAGATCCGGCTCGGGCATGTCCGGCGCGTACAGGTGGGCGCCCAGCACCTCCTCGTCGATCTCGTCCGGACCGAGACCCGCCTCGACGACACTCCTGGCCGCGTCCGCCAGCTCCGCCCGTCCGCCGTAGTCGAACGCGATCCAGAGCTCCAGCCGGTCACGCGACGCTGTCTCGGCCTCCAGGTCCTCCATCTGTGCAAGCAATTCGCCCGAGACGCGGTCGCGCCTGCCGATGAAACGGGTCCGAACACCCTGCTCGGCGAGGTCGGGCAGCTCCCGTCTGATCGTCTCGCCGAAGATCTCCATCAGCGCGTCGACCTCGTCAGGGGGGCGGAGCCAGTTCTCGGTCGAGAACGCGTAGACGGTGAGCGAGCGGATGTTCAGCTCGATCGCAGCTTCGACCGTCCTCCGCAGCGCCCGGGTTCCCTCGCGGTGGCCGGCCTCAGCGGGCAGCCCGCGGTCGGCGGCCCACCGGCTGTTCCCGTCCATGATGATCGCCACCGACCGCGGCCCCTCGCCGAGCTCGAGCGGCCGCTCCCGCCGGAAGCGCCGCGAGAGACTTTGGCGGATCGACCGAATGAAGCTTCGCCGAAAGATCCGAGAAAGGATCCGGGAAAGGAATTTCATCGCGATATCCCAGCGAAAGTGCGGAGCACTCTCGCCGGCTCAAACCTCGGTGATCTCGGCTTCTTTTCGCTTCAGCAGGTCGTCAATTTTGGAGACGTGCTCGTCGGTGAGCTTCTGGACTCGCTCCTCGGCGCGGCGCTCGTCGTCGGCGCCGACGCTCTGCTCCTCCTTCAGGTGGTGGATCACGTCGCGCCGCACGTTGCGCACGGCGACCCGCCCCTCTTCCGCGATCTGGCGCGCGACCTTGACGAGCTCGGCGCGCCGCTCCTCGGTCAGCTGCGGGATCGGCAGGCGGATCAGCTTGCCGTCGTTCGAAGGGTTCAGCCCGAGGTCTGACTCCTGGATCGCCCGTTCGATGTCCCTCATCGCGTTGGGATCGAACGGCTGCACGGTCAGCATCCGCGGCTCGGGGACGTTGATTGTCGCGAGCTGCTTGAGGGGCGTCTTCTGCCCGTAGTAGTCGACCTGCACGCGGTCGAGAAGCGCGGCGGACGCGCGGCCCGTGCGAATCGTGTTCAGCTCGGAATGCATCGACTCCACGGACTTGTCCATCCGCCGGGTCGCGTCCTGAATCAGGTCATCGATCATGGCTTCCTCCAGCGGGGGTCGAAATGATCGTGCCGACGCGCTCTCCGAGCGCAACCCGCCGGATGTTGCCCGCGGCGAGCGCGAAGACGTAGATCGGAAGCCCATTGTCCATGCACAGCGAGAGCGCCGTCGTGTCCATCACGCGCAGCCCCTGCTCGATCGCCTCGAGATGGGTCAGTTCCGGCAGGAGCTTCGCCTCGGGATCCTGGCGTGGATCGTCGGCGTGCACGCCCTCGACGGCGTGCTTGGCCATCAGGATCGCCTCGGCGCCGATCTCGAGGGCGCGCAGTGCGGCGGCGGTGTCGGTCGTGAAGAACGGGTTGCCGGTTCCCGCCGCGAAGATGACGACGCGGCCCTTCTCGAGATGGCGGATCGCACGGCGGCGGATGTACGGCTCCGCCACCTCCGAGACCTGGATCGCCGAGAGGACACGCGTGTGCAGGCCGCGGTGCTCGAGGACGTCCTGGAGCGTCAGCGCGTTCAAGACCGTGGCCAGCATCCCGGCGTAGTCGGCGGTGGCGCGATCCATTCCCTCGGCCGCGGCCGCCATGCCCCGGTAGATGTTCCCGGCACCGACCACGATCGCGATCTCCACTCCCTGCTCATGCAGGTCGGCAACCTCGTCGGCGATCCGCTCGACCTCCGGGAGGTCGACGCCGTAGCTTCGGTCGCCCATCAGGGCCTCGCCGGAGAGCTTCAGCAGGACCCGCTTGAACGCGGGCCTGCCGTTGGTCTCAGCCTGCAAGTGCGTACCGCTGGTACTCGAGCACGTCGAGCTGGTGCTCCTCGAGCGCCTTGGCGACCGTCTTGCCCGTCTCGTGGATCCACTCCTGGTCCGGCAGGACGTTCTGGCCGAAGAAGCGCTTGGAGAGCATCCCCTCGACGATCTTCTCGCGGTGCTCTTCGGGGCGCGACTGGACCTCGGGGAGCTTCTCGAAGATCTCCCGCTCGGTCGCCAGGTCCTCCTCGGAGATCTCGCCGCGGGTCGCGTAGAGCGGCGCGGCGAACGAGATGTGCATCGCCAGCAGCCTGGCGACCTCCGCCTTGCCGGTCGCCCGCACGAGCACCCCGATCTTGTTTGCGGGCGGATGGACGTACGCAGAGAGCACCTCGTCGTCGCCCTGCTTCTCGAACCGCGTGCTGCCGGCGATGACGATGTTCTCGCCGAGCCTGCCGACGAGCTCTTTCCGCTCGTCCTCGAGCCGGTCGGCGGCGTCCGGGCCCTCCTGCTCGACGAGGTCGAGCGCCCTGTTGGCGAAGGCCTGGAACTCCTCGTTCTTCGAGACGGGCTCGGTCTCACAGCCGACCGCGACGAGCGTCCCGTACTGATCCGAGATGCGCGCCAGGACGACGCCTTCGGTCGTCTCGCGGCCGGCCCGCTTGCCCGCCTCCGCCATCCCGCGCTCGCGCAGGAGCCTCTTGGCGCCGTCGAGGTCGCCCTCGGTTTCCTGCAGCGCCCGCTTCGCGTCCATCATCCCGGCGCCGGTCTCGTCGCGGAGCTGCTTGACCTGTGTGGCGGTGATCTCAACCATCGGCGCGCTCCTCGCTCGGCCCTTCGGCCTCCGCGGGCTCCGCGGCCTCCGCGGCCTCGGTCTCGGCGGCGCTCTCGGCCTGGCCCATGGGCTCGTGCTCGAGCGGGGTCTCGTCGGCCGCGGGCTCGGGCTCGGCGGCCGCTGGCTCGGGCTCGGGGGCCGGCTCCTCGGGCTGGCCGTTGGTCGCGGCGGGCGGCGCCTGGAACTCGCCGGCGCCGACCTGCTGCTTTCCGGTCTCGATCGCCTCGGCGATCGCGCGGATCACGAGGCTGCACGAGCGGATCGCGTCGTCGTTCCCCGGGATCACATAGTCGGCCTCGTCTGGATCGCAGTTCGTGTCGACGAGCCCGATCACCGGCAGGCCTAGTCGCCGGGCCTCGTTGACGGCGATCTGCTCCTTGCGCAGGTCGATGATGAAGACGGCGTCGGGCTGGCGCTTCAGGTCGGCCACACCGCCGAGGTTCGCTTCGAGCTTCTCCAGCTCGCTGAGCATCGTCAGGCGCTCCTTGGCGGGCAGCAGGTCGAGCTGGCCCTCCTCCTTCAGGCGGCGCAGCTCATGGAGCCGCTCGATCCGCCCGGACATCGTCCGCCAGTTCGTGAGCAGCCCGCCGAGCCAGCGGTGGTTCACGTACGGCATGCCCACGCGCTGCGCCTCTTCGGCGATCGCGTCCATGGCCTGCTTCTTCGTGCCGACGAACAGCATGATTCCGCCGCGCGCAGCAAGATCGCGCGCGAACTCGGCGGCCTCGTCGATCAGCTGTGAGGTCTGCTGGAGGTCGATGATGTAGATGCCGCCGCGCTCCGTGAAGATGAAGCGCCGCATCTTCGGGTTCCAGCGACGGGTTTGGTGGCCGAAGTGAACGCCGGCCTCCAAGAGGTCTCGCATCGAGACGACTGACATTCGGGTCTCCCCTTCTTCTGGTTGTGGTTTTGCGCCGGCGGCGCTGACGTGGAACCCGCTCAGAGCGGGCACCCCCACGCAGCCGGTCCACCGGGTCGGTGTCTAGAGCTGGCGCAGTCTAGCGAAGCCCTTCCAGATGCCCCGCCAAATCCGCCGGGAGAGGGGATTCCACGTCGACGCGGTCGCCCGTGAAGGGATGGGCGAAGGCCAGGCGAGTCGCATGCAGGAACTGGCGGCCCAGGACGGGGTCCGGCGCACCGTAGGTGGCGTCCCCCACCACGGGCAGGCCGATTGCGGCGAGGTGCACGCGGATCTGGTGGGTCCTCCCCGTCTCCAGGCGAACGCGGAGGAGCGCGTACTCGCCCAGCTGCTTCACGAGCTCGAAGTGAGTCACGGCGTCGCGCGGCGTGTCGGTGTCGAGTGAGCGGCGGGTCGGGTCGCGCCGGTCGCGGCCGATCGGCGCCTCGATCCGTCCGGCGCGCGACCGCGGGCGGCCGCGGACCAGCACGAGGTACGTCCGCTCCAGCTCATGACGGCGCACCATGTTCTTCAGCCGCCGGTGAGCGTCCTCGGAGCGTGCAACGACGAGCAGGCCGGAGGTGTCGCGATCGAGCCGGTGGACGATCCCGGGCCGCTCCTCCTCCCCACCCGCCGCCCCGTGTGCGAGCACGCCGTGAACCAGCGTGCCCGTCGAGTGCCCGGCGGACGGGTGGACGACGACGCCCGCAGGCTTGTCGACCACGAGCAGGTGCTCGTCCTCGTACCGGATCTCGAGCCCGACCTCCTCGGCCTCGAGCACGCTACGCGTCCTAGGATCGGGTGGTTGGAGCTCGATCTCCTCGCCGCCTGCGAGGCGCGTGCTCTTGGCCGCGGGCGCGCCGTCGATGAGGACGTCGCCCGCCGCGAGGATCCGCTCTGCCGCCGCACGTGAACCGACCTCCGGCAACCCGGCCAGGAAACGGTCGACCCTCAGTCCGGCCGCTTCGGGCGGAGCGACGACCCGAACCCGGCTGACGGGATCGCCGCCGGATGGCGTGGCGCCGACGTCAGGCCCTGTCGAAAACCCGTTACGCATTCGGGGCAATCGCCCCCTTGACACGTATGGGTGTCCGACACCATTTCGGCCCGGCGCGCGGTCCGTCGGACGATCCCGCTGGAAATCGGGCGGTTTCTCGGGAACTACGGACGCGTACCCGGAGCCGGAAGGGTCTTGGCTCGGGGCGGCTCACGGTCGGCGAGGAGCAGGGCGCCGATCAGCACCGCCACGCCCGCGACGATGAAGATGTCCGCCAGGTTGAACGCCGGCCAGAAGCGCAGGTCGAGAAAGTCGGTGACGTGCCCGAGCCGGATGCGGTCGATGAGGTTCGAGAGGCTGCCGCCGAGGAGCAGGCCGAGGGCCACGGGAAGAATCGGGTGCCGACCGCCCGAGCGGGCGAAGAAGACCACCATCCAGGTCACCGCGATCGCCGTGAGCGCGATCACCATCGACGTCGCCGTCGAGAAGAGACCGAAAGCGATCCCCGAGTTCTGGACGTGATGGATCGAGAGCGGCCCGATCACCTCGACGTCGTCTCCGAGCTCGACCGTGGACGAGACGATCAGCTTCGTCGCCTGGTCGGCCGCAATCGCGGCGAGAGCGACCGCGCCGAGGCCGACCCACTGCCGGACCCCGGCCGCAAGCGAGCGCCCGGCGCCCCACTGGGGGATGACGCCGTTCGTCGCCGACCCGACCCGAATCTCGGATGCGGGCCGGACCTCCCCTAACCCCTCTCTTCTCTCCGTTTGCAATCGATGCACAGGGTGGCCCAGGGCATCGCCTCCAGCCGTTCCGGAGGAATCTGGGCGCCGCAGTTGACACAGATGCCGTACGTACCGCTCTCGATCCGCCCGAGGGCCTGGTCGATCGATGCGAGCAGGCGCGTGTCGGCCTCTTCCAGCGTGTAGTCGATCTCGCGGTCGACCGTCTCGGTGGCCGTGTCCGCCATGTGCTGGTCGGCGCTGCCCGACACGAGCTCGCCCGTTTCGTCCTCGAGCGACCCCGGGTTCTCCTGATGGAGGTAGTCGAGCGCCTCGACGACCGCTCCGCGCTTCTCGAGCAGGAGCTCACGGAACCGGTCTGTGTCCACGGTGCTCACTGCGTCGGCCGTCCGGAAACCGCGCAAACGCGAACACGAGTCGACGCCCCAGCCATGGTCTGATTCTAGGTGCCGTGGCGGAGCTCGGGCGGCAACCGTCTAGGCCGCGGCTGCTTCATCGGCGCCCGAGACCTCGTCGAGCGTCTCCAGAGCCGTCCTCAGGAGCTCGCGAAGGCGCCGGATGTCGCCTTCCAGCCGCTCGCGCTCGGCCGTCGCCGCGAACGTGATGCGTCGCGCCTCGACGTGCGCCTCGGCGACGATGCGCTCTGCGTCCCGCCGCGCCCCTTCCCGCTGCTCCTGCGCGGCCGCCTCGGCCGACACAAGCGTCTTCCGCAGGAGCGATTCGAGCTCGCGGTGCCGCTGGAGGTCCTCCTCCAGCTGCTCGATCCGGTCCGCGAAGTCGGCGCGCTCCCGCCAGACCTCCTCGAAGCTGTCGGCGACCTCGTCGAGCAGCCGCTCGACCGCGCCGCGCCGGTAGCCCCAGAACCCTCGCCCGATCGGCACATGGCGAATCTCAACCGGCGTCAGTCCCATCGTGCGTCTCCGTTCATCCGAGGTTTCCGATCAGCCCGATCACGATCCGCCCGGCGACGAAGAGCACGATCACGGCCACCATGGGCGATAGGTCCAACGGCCCGAGCGGCGGCAGGATGCGACGGAAGATCCGCAGGTACGGCTCGACGACGTCGTAGAGGAAGCGCTGGATGCGGTTCAACCAGATCGAGTACGGCAGGCGGATCCAGGACATGAGCACGTACGCGAAGATCAAAAGGACGTAGACCCAGATGAAGACCTGCACGAAGTTCTGCGCCGACGAGACCCAGTCCGCGAGCAGGATCGAAGCTGCGCCTACCGCACCCACGTCTGCATTTTCTGCTTTCTGACCAGTTCCCCTGCGGGCCATAGGCGCGGAGGGCCATAAACTCGGGGCTCGCCGATGACGCTCGCGGAGCTCGCCGTCACCCTGGGCTTGCTCGGAGGTCTCGGGCTCGTCGCGAGCCGCTTCGGGCTCTCGGCGATCCCTGCGTACCTCCTCGCGGGGTTGCTCCTCGGACCGAACGAGCCCACGCAGCTGGCGCTGATCGAGCCGTCGGAGGTGACCGAGTTCGTCGCCGAGCTCGGAATCGTCTTCCTCCTCTTCTTCCTCGGCCTCGAGTTCACGCTCGAACGCCTGACCCGCAGCCGCCATCACGCGGTGCTGGGCGGGGCGATCGACGCTGTGATGAACGGCGGGCTCGGCCTGCTCGTCGGCGTGGCGGCGTTCGGCTTCGACTTCGCGGCCCTGATTCTTGCGGCAGCCATCTTCGTATCGTCGAGCGCCATCACCGTCAAAGGCCTGATCGACTTCCGGCGGCTCGCGGACGACGAGACCGACCTCGTGCTCGCGATCCTCATCGCCGAGGACATCGTCATCGCGCTCGTGCTCGGCTTTGCGTCCGGTGGCGGCGGCGAGCTCAACGACACGCTCTTAATCGTCGCGAAGGCCATCGCGTTCGTTGCCGGCAGCCTCGCGGTGTCGCACTGGCTCGCCCGGTGGATCGACCGCGTCCTCGACTGGCTGCCGACCGAGTTCTTCCTGTTGGCCGTCGCCGGGTTCGTGATCGGCATGAGCGCAATTGCCAGCGAGCTCGGTCTCTCCGAGGCGATCGGCGCCCTGATGGCGGGCGTCGTGCTCTCCGAGACATCCGTTCGCGAAGAGATCGAGGAGCGGTTCTTCAGCTTCCGGGACGTATTCGCCGCCCTGTTCTTCTTCGTCTTCGGCCTTTCGATCGACGTCGGCGCGATCGACGACGTGGGCTGGATCCTGGCCGGCGCCGTTGTCGTGACGCTCATCGGCAAGGTCGGCTCCACGATGCTCGCCGGGCGAGCCGGCGGGCTCACGAACCGGCAGAGCTTCAACGCCGGCGTGGCGCTCGTCGCGCACGGCGAGTTCACCGTCATCCTTGCTCAGCTCGCGGCACAGAACCCGGCGATCTCGCCGACGCGGCAGGCGGAGCTGGTCGCCTTTGCCGGCCTCTACGTCCTGATCACCGCGACGCTCGGCGTCGTGCTGATGAAGGAGTCGAAGATCCTCGGCCGCCGCTTGTTCCCAACACCTACACTCGCCGAAGGGAGCTAGAGAATGCCCACGGAAGTTCGAGAAACCCGGCTGCCGGGAGTCGGCATCAAGTACGGCTTCCGGCTCGACGGCGGGGGTCGCCTCGCAGTCATCCTCCACAACGACGGCAAGCGCGAGCTGTACTGGTTCCGCCGCGCGTCGGACGAGGAGCCGAGCGCCGTGATCACGCTCGACGACGACGAGGCGCGGCAGCTCGGTGCCGTTCTCGGCGGCGCCTACCAGCGGCCGAAGATCATCGAAGACCTCGAGATGGCTCTAGGGGAGCTCCTGATCGAGTGGGTCCCGGTGCCCGACACAAGCCCGTGGATCGGCAAGACCCTCGCCGAGTGTCAGTTCCGCGCCGTGAACGGGATCACCGTGATCGCGATCCTCCGCGAGCCCGAGCCGGTTACAGGCGCGCAGCCGCAGGACATCGTCCAGCAGGGCGACACGCTTGTCACCGTCGGCAAGGCCGGGTCCTATTCGTCGTTCTATCGCCGCCTGGAACGAGGCGACGAGGCCGAGCAGGCAGCCGCTACGCCTGGTTGAAGAAGCCGCCGCGCTCGAGGAGCTGGGCGCGCTGCTCTGCCGAGACCTCGACGTTGGCCGGGGTGAGCAGGAACACCTTGTCGGCGATGCGCTGCATGCCGCCGTCGAGCGCGTAGGTCAGGCCGCTCGCGAAGTCGATCAGCCGCTTCGAAAGCTCCGAGTCGACGCCCTGGAGATTGAGGATGACCGGCGTGTACGCCTTGAAGCGGTCGGCGATGGTCTGGGCGTCGTTGAAGCTCCGCGGGACAACGAGATGGACCTTTACCGCCGCGCTTGGCTGCGCCGGAACCGGCGCGAGCTCCGGACGGCGCTGGCGCAGCGCCGTCGTGCGCCCTCGCGAGGGCTCGGGCTCCGGATCCGTCCAGTCGTCGAAGTCGCGGTTGCCGGAGCGACGCCGCGCTGAGAGGCGGCGGACGTTGGGCCGCTCAGCGTACGTCTGTTCGAGCTGCTCGTTCGTGACGTAGCCGTCCTCGTCCCACTCTTCGTCGTCTTCCTCGGCGATGCCGAAGTAGACCAGCGTTCGGTTCCAGACGTCGGAAAATCCCATGAGCAGGGGATACTAACCAGGAGGGCCGCCGTACAGGACGCTCCCGACCCGGACGAAGGTCGCGCCCTCGTCGGCCGCCACGCGGTAGTCCTGGCTCGTCCCCATCGAGAGCTCCTTCAGTCCGAATCGCTCCGCCAACTCCCGGAGATTTCGGAAGTACGGTCTGGACTCCTCCGGATCGTCTGCGAGCGGCGGCATGGTCGAGAGCCCGCGGACTTCCGCCGGGCAGGCGGCGAGGAACGCCTCCAGATCGCCGGGCGGGACGCCGGACTTCGACTCCTCGCCCGCCAGGTTCACCTGCACGAGCGCGGGAACCTCGAGCCGCTTCGCCGCCGACTCCGAGTCGAGCGAGTGGATCAGCTCGCAGAGCTCGTTGACGGTCTTTGCTTTCCGGCTCTGGAGGTGACCGATGAAGTGCCAGCGGAAGTCGTCGCCGTGGGCGGCGTGCTTCGCCTCCAGATCCTGGGCGCGGTTCTCGCCCACCACCTCAACGCCTGCTTCGGCGAGCACACCGAGGTCGGCCGCCGAGACGTACTTCGTTGCGGCGACGACCGTCACCCCCGGCCCCACGTCCTCGCGGATGCGCTCGTAGCGTTCGCGCACCTCCTCAGGCGACAGCGGCGATCACTCCCTGCCTACCGGTGGTGCCGCGGTCGCGACGGTGCGAGAAGAAGAGCTCGGGGTGGCAGTAGGTGCAGAGGTCGGTGCGCTCGACCTCCTCCACCCCGGCCCGCTCGAGCGCACGCTCCGTCGCCTGCCAGAGGTCGAGCCGGCCGTTGCTGAGGACGTCCGGGCCGAAGGCGACGGCAAACGGATCCGCGACGTCGCTCCCGACCTCGTAGCAGCACGGCCCAATTCCGGGCCCGATCGCGGCGGCTAGCCGGCCGTCGCCGAGGACCGCTGTGCCGTTCGCGACGATCCCGTCGAGGAGGCCGCGCCAGCCGACGTGGAGCACAGCCAGCGCCGGTCCGTCGCCGTCGCTTCGCGCGATCGCGACCGGAAGACAGTCGGCAGTGAGCAGCATCATCCCCTGCCCCGGCTCGTCACTCCACCAACCGTCGCAGGCCTCGTGCGTCGTCCCGGGCTTGAGGATCCCCTCGGGCGTCGCGCGTCGTACGTCCGTTCCGTGGCGCTGCCAGGCCATCCGGGTGCGCTCCGGATCGATCCCGACCCGCTCGGCGAGCAGCCGCCGATTCTCCACGACCCGGCTCGGGTCGTCCGAGGTGAGGATCCCGAGGTTCAGGGACTCGTACGGCCCTTCGCTCACACCTCCGACGCGCGTCGAGAAGACGACCGTGTAGGGCCCGCCGCCCTCCCAGCGGATCACCCGATCAGCTCTCGCGCTGCCGCGAGCTCCGATTCGCGGCCGTCGAGCTGGCCGTTCAGCTTCCGACGACGGAGCTCGCCGAGGATCTCGCCCACCTGGGGTGATTCGCCGATCCCGAGCTGAGCGAGGTCGGCGCCGCTGACCTCGAGACGGACGTCCCGCAGGCGCTGGAAGTAGTCGTGGAGCGGCGGCGAATCTTCGAGGGCCAGAGCGAACAGCGGGGCGTCCGGCGCGTACGGCTCGGCCAGCGCAACGATCTCGGACGGCTCCGGCGACTCACCGTGGAAGCGCTCGACGAGCCGCGGTCCGACCGTGACCGCCGTCGCGATCCGGTCCGCGTCACGGCGCTGCACCTTCAGACGCCTGAGCCAGTCGATGATCTCGTCGGGCGGGAGGCGTCGCGCGAGCGCCTCGAGCGCCAGGCGCCAGGCGGGGATCCCCGTCCCGTAGCGCTCGTTCAGCGCCTTCATGCGCTCCAAGAGCTCCACCGCCTCCTGGTCCGCCGCCAGGTGCGGGTGGATCGCGGAACCGGCGCCGAGCTCGGCGAGGCGCAGGATCGACGCTCCGGCGTCGCCCTCCTCGAGCAGGTCGACGAGCTCGTCGCGGAGCCGCGCCGAGGACAGGTCGCCGACCAGCCCCATCTCGATCGTCCCGCGCGCGAGCCGCTGCGTGTGGTCGTCCATCCGGAACCCGTAGCGGCTCTCGTAGCGGATCGCGCGGAAGATCCGCGTCGGGTCGTCGATGAACGAGAGGTTGTGGAGCACCCTGATCGTCTTCGCGTCGAGATCGCGGCGCCCGTGGAAGGGGTCGACGAGCCGTCCGAAGTCGTCGCCTTTCAGCGACACGGCCATCGCGTTGATCGTGAAGTCGCGGCGGAAGAGGTCCTCGCGGATGGTCGCGTGCTCGACGCTCGGGAGCGCGGCCGGCGCGTCGTAGAACTCGGTGCGGGCGGTGACGACGTCGACGCGGAGATCGTCGCCGTACAGGACGACCGCCGTGCCGAACTTGCGGTGGGCGCGGACGCGGCCGCCGAGTGCGTCGGCGACGCTGCGCGCAAGCGCGATCGCATCCCCCTCGACCGCGATGTCGACGTCGAAATTCGGCTCGCCCAGCAGGATGTCACGCACGGTGCCTCCGACGAGGTAGACGCCGTCGTACGGTTCGCTGGCCGCGGCAACCGCCTCGAAGACCGGCGCCAGCTCGGTGAGCGCGGAGAGCTCCTTGGTCAGGGTCGCGTGGGGCTCCGCCTCGACGTCGGGCCGCTCGCCGATCGCGCGGAGAAGGTCGCTGCGGGTCACGACCCCGGCGACTTCGCCGCCCGCGAGCACCGCGAGCCGCCCGTCCGCGGAAGCGGCGAGCGCCTCCTGCACCTCGGCAAGCGGCGCGGCGGTGTCCACCGTGGCGACCCGCGAGCTCATGATCCCCTTGACCGGCGCGTGAGACAGGCCGTGCGCGATCGCCTTGTCGAGGTCCTCGCGCGAAACGGCGCCGACGAGGCTGCCTTCCTCGAGCACGAGGATGCCGCTCTGCGCGTAGCGCTGGCAGGTGACCATGGCGCGGCTGACCGTTTCGTCAGGCGAAACTGACCTGGCCGGCCGCGACATGATCTGCTCGGCCGTGATCGGCTCGGCGACGGCGGCTTCGAGGCCCTCCCTGAGCACCGCGCGCGCCTCGTCGAGCGTTCCTCTGAAGAGCGCCGAGGCCGCCTCCCGGTGGCCGCCGCCGCCCAGAGCGCGTGCGATGGCGGCAGCATCGATCTCGGGTGTCCGACTCCGCGTGACTGCGAAGACG